>OBLU010003742.1_pt1 | contig 13768 bp, 9 predicted proteins | sample 1518681 | NCBI WGS metagenome assembly OBLU01 (sample SAMEA3539304, study PRJEB22396) | soil metagenome | biome: tundra; feature: field; material: soil | place: USA | collected 2010-05 | depth 0.15 m
ACCCATGACTACTCCCCTCCTGATCATCATCAACGCCGGAGCCGACGTCGCGCTTCTCGGCCTGCTCGCATTTGTCATGTCGCGTGCCGCAGGGCTCGCACCCCATCGCCCGGAATCTCCTGGCGAACCGGTGGCTCGCCCGTCACGACGGTCGCGGCGCTCGCGCTCAGCGGCGATCGCCGTCGCGCCGTTGATCCCCGCCGGCACAGCTGGGCGCTAGACGGGCACACGACGTCTCGGCGGAGCCGCGGCGACCCGTTGGAACCCCGGAGGGTTCCAACGGGTTGTCCGGTTTTCCGCAGCTCAGGCAGCGCGATATCGCGCTGGAGTCACGACGCCTGCTGGTGGCTGTCGAGATACGGCGCGAGGTATGTCGCGGCGATCTTCCCCGGCGGTGACCAGGTCGGCGCGTCGGTGATCTCCGAGCTGAAGCCCTCGCCACCGGTGATCCGTGCGCTGATGTACACGGGCTTGCCGCCGGTGAGCAGCATGCCGCGGATCACCGGGTCGAACGGCTCGCGCGTGACCGGCGCTCCGGCGAGCACCGCGATCGAGCGCGCTGCCGTGTCGGCCTGCTGGGCCGCGATCCCGCCGTGCTTGACGGGAAACTCGGTCGCGTCACCGGCCGCATAGATCGGTCCGCAGTCGGGCACCAACCCGGAGGGGTCGACGTGGATGAAGCCGTGGTCTCCGAGCGGGATGCCGCGGATCGCGGGTCCCTCGAGTTGCGGCAGCGCGACGACGCGATCGACCTGGAGGGCACGGTCGCCGTGGTTGATAACCACGTTCCCGGGCGACGGGACCTCGCAGTAGGCGGAGCTGACCGTCTCGATCTGCGCCTGGTCGAGCAGCCGGCCCACGGCGCTGCTGGCCGCGGCGCCAAAGATCGCGAGCGGGGCGCTTTCGGGGGTCAGGATCGTCACCGCGACCGCGACGCCCATCTCCCGCGCACGCGCGGCGGTCATCAGCGCAAGCTCGTAGAGCGGCAGCGGCCACGCGACCAAGCTGGGCGCGACGAAGGCGATGCTGTGGACATAGCCCTCGTCGACGTCCTGGATCAGGCCGTGCAGAGTTTGGTCGAGGTGACGGTCGTCGATCGTCAGCGCGTGCTGATAGTGCGGGCGAGGATTGGCTCCGAGTGCCAGCACGAGCGCGTCGTATGCAATCCGCTCACCGCCCTCGGTGTGCGCGAGTCGTGCGCTCCGGTCGACCCAGGCCAGCCGATCCGCCAGCAGGGTCGCTCCCGCGTCCTCGATGATCGGTGCAAGAGCGTAGTGATGGGCCGGGCCGTAGGCGAACGGCTCGCGGACGGCCATCGGCCGGTAGACGAACTCGGTGGCGGGGGCGATCACGAGCACATCCGTGTGTTCGGGCGCGAGTTCCGCCAGCGCCAGTATGGTCTCGAGGGCGGCGACCCCACCGCCGGCGATCACGACCCGGAGCTTCCCTGAATGCGATGTGTCGGTGGTCATCGCCCCGAGGTTAGTCCACGCGCGGCTCGGCGGCGCGCACGGGTAGCGGCGTCATCCCAGACGGTCATCGACGGCGCGCGTGACCTCCGCCACCTGCATGTCGAGCGTCTGCTCAGCGTCGAGTGCGAGGACGCTCCGCGCCGCCAGCTCATCGAGCGGCTCAAACGCGTCGAATTGCTCCGCGACGATCTGCGGCGTGGCGTCGGAGACACGGTCGGCGCGCTGCATTCGCCGCCCGGCTCGGGCGAGCGCCGTCTCGCGCGTTACCTGGCAGAGGACGATGACGCGGGTCGCGGCGTGGCCGTCGAGCCACTGCAGCAGCTGCGCGCGCTGGCTGCTGGTGCGGCACGTGGCGTCCACGATCACCCCGCCGTCGCGGCGCAGCCGAGCGAGCGCGCCGCGGCCCAGCAGCTCGTAGGTGGCCTGCGTGAATTGCCCGCTGTAGTGCTCGGGGCGCGCGCGCTCGGTTGGCGCGAGCCCGGCACGGCGCTTTCGAATCGCGTCGGAAGCCACGACCTCCAGCTGCGAGCGGCGCGCGAGCTCCGCCGCGAGCGTCGACTTGCCGCTGCCCGCCGGCCCGCATACGACGATCACGAGCGGTCGCCGTGCGCGCCAGCAGAGCTGCTCGGCGAGCGCCCACAGCCGGGTCACATGCTGGTGTCGGCTACCACCGGCGTCGGGCTCGTGCCCGGCGGCGTCGATCAGCGTCACCTTGGTGCGCACCAGCGCCCGCTGGGCGGCGTAGAACGCGCGCAGCGATTCGCTGCCGGGACTCCCCCCGGCTTGGCGGTAGGCGTTCACGAGCTCCCGTGCGGCCCAGCGCTGCCCGAGCGCCTCGAGGTCCATCGTCAGGAACGCGAGGTCACAGGCCACGTCCGTGTGGCGCAGCGCGGGGTCGAACTCGATGCGGTCGACGATGCGGATCGCTCCGCGCGCCAGCACGTGCTCACAGCGCAGGTCGCCGTGACCGTCACGGATGTGCTGATCGCGCGCGCGCTGCTCGATCTCCTGACGGTGAGCCCGCACGAACGCTTCAGCAAAGCCGGCGGTGACGGCCACGTTCCAGCGGTCGGGATGGCGCAGTCGGTCCAGCTCCTGGATGTTCGCCCGCCAGCTCGCGAGCACGTCGCTCGGCCCAGCGCCGCCGACAACGGGCGCCGAGCTGTGAAAGCTCGCCAGCCGCCGGGCGATGTCCTGGATGTGGGCGGGCGTGAGAGCACCCGCGGCGATCACTCCCGCGAGCGTGTCGCGCTCGTTGAAGCTCCGCATCTCCACGGCGTACTCGACGGCGCCGTCGGCACCCTCGCCGGCCAGGCGAAAGCCGTGCGCGGTCCGGATCAGGGCTCGCACCCCGAGATAGATGTCGGCGGCGAGATCCTGGTTGACACGGACCTCCTCGCGGCAGGCGGCGTGACGGCGCGACAGTGTGCTGTAGTCGAGGAAGCCAAGCGCGACCGGCTTCTTGATCTTGTACGCGCGCTCGCCGGCAACGAACACCCAGGAGGCGTGGGTCTCGTGCACCGCGACCGGCAGGTCCTGACCGTAGGTTGCAGGCGTCGCGAGGGCTTCCAGGAGGGCCGGATCGGTGGATCCGCCTGGGCGCAGGTCATCGCGGTGATCGGCCGCGATCTCGCAGGGCATCAGCTCCACGATCGTTTCCGCCCGCTGTCAGCGAGCGGCGGCCTGCGCCGCGGCGACACGCGCGATCGGCACGCGGAACGGCGAGCAGGACACGTAGTCGAGACCGAGCTCCGCAAAGAACCCGATCGAATCGGGGTCGCCGCCGTGCTCACCGCACACCCCCATCTCGATGTCGGGGTTGCTTGCGCGCCCGTTGGCGACGGCCATGCGCACGAACACGCCGACGCCCTCGCGGTCGATCGTCTCGAACGGCGAGCAATTCACGATCCTCTCGGACACGTACTTCGGGAGAATCCTGCCTTCGATGTCGTCGCGCGAGAATCCCAATGCGGTCTGGGTGAGGTCGTTGGTGCCGAATGAGAAGAAGTCGGCGTGCTTGGCGAGATGGTCCGCCACCACGCACGCGCGCGGCAGCTCGATCATCGTGCCGACCGTGTAGTCGACGCCCTCGCTCATGCCCTCGCCGGTCGCGGTCCTGATGACGAGATCGCGCATCAGCGTCAGCTCGCGTTCGTAGTTGACCAGCGGCACCATCACCTCGATGTGCGGCGCTCGCCCGACGCGTTCATGCACGGCCCGAGCTGCGCGCATGATCGCGGTGACCTGCATCTCGTAGATCTCCGGGTGCAGCACGCCGAGCCGGCATCCACGGGTCCCGAGCATCGGGTTGGTCTCCGACAGCTCCTGTACGCGCTTGAGCGTGCGCTGTATCTCCTCGACACCGTCGGGGTGATGCTCGCGCGCTTCGCGCAGCTCGTCCAGCAGCTCAATCTCGCTCGGGAGGAACTCGTGCAGCGGCGGGTCGAGCAGACGAATGGTGACCGGCAGGCCCTCCATCACCTCGCGAAATCCGCTTGCTGGAGCGGCAGCAGCGCGTCCAGCGACGCGCGCCGGTCGGCCTCGCTCGCCGCCATGATCATCGCTCGCATCTTCGGCTGGCGGTCCGGCGCCATGAACATGTGCTCGGTCCGGCACAGCCCGATGCCCTCGGCTCCGAACGCGCGGGCGCGACGCGCGTCCTCGGGCACGTCGGCGTTGGCGCGCACGCCGAGCGTGCGCAGCTCGTCAGCCCACGCCAGCACGGTCTGGAAGTTCGGGTCTATGGCGGCGTCAACCAGGGCGACGTCGTCGGTCGTGATGTCTCCGGTGCTTCCGTTGATCGCGATGCGGTCGCCCTCGTGCAGGACGGTGGCGCCGACCCGCACGGTGCCGGCGTGCAGGTCGATCTCAAGGTCGCTCGCTCCGCACACGCACGGACGGCCCATGCCGCGAGCGACCAACGCGGCGTGCGACGCCCTGCCGCCCTCGCTCGTGAGAATGCCCTGTGCGGCGAAGAACCCGGCGACATCCTCAGCCTCGGTGAACGGCCGCACCAGAATGACATCGGCGTGGGTCTCTGCGGCCGCGACCGCCGCCGCGGCGGTGAACACGATCGCGCCTTTGGCGGCACCCGGGGACGCGGCGACACCGCGTGCCAACACCGCGTACCTGGTCGATGCGTCGAAGGTCGGGTGAAGCAGCGCGTCAAGCGATGAGGCGTCGATCGTCGCGATGGCGCGGGTCTTGTCAAGAAGCCCCTCGTTCACCGCGTCCACGGCGAAGCGAACCGCCGCCTGTGCCGGGCGTTTGGCGTCTCGCGTCTGCAGCATGTACAGACGGCCGTCCTCGATCGTGAACTCGGTGTCCTGCATGTCGCCGTAGTGGCGCTCGAGCTTGCGCAGGATGTCCGTCAGCTGCGCGTACGCCTCGGGCAACACGTCCGCCAGCTCCTCCAACTCCTGGGTGTTGCGGACGCCGGAGACGACGTCTTCGCCCTGTGCGTTGATCAGAAAGTCACCCGAGGCCTCCGGCGCGCCGGTGACCTGGTCGCGGCTGAACGCGACTCCCGAGCCGGACGTGTCGCCCTTGTTGCCGAACACCATCTGCTGCACGCTGACGGCGGTTCCCCAGTCGTCGGGGATGTGGTTGATGCGACGGTAGGAGACCGCGCGATCCCCGCTCCAGGAGTCAAACACGGCAAGGACGGCCTGCAGCAGTTGGTCGGCCGGGTCCTCGGGGAAGGGCTCGGCGGTCTGCTCGTGGAACAGGCGCTTGAACGTGGCCGTCAGCTCGCGCAGCGCGTCAGCATCAAGCTCGGTGTCCAGGTGCACGCCGCGGCGGGCCTTCAGCTGCGTGATCTGCTCTTCGATGTGCTCGCCTGACACGCCGCGCACGACGTTGGCGAACATCTGCACGAAGCGCCGGTAGGAGTCCCAGGCGAAGCGCTCATTGCCGGTCGCGTGCGCCAAGCCCTGCACCGAGACGTCGTTGAGGCCGAGGTTGAGGACGGTATCCATCATGCCCGGCATCGACTCCCGGGAGCCCGAGCGGACTGACAGCAGCAGCGGGTTCTGCGGGTCGCCGAACCGCCGGCCGACGCGGGTCTGCAGGCGCTCCATCGCGTCGGCGACCTGGCGCGCGAGCTCCGGTGGCTCCTGCCCGGTCGTCATGTGGACCACGCACGCCTCGCTGGTGATGACGAACCCGGCAGGGACCAGGTCGGGTCCCAGCAGCCGCGTCATCTCGCAGATGTTCGCGCCCTTGCCTCCGAGCAGGTTCCGCATCTCGCGCGAGCCCTCGGCGAAGTCGTAGACATACTTACGATCCGATTCCGGGGCGGCGCCGTCCGATGTCGCTGCCGCGATCGGTGTGGTCGTCATCGCCGTGCTGCTATCCACGCCAGGAGCGTCGCATCGGATCGGCGCTGCGCCATCGGTACATTTCCGCAACGGGCATAGTGCGAAATACGCTCGTGCTGCGAGACTGAGCGGCAGCAACTCACTCAGTCGCAGCTCAGCGTCGTTCAGCGCGAGTTTCTGGAGCTCGGGAGCAGTCGATCATCACGCCGCCAGCCTACATCCGTCCAACCCTTCATCCTTCGTGCTGATGGTCAGCCTGTTCGCCGGTTCGCGGCCGGCTGCGGCGCGCCACGCTGACGCCCACGAGCAGTTCGAGCCGCTCACCGCGGCGTGGGTTCCCAGGCGGCGCGGTCCGGTGGGAATCTAGCGATGCTTCAGCGAGTGGCCGTCGGCAGCTGGTCACTGGACGCCTACCAGGGCATCGTGCCCGACGCGATCCTCGACGAGCTCCGTGAGCATGCTCGCACGCTCCGCGGCGCTCGCATCCTGCAGATCAACGCCACGGCCTACGGCGGAGGCGTGTCGGAGTTGTTGCGCTCCTCGGTGCCGCTGCTGAACGATCTCGGGCTGAAGGTCGACTGGAAGGTGATCAGCGGCAGTGCGGATTTCTACCGGGCCACCAAGGCGATTCATAACGGGCTTCAGGGCGGGTCGCAGGGTCTCAGCAGCGCCGAGCGGGCCGCCTACGTGGACTGTGCGCGAGAGAACGCCGCGGTGCTCGACGGCGGCTACGACTACATCATCGTGCACGATCCTCAGCCCGCCGCGCTGCTGAGCGTTCACGGCAGAGGCAACGCTCGCTGGGTCTGGCGCTGCCACATCGACACATCCGAGCCCAACGCGGAGACGTGGGCCTTCCTGCGGCCGTACCTCGCGGAGTTCGACGCGGCGGTGTTCACCATGCCCCAGTTCGTTCCGCCCGACCTCCCGGTCGGCCGCGTCGAGAGCATCGCTCCGGCGATCGACCCGCTCAGCCCCAAGAACCTCGACCTCGATATCGACACCGCGCGCCAGATCCTCGACTGGATCGGCGTGGACCTGCCGGGGCGGCTGGTCACACAGGTTTCTCGCTTTGACGCGTGGAAGGACCCGCTGGGGGTCGTTGCCGCCTACCGTCTCGTGCGCGAGGAGATCCCCGAGCTGCAGCTGGCGCTCGTCGGGTCGATGGCGCTCGACGACCCCGAGGGCTGGGAGGTCTACGCGCAGGTCTCCGAGCACGCCGCCGACGATCCGCTGATTCACCTCTACACCAACCTCACCGGGGTCGGCAATGTCGAGGTCAACGCGTTTCAGCGCCTCTCGGAGGTGGTCGTGCAGAAGTCGATCCGCGAGGGCTTCGGGCTCGTCGTCTCGGAGTCTCTGTGGAAGGGGACCCCGGTCGTGGCGGGACGCGCCGGCGGCATCCCCATGCAGATGCCCGACCACGTCGGCGGCCTGCTGGTCGACTCCGTCGAGGAGTGTGCCACCGCGATGTTGAGGCTGCTGAACGACCGGGAGCTGGCCGAGCAGCTCGGGCGCAGCGGCCGCGAGCATGTGCGCGAGCACTTCCTGCTGCCGCGCCTGCTGATGGAGGAGCTGCGGCTGCTCTCCACGCTTGAGCGCTGAGCGCGGCGGGCGGGTCAAGGGGCATCGCCTGTTGCGGCATTTCCCCGGTTCGCCTGCGGGAAAGCTGCGGATGGCGCAGCCGAGCGGTCGCACTAGCGTGGATGGATGACCGGGACTCAGATTGAGCAGCCGCCCGAGAACGACAGCGCGCCGGCGGTCTTCACGAACATCCTCTGCGCCGTCGACGGGACGCGGGCGAGCACGGCCGCGGTCAGGATGGCGGTCTGCCTGGCGGGACCGACCGGTCGGCTGACCCTGCTCGCGGTGACCGCGCAGTCCGGCGCCGGGCGCTACGCGACCGCGGCGATCAGCCCCGGCCGTGTCACGCAGGTGCTGAACCGCGCCAAGCGCCTCGCCGAGGCTGCGGGCGTACCGACGACGACGATCGCAGATCCCGGCGGGCCGCCGGTGAAGATCATCCTCGAGCGGGCCTCCGGCCACGACCTGCTTGCAATCGGCGCGCCCGCGACCTCATGGATCGGCGGCATGCTGATCAGCGGCGTCGCCGCGGCCGCGCTGAGCCTCCTGACGACTCCCGCGCTGTTCGTTCGTGCCTCGTTCACCGGCTCGCTCGGCGGTCGCGAGATCCTTGTGGCGAGCGACGGCCAGGACGGCTCCGATGAGATCGTCGAGCTTGCCGGACGGCTGGGCCTCAGCCAGCACGCCCCGGTCACGCTGATCCATGCCCTCGGCCCGGAGTCGCGGGCGCGTCCCCACCGCATCGAGGCGCAGGCGCGCACGCTTGCGCTGATGCTGCCGGGCGGCGCCGATACGCATGTCGAACCCGGCAAGGCCGGGCAGGTGATCCTCGCCGCCGCGAAGCGCTCGAAACCCGCGATTACGGTGATCGGCAGTCGCGGGCTGGGTGGGGTGCTGGCGCTCGGAAGCGTGAGCCGGCGCGTCGTGCACGGCGCGCGGTGCTCGGTGCTGCTCGTGCCGCAGGGCCGTCGCGATCTCAGATCGTCTCGGGGATCATCTCGATAGCCCCGCAGGGGCACTCGGCGACACAGATCCCGCAGCCCTTGCAATAGTCGAGGTCGAACGCGTAGCCGTCGGCCTCGGGGACCTTCAGGACCGCGTTGTCGGGGCAGACGCCATAGCAGTTGTCGCAGCCGAAGCAGTTGCCGCAGCTGAGGCAGCGACGCGCCTCGAACAGTGCGTTGTCCTCGTCGAGCCCCGTGGTGACCTCGTCGAAGTTCGACTGCCGGCGGATCGCGTCGAGCTGGGGCGCGACGGTCTTTGGCGCGTCCGCGTAGTACCAGACGTTGAGCTTCTCGAAGCTCGCGAGCTCGGGCTCCGGTGGATGTACGAACTCGGCTCCGCGCAGCCAGGCGTCGATGTTGCGCGCGGCCTGCTTGCCATGGCCGACCCCGACGGTGACGGTGCGCTCGGCCGGCACCATGTCGCCGCCGGCGAAGATTCCCTCGTGGCCGGTCATCATCCGCGCGTCGACCGCCACGACGCCGTCCTCGATCTGGAGGCCGGGCACGCCGTCGAGCAGCGAGAGGTCGGCTTCCTGGCCGAGGGCGAGCACGAGCGAGTCGGCCGCCAGCTCCTCGGTCTCTCCGGTCGGCTGGGGAAAGCCGGCCTCGTCGAGCTCCATCTTCTCGAGCAGCAGTCTGCCCTCGTCGACGTGCTTGATCGTGGAAAGCCACTTCATCAGCACTCCCTCGTCGAGCGCCTCCTGCACCTCGAAGTCGTGCGCGGGCATCCGGTCGCGCGTGCGCCGGTAGACGACGATTGCCTCGCTTGCACCCAGACGCCGCGCGGTGCGCGCGGCGTCCATCGCCGTGTTGCCACCGCCATAGACGACGACGCGACGGCCGAGCAGCGGCTGCTCCTCGCCCTCCATGCCGCGCAGCATCGTGACGGCGTCGAGGATGTGTGCCGCCTCGCCGGCAGGGATGTACGCGCGCTTGCCGATGTGCGCGCCGACGGCGAGAAACACGGCGTCGAAGTGCCCGTCGCGCATGTCGTCGAGGATGCTGGTGACCTTCGTGTTGCACTCGAGGGCTATCCCGAGCTCGAGGATCCGCTGGATCTCCGCGTCGAGCACGTCGCGCGGCAGCCGGTAGCGCGGGATGCCGAAGCGCATCATGCCTCCGGCCATCGGCCCGGCTTCACGGATCGTCACGGCGTGCCCGCGACGCGCCAGCTGGTAGGCGGCGGACAGGCCCGACGGGCCCGCGCCGACGACCAACACGCGCTTGCCGCTCGGCTCGGCGTCGAGCGTGAGTTGCCAGCCGCGCCGAATCGCCTCGTCGCCGAGGAAGCGCTCGACGCCGTGGACTCCGACGGTCTCGTCGAGCTGGCCTCGGTTGCAGGCGGTCTCGCACGGGTGGTAGCAGACACGTCCCATGACCGCCGGCAGCGGGTTGTCCCGGACGAGCTCGCGCCACGCAGCCTCGTAGTCGCCGGACTCGGCGTGGTAGAGCCACTGTTGGATGTTCTCGCCCGCCGGACAGGCGTGGTTGCACGGCGGCAGGCGGTGGACGTAACGCGGGCGTTCGTCGCGCCAGGAGCCGGTCTTGTTGGCCAGGCTCGAGCCGACGTCGAGGGTGATTGCGAACGGCTTGTTCATCAGTGGACACCGTCGGCGTTGCCCAGCAGGCCGAAGCGGCGGATGTTGCGGTCCGCGCCCGCCTGGATGCGTGCGATCACGTCGGTGCGCTGCTCCGGCGCGAACAGGTGCGCGAAGCGCTTCTGCAGCCGCAGGTAGTCCTCCACCGGCACCTGCCGGCGGATCTTGGAAACGCCCGTGACCTCGCCGTCGCGCGCCTCGAACACCGGAAAGATGCCGGTCTCCTTTGCCAGGCGCGCGATCCGGATCGTGTCCTCCGAGGCGCTCCCCCAGCCCAGCGGGCAGGGCACGAAGACATGCAGGTAGCGCGCGCCGCGGATCTCCATCGCGGTCTGGACCTTCGCCTCGAGGTCGCGCAGCTCGGCGACGGTGGCGGTCGCGACGTAGGGGATCTCGTGCGCCATCGCGATCAGCGGTGCGCTCTTGCCCTGGCCGAACACGTTTCCCGGTTCGGGACCGACGGCCTGGGTCGTGGCCGTGCGTGCCGCGGGCGGTGTCGCGCCCGAACGCTGCACGCCGGTGTTCATGTACGCCTCGTTGTCGTAGCAGATGTAGAGCACGTCGTCGTTGCGCTCGAACATCCCAGACAGGCACGCGAACCCGATGTCCACCGTGCCGCCGTCGCCACCCTGGCCGACGACCCGCACGTCCTCGCGGCCCTGTGCGCGGAGTGCCGCGGCGATGCCGGTCGACACGGCCGGCGCGTTGCCGAACAGCGAATGGATCCAGGGGATCCGCCACGAGGTCTCCGGGTAGGGCGTGGAGAACACCTCGAGGCAGCCGGTGGCGTTCGCCGCGATCATCCGGCCGGCGGTGGCGCGCATCGCGGCGTCCAGCGCGTAGCGTGCGCCGAGCGCCTCGCCGCAGCCCTGGCAGGCGCGGTGGCCGCAGGTGATCGAGTTCGTCCGCTGCTCGTCTGCCTGGACCGAGCGCTGCTTCGGATCGAGCAGGCGGTTGCCGACGGCGAAGCTGCCGGTCTGGTAGAAGCGGATCGTTGGTGCGGTCATGTTCTCGCGGTTCTCATACCGGGCCGGCCGCGACCGGCCCGACGTCGCGCAGGATGTTCTCGGCGTGGGGACCGGACGCGCGCGAGGCGCCCATTCGCTCCAGCTCGCGGTTCACGACGTCCCAATCCATGTCGAGGAAGGTCAACGGCTCGAGGCGATCGGCGATCGCCTCGGCGAACAGCCCGTGCAGCGATGCCTTGGTGATCGGCCGTCCGCCGAGACCGGCGATGACGGTGTAGCCGTGGAGTTCAACACCGGCGAGCGCCATGTGCACGTTCGCCGTGACGATCCCGCCGATGCCGACGGCGAGTGCCTTCTCGAGCACGACGACGCGCCGCGCGTGTTCGAGCGCGGCGCGGACCAGGTCCAGCGGGAACGGGCGAAACGATGTGATTCCGAGCGCGCCGATCTTGACGCCCTGCTCGCGCAACTCGTCGATGGTGTCCTTGATCGTCCCGAGCACCGAGCCGAGCGCGACGACGATCGTCTCGGCGTCCGCTGTGCGGTAGGAGCGGATCAAGCCGCCCGAGTCGCGGCCGAACGCCTGCTCGAAATCGGCGGCGATCTCGGGAATCAGCTCGAGCGCCTGCATCTGCTTGGCGTGGGCGAGGTACTTGACCTCCATGAACGCCTCGGGACCGACCATCGCGCCGATCGACACCGGCTCGTCGGGGTCGAGCGCCTGACGTGGCGCGAACGGCGGCAGGAACGCGTCGACCTGCTCCTGCCCGGGCACGTCGACACGCTCGACGGCGTGCGTGAGGATGAATCCGTCCATGCAGACCATCACCGGCGTGGATAGTTCCTCGGCCAGCCGGACGGCCTGGATGTGGAGGTCGAGCGCCTCCTGATTGGTCTCGGCGTAGAGCTGGATCCAGCCGCAGTCGCGCTGGGACATCGAGTCGCTGTGGTCGTTCCAGATGTTGATCGGCGCGCCGATCGCGCGGTTGGCGACGGTCATCACGATCGGCAGACCGAGGCCCGAGGCGTTGTAGAGGGCCTCGACCATGTAGAGCAACCCCTGGCTCGCCGTCGCCGTGTAGGCCCGTGCGCCGGTGGCGCAGGCGCCGATCGCGACCGACATCGCGGCGAACTCCGATTCGACGTTGACGAACTCGCAGGGTGCGAGCTCCCCGGTCTTTACGAGCTGCGAGAGGTTCTCGACGATGTGCGTCTGGGGTGAGATCGGGTAGGCACAGATGACCTGCGGGCGGCATAGCGCCACCGCCTCGGCCACCGCCCGCGAGCCCTCAAGCTGACGCAGCACCGCTCAGCTCCCGCATCTCGGCTGCGATCCACGCGTGGGCTGCATGCGCTGCCGCCACGTTTCCCTCGCCGACCGCCCCGCTGAAGCGCTCGCGGATCGCACCCGCCAGAGCGTCGAGTGAGATCAACCCGCTGAGTGCAGCGAAGCCGCCGAGCAGCGCAGCATTGGCAACCGGACGCCCGGTGTGCTCGCGCGCGAGCTCGCCGGCGGGCACGGTCAGCAGGCGCTCATGGCGGAAATCCGCCACGAACTCGCCGAGGCCGAGTTCGTCGAAGCTCTTCGCGGTGTTGATCAGGATGAACCCGTCGGGCCGCAGCCCACCGAACACGTCCACCTGATGAAGCAGCGTCGGGTCCTGGATGATCAGCGCATCGGGCTCCATGACCGGCTCGCGAACGCGGATCTCGTGATCGTCGATCCGGCAGAACGAGACGACCGGCGCGCCCATCCGCTCCGAGCCAAAGCTTGGGAACGCCTGTGCGTGGCGCCCTTCGTTGAACGCCGCGACGGACAGCATCTCTGCTGCGGTGACGACACCCTGCCCGCCACGACCGTGGATCCGGACCTGAAACATCGTCTAGCGTGAACCGCGTCCCGCGGGCGGCTGCTCGGTGTGCGCTGCGGTTCGTGAGGCAGCGGCTGAGACGGGAACTGTGGTTGCGGCGCGCACGTCTTCCTCCAGAATCGCGGGCTCGGGACAATCCATACCCCCGTCCACAGTCAACCGCGCTGCTCTCGAGACCACTACCGCAGTCCCCACTGAACAGTCTCCGTAGTTCTTACGCATGACGCGATCGACGAGCGCGCGTAGCTTGCTTGGAGCAGGGACGCAGTCATACGCCCACGACAGGAGGACACGCAAATATGCCCACGCGAGTCGCAATCAACGGCTTTGGCCGCGTCGGACGCAGCGTCCTGCGCGCCGCATTCGAGCAGGGGGCCGCCTTTGAGATCGTCGCGGTCAACGACGTCGCGGATGCCGCGACGCTGGCGCATCTGCTGCGGCACGACTCCGTCTACGGGGCGTTTCCCGCCGCCGTGGAGTCGACTCCGGGGGAGCTGCTCGTGGCCGGTCGCCCGATCCGGGCGCTCGCCGAGTCGGTGGTCGCGAACCTGCCCTGGCGCGAGCTTGGAGTGGACGTGGTGATCGAGTCCACCGGTCGCTACCGCACGCGCGCAGCGGCCGCCGAGCACCTGGCGGCGGGTGCGCGCAAGGTGATCGTCTCGGCCCCCGGCAAGGGGCCCGAGCCACTCGACGCGACCGTTGTGATCGGCGTGAACTTCGAAGAGGCCTACGACCCCGAACGCGATCAGATCATCAGCAACGCGTCGTGCACGACCCCCGAACGCGATCAGATCATCAGCAACGCGTCGTGCACGACCAACTGCCTGGCGCCGGTGGCAAAGGTTCTGCACGAGACGGTCGGCATCCGCCACGGCCTGATGACCACGATTCACGCCTACACCGCCGATCAGAACCTGCTCGACGGGCCACACAAGGATCTGCGGCGCGCGCG
>OBLU010003744.1_pt1 | contig 13763 bp, 9 predicted proteins | sample 1518681 | NCBI WGS metagenome assembly OBLU01 (sample SAMEA3539304, study PRJEB22396) | soil metagenome | biome: tundra; feature: field; material: soil | place: USA | collected 2010-05 | depth 0.15 m
CTTCCATCGGCCTGCATCCACGCGACAACAATCGCCTGCTCGACACCCTCACCCACCTGCGGGACATGGGAAATACCGTCCTGGTGGTGGAGCACGACGCCGAAACCATCGAGCGCGCGGATTACGTCATCGATCTCGGCCCGGGCGCGGGACGCCTGGGCGGAGAGTTGGTGGCCTCCGGCACCCCGGCGGAAATCGAGCGCAACCCGGCATCGCTCACCGGCCAGTATCTCTCCGGGGCGCAGAGCATTCCCGTGCCCGCGTCGCGCCGCAAGTCCAACGGCAAGCGACTCGCCATCCGCGGCGCGCGCCAGCACAATCTGAAAGAGGTCGATGCCGACATCCCGCTTGGCCTGCTCACCGTGGTCACCGGGGTTTCGGGCAGCGGAAAATCCACCCTGATCAATGAAATCCTTTACCGTGCGCTGGCCAGGGAGGTCTACGGCTCGCACGAAGAGCCTGGCGACCACGACAGCATCGAAGGCATCGAACTGCTGGACAAGGTGATCCGCATCGACCAGGCCGCCATCGGCCGCACGCCGCGCTCCAACCCCGCCACTTATACCGGCCTCTTCACGCCCATCCGCGATCTCTACGCCATGCTGCCGGAATCGCGCGAGCGCGGCTACAAGCCGGGACGCTTCAGCTTCAACGTGAAGGGCGGACGCTGCGAGGCGTGCCAGGGCGACGGGCTCAAGCGCATCGAGATGAACTTCCTGCCGGACGTCTACGTGACCTGCGATCTGTGCCGCGGGCGCCGCTACAACCGCGAGACCTTGCAGGTGAAGTTCAAGGGCTACTCCATTGCCGACCTGCTGGAAGCCACCGTCGAGGAAGCCCTGCCGCTGATGGAGAACCTGCCGCAAATCCGCAGCAAGCTGCAGACGCTCCACGACGTGGGCCTGGGCTACGTCCACCTCGGACAATCCGCCACCACGCTCTCCGGCGGCGAGGCGCAGCGCATCAAGCTGGCCAAGGAACTGAGCAAGCGCCAGACCGGCCGCACCTTCTACCTGCTCGATGAGCCCACCACCGGCCTGCACTTCGACGATGTCCGCAAACTGCTCGACGTTTTGCAGCGCCTGGTGGACCTGGGTAACACGGTGGTGGTGATCGAGCATAATCTGGATGTAATGAAGACCGCGGATTGGATCATCGACCTGGGACCCGATGGCGGCGAGTACGGCGGGCGCATCGTGGTCGCCGGAACCCCCGAACAGGTGGCCCGCCACAAGAAAAGCTATACCGCCGAAGCCCTGCGCAAGGTGCTCAAATGAGCTGCAAGTCAGAGGTGGGACAGACGATCGTTTTTTGTCGTCTGTCAACCTGCCGTGGTTTCGCAACGCATGACAGACCACCAAAGGCGATGGTCTGTCCCACCGAGGTGCTCCCATGAGCCGCTACGCGCAACAACCGCTGGATTTCGCGAACTTGAAGACGGTGAGTCTCCAGGAACGCGGCGGCAAGGTGAAGGTGGCCGATTTCGCCGCGGCGTACCAACCCGGCTCCGGGATAGCGGGCCTGCTGGATTCGCTGCCACATCTGCTCGCCGCCGACGGCTTTCGCGCCGTGGTGGACGCGCTGGCAAGCGCACGCCGGAACCGTCGGGCGATTCTGTGGGGCATGGGCGGGCACGTCATCAAGTGCGGCCTCGCGCCGGTGCTGCTCGATCTCATGCGCCGCGGCTACGCCACCGGCTTCGCGCTCAACGGGTCGGCGGCGATTCACGATTTCGAAATCGCCCTGGCCGCTCACACCAGCGAAGACGTGGAGGCGGTGCTGCCCGACGGACGATTCGGCGCCGCTGAAGAGACGGGGCGCGAGATGAACCGCGCCATCGTCGAAGGCGATCGCGATCAGCTTGGCATGGGGGAAGCGCTGGGGCGCGCGCTCGACCAGCAGGGCGTCGCGAACCGGGCTCCCGAAGCCAGCTTGCTCCTCAACGCTTACCACGCCCGCGTTCCCGTCACCGTGCACGTCGCCATCGGCACCGATACGCCGCACACCCACCCGGCGGCGGACCCCGCGGCCATCGGCAGCGCCACCCATCGCGACTTCCGCCTCTTCTGCACGCTGGTTACGGAACTCCATCAGGGCGGCATCTATCTCAACGTCGGCTCCGCCGTCCTCCTCCCCGAGGTCTTTCTGAAGGCCGTTTCCGCGGTGCGCAATCTGGGGCATCCGCTGGCCGAATTTACCACCGTGAACTTCGATTTTCTGCAGCACTACCGGCCGCGGGTCAACGTGGTGGAGCGGCCGCACGCCGCCTCCGGCGGCAAAGGCTACGCCATCACGGGACATCACGAGCTGATGATTCCGCTGTTGGCCGCGGCGCTCGTCGAGAAACATCCATGATGGAAGATCCGGAAGTGCCGGCAGATCCGGAAGGGCCGGAAAGCCTGGCGCCCCTGGAAGCGGCGGAACCCCCGCCTGCTCTGCCGGAACGAGACCCCTTCTGGAGCTACACTGACCTGCTGATTTTCGCGGGCCTCACGATTCCATGCATGCTGTTCGGGCTTGGCGCGGTGAAGGCGGCGTTCTGGATTCTGCATCTGCATCCCGCCGTGAAAACCTGGGAACTGGTGGCCGTGCAGGTCGCCTTCTATATGCTGCTGATGGGCGTTCTGATGGCCCGCTTCCGCACGCAATACGATCGCCCCTTCTGGCGCTCGCTCGCCTGGGTCGCGCCACGCCTGCCCTTCCTCTCCATTGTGACCGCCGGAGTGGGCCTCGCCATCGCGATATTGCTGTTCGGCGTGCTGATTCGAACTCCCAACAAACCAAATCCCCTCACGGATCTCCTCAAGGACCCGACGTCGCTGGTCCTGGTGGCCATCTTCGGCAGCATCGTGGCGCCGGTTTGTGAAGAGCTGGTGTTCCGCGGGTTTCTGCAGCCGCTGCTGGTGCGCAGCCTGGGCGCGGTTGCCGGCATTCTGGCCACCGCCCTACCCTTCGGCCTGCTCCACTTCCAGGAGTACGGCAACTCCTGGCGTCACGTGCTGCTGATTGCGCTTTCCGGCATCGCCTTCGGGTGGATGCGCCAGGCCACCGGGTCCACCAAAGCCGCCGCCGGCATGCACGCCGCCTACAACGCGTTTCAGTTCGTGCTGCTGCTGATGGCCAAGGGCCTGCCGCAATAGGCCGCGGTCGGGATGAAGGCGACGATCGGCATGTGCGGCGTCACCTTGCCCGGAGCCGGCTACCCTGGGGACTCGCCATTCGCCCTCAGGAGTGCCCCCCGCAGCAGACCGGCCATTTGTCTGGCTGCTTCGCCATGAAAGAGGTTTTCGTGACCAGCCTGCACGTCGAAAATCTCCAGGCCGCCTTCACACAGGTCGCGCCAGCCGTAGCGGGGGTCCTCCAGCACAACCGAGCTGACCTGCTCCTCTCGCGCCACAAACTGGATCACCGGGAACAAGGAGCGCCCCGGCTCATAAACCCTCATGGTGCTCCTGCGAAGCAATTTGCTCCAATGCCCTACGTGCCGCACAATCTCCCACGGCTCGACGGCCCCTTCGCCACTCATCACGTTTCGCAAACGCCGCCAGTAGTTCTTCCCGCTGCGCCGTAACTTGGGATAACCCGGCGCCGGCGCGTCGAACAGAACCACCAGCCGGACTTCTTCGCCCATGGCCGCCAGCCGTTGCGCGGTTTCGTACGCCACAATGCCGCCCAGGCAGTAGCCTGCCAGTACTCGCGGGCCCTTGGGCAGATTCGCCAGAATCGCGGCGCAGGCATCGGTCGCCAACCGGCTGACACTCTCCCCCAGGTTCCCCGCGGCGACGGTCTGCGGCAGAACGAAGAACGGCTGATCCGCCCCCAGGTGCTCCGCAAATTCCCGGTAGCAGAATGGGCCCGCGGGGGTCGTCGCGATGCTGACGAACGGGTGCCGTCGGCCCCGGGTCTGCAATTTGAAAAAGGCCCCCTCCGCCTCCACCGTGCCACGCGCGCCGCTCAGAAAGCCGGCCATCGCCGCCGGTGTGGGTGCGCGCACCAGAGCGGCCAGCGGCACCTCCTGGCCGAAGTATTTTTCCAGCAGCAGAATCAGCCGGGTCGCCGCCAGACTGTCGCCGCCCAATTCGAAGAAGTGATCCGTGACGCCGGCACGCTCGGTGTCGAGCGCCTCGCGCCACAGTTCGGCCAGAAACTTCTCAGTAAGCGTTGCCGGCTCCCGCTCGCCCGGCGCCGCCGGCGCGGCAATGCCATCGGGCGCCGGCAACGCCTGCCGGTCGATCTTGCCGCTTGGGGTCAGCGGCATCGCCCTTAGCGGGACAAGGGCCGCGGGCAACATGTGCTCCGGAAGGCGCTGCGCCAGATACGTCCGCAAGGCTTCCGCCTCGGGCGCATTCTCGCCCGCCGGCGTAAAGAACGCCGTGAGCCTCTCCCTGCCCTCGCCGCCGGATACCGTCGCCGCGCACTGCCGGATCGCTTCGTGCCCCCCCAACACCGCCTCAATCTCCTCCAGCTCAATCCGGAAACCGCGGATCTTCACCTGACGGTCCACCCTCCCGGCAAACACCAGGTTTCCGTCCGGCAGACGAAAAACCATGTCGCCGGTTCGGTACATCCGGTCCCCGGCTTTGCCGCTGAACGGATCCGCCAGAAATCGCCCGGCTGTCTCTTCCGGCCGGTTGAGATAGCCTCGCGCCACGCCGGCGCCGCCCAAATACAACTCCCCCGTCACACCTGCCGGGACTGGCGAGCCGCTGCCATCCAGTACGTATGCCCGCATGTTGGCAATTGGGCGGCCGATTGGCACAAAGCCGGCAGCCTCCCAACTCGAGGATCCCGCTTCGTAAATAGTGGCGGTGGGGCTGGTTTCGGTGGGCCCGTAGGCGTTGAACCATCGTACCCCCGCTCCTGTAATGCGCCGCCATGAGGCAAACGCCTCCGGATTCACGCGCTCCATGCCCACGATCACCGCGCGCAGCGTTGCCGGCAGCCCCGTTCCCGATGGCAGCGCAGCCACCCATTCCTTCCACCACGTCGCCGGAACCCCCGCGATGGTGATTCCCCGGGATTCCAGCAGCCTCAGCACCTCGCTCAGCGAGTTGCCCTCGGCGTCCAGGCAGAAGACCAGCGTCGCCCCGCGACTCAGATAGTTGAAGACCTCCGCCACGAAAACATCCGTGCCCATCGAGGCGAATTGGAGCCGCCGGTCCGTCTCCGTGATACCGAACGCCCGAGCCGCGGCCACGCTGTGGTTCACCAGTGCCCGGTGAGTGAGCGCCACGGCCTTTGGGCGGCCCGTCGAGCCGGACGTGTAGATGACGTACGCCGTCTGCTCCGGCGTGCCCGCGCACGGCGAATCGGGCGCCGCGCCCTCGGGCTCCGTGGGCAGACTTAGCACCCGAAGGCCCAGGCTCTCCAGTTTCTCGCGGTCTTCCGGCGCTGCGATCACCAGCTTCGGCCGGGCGTCCGCCACCTTCCCCACCAGCCGCTCCAGAGGAAGGTCCGGCCGTAACGGCAGAAACGCCGCGCCCGCTTTCAGGACGGCCAGAATCGCCACCACGGCATCCGGAGATCGCGCCAGGCACACGCCGATCAGATCCTCCGGCACTGTACCCGCTTCCCGCAACGCTCTGGCTCCGTGGTTCGCGCGCCGGTTCAGTTCCTGGTAGCTCATCCTGCCCTCGGGCCACTCCAGTGCCGTAGCATCGGGCGTGCGTTGGGCCTGGCGCTCAATCAACTGGTGCGCGCGCGCTTCCGATGGAAGCTCCGATTCCGTTTCGTTCACGGTCCCGAGCAGCCACCGCCTCTCGGCATCGCCCGCCATCGCCACGTCCCGCAGCAGGCCGTCGGGCTTTTCGATGAACCCGCGGATCATCGTCCCCAGGTGATGCGCCATCCCGCATGCCGTCGTCTCGTGGAACAGCCGCGGGTCATAAACAATCTCCAGCCGGAACAGATGGCCCCCATACGTCACCACCGTCAGGGTAGAGTCTGTTCGCTGCAGGCGCCGGAACTTCCGCCCCGCCCAGGCGCCTCCCAGCTGGCGGAAGAACTCCTCCGGGGAGCTATGTTCGTACACCAGGACGCTGTCGAATGGAGCCGCCCCCGCAGGCAATCCGCCCCAGTGGCAGGCAAGCTCCAGGGGCGTGCCATGAAACTCCCTCTGCGCCTCCCAGGCCGCCCGCACCTCGCGCAGCCAATCCGATGAGCGCGCGGCCTGGTCCGCCTGGACGCGCAAAGGCAAGGTATTGATGAACAGTCCCACCCTTCGATCCGTCCGGCGGCGGCCCGCCCGCGTGACGCCGAAAACCACGTCCTCGCGCCCGCTGTAGCGGCTCAGCAGCAACGCCCAGGCGCCTTGCACCAGCGTGTGCCCGGTCAACCCCTGCCGTCCTGCGTACTCGTGAATCGCGCGCGTCTCGTCTTCGCCAAAACAAAAGACCGCTCTCGCCGGTCCGGACTTGTCCCGCGGCCCTCCCCGCAGGCGGTCCGTCAGGGTACCCGCCGCCGGCAACACCCCGGCCAGACAGGCGCGCCAATATCGCTCCGCGCCTTTCTCGTCAAAGGCATCCTCCCGGTCCGGCGTCGTCGACGGTTCGCACGGCATCCGCCCTTCGTAATCCGCCAGCCACTCCTGCCAGACGATGGCCAGCGATCGAGCGTCCAGCAAAGCGTGGTGCAGGGTCCAGACGATGGTCGAACGGTCTCCAGCCATGCGGATCAGGACGAAGCGCATCGGTACGCCGTCTTCGAAACGGAACCCCCGCGCGCGGTCGGCCTGCAGGAAATCCGCCAACGCCGTCTGCGCCGCTTCCGCCGTCAGCCCACTCCAGTCCAGCTCCCGCCACGCATCGGGCTCCACATCCGCCACCACCTGACGCGGTTCACCTCGCCGGCTCATCTCGATTCGCGTTCGCAGCGCCTCATGCCGCCGTGCCGTTATCCGCCATGCCGCCCGCAACCGTGCCAGATCGGCCGGTTCCGCAAGTTCGCAGACGTCCTGTAGAAGGAAGACCCCCGATCGGGGTCCGCGCAACGAGGCCAGCACCATGCTTCGTTGCATGGGGCTCAAGGGGCGGGAGGCGGTTTCCTCTCCGGCGAACGAATTCGAGAATCTCATGTTCCGCGGCGCTCGCCCGCGGCGCGGCGGGGTGTCAGTACCAGCATAGGGCAGCGCTCCCCCAAAACGCAGGCGTCCGTCGAACAGGAGAGTTCGTCGAAATACTCGCGCAGAAGCGACCGCTGTTCCTCCAGGGTCGGGAAGAAGTGGACGGTCGAGGCGTCCCGATACAGTGCAATGTCGCGGACGCCTGCCACGTCCCATCCCTGCCTTTCGGCCACAACCGCCGGGTCTAAACCATACTGTGCCCAGTACCGGTAGACCTCGTCCACCGCGACTCCCTCTTTCACGTTCCGCTGCATCGCCATCAACAGGCGGAATTTGAAGTGGTGGAAAGTGGGGTTCTCCCGGCCGGTCAGGCTCTCCATCACCGCGGCCGGCTCCTCTTTTCTCTCCGGCTGCGCGTAGCAGCGCGCCACATAGATCCCTTCGCTCTTCAGCGCCTGGAACACCGACGCGGCCACCGCACGGAACCCGTCCGGGTAGGATACGCAGTTCATGGATCCGTCCCCGATGGCGATATCACAGGATGAAGGCCGCGCGGGCAACGAAATCCAGTTGCCGCAAACTGCCCGGCGGACTCCCGCGATGTCCCCGGGCCAGACGGATCGGATCATCTCGCGGGAGAGATCCACAGCCAGCAACGAGCAGCGCGCGGGCCACCGCATCGTCGCGATGTCGGCCGTAACGCCCAGCATCAGCCCTCGCAGCAGCCGGTCCCCCGTCTGGGCCGCGTATGCCGCTACGGACCGTTCCAGCGCAGCGATCTCCCCTCGCGTAGGTCGAAGCGGCGGCCCCAAAGCCGCATAAGCCCGCGCCAGGCCGTCCCAGTAGGTTTCTGTGTGAGCTTGAATGCCAACCATGTCGATGCAGCGATTATAGCGGTAAGCCGGCGCTCCACGGCACCACTCCGCACTCCAACGGCGCTCGCGCCCCCGCGCTCCACTGCGCGACACTGGAGAAGCGAGGACCAATGAGAAACAGGATAGCGATGAAACTGGCGCTCGCCATGGCGGCGGGCGCCGCCATGTGCGGGCTTGTGTCCGCCCAGACGCCGGCGCAGCAGCGGATGGTGATCGTGATCAGCCTGGACGGCTTTCCCGCCTATGCCCTGGATGACGCGAAACTGCCGGTTCCGACGCTGCGGCGCCTGATCCGGCAGGGCGTCACCGCGCGCATGACCACCATCAATCCGACGGTGACCTGGCCCAACCACACCACGCTCGTGACCGGCGTGCGCGCCGACGAACACGGCCTGCTGGTCAACGGCAGCCTGGTGCCGACCGGGGCGTGGCCGCCCATCAAAGTGGACCCCATGGTCGACAAAGTGAAGATGGTCCACGCCCCGACGGTCTACGATGCCGCCCACCAGGCCGGGCTGACCACGGCGCAAATCGACTGGGTGGCCATCAACAACGCGCCCACCATCACCTGGCCCTTCAACGAATGGGCGACGCCCGCCGGAGCGGTGGAGCAGGAGATGATCCGCAAGGGCGCCATCTCCGCCGCCGACGTGGAGGACTTCACCAAGGCGAACATCCTGTTCCGCGACCAGATCTGGGCTAAGGCGGCGGTGTTCCTGATCCGCGAACACCGGCCCAACCTGATGCTGTTGCACTTCCTCTCGCTCGATTCGGTGCACCACGGCTTCGGTCCCGGGAGCCTGGCCGCCACCAGCGCCATCGCGTTTCTCGATAGCTGCGTCGAAAAGGTGGTGGCCGCGGTTCACGAGACCGGCATGGACGATCACACCACTTTCCTGGTGGTCGCCGATCACGGCTTCAAAGGGTACACGAAGGAGATTCGTCCGGCCATCGCCATCGCGGCGGCGGGCCTTACCGGCAAAGTTCAAGTGGTGCCGGAGGGCGGCACGGCAATGATCTACGTTGCGTCGGCAGAGGTGCTTCCCCAAGCGGTGAAGGCGCTCGAAGGTGTCGAGGGGATAGACAAGGTGCTCAGCGTGGACAGCTTTGCCGCGCTTGGCCTTCCCACGCCGGCCCAGGATCCGCAGATGAGCCCCCTGCTGCTTACGGCCAAGGATGGATACTCGTTCTCCGGCGCCACCGGCGGCCCGGTGACGGCCGCCATGCCGCAACAGCGCGGCAGTCACGGATACCTGGCCAGCGACCCCGAGATGGATGCCCTCTTCATCGCCAGCGGCTATGGGGTTCGCGCCGGCGCCCTGACCGGGCGGATTTCCAACGTGGATGTGGCGCCCACCATCGCGAAGCTACTGGGGGTTCCGCTGCCATCGGCCAAAGGCAAACCGCTGCCGCTCCAATGATAGTCTGGGAGTAAGCCCACATGGTAGAAACAATCGAATGGACCCCGCGGGGCGTGGTCATGATCGACCAGACCCGCCTGCCGCTGCATGAAGAATACGTCACCTGCCGGAATTACCTGGAGGTCGCCGCCGCCATACGCGACATGATCATCCGCGGAGCGCCGGCCATCGGGGTGGCCGCCGCCATGGGAGTCGCCATCGGCGTGCAGTATGCGAGCGAAGCGGATCTGGACGCCCAGGTGGACGCGATCTGCGAGACACTTGCCAAGACGCGCCCCACCGCGGTGAATCTATTCTGGGCGATCGACCGCATGAAGCGCCTGTACACCGCGCTGCGCGGCAAGCCCCTGGGCGAGATCCGCGAGCGTCTGATTCAGGAAGCCCAACTGGTGCGCGAGGAAGATATCGCCATCAACCGCGCCATCGGACGTCACGGCGCGCCGCTGGTGCCGGACCATAAGACGGTGCTTACGCACTGCAATGCCGGCGCGCTGGCCACCGCCGGGTACGGCACGGCGCTGGGCGTGATCCGCGCCGCCCGCGAGAGCGGCAAGCAGATCGATGTCTTCGCCGACGAGACGCGCCCGTTTCTGCAAGGCGCGCGCCTCACCGTCTGGGAACTCCAGCAGGATGGCATTCCGACCACGTTGATCACCGACAATATGGCCGGCCACTTCATGAAGTCGGGCCGCATCGGCTGCGTGGTGGTGGGGGCGGACCGCATCGCCGGCAACGGCGACGTGGCCAACAAGATCGGCACCTATTCGGTGGCGGTGCTGGCCCGGGAAAACGGCGTCCCGTTCTTCGTCGCCGCGCCGGTTTCCACGCTCGACCTCACGCTGGCGTCCGGGGAACAGATTCCCATCGAACAGCGCGCGGCGGCGGAGGTGACGCACGTTTTCGGTCACCAGGTGGCGCCGGATGGCACCGCGGTGCAGAATCCGGCCTTCGATGTGACCCCCGCCCGCTACGTCACCGCGATCATCACCGAGAACGGTGTGGCACGCGCGCCGTATGAGGAATCGCTCAGGAAAATGGTGGGTTGAAAACGCGTGTTAAGGTGAAATTGTGATGAAAAAAACCGTTGCCACACTGCTTTTTGGGATTGTCCTGTTCGCCGCCGGCCCCCTGCGCCGCGCGCCCGGCTTTTGCCTGATCGATACCACGGGAGAATGGCGGGACCTCGCCGATTACCGCGGCAAGATCGTGCTGGTGGAGTTCATGAAGACCGATTGCCCGCATTGCTCCGCTTTCAGCACGGTGCTGAACAGCGTGAAACTGAAGTACGCCGACAAGGTGGCGATTTTGGCCATCGCCAATCCGCCGGATAACCCGCAAACCATGACCCCGTACGCCAACGCGCACAAACTCGCGTACCCGCTGCTGCTCGATCAGGGGCAGGTGGCGGCGTCCTACGTGCGCGCGCCATCGCTCGATCTGCCGACCGTATATCTGATCGACGGCAACGGAATGATTCGCAACTCCTGGGTGAACAGCGCGCTCACTAAAGACATTTTCGAAGGCAACGGACTTTCGCGCGAGATCGACAAGTTGCTGGCGGGCGCGCCCTCGGCGGCTCCGGCCAAGAAGTAGGATGATCGGACTGTTCAAAAACCGTGCGCCCGAGTCCCAGCCGCTAGGCCCTCTGGAGGTCACCGTCATGGAGATCCTCTGGACCCACGGCGAGAGCAATGTGCGTGACGTGGTGGACCGCCTGGGGCGTCCCCTGGCCTACACCACAGTGATGACCACGCTCGACCGGCTGTTCAAGAAAGGTCTGCTGGCGCGACGCAAGTGCGACCGGGCCTTCCTCTACTCGCCTGCCCTGAACCGCACGGAGTGGGAGCATAAGCGCACGGGCGATTTTGTGGCGGGATTCCTCTCCGTCGCGGAGCCCGCGCGCGACCTGCTGATTTCCTGCCTGGTGGAGGCGGTGGGCCGGCACGACGAAGGCCTGCTGGACGAGTTGGAAAAAAAGATCAAACTGCGCCGCAAGGAGCTGTACCGGAGGCCGAAGCCATGATGACGCCGTACCTGCTTCGTTTGCTGTGCCTCTGTCTGGCCGCTTTTTTCGTCATCCACAGCGCGCTGGGCCTCGTGGTTTCTCTCGGCGGCGCCCTCGCCACGCGCGCCGCGCGGCGCATGCGCCCGCGTTCGGCGGGGAGATTTCTGCTGGCGCTGCGTCTGCTGCCGGCGGCCCTGGCGCTGTTGGTAGTGGGCGGACTTTGCGTGCCCAGCTACCTGTGGCTGGAGCCCGAAAGCGGCGCGGAAGAGGTGGGCGCCGGCTGCCTGGCGGCAGCCATTCTGGCCGCCGCCCTGTGGGCCCTCTCGACCGCTCGCGGAGTGCGCGCCGCCATCCGCTCCGCGCGCCACGCCCGCCAAAGCGAACGGCTGGGCCGCCGTTCGACTCTGCCTGGTTCGCCCCTGCCGGTCTGGATTGTGGAAGCCCCGGCGCCATTGCTGGCGCTGGTGGGCGTGTTCGGTTCGCGCCTGCTGATCTCGCGTCCGGTGATGAGCGCACTGTCGCCGGCACAACTGGCCGCAGCCCTGCGCCACGAGGAGGCCCACCGGGTTTCGCGCGACAATCTGAAGCGCCTCCTGATGCTGCTGGCGCCCGGTCTGCTGCCTGGCCTCCACGGCTTTGACACCATCGAGCGCGGCTGGGCGCGCTTCACCGAATGGGCCGCCGATGACGATGCGGTGGCGGGCGACGCCCACCTGTCGCTGTCCCTGGCCGCCGCGCTGGTGCGTATCGCGCGCCTGGGAGGAACTCCGCCGTTGTTGCCGCTTTCCGCCTCATTCCTGGGAGACAGCCGCGAAATCTCGGCGCGCGTGGACCGCTTGCTGAGTCCCGCGCCCGCGGCGCAAGTTCGCCCGCGCAACGGGGCGGCAGTGGCAACCGGCGTGGCGCTGGCGGCTGGATGCGCCGCCTGCATGCTGCACCCCGCGACTCTGGCGTATGCCCACGAAATCATCGAGCAGTTGATTCACTGAGTGACCTGCTTATGGGCCGCCGATAAACGCCGATAAGCAACTCTTGTTTTCATCGGCGTTTATCGGCGTTTATCGGCGGCCATTTGTTTGTTCTTAGCTACAGCACGACGCGTTCGTCGCCTTCGCGGCGCGTGATTCTCTCGCGATCGAGGAACTCCAGCAGCGGGATGGCGTACTTGCGCGAGATGCCGGTCCACTCCTTGAACTCCGGCACGCGAAAGCGCTCGCCCTTGTGACGGGCGAGTAACTCGCGCAACTGGCGGATCGCCGTCTGGTGAAATACCAGGTCGCCAGAGATGCGTACCAGGCGTTTCTCGCGCAGCAGAATCTGCAATAACGAGCGTGCGCGCGCCGCCTCCACGCCGGAGTTGGCCAGCACCTCCGCCATCGCAGGCACGGCCAGTCCCGCCTCTTCGAAGGCCCGCTCGATTTTGGCGCGCGCCTGCTCCTCGTCTTCTTTGAGCACCACTTTGTGCTCGCGCGAACGCACCAGTTCGCCCTCGGCGACAATTTCTTTCGCCTCCGCCAGCAGCGCATCCAGCACGAAGACCGGCGCGCCGCCGCGCAGTTCCTGGCGCGCCATGCCGGGCAGTAGCGGAGTCTGCCGGTGAAACTCGCGCACTGTGCCGACGATGCGCTCGCGCTCCGCCTGCATCCACGCGCGGTCTACATACCAGGGTTGCGGCTGGGCGATGGCCACGAGCGGCGCCAGGGCCGCCGCTGCCGCGATCTCGCGCTCGGGCATTGCGGTGCGCGCCACCAGGTCCGCCATGCCCATGCCGAAGGCGGCTTCGCGCACCAGCAGCGCGATGCGCGCCGCGGCGTCCCCGGAGCACAGGGTTTCCAGGCGCGCCTTCACGTCGTCACCCTTGCGATAGCGCCGGGCGCCGGTGTCCACTACGGTGTCCACCACCACGCCGCCGCCGATCGTGACCACCGGCGAGAACATGCGGATGATGAAACCATCGCCGGGCAACAGGAGCGCCGCCTGCCGCAAGATGAGGCGCACGTATGCGGAAGTGCCCGGCCGCATGGCCGCGGTACCTTCCAGCAGGCGGACCTCGGAGGCGATCTCGGCCGTCCCCGAATGAAAGTGCACCGGCGCGCGATGCTTCAAGGGCTTCGCCGATGGCAGCAGATGGAGGCGGCAATCGATCTGCTTCACCGCCTGGAACCGGCCGGGCTCGCTCAGCACGTCGCCGCGCGCCAGGCCGGCCGGCTCGATATCGGCCAGGTTGACCGCGGTGCGCTGTCCGGCCAGCGCCCGGCCCGCCGTGCTGCCGTGCACCTGCACGCCGCGCACGCGCAGGCGCCGCCCCCCGGGGTAGACTTCCACTTCCTGCTCCCTGGCCACCGATCCGGAAATCAGCGTGCCGGTGGCCACGGTGCCGAATCCCTTCACGGAGAACACAC
>OBLU010003745.1_pt1 | contig 13763 bp, 9 predicted proteins | sample 1518681 | NCBI WGS metagenome assembly OBLU01 (sample SAMEA3539304, study PRJEB22396) | soil metagenome | biome: tundra; feature: field; material: soil | place: USA | collected 2010-05 | depth 0.15 m
CAAGCTCACCGTCACTCACGACGTGACGGGTGCGCCAATGTGGGCCGGCGTGCTGCGGGGCGAGAGCGAGTCAGGCGGGGCCGGCGGTGGCTGGAGCGAGATTCTCAGCGGGCTAAAGACGCTGCTCGAGACGGGCCAACCGCTCCCCTTCCAAAGTGGACCCGAATGATGCTGCGCTAGGGCTGGCCTCTTGCACCGGAGAGGGGTACATCGTGAAAAAGGTCAATAGCGATTCCAAGATGTTTTTGACCAGTTCATGGAGTCAGGAGCCGGGTGCGGCGTTCAGGTCCCTGGAGACTAGTTCTGTCAACATCGGAGAAAGGTTTGAAAGCTGTCCGCTAAGGTCCACGCATTGTTGCCATAATTACAACGTTCTTCCTGGTGAATTTGGCTGTTCAGTGTCCGATCGCTCAAAACACGTCGTTGCGTTGTACAAACCCAAGTTAAAAGAAATGAACTTACTCTTTGAGAGTACTCAAGACTCTCTGCAATGGCCGCGTGGGATGATGCAGCGATGGAAACAGAGAACCTAATTGAAGTGCCGGGGGCAACGCTCTTTTGCAAGGTGAAGGGAACGGGTCCAGTTGTACTTATTGTCCAAGGCGGTGCAGCTGATGCAGATGGGTCTGATGCCTTAGCGGCACATTTGGAAAACGACTTCACGGTTGTGAGTTATGACCGGCGGGGTCTCTCGCGTAGTGTTCTCAAGCCCGGCGCTCCTCCCTTGGACATCAGTAGACACAGTGAGGACGCTTCAATGGTGCTGACGCAAGTCACATCGGAACCAGTCTTCGTTTTTGGCGTGAGCATCGGTGCGCTCATTGCACTTGATCTGGCTACGACTCATCCCAATCAGATACGTTTGCTCGTAGCCCATGAGCCTCCGCTCAAACAATTACTTCCGCCGGACGAATTTACGAAAGCACTCTACGAGCAAGAGGAGGTGGAGATCGCCTATAGGGAAGAAGGTGACAGAGCCGCAATGATGAAGTTCCTTGAACTCTCGGGTGTCGACTTTGGCGATCGTGAAATAGATGCTCCGACGCCCGAACTCTCGCCCTTCATGACGGACAATCTGCAGTTCTTCTTGGCGAACGACGCTCCGGCCGTTCGGCGGTATCAGATCGACGTGTCGCTTCTTCAAGGGGTGAAGTCCAAGGTCCTTCCCGCAGCTGGAGAGACTTCTTCTGCCAACTGGCCCAACCGCTGTGCAGGTAGGTTGGCTGAGATATTGAGTGCCGACTTGGTGCGTTTCCCAGGTGGTCACAATGCCTATGGTAGTCGGCCTCGGGGTGTGGCAGAAGTCCTGCGTAAGTTGTTCAGAACTGAGTGAGTGGCCAGGGAATACTGAAGAATGTTGATTGTGAATGGGTCGGTCTGATTCATTCGATCAGCTCGGCCAGCAGGTCGGAAAGGTTTGAAAGCTGTCCGCTAAGGTCCACCACTGTACGGCCCACCATTGTACGGCCCATCGGCGATGCAACGTAGTTCAAACTTGTGGATCGTTTCGCGAATGCGGTCGTGCGAACCGGCGCGATAGCGGCTAGCGGCTAGTCCGCGCTGGTTGCGTACCCCGCGCCACCGGAGCACAGCCGGTCGCTACCCGTGTGGCACCGTGCTCCGACCTAGGCAACGAGCTCTACGCTGGCCCGGTTTTCATGGGAGCTCTTCGTCTCGCGCCGCGAGCCCCTCGGGCGTCTCGATCCCTTGGTTAGGAAGCAGGGTAAACACGAGGAGGGCCGCCACGCCCACCACGACGGTGGCGATAACCAGGGCCAAGTCCATGCCTGACACGAAGGAACGGCGGGCTAACAAGGCAAGCTCGTTACCTAAGTTGGTGGGCGCGCGCCGCGCGACAGCTAGCGCGGCACCGAGTGAACTCTCGATGAGCTTTTGGACCGAACTCGGTACGCCAGCGTGGACGACCGCGTGCGTCATTAGGTGCTGGTAACGCAGATTGAGCGCCGTGCCCAGCACACCGACACCGAGTGCGCCACCGAGCTGCATAGCGGCGTCGTTGGTGGCCGACCCGACTCCAGCCTGCTCCTTGGGCAGCGATCCCATCACTGATTCAGTACAGGGGGCGAGCGCCAGTGCAACGCCGACTCCGACGACCAAGAACGGAACGAAGCAGTCTCGATACGTGCCGGTCAACGTGGTACGCGACAACAGGCCGAACCCGAGGGCGACCAGGACTAGCCCGGCGGTCACCACGTACTTCGTCCCGATTGAGCGCGCCACCGTTACCGAGAGGGGGGCGATGACGAGCAAGGCAAGCGCCACCGGGATGATGCGCACCCCCGCTTCCAGAGCGCTGTATCCCAGGTCGAACTGGAGGTATTGGGTCATGAGGAAGAACATCCCCAGCAGAGCGAAGAGCACGAGGGCCAGTGCAGAGATGGCGACGCTGTAGCGTCGGTTGGCGAAGAAACGCAGCGGCAACATGGAATGGTCGATGCGACGCTCCCACGCGACGAAGATGGCGATGACCGCCGCCGCCCCGGCCAGCGAGCCGAGAATGAACGGGGAGGTCCACCCCCAGCCCGGGGCTTCGATGATCCCCCACAGGAGTAGACCGAGCCCGAGGATGGAGAGCCCCGCGCCCAGCGCGTCGGGCCGTGTCGACACGGGGTTTTTGGAATTGGGCACTAGCCAGATCGAAGCGACTAACCCGAGCAGGGCGAGCGGGACGTTGACTAGGAAGACGGAACCCCACCAAAAATGAGCCAAAAGAAAGCCACCCAGTATGGGACCGAGCGCGACTCCGATGCCGGTCGTGCCGGACCATATCCCGATGGCTCGGACGCGATCACGCTCAACGGTGAAGACGTTGGTGAGAATTGATAGCGTGCACGGCATTAGAGCGGCCGCGCCGACGCCCATGATCGCGCGCGCCGCGGTCAGGAGGTTCGGACTCCCGGACCAAGCGGCGAACGCCGAACCACCCCCGAAAACCGCGAGGCCGCCGATGAACACCCACTTACGACCAACACGGTCGCCCAGCGCACCGAGCGAAAGCAGCAGACCGGCGAAAACCACCGCGTAGGCGTCGACGATCCACTGCAGCTGGCTGGAACTAGCCCCGATGCTGCGTACGATCGAGGGCAGCGCCACGTTGAGCACGGTGTTGTCAAGGCTGATGAGAAGAAGCGTGACGCAAAGGACCGACAGCGTCGCCCAGCGATGGTTCGTCGAGGTGGATCTCAAGGTCGGGTCGCCGATTCTCGCACCCTCAGACGGTCGCTAACTGCTGGGCCAGATGGGGGCCTTATTGATCTCCTACGATCAGTTGCTTGATTGAACTTGGCGATCATTGGCCACCTTAGATAGTGCGTGACGCACCCCGTCTGATGAGGCGTCCGAGCATTAACCGGGGCACGTCACGGACTATCTGCATAACTCTGTCGACATTCACGCGAGAACGTCACACAACCATCCCGACTTCGAACTAAATCAGAAGACTCAGCGCTCAGTAAGAATTTACGACCTTACGAGTGCTTTATCTCAATCTGGTGCGTGGCCTCACTCGACGATTCGGCTGGCAAAGCCACTCGAACCTCAAGCACACCATCCTTGTACGTCGCCGCTATTTTTGATTCGTCGACGCCGACGGGGATTGGAATACTTCTGGTGAACGACCCGTAACGGAACTCGCTGCGGTGTAGATGATGACCGTTTTCTTTGTGCGACTCCGACCTCTGCGCCGTTATCACCAGCTCGCCGTCAATAACCTCGACGCGCACGTCCTGGTCGGGGTTGAACCCCGGTAACTCGGCTCGAATCACCATCGAGTCGCCGTCGTGACACTGTTCAATCCTGAACGGCCGACGCCAATCGTTGTCGCGAAACACGTCATCAATCCAGGACCACGACAGACCACCTCGCACCGGTGCGTCAATTTCATTGCTTGAGGATTTGGAAAGTACCATTTCCACACCATCCCTCTGGAGTACTCACCGACCCACCTTGGGACGGCAACTGACCTCCATTAACCCACCGTAGAGAGGGTTGGCGGGAAGAATCAGAGCAAAAAGTCCCAATTTGCCCACCGATCGCCCTCTAGCGCCCGTTGACGTCTCGATCATCGGCGTCATCCGAGTGACGCACTTTAGGGAGTCTCGAAACGTCGTGCGTCGCGACAATCTGCGCTCAACCTCGAACACCGTAGAACCAGATCGGGCCGCGGTCCCTTTGACGAATCTGTTCTCAAACTTTCAACGTCAATGGATCCGGGACTTTCTCCAGAGGATCACTCGACGCGTATGCCCGCGTCACATGTCGCCGGCGACAAGACTGTCTTCATGTCCGCAACCCCGAGTGCTCCCGCTGATGTTCCTTTGCAACTGGCCGACGCGGCCGCACTGGCGCCCGAAGAGGTCCTCTCGCGCCTCGCGAGCAGCCTCGGTGGACTCTCGTCTGATGAGGCGGCCCTTCGCTTAGGACGCATTGGTCCGAATGCTCTCGCGGTGCATCGTGTGCACGCAATGTCGGTGCTCTTCCGACAGATCCGAAACCCGATTCTGATCTTGCTTCTCGGTGCGGCGTTGGTATCTGGCCTGACCGGCGCTGCCACCAATGCCATCATTATCGCGGTCATCGTGGCTCTCAGTGTGGGCCTAGGTTTTTTCAATGAATACCGTGCCGAGGTGGCCATGGCCTCACTTCGTGGCAAGATTCGACACGATGCGGAGGTAACGAGGGATGGCCGAGTGCGTCTTGTTCCAGTCGTCGATCTTGTACCCGGGGATGTGGTGTCGCTGAGGATCGGCAACGTCGTTCCTGCTGATCTTCGCTTATTGACGGTCGACGAATTGGAGTGCGACGAGGGCGTGCTGACCGGCGAATCGCTTCCCTGCACCAAGTCAGTCATGGCTGTCACCGACCGCCAGTCGCCGGACCAACCGGGGTGTGCCTTTATGGGCACCATTGTGCATCAGGGATCGGCCCTTGGCGTCGTTGTGTGCAGCGGTTCTAGAACGGCTTTTGGAGAAATCGCCTCTGGCCTGACCGAGAAACAGAGCCAGACCGCGTTTGAAGTGGGCCTCTCTCGTTTCTCTCGCTTTCTCTTCGGAGTCGCAGGAGTTCTGACACTATTCATCTTCGCGATCAACGTCGCACTCTCCAGGCCCCTCATCGACGCGCTTCTTTTCTCGCTGGCGATCGCCGTAGGCATCGCCCCGGAGATGATGCCCGCCATCGTCACGGTCAGTCTCTCTGCCGGCTCGAAGGCCCTCGTCGCCAAGAACGTGCTCGTGAAGCGTCTCGTTGCCATTGAAGACCTTGGCAACATACAGATCCTCTTTACCGACAAGACCGGTACGCTCACCGAAGGGGTCATCACTTTCGAGAAGGCCCTCAACGCCGAGGGGACGGAAAGTGACGCTCTGCTGTTGCTGGGGTTGGTGTGCAACGAAGCGACACTCGGCGAGAACGGTCCCGTAGGGGGAAACTCTTTGGACCAAGCCCTGTGGCTGGCGCCCGAAGTTCTGGCTCGCGGTGACGTGGTGGCCAGCGCCGCTCGCTACGAGCGGCGCGCCATCTTGCCCTTCGACCACGAACGTCAGTTGATCTCGGTGTTGGTGAAGGACCCTTCGGGCGAAGGGCTCCTTGTTACCAAAGGTGCACCCGAGGTTCTGTTGACCAAGTGTGACGACGTGCCGAGTGACGCCCGAAAAACACTCGAGGCACTCTTTTCTGAGGGGGCCCGCGTCATCGCCGTCGCTACCCGAGCGGCTGAATTCAAGGCAGCGGTGACGTCCGACGATGAGAAGGGACTGACGCTGGCCGGTTTCTTGACCTTCGCGGATCGTCCCAAGCCCGACGCTGGCTCTTCTATCGCCCAACTCGAGAAGCTGGGGATCGAGGTGAAGATCATTACTGGCGACAACGGTCTTGTCGCCTCGAAAGTGTGCGCGGACATAGGTCTGGCGTGCACCGGGGTAATCAGTGGCGCAGAGCTCGAGGCACTGGATGACGACCAGCTCGTTGCGGCGATTCCCCAGACCACCGTATTCGCGAGGATCAGCCCCGCTCAGAAGTCGCGCATCATCAAGGTGGCCCGTCGCACCGGCAAGGACGTGGCCTATCTCGGCGACGGTGTCAATGACGCGGTGGCGCTGCACCACGCCGACGTTGGCATCTCGGTCGATTCGGGAACGGACGTCGCGAAGGACGCCGCCGACGTCGTGCTGCTCAACAAGGATCTGGGCGTCCTGGCCGAAGGCGTCATGGAAGGTCGTCGCATATTCGCCAACACCATGAAGTACGTACTGATGGCGACGTCTTCGAACTTCGGAAATATGTTCAGCGCGGCCGGTGCCTCGATCTTCCTGTCGTTCCTACCCATGCTGCCCACCCAGATTCTTCTCAACAACCTCCTCTACAACGCGGGTCAACTGGTAATTCCGAGTGACCGTGTGGACCAAGAAGCGTTGGCCCGGCCAGCCCAATGGGATATGAAATTCATTCGGCGTTTCATGTCCGTCTTCGGCCCGGTGAGTTCGGTCTTTGACTTTCTCACGTTCTGGGTAATGCTGTCGTTGCTTCACGCCAGCCACGTCGAGTTCAGGTCCGGTTGGTTCGTCGAATCGATCGCTACCCAGACGCTCGTCATCTACGTGATCAGGACACGACGCATTCCCTTCTTTAAAAGTCGCCCCAGCACGCTCATGTTGATCGTGCCCACGGGCGCGGCTCTCGTGGGCGCTGTTTTGCCCTACACGGGACTCGCGCACTTGCTCGGCTTCTCTGCTCTACCGGGGGTCTTCTTCCTTCTGCTCTCGGCGATGGTCGTCTTCTATCTGCTGCTCGTCGAATTCGCCAAGACTTTTTTCTATCGGGCCCCGGGCGCTCTCCTCAAGCCAACGTCGTCGACCCACGCCCAACGAGTGACGCGACAGATCCACCGTCGGGCGTCACGGTTCGTGCACATTCCGACCCACCGGAGATCGTTGCCGCGAGGACGGTGACGCAACGAGCCGGTCCGTGACTGTAACTGTCTTGGCACCCGCCACTGACGCAGCGACACGTACCAAGCTCGATCACCGCGAGATCTTCGTGTCACGTCAAGCCTCAAAAGAAGTGATTTTCGAACCCCGTCGAGATCCCTCGCTCGCGACGCACTCGCGCAGGCTCTCGGTCAAGCGTAAGGAGATTTGACGTCTCGAGAACTTTAACGCATGTACATCCACGCATGCTCGCCGGCACTCGATAGCGTGCGCACCGTCACGGGCGAGAAATTTTCAAGGTGGGTGGCGATCGCGAGGAAGGTTTGTGCGGTCGTAAGGGCGTCGCCGAGTGCGTGGTGTGGACGATGTACCGGCAGGCCCAAACTGCGGGTGAGTTCACTGAGTGAACTTGAGGTGATCTGCTCGCCGCGTTTGAATGCGAGCAGGCGACCGAGTTCGTGGGTATCGATGACCGGTTCACGGAGCCGAATGCCCAGCCGGTTTAGGGCGCGGCCGAGGAAAGCGCGTTCCACCCAAGCAACGTGCGCCACCATCACGCGACCGGTCATGGCAGCGATGAGGGGCTCCAGCGCCTCGTCGATTGTTGGCGCGTCGGCAAGATCAGCGGTGCGGATTCCGTGTACGAGCACCGATTTCTCCGACAGCGGCCGGGTGGGTCGGCATAGACCGTACAGGGCATCGCCGGCGGCGATTCGCCCGGAGTCTATGGGAACGGCCGCGAATGAGATGATTTCGTCGCGGCTGGCATCGAGTCCGCTCAATTCGAGGTCTACGACGCAGAAGTGGGCGCTGCGCCACGGGGTCTTGCCCACTGCCACGTGGGCCCTGGCGTACTGCGCCGCCACGGTCGATGCCGGAGAACGCAGCATCATCGGGCGCTTCAACTTAGATACCCACTGACAGATCGTTGGCGACGCGCCGTTGCACCGAGGTGATTGCGCGGAAGGCTTCTTTGAGGTAGCGCCGAGCGAGAGGGCTCAACTCAGTGAGATCAAGGACGTCGTCGGGTTCGATTCCCGCACTGATTTGTGTTACCTGATGGTCGAGTCGTAACTGGCTTACGAATTCGAACGCGTCTTGCAACGTTTGCGCATCGGACGTCGCGAGCGCACCGGTATTGCTGCCGGCGCTGAGGCGTGCGACGGTTGATGCACAGGTCACCCCTGCGGTCATTCCCGCCCAACGCGCGAGGTCAGTTATCGGTGCCACGGCGCCGCGCTTGATATCCAGCTTGCTGCGAGCGTTGCCCGAGATATCGATAGCCAAACCTCGAAAGAATCCTACGGGCGGCCGGTGCGAAAGAGCGAATTGAGCAAGGAGGCGAAGAAGCTTCGGATGCGAAGGAGCGAGTCTGAACGTCTCGGCGATGAAAGGTCCGGATTCGACTCCCCACACGGGGCGGCTGTCGACGAGCACGGACACCAGCACTAGGGCTTTGGTTTGCGTGGGGTCGTCGATAAAGGAAAGAGCATCGTGCTGCCAGGAGGACAGTGACCTGATGAATAGCGGGTCTGACGCGCTGGCTCGATGTTCGTCGGGGCGGAATCCGCACTGTTCCAAGATGTTGGTCGCAGAGGCAGCGACGGCGACACAATAGGCGCGGATCGACTTTTCATCTCCCGCGTCGAACCACGCGATGGCACTGTCGAGATCTGAGCTTGGCAGTGCTTCGCGTCGGGCTTGGCTGCCGAGAGCTAACCAGGTGAACATTGACGGTCGCTCGCCGGCCTGCTCGACGGCGAAGTCAAGGGCCCGTCGAGTGAGTGCATCGGCGACCACCGAAAAGACTGACATGGCGTCTAGCGCTCTCATGCCACCGCGAGTCATGCTGACCATTGACCGGCGAAGATTAGATGACGACTGCACGAGCTCATTGATCGTGCTTGCGCTCGCAATCGCTCGGCGCAAGTAGAAGGACGACCTGACTTCGATCGCCACGAGGTCGTGGTCTTCGACTATCCCGAGAACGCGGCCAGTGGCGGAGATAACAGGGAAGTGTCGAATGCCCTTGTCCAGCATGTCTAAAAGGACTTCGCTTCCCGGCCGGTCGGCGGGCACCGTGAAAGCCGGTGCCGTCATCGCGGTCGAGACCGGCACATCGCCCGAAAGCCCATTGGCGACCACTCGTGAACGTAGGTCGCCGTCGGTGAGGATTCCGACTGAATCTCCCAGGTCGACGATCAGGGCGCTGGCACCGGCCTTGGTCATCTGGCGAGCCGCCTCGCGCACCGACGTACCCGGAAGACAAATGATGGGCGTCCTCCGAATGGCGGCGTGAACGGGCTCGCGCAACTGATCGCGCACTACTTCAGATGGCGGTCCGGTGCGCAGGTGATGGCGATCCTCGAGCAGCAGTCGAGTCATGTATCGCAGCCCTTGCGGGCCTCCAAGCACCTGGGAGGCGGCCTGCGCTGGGATCCGGTAAGTGATCGTGTCCTCGGCGGTCCGTGCCTCAAATCCGGTCGGGAGGCCAGACAGCATCGACGCGTGACCGAACATGTCGCCGGTATTCATAAGGTCGAGCACTCGACCATCGTTAACGACCTCCACTGATCCGGCTCGAATCACTCGCAAGAAATCGACCGGTTGGACTCCCTGGGAAAAAATGGTCTGTCCGGTGGCGTGGAACTCAATCTCTACCGTCCCCGCCAACCACTCAATCTCTGTAGCGTCGAGCGCGGAAAACGGGGGATAGCGCTGCAGGAACTCCACGATGTCGGGTATTGCCGCCATTTTGGCCTCCAGCCATTCGTCGTGGTTGACATCGGGATCTAGGTCTCGCTCTTATCATCATGAGAGAACGAGTTGATGGGCCCAAGTGTATCCACGATGGGTGAATGTGGGGCGCAGCAAAAGCGTGGCAAGAATCATGTTGCTCGCACAACGTCTGTCGATTTCGTTTCTTCAGCGAACAGCCTCCACGCCCAAATACTTCTAAGTGAAGTTGGAGATGTTGCGTTAGCTGATCCGGTTCAACTTTTTACAGATCTTGGTGTTCGAGTGAGAAGTGGACAACGGAGCCATCGGATCTTCACCCGGACAGGGGTGATCTGCGAAGACCAGCGGTGTATCTTTCCCTGTAAAGTCGGCTCACGACACTGACGCCCTTCTTGATGTTCACCGGGCAGGCCGAAGAGGCTATGCGCTCCTACGTCTCGACCTTTCCCGACGCCGAGATCCTTCACCTCGACCGCTACGGACCAGACGAACCAGGCAGAGAAGGCACCGTCAAGGGCGCCACCTTCCGGATCTCCGACCAGACGCTCCGCTGTATCGACAGCCCTGATGTACACGCCTTCGGGTTCACCCCCGCAGTGTCATTCTTCTTCGACTGCCGGGACGAGGCGACCTTCAACGCCCTGTTCGATCGGCTCTGCGATCAGGGGAGCGTCTTCATGCCGCCGGATCGGTACCCCTTCGCCCGGAGGTTTGCATGGCTCAGCGACCGCTACGGCGTCTCCTGGCAGCTCAGTGTGGCCCCTGAGTAGCGAACATCCCGCCAGAGAGCGAGTGCCAGTCGCCAAGTACTTGCTCTCGCGAGCACTAGACCCCGCTGACGCGAAGCATTTCTTGTTGAAGGCGTTTGAGGTGAGTGAACGCGTTGGAGTGAGGCGTTCTCGTTCACGCCAAAGAAGACGGTGTCAGGGGCTTCTACGAAAAATACGGCTTCATCCAATCGCCTCTTGACTCTCTCACGCTCCTTCTTCTATTGCCCCCGAGCCCCACTGGCACCACTACCAATCCCTAGATCTCTTTGATATTCCAAGGAAGATCTCCTTCAATCAACTCAGCTAACCGCTGAGAGGATTGATTGTTGTCCGCTAAGGCCCACCGTACGGCGCACGGATCGTTGTCAGAAATACAACAGTCTTCGTCGGACTTGTTGGTTCGAGGTTTGTCCGGTTAGGGCCGCCATTGCCCGAGACTCGAATTTTGGGCCGTACCCCGTCCAAGGGATTGCCAGCCTTTTGGGCCGATCATCTTGACGACGCGAAGATGACCGCCAGTCACGTTATGACCAATCTTCCAACTGCCGGAGTGGTCACCCACAAACGAATCGAGTCCCTTTCGGCAGTGCCACTCCGTGGAACTCTAGGCAAACCCAGTGTTATCCTGAGCCGATGTCTGCGCTCTTCGACTTCTCCCTTTGGGATCGCGGTCGTGGGTAACCAGTCAGAGCGCCGGCTCGCCGCGGTCATGTTCACCGACATGGTCGGGTTTACCGCCCTCATGCAAGCCGACGAGCTTCTGGGACGCGAAAGGCGGAGCCAGTACATTCATGCGGTCGAGCACCACCACGACATCTTCGGCGGAACAATCGTCAAACGCATGGGGGACGGTACCATGAGCAGGTTTTCGAGTTCGCTCGACGCGGTGCTGGCAGCTGTTGAAATCCAGCGCGAACTCGTCGCTCAGGACATCTCGGTGCGTATTGGTGTCCACGTCGGTGACGTGATCGTGGAGGAGGGAGACCTTGTCGGAGACGCCGTCAACATCGCGTCGCGCATCGAGTCCTTCGCAGTGCCAGGTGGGGTGATGCTCTCCGACACCGCGTACGACCAGTTGAGGAACAGGACCGACATCAGCGTGGTGTCTCTCGGCAAGTTCCGGCTTAAGAACGTTGGTCGCCCGTTCGAACTGTTCGGAGTGGCCGCCGAGGGCGTCGTCGTGCCGAACCCCGACGCCCTCGAGGGGAAGGGTGAGCGCCACGCGAGTCTCCCGAGCAATCTGCCCCTCCCGAGCACGTCCCTGCTTGGGAGGGACGCCGATCTATCGGCACTCGAGGAACTCGTCCGGGACCACCGCGTCGTCACGATCGTCGGACCCGGAGGAACGGGGAAGACGCGGCTCGCCGTCGAACTGGGTCGACGGCTCGCTCCCGTGTTCCTCGACGGTGTCTCGTTCGTGGCGATGGCCGACGTTCGGGATCCGGCTGACTTCATGCCCACGATCGCCGCCGCGCTTGACGTGAAAGAGGCTGAGGAACGTAGCCTCGGTGACGGTGTCGCCGCCCTCATCGGCGATAAGCGGGCACTCGTGCTGCTCGACAATCTAGAACAGGTGGTCGCCGCGGCGCCGGACGTGGCAGCCTTGGCTGATCGCTGCCCGAGCCTGCGCATCGTGGTCACGAGCCGTGCGCCGCTTCGTATTGCCGCCGAGTGGGAGTTCCCGCTCTCCATGCTTGAGCTGCCCGCAGCTGGCACTCAGTCATCTGCGAAGTCGGCTCTCGAGTATTCGGCCGTCGCGTTCTTCGTCGATCGCGCCCGCGCGGCCAAGCCCAGCTTCGAGCTGACGGACGAAAACGCCGGGGCCGTAGTGGGCATCTGCCGGCGCCTCGATGGACTTCCACTTGCGCTCGAGCTCGCGGCACCACGGCTTCGACTCCTGTCGGCCCAGGCGCTCTATGAGCGGCTCGGCCAGGTATTGACTACCCTGGCGTCAGGCCCACGCGACTCGCCCGAGCGCCACCAGACGCTACGCGCGACGATCGACTGGAGCCACTCGCTGCTGACCGAGGCCGAGCAGCGCCTGTTCCGTCGAATGGCGGTGTTCATCGGCGGGAGCACCCTCGCGGATCTCGAAGCCATAGTCGCGTGTCCCGGCGAGGCGGTACTCAACGAACTCCAGTCACTCGTTGACCAGGCGCTCGTGCAGGTAGACGCGCAAGGGGACCGGTTCTCGACGCTTCAGACAGTCTCGGAGTACGCAGCGGAGCGTCTCGCGGCGGCGGGCGAAGCTGACGAGATCTTCTTGCGGCACGCGTACCAGTACGCCTCCCTCACCGAGGAGCTGCGCGATGGCATCGAAGGTGATGGGCTGATTCGCGCACTCGAGAAGGGCGTGGTCGAGGAGGGAAATATCCAGGCCGCTCTCGACACGCTGCTCGTCGCGACGAGAACCGGCGACGCCGCCTCGCTCGAGCTCGGCCTGCGCACGTGCGGCAACCTGCTCATGTACTGGCACCTCCGCGGTAAGAATGTCAGCGCCCGCGAGCGCACTGTCGCTTTCTTGGTCGAAGACCGCGTCGGAACGGCGACCATCGGACGTAGTAGAGCGATTATCACAGCGGGCCTCGCGCTGTGGATGATTGGAGACTTCGCGCGGGCGATCGACGAGTGGACGGAGTCCTACCAGATTGCCAACGCCCTGAATGCGCCCCGCGAACGATGCATCACGCCCTTCCTACTCGGCCTCGGATACCTCGGCCTGGGCGACGCCACTGGTCGCACGTGGGCCGAGGAGAGCATCGAGCGGAGTCGGGCTGAAGGCTTCTTGTGGGCCGAAGGTTTCGCTTTGACCGTCGATGGCATGCTCCGCTCGCTCGCGGGCGACCAGAACCAGGCGGAAGCGCAGTTCGCCGTGGCGCTGGCGATCCAGCAGGGCCTCGGTGACGAAGAGGGCGCGGGCCTTTCGCTCGGGGGCCTCGCCGCACTGGCCGCTGGCCGTGACGACCTCGACGCCGCGATCGACTTATACCGCCAGTCGCTCGACGCGTTCGGGGTCTGCGGGGACCGAGCAGAAGAGGCAAGGATTATCGCGGAACTCGCTTGGACTCTGCTGCGACAAGGCACCGCTGGGCTTGCGCGTCAGAACTTTCTTGCTTCGGTCCAGGCCTACACGGATGTCGGCAGCGTGCGAGGCGTCGGCATCGCACTCACGGGGCTTGCGGCGACCGAGGCCGCCGAGGGCCGACTTGAACTAGCGGTTCAGCTCGCCACGGCCGCAGAGATTTACGCGATGGAAGAGGGGTTCGTGAATGTCTATTCGGACGAGACTCCTGGCCGCGAGTTCATT
>OBLU010003746.1_pt1 | contig 13761 bp, 12 predicted proteins | sample 1518681 | NCBI WGS metagenome assembly OBLU01 (sample SAMEA3539304, study PRJEB22396) | soil metagenome | biome: tundra; feature: field; material: soil | place: USA | collected 2010-05 | depth 0.15 m
CGCGGATGTCTTCGAAGGCTTCCACCTGCTTCTGCCAGGTCTTGGCGAAATAGGCCTTGCCGCCGGTCCGCTGGGAGATGCGTTTGAAGACGTTGCTGGAGATCGGGTCCTTATTCACTTCGGCGGTGGAGATGACGTATATGGGAATCCCTTCGTCCTCGGCCACGGCGCGCACGTCGTCCGGCGCCACCATGCTGGCGTTGTCGGGACCGTTGGAGAAGACGATGATCACCTTGCGGCCGGGCACCTTGGCGGCATCGCGCAGCGCCAGCAGCAGCGCATTGTAGAGCGCCGTATCGTCGCCGGCGACGCTTTTGCGCAGTCCGGCGATGGCGTTGGAATGATCGTGCGTCAGGGTGGCGGCGCGTGACAGATTGCGGCTGAAGGTGTAGAGCGCGATGGAATCGGCGCGGTCCAACCCGCGCACGAAATCGGCGATGGCGTCCTCCGCGTAGACGAAGCCCCGGTACATGAAGTTACTGGTGTCGAAGAGCACGAAGACGTTGGTGCCCACGAAGGCATCGGGCCGCTCCATTCCGGGCAGAGTCTCCTTGGCGGCTTCCAGGAGCGGGCGTGTGGTGCCGTTCTCGGCTACCGCCAGCGGCGCCTTGGCGCCCTCGGCGAAGGTGGCGATCTGCTGTTGAATGCCGTCTTCTAAGATGCGGAAATCGGTGGGCTTCAGTCCGTTGACATAGTGACCCTTGTTGTCGGTCACCTGAAAACTGAGCACCACCATATCGACCTTGACCCGGAAGATGGGGCGCTGGCCGCCCTCCTGCGCGCGAATCACGGCGCCTGCCGCGGTCATTCCAAGAAATCCTCGTCGCGAAATCGTCATGATCGTTTACCGGAAATGTTTTCTACTATTGCAGGGATGCCTTCTGTTCGGTTGCCAGGGCGCGAGTGTGGGCGCGGACATCGTCGCCCACCAGGCGCAGGGACTTGAGCACGGCGGGCCAGTCTTCCAGGTGCGATGCAAAGATCTGTTCCACCAGCTTGCGCGTCCACTCGGGAATGCGCACGTTGAGTTGGGTGGGCGAAACGCTGAGCTCGTCGGCCAGCGCGGCCCAATAAAGGGTGTTGGATTCCCAACTCTCCGCCATGATCCGGCTGGAGTAACCCATCAGGGTGGGGAAGGTGCGCAGGTTCAGCAACTCGGGCTCGTAGGAGTTGGCGAGGGTTGGCTTGGGTGTGCCGAAGGCGCGCGAGATGGCGGCCTGGTTGACTTCTTTCGGGGAGGCGTCGGCCATGTGCTTCAACTCTGCCAGTAGGCAGGAGCTTTGGGGATTGCGCCCGGCGCCCACCTCGCGGGCGATCAGGTACAGCTCCGATGGCGTGACGCGGTCCACGGCATCCCGGACGGCGCCCTGCTCCAGGAGCAGCGCCACCTGCCGGGTGCGCGCCGGAGCGGCCAGGATGCCGAGCGCGGCGACCACCCGCGCGCGCAAGTCGCTGTCGAGCGAGGCTTCGGCCAGCAGTTCGCGGCCGTAGCGCAGGTGCAGCCCGACCCAGTGAAGCTGGGCGGGAGTAACCAGCCAGAAGCGCGGGATCTTGGCGCTGAGAATCATCTGCGGAACCAGGTCGCCCCAGATCAAGGCCTGGGTTTGCGACGGAACCAGGAAGTTCTGTTCGGCTTCGGCCAGCGTGTAAGGCAGCGAGGATAGCGAGCCTACCAGGCGGCCGCCGCCGTTGGAGGGCCAGCCGGTGCCGTAGAGTTCGGTGGGGCGCCAGGTGTGATCGGTGCCCTGCATGCCGAGAAAATCGTGACTGCGCACGAAAATCGGGTTGGTGTACAGAATCTGCGCGCCCGGCGGGGCGTAGTGGGCATAATTAAAGGAGAGCAGGGTATCGCGCAGCAGAGGCGCCAGGAGCGCGCGCACTTCCTTGACCTTTTCCGGATCGCCGGCGGCCTTCTCGATGGAGGCCCGCAGATTGAGTTTGCGCTCCGCGTCCAGGTGCCGCTCGGTCCAATAGCCGAACCCCATGGCGTTCTTCTCGGTGGAAGAGAGCGGGGCGCGCGGCAACTGAATTTCGCTGATCCGGCTGGCCAGTTTGTTGACCAGCTTGGGGTCGAGTTTCTCGCCCTTGGCGACGCCCTCGATGTGATCGGCCAGTTGGAACAGGGTATCCAGAGACACGGTGCGCTGCGCATCCAGAATACGCATCAGGTCCTGCACCATCTGGTCATGGGTTTCGGAATCGGTGGGATTGCCGGCCAGCAGTTCCAACATCTTCCCGTGAGGGTCGCCGATCGGCGCCGTGACGCCGAGCAGCAGTCTGACGCCGTTGCGCCCGGCATCGAAGAGTTCCCGATCGCCGCGCACCTGGGCGAAGCCGCCGACGATGCCGCTGAACACGGCGTCGGCCCGCGCGTCGGGAATGCTCTGCTGCCGGACCAGGATTTGCCAGAGGCCCACCAGCGCCTGGAACGTGCCGGCCGCGTCGGATTTCAACGGCGGGTCCTTAATCTTGCCGATGGCCGCCATCTGATCCAAAAACAGGACGATGGAGCTTTCCGAAAGGCTGCGCGATTCGCTGAACAGGGGATACTGGCTGCCGTAGGTGTGATAGTCGCGCGCCAGGCGGTCCACCGTGGCCGCGCTGAGCGGGGTGGCGCGATTGCGGTCGATATCGCCCATCGTCATGAAGATCTTCAGGGGCTCGTTCTCCACCGACTTGCGGCAGAGCGCGAAGAGGGCTTCCAGCACGTCGTCCGGCTCTTTCCAGGTGGCGGCCAGTTTCGTGAGCTTGGCGTCGTACTTGCCCTGCGGATGGTTGAGGAACAGGTTGCGCCACACGTCCAGGCTGCCGGGAATGTGGGGCTTGCCGTTGGGGTCCATACGCAGGCGCGTGGTGAACAGCATCATGTCGGTGTTGGCGCGGAATACCGGACGGGCCGGGCCGGGACTCGTGATGCGCCCGCGGACCGCCGAGTAGAAGCGCTTCATGCGCACGGGGTCGGTCAGGTAATCCTGCACGGGACCATTGATGCGGGCCAGAGCGTCGTAAAGGCTGGCGAGCCAGCCATCGTCCTTGGCCATGAGCTTGTCGAGGAATACGGCGCCCTGATCTGGCGGCGCGCCGACCAGTTCGGCCCAACCGGCGGCGGCACGCTGCCCGCCCGGCACCACGGCCTTGCCGTCGCGCAGTTCGAACATGCCGCCGAAGAAATCGAGCACGTGCGCATAGGCTTTCAGGCGCGTCAGGCTGGCCACTTTTTTCATCGCCTCCGCGGTGATGGCGTCCAGCTTGGAGAAGCCTAGATAGAGACGGCAAGCCGAGGGGTCGGAGATGAAGTTCTCAATGAAAGTGCTGGAGTCCTTATCCTTGGGGCCGCTCCAATACTCGGGACCGAACATCACCGGCACCTGCGTGGGGTGGAAGTCGTAAGTGAACGGGTGATTGGTGCGCAGCGCCTCCTCCAGCTCGTTCACGGGAAACCCGGAGTCGGTGGTGAGGAAGGCGCGCGGCGCGTTGACGGTTTCCAGAACCACTTCACTGCCGCAGCCGCCGCGCATGCGGAAACCCAGGATGCGGAGCAACTCGCCGGCTGCGGGCGAATCGCAGTTGTCGATCTTGATGACGCGCGTGTCGCCGGAAAGCTTCTCCAGTTCCCGCGCCTGGGAGAGGTAGCGGTGAACCAGCTTGAGGAACTCGGTCTGTTCCAGCGCTTCATTATTGTGCGACGCCTGATAGCCGTTGGTCACCACGTTGCGGGCGAGCGCCGGCAGAATGTCGGCTGGGTCGGCATCGGGAGGCAGAGCGGCCATGCGGGCGAAGGAGCGCAGCGGACCGGGGATATCGGCGGTGCCTGGCGGTGTGCCGGGCGCGGCCACAATGCCGCGCGGCGCGCGGTCGGCGGCCAGGACGGTGAGCAGTTCCACGCGGTGCGCCACCGTGGCGGCTCGCGCGGAATCGCCGCTCGCCCGCAGGGTGGCCAGCAGATGGCCGTACGCCTCGCGTGCCGCAGGGTCGCCGTAGCGGTCCAGGAACTCGGCGTAAGCAGTCCAGGCGGCCACACTGTTGGCATTGGCCTGGGCGGCGCTGGAGAGCGCGGCCCGGGCACCCATGGTATCGCCCGACGCCTCCATTTTCTGGACCGCATCTGGGCTCTGTTCTCCCAAGATCGGGAAAGAAGCGGACGTCAATATGACAATTGTGTAAAACAGGGACGCCTTCATTGAGGCCCTCCGTTACTGGTCAATCACTGTACCACGCCGGTACCGTTGTCTTGTGAGTCTAGAGCAAACAAAATACGGTACGCAACCACCAGCTTGTAAACTGCCGCACAGCGGGGTCCGGCAGCCGCCAAGAAAACCGCGAAACGGGCGCGCGTGGCTACTGCGAAAACCGCGAAACGGGCGCGCGTGGCTACTGCGAGGCCGGAAGCGAGAAGGCGACCCGGCGCTCGCGGTTGAGCTGCCCGCTCAGGTCGCGGTCGACGGTGTTGAGCGGGGCCTGCTTATGTTCGTGCTCCAGGGTGACCCAGTGCAACATGGCTCCCTCCGTCCAGTAGGCCGCGGCGGCGCGAATCGATTGATCGCGGAACGCGATCAGGTACAGGGTTGGACCGGCGTTTGCAGTCGCCGCCGGCCGGTTGGTTTGCTGTCCGTACTGGTCGTACTCGCGAGTCACCGAATTGGGGCGCTCCACATAAACGGACTGCGCCGGCGGCGCCTGGACCACCGTCACGCTCGGTGAAGGTTCGTACACCGGATAACTGTAGGACGGATAGGAACTGTAGGTGTAGTCGGAATACCAGGGAGAGTACCCATATCCGTAGCCGAGCCCGAATCCGAGATAAGGGTAGTAGCCGCCATAGTAGCCGCCGTAATAGCCGCGGTAGCCCCCATAGGAGCCGCGATAACCCCCGTAGTAGCCGCCGTAGCCCCCGGAATGGCCGTAGCCGCCTCCGACGCCGCCGCCGTGGCCGTAGCCTCCGCCCCCGATACCGCCGCTGTGGCCGATACCGCCGCCGCCGCTGTGGCCGACACCGCCGCCACCGTGGCCGCCGCCGCCTCGCTGCGCCAGGGCAATGCCGGCGGCCAGGGTGCAACACAACGCGATCCGCAACACAAGCTTCATGGCGATTGTTCCTCTATTGGGGAGCTTACTCCCGCTTTGCCTCCGACGCAACCGAAAGGAAGCAGGCGGGAAAAAAACCTGCTCCACCGGGGTAACATCGAGGAACCATGATCTACACTTGCTACGAGATGGTCCGCGATTGCCGGGCCGGTCTGCCTGAAGGTTGGATATATTTCATTTCCCATTACGTGCCGGTGTGCCGCCAGGCGCTGGCGCACTACGCGCCGGAGAAAGCCGGCGACGCGGCGCTGTTGGACCACATTCTGCTGACCGTCCGCAAACCCGAATCCTTCATTTTTCAAGCTACCGAACCACCCGAGGAACGCTGGTTAGTGGCGCAACTGCGCCAGTTCATCGTGGCCGCACTGGCGGCGCCGGCAGCCGAAATCCCTCTCGACCTGGAAACGCTGACGGCGGCGCTGGCACCGCTGACCATGACCGAGAAGCAAGCCACCTGGTTCGAAACCATGCGCTACCCGCCGGCGCAGGCGGGGCCGATGTTGCGTGTATCGCCCGAAACCGTGGAAAAAGTGCGCCATCGCGCGGCGGAACTGATCCGCGGCAAGGTGGATGCCTGGCGGCGCACGCTGCTGGCTGAAAACGGACCGGCGCTGGGTCGCGAGGCGGCCGCGGGTGGCGGCGGAGCGGATTGCCTGCCCACCAAGGCGTTCCTGGATGTGGTGGACGGGCGCACCACCTGGAGCGGGCGCGAAATGATGGACCGGCACCTGGGGTCCTGCTGGCACTGTGTGGACCACTTCTGCCGGATATTGGAGGTGGTCCACCTGCTGCGCGGCAGCCAGCCGCTCTCGGAAGCGGAAAGCCAGCCGTATCGTGAGCTGCTGGGCGTGGCGGCGCGCAAGCGTACCGGCTGGAAGCGGATGATCGGCGGAGCGTGAGTATGACGCAGTTGGTGGAACAGTTCGGAGCGATCGACATCTACCTGTTCGACCAAATTCTGCGCGGCAGAATCGGGCGGGGGATGCGGGTGTTGGATGCGGGGTGTGGGGCGGGCCGCAACCTGGTGTACTTTCTCAGGGAAGGGTACGAGGTCTTTGGGGCGGACCTGGATGCGCGGGCGGTGGACAGCACGCGGCGCCTGGCGGCACGGCTGGCGCCGGGGTTGCCGGCCGGTAATTTCCGCGTGGAAGCCATCGAGGAGATGTCCTTTCCGGACGGTTTTGCGGACGTGGTGCTGAGCAGTGCGGTGCTCCACTTCGCAAGCGGGGACGACCAGTTTCTCGCCATGTTGCGGGGTGCGTGGCGGGTCCTGAAACCGGGCGGACTCCTGTTCTGCCGCCTAGCCTCCACCATCGGCATGGAACAGCAGATGCAGTGCATCGGCGGACGGCGCTTCCGGCTGCCCGACGGTTCGGACCGCTACCTGGTGGACGCGAGTTTACTGGGGGAACTCACCGAAGAACTGGGCGGGCGGTTGATGGACCCGTTGAAGACGACCGTGGTACAGGGTCAGCGCGCCATGACTACGTGGGTACTACAGAAGGACGCCTGAGTCGGATTACTTCAACACCACCAGGAAGCCGTCGGAGACGCCGCCGGCGTAGCCGGTGGCGGTAATCGGCATGCCGACGTTGCCGTAGCCCCCCAGGTAGATGCTGCCATCCGGGCCAATCACCAGTACGCCGCCGACATAGGTGCCGGTGGCGCCGAGGTAGGTGGAGAACAGAACGCCGGCCCTGCCGGGCTTTCCAGGCGTTACGGCGGCAACGAAGACATCCACGCCGCCGCCCCATCCGGGATAGGGTGCGCCCACGGTGTAGAGATCGGGGGAGAGGGTGTAGCCGGTGAAGTAGATGTTGCCGGCGCGGTCGGGTTTGACGTCGTAGGCGACCTCGCCCTGAGTGCCGCCGAAGTAGGTGGAGTAAACCAGGAAATTCGGCGGATCGTGCGGATTGACGACACTGACGAAGACGTCGGTATTGCCGACGGCGTTGCGTTGCACGGCATCGGAAGTTACCGGGAAATCGTTGGACAACGTGTAGCCGGTGACGAGGATGTTGTTCTTGGAGTCGAGAGAGATCTTACGGACTTCGTCGTTATCGGAGCCGCCAAGATAGCTGGAGTAGATGAGGGAAGGTTCGCCGGACAGCGTCATGTCCATCATGCCGACCACCACATCGCTTCCGCCCTGCGAAGTCTGCCGGTAGCCGGGGCCTTCCATGGGGAAATCGAACGAAAGCGTGCTGATGCCGAAGTAGACCTTGCCGTCGGTGCCGACGGCGATGGAGCGGCCCTCATCGGAGGCTCCGCCGCCCAGGTAGGTGGAGTAGGCCAGGGTAGTGCTGTTGCGATCGAGCTTGGTGAGGAAGGCGTCCTGGAGGCCGAAGAGCGTCTGGGCGTAGGCGCTGTCGGTGCATGGGAAGTCGGTCGCCAGGGTGGTGCCGATGAGGTAGATAAAACCGGCGGGGTCGAGCGCCATGCCGTTGATGGCAGTATTGCCGTCGGTGCCGCCGAGGTAGGTGGAGTAGGTCAGCGAATCGCCGCCGTAGAGGCTGGGGTCGATGGTGGCGACAAACCCGTTCGTGACCGTGGCGGAGCCGGTAGCCAGGTACGAGTTCCCGGCCATGGGGAAATCGACCGAGGTGGTGGTTCCGGCTATGTAGGCGACGCCGTTGGCGTCCACTTCCAGGGACGTCGGCCAGTCGTTGTTGGAGCCGCCGAGGTAGGAGAAATACTTGGTGGTGAAGTTGCCGTTGGGGGTGGTGTCGATAATGGTCAGGAAGATATCGATGAGGCCGTCGTTGAAGTTGTCGTAGGCGCCGTCGATCCACTGCATTTCGCTGGTTGGGGTGTAGCCGGTGATGTAGAGCTGGCCGTTGGGTCCCATCTTCATGGCGGTGATGCGGTCGGCGCCGGAACCGCCCATGTAGGCGCAGTATACGAGGATGGGGTCGATGACCAGGGGGCGGGTGCGATCGTAGCGGTCCAGCCGGAAGCCGACCTGGTTACGGGCCAGCAGGGTGTAGCGCCCTTTGACGGGGCGGTTGTCCTGGTAAATTACGGGCGCTTTCTGGAGCACCTGCGCGCCGCCGGAGGAGAGCGCGAGATCGCCCGAGGGCGTGAGAGAAACCTGCACGTCGCCGCCGAAGCTGAGGCGGATGGCATCCGGGTTGGCGCCGGGCGCCAGGACGAAATCGTATTCCAGCTGATTCTGGTTGCCGTAGTAAACCACGTCGATGCCCGGGTACACTGCCTGATAGCGTACGCGGGCATAGTTGGCGATGCCGGTGTGCCACCGGGTGCGCGGGCCCACCATATAGTTCGTGGTGGCGGCCATCCGTTCGAGCGGTTGGATGACGGGTGAGGCGTTGCCGTGGACGAAGCCGATTTCGACGCGGCTGGGGCCTACCGGGAACGCCGGGCCGCGCGCCGTCAACTGAAGGTTGGGGCCGGCGGAGCGAGCTGTGAAGCGCACGGAAGCGTCCCACTGGCCGCGGTTCTCCTCGAAGCGCAGAGGCAGGCGCGCCATCGCCGCCTTGGCCTGCGGAATGGCGGGCTCTGGGGGCGCGGCGGCGAACAGCGTGCCGGCGCACACGAATAACAAAAGTCCAAACAGACGATGCATACGAACTACTATTAAAACATGGGTAGACGGAATACCGAAATGGGCGAAAACTTCACAGGCGTGAAAAATCAGAAACTTACGCGGCTGGCGGCCGGGCTGGCAGCGGTGCTCGTCGTGGCGGCGGCGGCCGATCTGGCATTGGTTCAGCCGCCGGAACTGGCCGCGCAACTGGCCGGCAAGGCGGCTCCGGCGGTGTTCATGGTCGGCCCCAACGTGTTGTATCGCAGCAAGCACATACCGGGATCGGTGTATGCCGGACCGGGACAGAGCGAAGCCGGTCTCGCCATACTGAAGACGGAAGCCGGCAAGTTGGCCCGCGACCGCGAGGTGGTGGTGTATTGCGGCTGCTGCCCGTGGGACCGCTGCCCGAATGTCAAGCCAGCGGTGGAACTGTTGAAGCAGATGGGGTTCGCCAAGGCGAAGGCGCTGTACCTCGGGACGGGCTTCAAGGCGGACTGGCTGGATAAAGGGTACGCCGCGGACGCGCCGCACTAGGCATCGGCAAGCCCCAAACGGGACATGGCCTGGAGCCTGAAGGGCGAAAGATAATAGCCCACGGCGCACAGCCGTGGGGCGTCTTCGTGGGGATCCCGCTAGCGCTGGCTGGCGCGGCGGCGCTGGCCATCTACATCCCGGCGCGGCGGGCGGTGCGGGCGGATCCGATGGCCGCGCTGAGGAACGAATAAGAGACGCTGGCGGTCACGCGCGACGCTTGGGCGTCCGGCGGCGTGGAGCAGGCGTAGCGCGGCCGGCTTGCCGGATCGCGCCGCGGAGCAGATCGCGCATGGCGTCGGGATGGACGGGCGGCAGGCGCACCAGGATCCACGGGTAATTGAGGTAGTGATCGGTGAGGTAATAGGTATCCGGATCGGCGGCGAGCAGTTCTTCGCGCTGCTCAAAACTCATCCCCACCACCAGCGTTTCGCCGTCCTCGCGCAGCCGCGCGACCAGCTTTCCGCCAATCTTGAACGCAGGCGTGCCGTACGACGTGCTTTCCTCCACGTGGTCCAACGCCAGGGCGATTTTGCGAACCTCGTCAAACGTCACGGCTGCGCTGCCTATTATGCCACGTGGTAGAGCATGACGTAGACCGCCACGCCGGTAACGCTCACGAACAACCAGATGGGCAGAGTCCAACGCGCGATCTTGCGGTGCTTGTCGTAGCGGGCGGCCAGGCCGCGTCGTAAGGTGACGATCGCGAGAAATGGCACCGTGAACGCGAGCACGGTATGGGGAATCAGGATGCTGAAGTAAATCGTGCGCAGCAGGGTGCCTGGGTGGCCGAACTTCACGGAACCCACTTGCGCGTGGTAGACCAGGTAGCACACCAGGAAAAGGCAGGACGTGGCGAAGGCGGTCTTCATGACGCGCCGGTGACGCTCAATCTGCTTGCGGCGAATCAGCAGGTAGCCCCAGACCAGGAGCACCGCGGAGAGCGCATTCAGCGTGGCATTGACGGAAGGCAGCAGGGAGATCATGAGGGTTCGCTTTGCAGCTGGCGGATATCGTGCAGCAGGTTCTTGGGGAAGCCGTCGTCGCTGGAGAGATAGTAGCCGCGAATGCGGCGCTTGCGGTCCACCAGAACAAATCGCGTGCTGTGGCTCAAGCTGCCATCCACGCTATTCAACTTGAAGGCGTTGCCGCCGAGCTCGTTGAGGCGCTCCATTTCGCCGGTCAGGAAATACCAGCGCTCGGGGTCGGCCTTGAAGTGGGCGGCGTATTTGGCGAGCACGGGCGGCGTGTCGTGGACGGGATCGACGGTGAAGCTGACGAGCTTCAATTCGGGTGTACCGCCGGTGGAATTCTGGATGCCGCGCATCTGGTGGCTCATCATGGGGCAGGGGCCGTCGCAGGTGGTATAGATGAAGTCGGCCACCCAGATGTGGCCGTCGAGAGTGTGGCTGTCGAACGGCTGATCGGTTTGCAGGTTGAGTTGAAATTGGGGCACCTGCCCGAGCACGGGCAGCGTCTTCACCGGCGCGCAGGCGGCCAGCAGGAGGAGACAGGCCAGTAGGACAGGCCGGGGTACCCTCTGGGTCGCCTGTCCAGTCATACGGCGGAGCGCGGGGAGACAGGCCGAGGGGCCTGTCCTACTCATACTCATGCCGCGGATCGCGTGGATTTCTGCGCGGCGAGCATGCCGCTCGCCAGCAGCAGCGCGATGCCGAAGGCGGCCGTCACGATGAGACTCGCGGCGGCGCCGGGGTACGCGTTCGGCAGCCCCAGCGTGTGATTCAGCAGGGCCACCGAATAGGTCATGGGGTTGGCCCACATGATCGCCCTTACCGCTCCGTGCGCCGTCGCCATCGGGAACAGCGCGCCCGAGACCATCCACATGGGCACGAGCAGGAGCATCATGATGCCGTGAAACGCGGCGGTAGAATCCATTTTCCATGCGATTGCAAATCCCAAACCGGTGAGGGTGAACGAGATCAGGAACATAGCCGCGATCACCGGAACGATTTCGGCAAGCCCGATGCGGACCCCGGCCAGCGGGGCGAAAACCAGAAGCATCAGGCCCTGGATCCATCCTAGCGTAGCCGACCCGAGGATCTTGCCCAACACCAGGCTGGTGCGCGGCGCCGGCGAAACCAGCATGGAGAGCAGGAACCCTTCGCGGCGGTCCTCGATGATGCTGATGGTAGAGAAAATGGCGGAGAACATCACCGTCAGCACCAAGGTCCCGGAATAGTAGCGCGCCAGGTCGTTGGAGCCGTAGCCGATCAACAACCAGAAGATCAGGGGCGACGCCACGACGCTCAAGACGCGGCTTCTCTGCCGCCAGAAACGCACCATCTCGCGTTGCCATAGGGTTGCGGCGGGCAAGATAAAGCTACTCAATGGATGCCCCCGTTTCATGCACGAATACGTCTTCCAGCGAGGGCTTGTGCAGGCCCACGGAATCCACCGCGCCGGGGAATGCCTCCACCACTTCGGCGATGAAGCGATGGCCGTTAGAGATTTCGACGCGCACCTCGCCGTCGCGGGCGCTGGCGGTGGCGCCAAAGCGCTGGCGGATGCCGGTGGCCAGCGTTTCCGCATCGCTGGTTTCGAGCACCACCACGTCGCCCCCAATGCGCGAACGCAATTCGGCGGGGCTGCCCTGGGCGACGATTTCGCCCTCATGCAGCAGCACCAGGCGGTCGCATCGGTCGGCTTCCGGCAGGACGTGGGTGGTGAGCAGGATGGTGACGCCTTCGTGCGTGCGCAGGCTTTCGATGTGGTTGGAAAGTTCGCGGCGCGCCGCCGGGTCGAGCCCGGTGGAGGCTTCATCCATCAGCAGGACTTGCGGTTTGTGGAGCAGCGCCTTGGCGATCTCCACGCGGCGGCGCAGGCCGCCGGAAAGCGTCTCCACCAGGTCCTGGCGGCGATCCTCCAGGCCGAGACGCTCCATGGCGTTCTCCATGCGGCCGCGGAGGGTGGCGCCAGAGAGCCCATGCAAATGCCCCTGCGCGCGCAGATTCTCTTCCACCGTGAGGGCTTTGTCGAGGCTTTGCGTTTGGAAGACGACGCCGACCGTGCGCCGCACTCTGGCGGCGTCGCGAGCTACATCGAACCCGGCGATTTCGGCGCGCCCCGATGTAGGCACCATCATGGTGGAGAGAATGCGGAAGAGCGAGGATTTGCCGCCGCCGTTCGGCCCAAGCAGGCCGAAGATTTCTCCCTTTTGCACTTCGAAGCTGACGTTCGAAAGCGCCACACGGTCACCGTAACGGTGCGTGAGGTTTTGAACCGAAATCACAATCCCGGCCTGTCCAGGAGCATTAGACCGTAGATTAGCGGCAGGTACAGCACCGATGTGAGCAGCACCGCCCGCGCGCGCGCCAGTGTCCGGTCCAGGGCCACGCGTACGCCGGAGTAGAGGTACACCAGGCCCAGGATCAAGGCTCCGATGAAATAGATTCTCCCCGTCATTCCCAGCATGCCCGGAACCAGGCTCACCGGAATTAACGCGATGCCGTAGAGCACAATCTGGCGCGCCGTGGAGCGGCAATCCGGATCCACCACGGGCAGCATCCGTATGCCGGCGCGGGCGTAATCCTCTTTATACATCCAGGCAATGGAATAGAAGTGAGGGAACTGCCAGAGGAAGAGAATCGCAAAGAGCACCCAGCTCTCCCGCGTGATACAGCCGGCGGCGGCGGCGTACCCGATCATGGGCGGCATGGCCCCCGGGACGGCGCCCACCGTGGTGCTCCACCAGGTGCGCTGTTTCATGGGTGTATAGAGGAAGAGGTAGCTGGCCAGGGTGAAGGCGCCGATCAGGCCGCTGAGCAGATTGACTCCCAGCCACAACTCCATGAACCCGGCTACGGAAAGCACGATACCGAACGCCAGGGCGCGGCCGGCGAGCAAGCGGCCCGAAGGCAGCGGACGCCCCGAAGTGCGGTGCATCTTCAGATCTGCCGCGCGCTCGTACCACTGGTTGAGCGCCGCCGTGCCGGACGCGATCAGGCCGGTGCCGAGGATGGTATTGAGCAGCAACAGCCAGTTAATGGCCCCCCAGGCGTGGGACGGCAGCCCGAAGAAATAGCCGATTCCCGTGCTCATGAGGATCAGCCAGGTGATCCGCGGCTTCGTCAGTTCGATATAGTCGCGCATCACGCGGTGACCATCCCTCCATGTACCCGAAACGCATCGGGCCGCGCGAGCATGGCGAGCGCGACTGCCGCGCCCACTGCCAGCGACCCCACGGCGACATGCGCCACCGTGAACAACACCATCATCGGCATAGGCTGCGGGGCGTCCGCGTAGACGATGCGCGCCATGTAGGCGGCAATGCCGAGGAATACCTGCGAAAACACGATCGACAGCAAGAGCATTGCCGGCCGGCGGAGCTTCGGGTTATCCATGTGCTGCATCAGGATGGAGAGGCCGGCCCACATCGCCAGAATGGTGGCCAGCACCGCGCCCACGATATGGGCCACCGGGAGGATGACTCCATAGCGGACCCCTGCGCCGAGTACCGTCTGACCGAAGAGGGCAACCGCGCAGATCAAGGTCGGGGCGTTCCAGCTTGCGGGGAAGCCGGCATACAGCCCGACACAGATGGCCACGATGATGGCGAAGAAGAGTTGACCCAGCGACGC
>OBLU010003747.1_pt1 | contig 13754 bp, 13 predicted proteins | sample 1518681 | NCBI WGS metagenome assembly OBLU01 (sample SAMEA3539304, study PRJEB22396) | soil metagenome | biome: tundra; feature: field; material: soil | place: USA | collected 2010-05 | depth 0.15 m
CGACCAACGCTGGCGTCTTCACGCGCAGGCGACCCTTCGCGAGTCCTGCGAGCTTCACTGGGTCGCGTTCGCCCGCGAGCAGCGCGTCGAGCATCAGCCGGCCGGAGACGCCAAGAATGTCGGTCGCGACGCAGTCGAGCTTGATCCCGGTGTCCTCCAAGCTCTTGTGCAGCCGGTTGACCTCTTGGACGCGCTCGCGGACCAGCGTCCGCCGGCGACGCGTCAGTTCCCGCAGCTCCCGGACCGGCTTGGGCGGCACCAGGCTCGCTCGCAACAGCCCGCACTCCAACAACCGGCACAACCAGGGGTGCCGTTAAGGAACGTGGCACCAAGTGACAAGTAGGCCGAGTTCCGCCGGTCGCCGGCCTGCCGGCCACTCAGCTCGACTCGGCGTTGGTCTCGACGGTCTGGGCGGCGTTGAGGGCGATGCGTCGGGTCGTGTTGAGCTTGACTTCGCCGTAGGGCAGGACGTGCGCCCAGAACAAAGGCGTCAGGCCGCGAAGGTCTTCCGGGGTGAGGACGCCGGCCCATTCGGGTTCGGCGAGGATGTCTTGGATCATCAGGGTGTTGACGTAGACCAAGGCGGCTTGGAGGATGTGCAGGGAGAGCATCCCGAGTTCCTGCTGGTCGCGGCGGTTGGTCGCGAACTCGCCGCTCTTGCCGTAGAAGATCACGCCGTTGACGCGGTTCCACGCCTCGATCAGGTTCAGGCCCTCTTCGATCTCGCGTTGCAGGTCGCGGTCGCGTAGGTAGCGCGCGACGAAGATCGTCTTCTGCACGCGGCCGAGCTCGAGCATCGCTTGGTAGACGGGGTGCGACGCGTTGCGGGTGAAGCGCCGCAGGATCGCCTCGGTCGACGCCGTGCCGACGCGGATCGCGGTCGCGTACTTGACGAGCATGTCGTAGTTCTGCTCGATCAGCTCCCAGCGGATCGGGCGCGTCATCGCCGGCTTCAGGCCCAGGTAGGCGTCGGGGTTCCCGCGGTCGGGCTGGTAGAGCTTGATCTTGTTGATCTGCTTGATCCGTGGGAGGAGGTCGAAGCCGAGCAGCAGGGAGATTGCGAACCCGATCTCGGTCTGGCCGTGCGAGTCGACGTAGTTGCCCTCAAGCGCCATCGTGGTGCCGTGCCGCACGGCACCCTCGATCATCGCGGCGACCTCGGACGCGGCGCAGCTGATCAGTTGGGAGTGGACGGCCATCGATTTCTTCTCGATGTGCCAGTAGATCAGCACGCCACGACCGCCGTAGCGCGAATGCCATTCGGTGAACAGGTTCTGGTCATAAGCGCGGAAGTGCGTGGAGTCTGACGCGACGGTCGTGGTGCTCTGCCCCCAGATATGGGCTTGGCGGGCGGCGAACGTCGCGTTGGCGAGCTGGATCGGGACGGCGCGGGCGCCGTCGATCGTGAAGTGCCTGCGGGCGGTGTATCGCAGATCAGCCTCGGTGTGGCCGTGCTCGCCGGCGGCGACGGCGCTGATCCCGGTGTTCGTGCCGTACGCGTAGGCGAGCAGCAGCAGTCGCTCCCACAGCACCGCGCGGGCAAGCGCCTCGCGCGGGCCGACAGCCGTGAGCTCGCCGAGCATCCCGGTCCGCAAGGCGGCTTCGGTGACCATGTCGATCAGCGGGATCTGGCCCCACCGGTCGCGGATCGCTTTCTTCAAGCGCCGCAGGTTCCGCGGCTCAAGCTGCGGGCCGAGGGGTGTGAGCTGGATCGCGCCGCTCTTGCGGTTCGTGATCCGCAGCCACTCCAGGCCGGGCAGCGCGTCGTTCAGCGCGGCGAGCTGGCCGCGCATCTCGTCCCTGAGCGCGGCGGTGAACGCGGTCGGGTCCAGCGGCTTGTGGAGCTTGTCGTAGTGCTCGGCGCGTCGGGTCTCAAAGTCGGTCGGGAGATCCTCGTCGGGGTTTCGCCATTCGTGGGCGCCGACGACCCAGATCTCCTTGCAGCGCAGCCGATCGCGCAGCGCCTGGAAGACGCACGCCTCGTAGACGTGGCGGATCACCCGGGTCTGCTTCCGCGAGTCGACGCCGGTGAGGAGGTCCGCCCAGATCGGGTCGACGGCGCCGTTGATGATCACGTGCTCACCGGCGGGGTAGTACTGGCCGGTGCTGTGGGCGTAGCGGACGATCAGCGCGAGCGCGTCGATGACCGGCTGATGCGCGGTGTTGTTGGAGCGAAACTCGAGCACGCCGAGCAGCCGGATCAGCCCGCGGCGGTAGTGGTTGCTGTAGGACGCCTTGAACACCTTGCGCTTCTGACGCTGATACTCGGTGCCCTTCTGGCGGTACTCGGCGACGAGATCCTGCAGCGTCGCCTCCCCGCCGACGACGGGGAAGATCACCTCACGGACCGTGTCGTCTGGGGTGCCCAGCGAGGCCTCGGCGATCTTGCGCAGCAGCGTCTCCTTACCGGTCACGCGCTTGAAGTCCTTGACGAGCTCGGTGATCACTTTGTCCTCGGAGCGAGCATTGATTCGATGCACCGTTGAGATCAGCAACTGCGCAAGTGCGTCGGTGACCTCCCGCTCGCGCAGGTACAGCAGGGCGCAGAGCAGCGCGAGCTTCGTCGCCGACGGATGCTCGCGCAGATGAACCGGCGACTCGACTGCCGCGCGGGCGCGCCACCCAGCGATGATCCTCGCGTCGATACCGTCGAACAGGTCAGCTGGCAGGCCGATCGCGCGGATCGCTTCGAGCTTTGAGATCTCGACCAGCATCGTCTCGAGACTCACGTTGCCCGGCGCCGCCTTGATCAACCCCAGCACGTTCTCGTCCTCGTCGTCGTCGCTGACTGCGATCAGCGCCTCCAGGCGTGCGACGACGACGGCGTCCAAGCGCTCCGCGATCAGCGCGAGCAGCGCCTGCTCAGCCTGATGCAGCGCCGAGCGCGCGATCTCGCTCACACGCTCGGGCGTTGGCGGCTCGATCAGTTCCGCCCGGCAGCGCAGGATCAGCTCGTCACGCACGCGTTCGGGTCGGCGCTCACTCGAGGCGACATGCTCCGCCAGCCACCCGGCCAACGCCTCGGCGTCCGCGACGCTGCACTCCCGAAAGCCGGTGTAGACGCGGATCTCGGTGCGATGGCGCTTCAAGGTGCGGCTCGCGAAGTCAAACGACCCCAGCTCCGTCGCCGTCACGTGGACTTGGCGCGCGAGGTGCGCCACCGCGTCGTCGGGGACTTCATGGAGCCCGCGCGGGAACCGTCCACGCCAGAGCAGGAATTTGAGCAAGACGGCAAACCCGAGCCGGGTCGCGCCGGACTTGTTCCGCAGCTGGTCCAGCTCGTCGCCGATCAGCGTGAAATGGTCGACGACGTCATCGAGGCCCAGGTCGCGCGCCATCGTCAACAGCCGAGCGGATCTTGCGGCATGCTCGTGATCATGCCCGACCCATTCCGCTGCCGAGCCACGCAAGCGATCGAGTAGATCCTGGCCGACCAGGACGAGCTCGGGATCCCGACCGACCGTATACGTGACAGAAAGGGATTGCATGCTGGTCGGCTACATGCGGGTCTCCAAAGCCGACGGATCCCAGACCGTCGAACTGCAACGTGACGCGCTGCTCGCCGCCGGCATCGACCCCGCGCACCTCTACGACGACCACGCCTCCGGACGCCGCGACGATCGCCCCGGCCTCGCGTCCTGCCTCAAGGCGCTCCGCGAAGGCGACACCCTGGTCGTGTGGAAACTCGACCGACTCGGCCGCAACCTACAGCACCTGGTCAACACCGTGCACGACCTCAGCGCCCGCGGCGTCGGGCTGAAGGTCCTCACCGGGCAAGGCGCCGCGATCGACACCACCACCCCCGCCGGGAAACTCGTCTTCGGGATCTTCGCCGCGCTAGCCGAGTTCGAACGCGAGCTCATCTCCGAACGCACCACCGCCGGCCTAGCCTCAGCCCGCGCCCGCGGCCGCAAAGGCGGCCGGCCGTACAAGATGACCCCAGCCAAGCTCCGGCTCGCTGCCACGTCGATCGGCCAGCCTGACACCAAGATCAGCGAGCTGTGTACCGAGCTCGGGATCACCCGCCAAACGCTCTACCGCCACCTCTCGCCAACAGGCGAGCTCCGGCCGGACGGGCTGAAACTCCTCGCCGATGGCCAAACGGTGAGAGGCGGCCCCTTCGCTCGGGTGTAGACCACGGTGTTCCAGTCCCAACTACGCGGCCTCGTCCAGGGACGTCAGCCCCCGCTTGTGGCGAATCTCAGGACCGCGACCGTTCGCCGCGTCGGTCCTGCTTCTGTGATTTCCCCGCCACTCTCCCGGGCGTCCCCGAGCGCCGGGGGGGTCGGGACTGAGATCATCGGCGCTGTCATTCGACCTGGAGGACGAGATGTCACGCCCACACACGCAGATCAACCTGGCCGATGTCGAGGACGCGGCGCCGGCGGGCGGCTTCGGAGATCGATGGGAGGCCCGCGTGGCCCGCTTGGATCTCGAGGCCGAGCAGACCGGGGTGACGCACTTTCGCCTCCGGCCTGGGAAGCGTTCGCCGTTCGCTCATCGGCACGCGCGGGCTGAGGAGGTGTACGTGATTCTCGCGGGCACTGGCCGTGTCAAGCTCGATGACGAGATCGCCGATGTCCGGATGCTTGACGCGATCCGGATTGCGCCCGCGGTCGTCCGCGCCTTTGAGGCAGGCCCCGATGGACTTGAGTTTCTCGTGTTCGGTCCACATCACGAAGCCGACGGTGAGCAAGTGGACGACGCGTGGGTTGAGTGAGACACAACTCCTTGCAGCGCGATCTGGTGCGGCCCGGTCGGACAACCGGCGCGGGGCTCGAGAGGGGGTGCTGCAGGTGGCCGTTGTCGCTTCGATCGCATCCGTTCGCCGTCGCGACGGGCTGACGTGCTGCGACGTACTGCTAAACACCTGACGCGGCTGGTGCTGCCCTCTGGTCGGCACGCGGTCCAAGGGATTCCGCGCGGCCCTTGGGCTCCTCCCAATCCTCCTGGCGGCCAAGGGCCGTCATGTCGAGGTAGTAGTGCGTGCCGCCCACCTGCTCGGTACCGCGCCCGTAGGTCGAGTAGGTGTGAAAGACGCGATCGCCGACGCGAAGGAACACACTCGTTCCGTGCAGCTCACTCGGGAGCTTGACCCAGCCGTACTTGGCCTGCAACTCGGCGGCGGAACGGTAGTTGTAATAGGGATCGCCGACAGTATCGTCGAACGACACGCCGTAGTCGAAGTTGAACCGACTGCCGTAACTCGAGTACCAGGGGAACGTCCAGCCCATCTTGCGCTTCCACCGCTCAATCTTTTCGATCGGCGCGCGGGAGACGACGGCGATCGTCGTGTCGCGCTCGTGCAGGTGGGCCGTGTTCCCGTATTGGTCGACCCGGCCGGCGCAGCTCATGCACCCGTCCTCCCAGTCTGGATCGAACATGTAGTGATCGACGATCAACTGATGGCGACCCTCGAACAGGTCAAGCAGTGTTCGTGAGCTGCCATCGGCCGCGGTGAACCGGTAGTCCTTGGCGACTTCGACCATCGGCAGTCGGCGCCGCTCGGCAGCGAGCTCGTCGCGCGCCCTGGTGAGAGCCTTCTCGCGCTCGAGAAGGGCGACGCGAGCGCGAATCCACTCCTCGCGGCTGACGGTCTCGGGCAGGCTCATGGCTGGTTCCTCTCGGATTGGCGTCTCCACACCCACTGTAGACCGCCGGCCGCTGGAGATCTCATTGCAGCCAAGTCTGGATGACCGATCCCTCGCCGCCCTGCTTTGCTCGCCCCACGACCATCTTGGCCGAGGTCATGCGCGTCCTGCTCCGCGCGGAACCCGTGCACGCGTCAGGGTCTCGTGCTAGCAGGATTCTGGGCTAGCGCTCCGGCCGAATCGGCGTTCGGCGCCGAGCTCGAGGTGGCTCCTGGCGACCGGCGGATCTCGACCTACTTGTCACTTGGTGCCGCGTTCCTTAACGGCACCCCTCCAGCACAGATCGGCGGCCGTCAGGCCGAGTCGGATGGCCCGCTGCGGCGGACCGCGGATGGCTCAGAGAACCTCATTTCCCTAACCCGTCTGACCCCTTTGGCTGGACCCGCCGTCGCTGCCTTCGGCCGGTAACAGCGACCTCGCCGCGGAGCACCACGTGGCTGAGCGAGCAGCAACGCAGGCAGGCGGGCGGGGTAGATGGTTGGCAGGACCAGGCCGGAGAGTGAAGATCCCGGCCGGGTTGTGCTCCCGGTGCCAACGCCGTGGAGGCGGAGGTCGGGAGGCGGCCGTGCAGTCGTGATGCCTGGGCGATTGTTGCCCGATCGTGAGCCCGCGGCCTGTTTCGAGCACCGGGCCCGGGCCTTGTACGAGGCCGATCTGGCTGACCGGGGCGCCGTACCGTGTAGCCGGCGAACCGGCCGTTACGTTCGAGCGGGGCGCCCGGTTGCGAGCCGGTTTGTGCAGAATGCCCGGATGGCCGCCTACCTGGTCAACGCGTCTGCCGTCGCGCGCGCTCGGCAGCTGATCGATGCGCGCCAGTACGTGCTCGAGAGCGAGTGGGGGAAGGTTCAGCCTTCGACCGACGCCGAGAACGCGTTCTTGGAGATCCACTCGTGGGATGACTACGCAGAGTGGCATCTGGGTCTGACCGAGGGGACGACGGAGCACACGAAGGCGAGATATGGGTTTGTGTACGGGGACTTCCGCCGGGTGCATCGAATGGGTTTGATCGCTTGTCAGTACCGAGCAGCCGAGTGGCGCCACAAGGAGATCGAGCTGGTGGCCCACGACCTGCTGCAACGCCTCGACGCGAAGAGCACATGAGGGCGGAGGCAGCTATTGTGGTCAAGCACGGCAGGCGAACTCTGCGACGCACCAAAAGCTAACCAGACCGCCAGGACCGCATCGGGAGCACTCGGTACCGCCGCAACCACTGCCTGGTCGGGGGCATGGCGATCGTCCCCATGGTCTTCCTCATACAGCCGGCGATCACGGTGCTCATGACCGCTTCCTCCGCGGCCGTGACGCAGCAACATCTTCGAAGCGCGATGGCGGGCGGTTATCAGATCGCGCCGGCACGCGTCATGCAACCGGGTTAGCTCGCGGCGGCCTCCGACCGCCGCGCGCAGCGACCCGGCCATCAACAACCGGGCGAGCAACTCGGCGTCCTTGCGATCGGTCTTGACCCGATCTGCCGGCCCCGCGGCGTCTTGCCCGGTGCGATCACCTCCACCCCAATCCCTCCGCGAGCGCCTGCCGATAGAGCCCAAACCCCGTCGGCCCCGCCTCAAGCACGCCCGCACCGGCCCCGACAAGCCCTGTAGCCACCCAACAGGCTCATCGACACCGGGCCCGAACCTCGCGCGGCGAAGCACCAGTCATCGTGTCGATCGCTGCGGCATGCGTCGAACGGGCATGGACATCAAGACCCACCCACGTCATCGTTCCGGGCATGGCCGGACCTCCTCACCGTTGTCGGGTCAGCCGAGCGGTTCTCCGGCTAGACAAATCCCCGCGAGGAGGGTCCGGCCAACTACACCCAGCCGTCAACCCTCTGGCGACGGCCCATACGGACTAGGTTGCGGCCGACTTGCCGGCCGTCCGCCGCGGTGGCTGCCAGCTTGCGATCTGCACGCCGCCGTGGGGCGAGTCATAGCTCAGAACGGTCCCGCGCCGCGCTTCGCGGGATCGCGCCGAGCCGTTGCAGGTCATTACGAGCGTTGACTCACAGCTCGTGACGGACGTGCGTCACCTCCCCACCCCAGCCTCCTCAACGGTGCATCGGCATCGTCGCTGGCACGCCTCGACGCGCCGCTCTGGACGGACCCATCCCAGCGCCGGCCATGTGCATTGTGTTCATCCGGCTCATGGCCTGCCGGGCCGCTGAGCTACCAGGAATCGTGAAGCCGGGGACCCATGCGGGACTCGCCGCAACAGCTGCGGCCAGCGCAACCAACAACGTAGCCGAAGCCACGCGGATGGACATCCGTCCGCCTGTACGCCACCATCGTCTCGGCGCCAAGCGCTCGACCCCGATCAACGCCGCGACCACGGCCATCCACACCAGACTCATGGCGCCAAGCGCGAACAGCGCGGCCATCAGCGCCCACGAGCTTGCCAGACAGCGAAGACCCGCGCGACCGCCCGCCGCAAGTCCGTCGGCAACGGTAGCGTCGGCGCTGATCGCGGGCGCGTGGCAGCGAGCCAACCAGCGGTCCTTTGTGTGTGTGAGCTGGTAGGCGGCGGCCACGACGATCACTGCTACGCATAGCTCATGCCCGCTGCGATGCCACTGCAACGCTTCGCCGAGCAGCGAGCGCCCGGCCCGCAGCACCAGATAGGTCAGCGCTCCCGCAAGCGTCCAGACAGCGAGGTAGGCGACGACCGTCGCGATCGGACCGACGATCTGACGCCACCGGGTCGCATGTCGTGAGCGTTCGGCATCCCACATGTGCAGGGTCGGCGCCATGGCGGGTAGCATCATCGCCGCCATCATCAACACCCAGGTAGCCGTGAACCAGCCGAATCCTCCCAGCTGTGCGCTGGGACCGCCGTCCATCCCATCCATGCGGTCCACGCTCAGCCACCAGGCCAAGCCGGCGACGAGCACCAGCGCCGCGGGGATGGTCCGTGCGTCGCGGCGGGTCACCGGTACTCCAGACGTGGCGTGTTGTCCTTGGGGCGCCCCTCGGGCGTGCAATCGAGGATGTTCCAGTAGGGCCACAGGAAATCGACGTGTCGCGGCTCCTCTCCGTCGTGGTGCGAGGCCCAGAACAGTTCTGAGCTCCACCAGTGATGAACGCGTCCGTTCCGGCGCGCGAACACGGTGGCGATTGGCCATTGCCGACCCTGCTCGTCTTCGGCGCCGTAGTCCCTGTTGAACGTGTTCTCCCCCGATGAGACCAGACGGATGCCCGCCCAGCCGCGGCTGTGGGCATGGGCGCGGAAGTGCTCGATCGACGCCTTGGCTGACACTGCGACATTGATCCGCTGGGTCAGGTGCCGCGCCTGTCCGGAGACGGCGTCGATGATCGACGTGCAGTTCGGGCAGGGCGAACCGATCGGATCGCCGCCTGGACCAGTAATGAACATAAAGCTGTACACAAACAGCGTGTCCTTGCCGTCGTCAAACAGTTCCGACAGCGCGACGGCGCGGCGGCTCCCGGTGCGCGTGTCCCATTCCTGGAACTCGTAGTCTGTCGGCACCGGGCCTCCAAGCGGCAACCGCCGCCGCTGCGCCGCCAACTGCTCGGTACGGTCGCGGACGTCCTTCTCGACATGCAGCAGCGCGTCGCGCGCTTGGCGGTACTCCTCGGATTCACCCGGGAACCGCACGGCGTGGAGGTGTTCAGGCTGGTCGGTCACGCTTATGCTCCTCCGAGGTTGTCGGAGCGCCCGGCTTGGATGCGGGACCATTGGGCGTAGGGGCGTCCGTTCGTGCGATAGGACATGTTGGCCTTTGCTTGGGGCCAGCCGGCAGGAGAGTCCTCCCAGGGCTCCTGTCGCCCGTACAAGGTCAGGTCCAGCAGTCCATAGCTGTTGTCCAGAGCCTCGTCGCCGCGGCCAGTGGTCCAGTAGGTCTCGAACACCCGGTCGCCGTGCCGGACGTAGCACACAACGTGTAACAACCCGATCTGGCGGCCGATCAGCAGCGTGTCAAGTGACTGCTGGGCTGAGTACCAGGGGACATCCCAGCCCATGAAGTCGCGATAGCGCACGCTCTCCTCGTAGGGGCCCTGGCACAGCGTGGCATAGGTGACGTCCCGGGAATGCAGCATCGACAGCTCGCGCACCTGCCCGTTGTACAACGTGCACCCCTCGCACTGGTCCTTCGCGGGCCGCCCGTCATACCACATATGGTAATAGCCGATCAGCTGACGGCGGCCCTCGAACACGTCCAGCAGCGTCACCGGCCCGTGCGGGCCGATCAGCGGCGTCGCCGCGTCGACCTCGACCATCGGGAGTCGGCGGCGGGCCGCTGCGAGCGCATCGCCTGCCCGGGTGTGCGCCTTCTCCTCGACCCGCAACGCATCGAGCTGGGCCTGAAACGTCGCCCGCTCCACGACGGCCGGGACCGTGTCCGGGGTGGCGGTCTCCGCCGATTGCTGGTTGTCATGTGCGTTACTCATCGTTGCCTCCGTCGTTGTTGATCGTTTTCTGGGCTCCGGTGAGCGGCGCGTGAACTCGGCCAGCCAGCGCCGCCGTCCGGACCGGCCCGGGACCGCTCGGGTCTCGATCGAGACCTCCTCCAGTCCGTCGGCCGCGAACGATGCGACCGCGGCCCGGTCGAGCGTATCTGGGTCAGCCAGGCGCGTCCGCGGCTGGCCGTCGTTGATCCCGGAGATGACGAGCAGCGTGCCGCCGGCAGCCACGAGGCGCCCGATGTTGGCGATTGCGCGCGGGTGCAGAGGCGGTGGGAGCGCCTGCACGGTGATGATCTCGACGACGAGGTCAAACGCGTGGTGCCACTCGGCGGGGGGATCGAGGATGTCGGCGGTCACGTAGCGCACACGGGTGTCGGGGTGGCGCGCGCGGGCAAGCTCGATCGCGGTCGGTGCGACGTCGAAGCCCGTCGTCTCGAATCGCAGACGGGCGAGGTACTCGGCGTCGGCGCCCAACGCGCAGCCGACCACGATCGCGCTGAGGCCTGTGCCGTCGATGTGGCGCTCGCCAGCCCAGGCCTCCAGCAGTGGGTGCGGCTCGGTGCGGCTCCACGGAACCTGCACGCGGCCGCTCGCGCCAGCCGCGTACAGGTCGTCAAACCAGCCAGTCGCGTCGCCGGTGGCGGCCGCTCGCTGCAGCAGGCGCTCCTCTTCCGCCTCCCAGTCGACCGGATCGCTCATCGCTCCCATATCGGAATCCATGCTCCTGCGGCTTGAAGGCTCCCGACGCGACCTGTCATCGGCTTTGCGTGGAGGTCTCAGTGGCCATGGATCGTTTGATGCGGGCTTCCTCTGCGCCGCGGTATTCGACAAGTCGGCTTCGATCGGCTTCGGCGAGTGCGCGCCGAAGCGAGGTGGCGTCAAGGTCCTGGCAGTACGCCGGCGTCCCGGTCTGCTGACGCCAGGAGTCCTCCAGCCCGCCGGCATCCACGGGGTCGAAGCCGAGATCATCGACCAGACGAAGGACTGGCTCTCTCGCGTCCGATGGATCGCCGGCGACTGAGAGGGCTATCCGACCGGGAGTATTCGGAGGCGTTCCTTTCTCTAGGAAGCTTTCGGCGAAGATGTTGTTGAACGCCTTGATCACTGGGCGTCCGAGGTGTTCCGCTACCCACTCGCTTTCAGGCATGCCGCGGTCGATGGCATCGATCCGGCCATCGCGAAGTTGGGGGTGGTAGTTGCTGGTGTCGACGACGACGCTGCTTGGCACGTTCGAAAAGAGACTCGTTGGAAGGTCGAGCACGGCCTTGGTTGGGATCGAGACGATCACGATGTCTTTCGCTTCAGCGGCCTCGACCACGGAAACGGGCATCGCACCGATATCCGCGGCCAGCGCGGTCAGGCTCGCGGGCCCTCTCGAGTTCGCGATCGCGACCCTGTGGCCGAGCTGAGCAAGCCGGCGCGCAAGCGCAACGCCTTGTCCTCCACCACCGATGATCCCGATACTCAGCTGGTTACCGTCGGTTCCTGGAGTTATCTCACGTTTGATGTTCATGCGTTCCCATCTGGTAGGCGCGCCGTTGCGCACCACGGTTGACAAGGAGTGGATCGGTCGAGCGCGAAATCCAACCCCCGGGCCTCCAGTAGCGGGTAGGGTGCGCTGCGGCTCCACGGACCTGTACGCGGCCACTCGCCCCAGTCGCGTACAGGTCATCAAACTATCCGGTCGCGTTCGCGGTGGCGGCCGCTCGCTCGAGCAGCCGCTCCTCTTCCTCCTCCCAGTCGACCGGATCGCTCATCGCTCAACTGGTAGCGGCGAGAGCGCGTCGCGCGTCGGCGCCTTGGCGGTTGCCTCGGCCTTCCTGACCCGCTCGCTGCGCATCAGCGCGAACACGGCCGGCGGCGCGAGCAGAGCGGTCACGCCGAGCACCCGCCCCAGATGCCGAGCGCCTTGTTGCGCTCGGAGCCCTCGTGGAACGTGTTCATCACGATCGACAGCGCGGCCGGGCTCATCAGCGGTGCGCCCAGTCTCTGAACCGCGCGCATCGCGACCAGGAAACCGGGGCGGCGGCGAGCGCGCACCCGAGCGAGGCGGCGCTGAACAGGCCCAGGCCGAGCATCACTGTCCGGCGGCGCCCCAGCAGATCGGCGACCCGGCCGCCGAGCAACAGGAAGCCTCCGAACGTGAGCGCATAGGCCGTCACCACCCACTGCAGACTGGTGTTGCTGAGGTGCAGATCGCGACCGATCGTCGGCAGCGACACGTTGACGATCGTCAGGTCGATCGCGGTGATGAGGTACGTGACGCCGAGCAGCGCGAACGCCCACCAGCCGTGGCTCTGCCTGCTCATCTCTCGCTGCGACGTGAGACCTCCTTCTCTCGGGAACCTGTCCACGAGCTTGCCGGATCCCGATCCCGCTTCGTCGAATCATGCGGCCAAGATCCGCTCGAGCTCGTCGAGGCAGCCGTGCCATCCCTCGTCCTGGGCGTCGCGGCGCTCGTCCGTCGAGATGCCGCTGTTGATCATCAGGACGGTGGTCGAGCCCTCGGACTCCGAGAACGAGAGCTCGACCAGCTGCGTGTTTGAGGGATCGTCGTCGAACGTCCAAGTCATCACCAACCGATACGGGCGGTCGATCACTGTGTACTGGCCCTGCGCTTGTACCTCCGTGCCGTCGGGCCGCCGCATCACCACCTGGACCTTCCCCCCCACGCGGAGGTCGACCTCGGCCTCGGGCGTGTCCCAGTCCGGGGCGCAATGGAACCAGCGCCGCATCACCTCGGGGCTGGTCCAGGCGTCAAAGACGTCCTCGGCTGGAGCGTCGAAGGTCCGCTCGATTCGCACCACTCGACCGCGGTCCTCGGTCACGATGGCTCCTTCCTTTCCTCTAGGTACTCGCCCACAACGTCAAAGAGGCGCTCCCAGCGCGCCCGTTGGGTTTCTATCCAGTCTGAGGCCTCGGCAAGCGCCTCCGGCCTCAGGGCGAGTCGGTGATTCCTGCCGTCGATCACGCGGCTCAAGATGCCTGCCTCCTCCAGCGTCTTCAGATGCCGTGAGATCGTGGGCTTCGACACCGCGAGGTCGTGGGTCACCTCCCCGACCGTCGCCGGCCCTCGACTGAGGCGCTCAACGATCTCTCGCCGGAGCGGATGAGCGAGGGCGCCAAACACATCGTTAGCCATTATGCTAAGTATAACTCTGTCACCGCGAGCTGAAGGAGGAGGAGCCGATGCCTGAGCACAGGACCGCAACTCGTAAGGAATGGGCCGCGGCGCGCGCCGAGCTGCTTGAGCGCGAGAAGAAGCTCTCACGGATGGGGGATGAGCTCGCCCGACAGCGTCGCGAGCTTCCTTGGGTGCCGGTGGAGAAGGAGTACACGCTCCAGACCGCGGACGGGACCAGGACGCTGGCGGAGCTGTTTGACGGCCGCTCGCAGTTGGTCGTCTACCACTTCATGTTCGGCCCCGACTACGAAGCGGGATGTACCACCTGCTCCTCGACCGCCGACAGCTTCAACGGAGTGCTTGCCCACCTCAGGGCCTGGGACGTGACGATGATCTGCGTGTCGCGCGCGCCGATCGAGAAGCTGCTGGCCTATCGGCAGCGCATGGGTTGGAGCTTTGACTGGGTGTCCAGCGACGGGAGCGACTTCAACGTCGATTACGGTGTATCAGCCGTAGACGGGCGTCCGCGCGACCCGGCCGTGCCCGGGCTCCAGGCTA
>OBLU010003748.1_pt1 | contig 13754 bp, 11 predicted proteins | sample 1518681 | NCBI WGS metagenome assembly OBLU01 (sample SAMEA3539304, study PRJEB22396) | soil metagenome | biome: tundra; feature: field; material: soil | place: USA | collected 2010-05 | depth 0.15 m
GGCCTTTCCCCGGTGTTCATGAGCAGGAAACAGCCGGTGCCGTAAGTGTTCTTCGCCTCTCCTGGCTTGAAGCAGGCCTGGCCGACCAGGGCAGCCTGCTGGTCGCCAAGATCGCCAGCGATCGGGACTTCTGCAACAACCGGCAGTTTCGCCCTGCCGTACACTTCACTGCTGGAAACAATCTTCGGCAGCATCTCCACAGGAATGCCGAAGTCGTTCAGTATTTCCGCATCCCACTGCAGCGTCTGGAGGTCCATCAGTTGGGTGCGGCTGGCATTGGTCACGTCCGTCAGGTGGACGCCGCCCTGCGGTCCGCCGGTGAGGCGCCAGATCAGAAAAGTATCGATGTTTCCAAACAGCAGGTCGCCGGCTTCGGCTTGCGCGCGCGCTCCCACGACATTTTCGAGGATCCAGCGCACCTTGAGGCTGCTGAAATAAGTAGCGAGCGGAAGGCCAGTCCTGGCGCGATAACGGTCCTGTCCGCCATGCGCTGCATACTCGGCTACGGCGAGATCCACGCGCGTGTCTTGCCAGACGATCGCGTTATACACCGGTTTTCCGGTTTTCCTTTGCCAGACTACGGTGGTTTCGCGCTGGTTGGTGATTCCGATCGCAGCCAAATCTTCCGCCCGCAGCCCGCCGGACTCCATTGCCGCCTGGATGACTTCGTTCGTGCGACGCCAAATCTCTTCGGGATCGTGCTCAACCCATCCAGCTTGGGGATAGATCTGCTCGTGCTCGCTCTGAGCGGAGCTCACGATCCGCCCGGAACGATCAAATACAATGAAGCGCGAACTTGTCGTTCCCTGATCCAGGGCGCCAATGTAACTGGCCATCGCCGCGCTCCTTCTCCCAGCGCTGCCCAATGCTCATCCCCTCGCTTTTCGCCGTTATAGCCCGTAGTCTGGTGCCTGCGCGCTAACTCTCCAGTGTAGAAGGTTTGGTGGATCTCGGGGCCAGTCCTCCCCCGGGCCCAAAACTCGCGTATTATCTACATTTTCTACAGTAACTCGTCATAAATTCTACTGTAACTATCAGGTAGCACAAAGGTGGACTATAACTCAATGCGGGTTCGTGGCATCTTACAATTAGCAGGGTAGGTTTGCGAACCCCGGCAAACCAGGAGTGTGGGGCTCCGTGAAGAGTCTGGGCAAAGTTATTCGGTCTGTACAAGCCTTCGGCCGCGAACTTTCCGGCAGGTCGAACGCGGTTGAGGCAACGCGCCTGCCCACGATTGGGGTCGCCCTGGGCGGCGGGTTTGCCCGCGGCATCGCGCACATTGGAGTTCTCAAGGTCCTCGAAGAAGAAGGCATTCCCGTTCGCATGGTTGCCGGAACTAGTGTAGGCGCAATCATGGGCGCCGCTTATTGCAGCGGACTGACGATCGCGGAACTGGAAGAAATCGCCCACAAAGTCCGCTTCACAACCTTCGCGCGGTGGACCCTCTCGCGCTTCGGCTTTGCCACCACCGACCGCATGGTTTCTTTTTTAAAGGAAATTTTGAAGGTGCAGACGTTTGAGGAATTACGTATCCCTCTGGCGGTCACGGCGACCGACTTCAGAACTGGCGGAGGTGCGGTGTTTTCCTCCGGGCCGATCATTGATCCGGTGCGCGCCAGTTGCGCCTATCCGGGAATGTTTCTGCCGGTTGAGATCGACGGGCGCTGCCTGGTGGATGGCATGCTTTCCTATCCCGTGCCGTCCCGTCCTCTGCGCGAAATGGGCGCGGACCGCGTGCTCGCCGTTCATCTGAAAGGACAGTGGTCGAAGAGTTGCGCACCCCGGCACTTTTTCGACGTGATTGGACAGTCCTTCGCCATTGCGCAGGACATGATGAGTTCCGTCTGGAGAAGCGCCGCCGACATCGTCATCGAGCCCGACGTCGCTGGCTTTGACTATAACGACTTCAAACGCGCCGACGAATTGATCCGCGTTGGCGAAGTGGCCATGCGCAGCGCGCTGCCCGAAGTGCGCAAATGGCTGGACGCTCCCGCAGTCGTCGTTCCTATGAAAGCGCCGAATCTGGTCCCAAGCCCCGCCGCTATGCCGGCCGACTGAGAACGTCACTCCCTCTTGTAACCACGAGCACTCCCGGCTGTGATTCTACGCACAGCGGTCTGGCAACCCACTCCTGTATCTAATGGGGGCAGTATCTATGCATGCCTTCAAAGATGCGGGGCACCTCTTTCGGCTGGCCGCGGTTTTCGCCGTCGTCGGCTTGGCCTTGGTAGGAGTGCGGGCACTTCTGGTACCGAAGAGCTTCGGAGAGTATGGACACTACCGCGGCAATGCCCTCGCCGAAATCGCCGCTAGTCCTGTGAGTTTCGGCGGTCACCAGGCCTGTGAGGATTGTCATGCGGATGTCCTGGAAAAAAAGAAGAGCGGCAGGCATGCGCATGTGAACTGCGAAGCATGCCACGGACCACTGGGAAATCATGTCGCAGACCCAGGATCGGTCCAGCCCGCCAAACTGGACACGGCAGTGCTGTGCGTCCGCTGCCACGAGGCTAATGCAGCCAAACCAAAGGGATTCCCGCAGGTCGCTTCGGCCGATCATTCCACCGGATTGCCCTGCGACACCTGCCATCAGCCTCACAGCCCGGCAATCGACTCCGGAGACAAAACCGGAGGGACGAAATGAGCATTACCCGGCGTCACATGCTGCTCCTGTTGCCGGCGGCGGCGATTGCATGGAAGCACATCCTTGCCGGGACCCCCGAAGCCGCTTCCAACTACAAATTATCCGATCACTGGTGGAGCATGCTGATCGATCTCCCCAAGTGCATCGGCTGCGGGAACTGTGTGCGTGCGTGCCAGACCGAAAATGACGTGTCTGACGGATACTTCCGCACCTGGGTGGAACGCTACCACGTAACCGACTACGACATCGAAAATCCGCATGTCGACTCTCCCGACGGCGGCAAGGAGGGGTTTCCTCCGGCCCAGGACGAGGGCGGAAAGAATTTTTTTGTGCCCAAGCTCTGCAACCATTGTGCGGATTCACCCTGTACCCAAGTTTGCCCGGTGGGCGCGACGTTTATCAGCCCGGATGGCGTGGTTCTGGTCGACAAGAAGTATTGTCTCGGCTGCCGGTATTGTGTGCAGGCGTGTCCCTACGGTTGCCGCTTCATCAATCCCAAAACGAAGACCGCCGAGAAGTGCACTCTCTGCTATCACCGGATCACTAAAGGATTGACCACCGCCTGTTGCGAATCATGCCCGACCGGCGCGCGCCAGTTGGCGGACTTGAAAAATCCTCAGGACCCGATTCATGAATTCCTGAAGACGCACAGCGTTCAGGTGTTGAAACCCTACATGGCGACCCATGCCAAGGTTTTTTACAACGGCCTGGACGGGTCGGTACGGTAAAAGCTCGATGCGATAACGAGAAGTTGCGATAGGAGAAGTTGACCGTTTATGCCTGGCGTTGAAGGCTTCATGTATCCGAACGAAATCGAGCTTCAATGGAGCGTGTTGATCGTGCTGTACCCGTTTCTCACGGGGCTGGTGGCCGGCGCATTCATTCTGGCCTCGCTGGAGCGCGTGTTTCAGGTGCAGGCGGTAAAGCCCACCTACCGGCTCGCGCTGCTGACGGCCTTGTCCTTCCTGCTAGTCGCGCCCCTGCCCCTGCAACTGCACCTTGGACATCCGGAACGGTCGTACGAGATGTACGTCACGCCGCACAAAACCTCCGCGATGGCCATGTTCGGATTTGTGTACCTCTGGTATCTGATGGCGGTCCTGGTACTCGAAATATGGCTCGACTACCGGCGTGACATCGTGGTGCTATCCCAATCCACCACTGGATGGAAACGGTTCATCTACCGGATCATGACCCTTGGCTCATCCAACATCAGCGAGCACGCACTGGCGATCGATGACCGCGTGGGCTGGCTGGTTACGCTGGTCGGCATCCCGTCGGCGTTCCTGCTCCACGGATACGTCGGATTCATCTTCGGCTCGGTTAAGGCCAACCCATGGTGGTCGTCTCCCCTCATGCCAGTGGTCTTTATTTTCTCCGCCATGGTTTCAGGGATCGCCACCGTGATGCTCCTTTACATGCTGTTGACCTGGGCTCGCAAACAGACGATCGATATGCGCTGCGTGGATACCGTGGCGCGCTACCTGTTCTATACCTTCATCCTTGATTTCAGCCTGGAAATGCTCGACCTGATTCACCGTATCTATGAATCCGACGAATCGTTCCGCAGCCTGGATTTCATGGTCCATACCAAGCTTTATGTGTCGCACATCGTGGTCCAGATCCTGCTGGGCACCGTTGTTCCGATTGTGCTTCTCGGCTTGACCCAGGTGTTGAGACTCGGCGAAATGACCCGCAAACGCATTTACGTCCTGGCCGGATGCCTGACCCTGGTCGGTATTTTTGCCATGCGCTGGAACGTCGTCATCGGCGGCCAGTTATTTTCCAAGAGTTTTCTGGGATACACGACGTACAAGATGGGTCTGGTCACGCGCGAGGGACTGCTCGTAGCCATCGTGCTGACCGTTATGCCCTTGCTCATTTTGTGGGTGCTGGTGAAACTCCTGCCTCCGTGGCCGGAGAAGAATTCGGGTCCGCTGCCGGACGCCGTGCCCGCGCATTAGATTCCGCGCACGACGTTCCATCAGTATTCATTGCAAGCCTCAAAGCGAGTGGAGATTATGGAAGATCTCGACGCTTTAGCACGGCTGACCGCACGCATCGAGGCCCTCGAACAACGCATCTGCACTCTGGAACATTCACCCGCCAAATCCGCATCTGTTTCCGCCGCGGCGGCCCTCTCTGCTTCCCGCTTAACATCGCCCCCTACCACCGGCAAAGCTATTCCGATCGCGCAAGACGGCGGAGCGTTCGCGGTGCTGGGCAAAGCCATGCTCGGAATCGCGGGCGGTTACGTGCTCCGGGCCGTGGCCGAAACGGGCTCGTTTCCAAAGTTGGCGGTCGTTGTTTTGGCGCTTGGCTATGCTGCGACCTGGCTGATCTGGGCCGCGCGAGTCCCGGTCGAGGCCCGTTTAGCGAGTGCTGTCTATGCGATCACCGCCGCCTTAATCCTTGCTCCCATGCTCTGGGAACTGACCCTGCGATTCCAGGTCTTACCCCCCTCAGTGACTGCCGTCGTGCTCGGCCTTTTTGTGATCACCGCATACGCTCTTGCCTGGAAGCGGAGCATGACCTCGGTTGTCTGGGTCACCAGCGTCGCTGCGGTCCTCACCACCCTTGCCTTGCTGATCGCCACTCATGATCTGGTGCCATTCGTTTCGGCGCTACTGTTCATGGCGCTGGCGAGCGAGGTGTCGGCTGATTGCAATCATTGGCCCAGCCTCAGGCCGCTGGTTGCAGGCGCGGCGGATCTAGCGGTTTGGATTCTGCTCTACATCTACTCGGGCCCGGAGAATATTCGCTCCGATTACAAGAGCATTACGCCGCCGCTATTGATCGCGCTCGGGTGCGTTCCGTTCTTGATTTATGGAGCCAGCATCGTTTTCCGGACCACCCGGCTGCGCCATAAGATCAACTTTTTCGAGATTGGACAAGCAGTCGTTGCGTTCCTGCTGGCCGCATTTAGCATTCTGCGATTGGGAGCGAGCGCGGGCGCGACGGTATTAGGGGCCCTCTGCCTGCTGTTCTCGGCGGCATGTTACGCGCTTGCGTATGCCTACTTCGACCGTTACCACGAAGAGCGCAACTACCACGTGTACGCTACATGGAGCGGGGCTCTGTTCCTGGCGGGCACCTCTCTGTGTTTTTCGCGAGTGCCGCTGGCTTTGGGTTTGAGCGTGGCTGCAGTTGTGGGCACGCTGCTGGGGGTTCGGGCCTCCCGCCTGACGCTGGAATTTCACGGCCTCGCCTGGCTGGCAGTGGCCGCATACGCATCCGGCCTGCTGGACTATGCTGGCCGCGCCCTGGCAGGGACATTCCCGGGCGCGCCTGGATGGATTGTCTGGATCGTCGCCGCCTCGGCCGTCTTGTGCTACGCGGCCGGAGGCCGCCTCCGCACCGAGCGATGGAACCAGCGCTTCCTGCAATTGCTTTCGGCTATCCTGGCCGTCGCCGCCGTGATCACATTCCTGGTCTCTGTCCTGGTATGGCTCGCAGCGGTCGGCATGACTCCCGGCGCTTCCCAGATCGCTGTCATCCGCACGCTCATCACCTGTGCAGTCGCGCTCGCGCTTGCCTTCAGCGGCTCCCGTTGGCAGCGCACTGAACTGTTATGGATTGCCTACGGCATACTGGCCTTGGTCACGGCCAAGCTGCTATTCGAAGACTTGCAACATGGCCACCCAGGGTCCACCGCCGCGTCGATCTTCTTGTACGCGGTGGCTCTGATCCTCGTGCCTCGGATGGCACGTGCGGGGCGGCGAACCTGAACCGCGTTTTGTCTGTCCGAGCGCCTGCAAGTGGCAGACTAATCGAACTCCCTATCAAGTTCCTCTCCATCAGATCCACGTAACCTCTTTCGCAGGTTTCGATAGAAACCCGAGACGTGGGCCTCAAATTCGGACAGGTTCATGCCGGCAGTGACGTGAACGCGCGCCACGGCGAATCGGTCGATCCGGGCGCCAAACCCGCCGCCCCGCAGCGGAAACCGGCTTGCTCAGCCAGTCGCAGCTCTCGTCCTGTAACGGTGGCAGAATTTCCGAAGGGATAGCCGAAAGCCCATACTGTCTGCCTCAGAATTTTCTCCAGCACAATTCGGCTTTCGGAGATCTCGCGCCACGCCAGGTCGTCCGGTGCCCGCGAGAGAACGGGGTGGGAGAGCGTGTGGGCCCCAATCGTCATTCCCGCAGCGGCGATTTGCTGCAATCCCGCTGAATCCAGTGTAAGAAATCTGGCGGCCAGGCTCGAATCCTGAACAAACCGCTCTCTCCAGTTTTCGGGAAGCCTCAGTTGTTCGCGGAAGCGATCCAGAAATCCCCGCCTCGATGGACCGTCGAACTGCGAAAGTCGTTGCACAAGTGTCCACCAGCAAGAGTGTTTCTCGCTCGCCGCGATTCCGTCAACGCTGACGCTCGCTTCGGGAAGGTCGAGAGTCACGGGTTCGCTTGCATCCAGCAACATCAGGTAGAGTTCCTCGTACCAGAGCATGGAGTACCCGAGCATCGACGCCGTCTCATCGGCCGACGCTCCGGTGGCGAAAAAGAGGCAAGGCAGGCCGAACTCCTGCAGGATGGGAACCATTTCCGTGAGAGCGTTCCGCAGCGCGTCGTCGCAGGTCAGCAATACAGAGCGCGGGGGAAGTGAGGGGCCTCCCTCCAACCAACGCAAGAAATCGCCGGGGGAAATTACGTGGTAGCGCTTGCGCAGAAGGCGAAGTTGCTGGCGCAGCGAATCGGCGGACACCAGATTACCGTCCAAAGCAGGATTTATGACGATGTAGCCGGCCGGAAACACGCCGTGGTAGGTCACGACAGCGGGTCCAGCGCCGGCCGCGAAGTGCAGGTACCCGCTTCTGGACAAGGCCGGAAAAACGATGTGCTTCAGCGCAGGACTGACGAATCTCAATGTGCCTTCCGATAGTGCCTTCCAGTGTGCCCGCCGAATTGTACCGCACCGTTCCCGGGCGCGTGGCCGCGCTTGTCGAAAGATTCGGGCTTTACATACGGGGCTACGCGACTCGTGTCAAAAACCAGAATCGCCATCGATGAGCTGAAAACTCACTGGAAATGCGTGATCCAACGTATTCATCGGGTCGTGAATCACGATGGGTTCCTCGTACTGGCGCCAGTAGGCATTCCAAGTCAGCGCCTGTCGCAGAATCGGAAAGGTGGCGAGCGCCCGAATTCGACAGACGTCCGGGTCCAGAAGCGCCGCCTTCGTAGCCATCGCACAAGCTGAATTCCAATCAATCGCGTCTGCAGAATTGACCATGAGGTCGAGAAGCCGGGCTTCCCAGTTGCCTTTTTCTCTTCCGGTCCCAATGATGAAATAACCCATGAGCTGCCCTTGACGCCGCAGCAGGTAGCCCTGCATTTTGGGGCGAGGACACCTCAACACATAGTTCAAGCCGGCGACGGTTCGCTCGCAAAATGTCCACGTACGGTTTGTATCGTTGAGAACCGGCGCCAGCGAATCATCAAATTGATCGACGGTGACGAACTCCCATCCCTCACTTGTTTGCCCGCGACCGCGCAAGGGATGTGTCAGTCCATGGAACAGCCGAAGAAGCGACTTCGGGGTGCGGGGACGTGTCTGAAATTCAAGCCAGGGACGCAACCAGGCGGCGTAAGTCAGGGCCTCCCCAGCAGGCCGGAACCCAATTCGTGGGACCATCAGCCGCGTCGCCGATGCGCCACCAATCACGAAAGCCGTCGGCGCCATCATCATGAGTTTGCGATACAACATCACGCCGGCGCCCGGGACCGCTGGGTCAGCGGCCCAATCCAACAGGGTCAAGCTTTTCACGACCGTGTTGTCCGGCAGATGGAAGGTCACCGGCCAAATACCACAGTGCGCGACAATCTGCCCATTCTTTTCGAGGACATAGCTGCGGCTGCCTTGCCAACCTTCCCGGGGATAGAGGTACTTCCACTCCAGAAATTGTCGGTCGGCATGATAGTCAGCCGGGTCGAACTGATACACGCGAACGAGGAACTCCGCCAACGCCGGGAGATCGCCAGGTTGAGTGGTTCTGATTGAAGCGTTCATAGCTTCTTGAGCATTGGGAAGAGTTCTCATTCTAGCCGCAGTTCTTCAGGAGAGATCAATCTGGCAGTTTGGTGGAGAGTTTTATGGAGAGTTTATATGGGTGACGAGGCTCTGCCCTGTCCCGCTGGGGCATAGCTCGCCACCACGCGAACTGCCGCAGACCCCGAGGCAACTCGAGTCTTTTTTCTTGCAACTAAAACATTAGTTACCTTTCCCGATTTGAGTCGTCTAAGGGAGCAGGAGGAACATCCGGTGCCGCCGAGACAATCCGAAACCCTGACCGAAGCCGAGTTGCGGATCATGAACGTGCTCTGGGTGAGAGGCTCGGGCACGGTTCAGCAAGTCCTTGATTCTATTACCGAACGCCCTCCCCTGGCGTACAACTCTGTTCTGACCACCATCCGGGTCCTAGAGAAAAAAGGCTATCTGGAACATCTGAAGGACGGTAGAGCCCACGTGTATACGCCGCTGGTTGCGCAAAAAGATGCTACGCGGTCTGAAATCCGACATCTGGTGAGTCGCTTCTTCAAGAACTCTCACGAGCAGCTGGTCTTAAACCTCCTTGAGGACCAGGGCATCGAGCCGGAGGAGCTTCGGCGCCTCCGGCAGATGCTGATTCAGAACCAGCCGGTTCAGAACGACACAGTTCAGAACGACACGGTTCATAGAAACACGGTTCAGAACGACTCTGTTCGGAAGGAAGCGAAATGAACTGGCTTCCCGTTCAGATCGTTGCCCAGATCTCGGTCGAGCGCATTCTTAACGCTCTTCCCGAAGGACTCTTGATCGCTATCTTTGCGTGGGCGTTGCTGCGCGTCTTGCGACGGCAGAATTCGGGGACCCGGTTTGTGGTTTGGTTTCTAACATTGCTGACCGTCGCCGCGCTTCCGTTGCTGGGCTTTTTCGGCCAAGCGCACCCGGAAATTGCCTTGGGGACGGCGGTGGGAAATGCGCATCCTGCAATCACGATTCCCGAAAAATGGGCCCTCTTGGCATTTCTTTTTTGGAGTCTTGGGGCTTTTGTGGCCCTCGGGCGTTTGGCGGCTGGCTTCTGGCGTCTACGTGGGCTGCGCTACAGTTGCACTTCGATCGTTGCCGCGAACCTCGATCCAGCCGTGCAAAAAACGCTGGACACCATCGGCGCAGACTCAATCACAGTCGCCACCTCCGAGGGTGTGCGTGTGCCTGCCGCCATCGGCTTCTGGAAGCGGACCATCGTTTTACCGGCCTGGGCGTTGCAAGAACTTGCGTCCGAGGATCTCAATGCCATCCTGCTCCACGAATTCGCGCACCTGCAACGCTGCGACGACTGGACAAACCTAATTCAAAAAATCGTGCGCGCGATTTTCTTCTTTCATCCCGCCGTGTGGTGGATTGAGAATCGGCTCTCCGTGGAACGCGAGATGGCTTGTGACGATGCGGTGCTCGCGGAAACCTCCAATCCACACGGATATGCCACCTGCCTGGTCTCGCTGCTGGAGAAGAGCCTGGCGCATCGTTCCCCGAGCGGGCGATGGTCAATGGCTCAGGCCGCTGTACATCGCGCTCGCGAGGCTTCCGCGCGACTGGCGCAGATTCTCGACAGGAACCGGCCGGTCGCCACACGAATTGGGAAGCCGGCGTTGGGTATAATCGGCGCTTTTTCCCTGCTGTGTCTGGCGTTGCTCCCTCATGCACCGGAATTTGTAGCGGTCGATCCCGGCACCAAAGCGGGCAATTCCACGCCTGCGTATTCGAGCGCGCTGACCCTGCCATCCTTGCAGCTGCGGTCATTTTCGAGTGGAGAGCGGGCCCTCCTCTCCGCGCGGCTGAACGTTTCGGCTCCGCCCAAAGCAATCTCGCCAGACGCCCGTCGCTCCACTGAACGTCCACATGCTGCTGGCCGGGGCCAGTTTGCTCCGGCTCGAATCGATGCCGCGCAGCGAAACACAGCCCCCGCGCCTCAGCGGGTAGTTGAGGCTAGCGCGAATGCGGACGAAGAATCGGTACCGCAAATTCGAACCGTGGTATTGGTTGAGGCGACGCGGTACAGAACTTCCAATTCGTCGGTGTGGAGAGTTCAAGTGTGGCGAATGACCGTGGTACGCGAACGGTTGATGACAGTGCCAGTGACCAACCAGACGTAGCCGGCAAAAAAAATTTGCAAACAGCAACTACTTAATTAGTTGAACCTAAAGGAGAAACGAAAATGAAGATGTGGATAGAACGTTGTAAGGCAGCAGTAACCAGGCGTCTGGCAGTAGCTCTGATCGCCGCAGTGGTAGTTGGGTCTGTGGCTACACTGAACTTTACGAAGTCTGCAACTGCGGCGACGGCGGCTCCAGCAGCGGCGGCGCTTGATGACAACAGTGTCGGAGCGCTGCTCACCCTCGACCAGGCCATGGAAACTTTGGCCGCACGAGTCACACCCGCGGTGGTAAATGTCACTGTGGTATCGAAGTCGAACGTCCAGCAGAGCGCTATGGAAGGCATGCCCGACATGCAACAGTTTTTCGGGCCGGGCAATCCGTTCGGCCGTCAGTTCAGAATGCCGTCGCAACCTCAGAACCGAATGGAGCATGGTCTGGGCAGCGGCGTGATCATCTCTCCCGACGGATATATCGTCACCAACAACCACGTGATCGACGGCGCGGTCGATATTCGCGTCACCATGAGCAACCGCGAAGTGCTGTCCGCGAAGTTAGTGGGCGCCGATCCGCTCACCGACCTGGCCGTCATCAAGGTCAATGGAACCAATCTGCCGAGTGTACCGTGGGGTAATTCGGCCGACCTGCATCCCGGACAAACGGTGCTCGCCTTCGGCAATCCATACGGGTTTCGGTTCACAGTGACGCGCGGCATCATCAGCGCGTTGAACCGTCCCAATCCCGATGCCAGCGATCGGCGCAAGCCGGGCGAGTTCATCCAAACCGACGCCGCGATCAATCCTGGAAATTCCGGCGGAGCGCTGGTGGACGCGCGTGGTCAACTTATTGGCATCAACACCTTCCTGATTTCGTCTTCGGGATCATTCTCAGGAATGGGATTTGCGATTCCTTCGCAGATTGTCGAACCTGTCGTTCAAACATTGATTCGCGACGGTAAAGTGACGCACGCATTTATCGGAATTCAGATCTCCGATGTCACTCCTGACAATGCGAAGTTCTTCCAGATGAACAAAGCGGTGGGAGCGGTGGTCAGCGACGTTCAGCCGGAGGCTCCCGGAGCCCAAGCAGGTCTGCGCACCGGAGACGTGATCACCGAACTCGACGGAAAGCCGGTGACCGACGCGGGACAATTGCAGATGATGGTCGCACAGAAGCGGCCCGGTGAGACGATCCATCTGCAGGTAGTGCGGGACAGCAAGCCCGTAGCAATTGCGGTTACTCTCGAAGCCCTAGGAGGCGACAAAGGAACTGAGACCGCCGACAGCGAGCATGGAAAAGGGCGTTGGGGACTGAGTCTTGCTGACTTGACCCCGGATGTCCGCCACGAAGTGCAAGCCAAGCCGTCAGTTCAAGGGGCCGTCGTTGAGGATGTCAAGCCTGGCAGCCCGGCCGACAATGCGGGCCTGCAGCGTGGGGACGTCATCATGGAAGTGAACCGGCACTCAGTGAAATCCGCCTCTGACGTGGTCCAGGCTTTGTCTGGCGTGCCCAGCGGTCAGGATGCGCTCGTGCTGGTCTGGTCAAATGGAGGCAGCACATTCCGCGTGTTGCATCCTGCGCAGGGTTAGCGCGCGACGGCGTGCTGTAAATAGTGGAGCGACGGGCGCCCCGCCCGTCCGGCAGTATGGCGGCCGGGCGGTGACGCCCGGCTCTCCACCAAAGATCGAAGAATATCTGAACCAGCCCGTATCCCTTCCCGATGCGCTCCATCGACAATTCGAATTGGACTTCGCAGGAACCGGATATTACAGTTTTAGTATCGGTGACCTAAGGAAAGTAGCGGAAGCCAAGAAACTCTGCCATCCGACCCGCACCGTGGTAATCAACATTCCCGCTGCCAATATGGAGAAGATCCGTTTTTAACCGATAGAATGATGGCTGGGGAAAGTTCTTTCTGGCCGAATTCGCGTCCCGGGGTCAACGATCGGCGACCGACAACTGCGGACTCACGATTGACGGCCGGCGACGTGCTGGGGCATCCAGAGAACTCAGATAATGGAGACGAGATTGGATCGATTGAATGATCTGGTTCAGGATCAAGAGCACGCTGCCTGCTCTCTAGATGCAAGCTATGTGCTGACCTGGGAGGAGATTGCGAACCTGGCGGCGGAGCCCGGCAAGCCAGCCGAGACCCTCATGAACGTCGTGGCACTAATTGCCCGGCGGTTCGGCACCGATGTTTGCTCCGCCTATCTGCTGGAGCCCGACCGCGCCAATCTGGTCCTGGCCGCGACGCTCGGCCTGCGCCGGGAATGTATTGGCAAGCTTCGCATGGACGTTCACGAAGGGCTCGTAGGCCTGGTGGCGGAGCAGGTCCGCCCGGTGGCCGTCGAACAAGTCAGGACCCATCCGAGATTCAAGTATTTCAAAGAAGCCGGCGAGGACGCTTACCAATCTTTCCTGGGAGTGCCGCTTATCGATCGTGGCGTGCTGCAAGGCGTTCTGGTAGTTCAAACCCTGGAGGCACGAGTCTTTCCGGAAAATGAGATTCGTCTGCTTACCGAGGCCGCGAAGCGGGTTGCGCCGGTGGTCAGCGAAGCGCGCACGCTCGACCGTTTCATCGCGCCGGTTCAGGAGCGCCTTTGGGCCCTCGCCCGCAATCTTTGGTGGAGCTGGGACCACGACGCTTCCGGCTTGTTCCGCGAACTCGATCCGCTGCGCTGGAGTCAGCTCAATCACAGTCCCGTATCGCTGTTGAATGAATATCCGCTCGACAAGCTCGAAGCGCGCGCCACAGAACTCGTCCTGCACAGCCGCATCAACTATGCCTATCGCCGCCTGCGTGAATATCAGGATGCGGAGCGAACCTGGGGAGCGCGTCACGCGGGTGTGCTGCGACCGCGGCCGGTGGCTTACTTCTCCGCTGAATTTGGCGTCCACGAATCGCTCCCGGTCTATTCCGGAGGACTTGGAGTTCTGGCCGGCGATCATATCAAGAGTGCTTCCGATCTCGGCATCCC
>OBLU010003753.1_pt1 | contig 13745 bp, 6 predicted proteins | sample 1518681 | NCBI WGS metagenome assembly OBLU01 (sample SAMEA3539304, study PRJEB22396) | soil metagenome | biome: tundra; feature: field; material: soil | place: USA | collected 2010-05 | depth 0.15 m
TGCGGGATGAGAGAACTACAAGTTGGCGGAAAATCATCAGTGCGCTGATCATGGGCAGTGCGATTCCGCTGACGCACTATACCGGGATGTGGGCCGCGTCATTCTATCCCTCAAAGCTTGCGCCTGATTTCACCCATGCAATCGGCATTTTCATGATTGGCACAGCAGCCATCAGCGCCAGTACTTTTGTGGTTCTAGGCGGTGCACTCGCATCGTTGTTCATCGACAGGGTCGTCGTCTTGCAGAGAGGCGATCTCAGCACAGCGCGAGAACGCGAGTTGTATTTCCACACGATGGCGGAAGCGATTCCGGGGATGATCTGGACAGCCCGTCCGGATGGCTCTGTCGATTTCGCCAGTCACCAGTTACTAGAATACGGCGGAGTCAAGACGAAGGATCTCGATCACTGGCCAACGTTACTTCACCCCGATGATTTGGCGATCACCCTCAGCAAGTGGGAGCACTCTGTCCGGACAGGAGAGGCCCATGAAATTGAATATCGCTTGCGGCGGGTGGACGGGGTATACCGCTGGTTTCTGGCAAGAGCCAACCCGATCCGCAACGACGAGGGAGAGATCAGCAAGTGGTTCGGCACGTGTACCGATATCGAGGACCAGAAGCACACCCAGCAGGTTCTAGAAGAGCAGATTCTGGAACGGACGGCGCAATTGGCGGACGTCAATACGCGGCTGCAGGAGGAAATGTTAGAAAGAGATTTCGCCCGCAACGAACTCGATCAACAGAACGAGAGAATGATGGGTGAACTTAAGAAGCGTTCGGAGCGGGCGACGATGCTGGCGAAGATGGGCGAGCTTTTGCAGAGCTGCATCGATAGGGATGAAGTGTTCGCGGCCGCTCTGGGTTTCGCGCCCAAGATATTTCCCGCCGCGCGGGGAGCAGTGGCGCTGCTGAACGATTCGCGAAGCCTGACCGAAGTGATCGGCTCGTGGGCCGACTGCCAACTTCCGATGACGGAATTTGAACCGATGGCGTGCTGGGCGCTGCGAACGGGGCATCCGCATCTGGTGGTGGCGGGCGACACGACTGCGCCGTGCGCGCACGCCGCGGGCGTGAAGAATACGTACTTGTGCATCCCTATTCTGGCGCAGGGCGAAACGCTGGGGATATTGCACCTTCAGTCGACGGATGAGTCGCCGCAACTGGAAGCCTCAGAGCTTTCGTTCAAGACGACGTTTGCGGGACAGGTTGGATTGTCGATTGCGAACATCAGGCTGCGGGAGGCGCTGCGCACGCAGTCGGTGCGGGATGCCTTGACCGGACTCTATAACCGGCGGTACCTGGAGGAGGTACTGGATCGCGAGCTTCGACGCGCTGGGCGCGCCGCGCAGTCTCTCGGCATCCTTATGATCGACTTGGATCACTTCAAGCGCTTCAATGACACTTACGGCCACGACGCGGGCGACGCGGTATTGCGTGAGACCGCGGCGTTCCTGCTCAAGAACGTCCGGGCCGAGGATTTTGTATGCCGCTTTGGCGGAGAAGAATTTTTCGTGATCCTGCCCACGGCGGATCTGGACGGGTCGCGAGCGCGAGGCGAACGGTTGCGGTCGAAAATGAGGGAACTGACCATCATGCATCAGGGCAACTCCCTGGGCATGATCACGCTTTCTGTGGGTGTGGCGACGTTCCCCGCACACGGAATGTCACCCAAGGAATTGATGGCGGCAGCCGATGGCGCGCTGTATGAGGCTAAGCGCGGCGGGCGCGACCAGGTGGCGGTGGCATCGCTGAAAAGCGTTGAGGAAGTGGCGATGTCTGACGCAGCAAAATCACGCGCCAATTGGAGCTAACTCGCCGATAGGCCGGCTTTCGAAAAACCCCGGCTATTCCAGAAGGGCCGGAAAACAGGCACAGAGGCCGGGAGCTTCAATCGAACTGAGTTTATTTCTTCCGTTCGTCGCGCTCGACCACGCCGTCCTTGATGTGGACCACACGGTGAGCGTATTCGGCGATGTCATGCTCGTGCGTGACCAGCACAATCGTATTGCCTTCCCGGTGCAGGTTATCGAACAAGGCCATGATTTCGCCTCCGGTTTGCGAGTCCAAGTTGCCGGTGGGTTCGTCCGCCAGAATGATGGAAGGCTTATTCACCAAGGCTCGGGCGACGGCGACGCGCTGCCGCTGGCCGCCGGAAAGTTCGTTTGGTTTATGGGTCATGCGGGATCCCATTCCTACAGCCGTCAATGCACCTTTGGCGCGTTCAATGCGCTCGCCGGTGGGAACGCCGGCGTAGATCAAGGGCAGTTCCACATTGTGCAGAGCGGTGGCGCGAGCCAGCAGATTGAAGGTCTGAAAAACGAAGCCGATTTCTTTGTTGCGGATGCGGGCGAGTTCATCGTCGTCAAGTTCGCTGACCAGCTGGCTGTTGAGCCAGTATTCGCCTTTGGTGGGCGTGTCCAGGCAGCCAATCAGGTTCATCAACGTTGACTTACCGGAACCGGACGGCCCCATGATGGCAACATACTCTCCGCGCTCAATGCGCAGGTTGACCCCGCGCAAGGCATGGACCTGCTGCTCCGAGCCCATGTCGTAGGTCTTCCAAAGATCCATGGCCGCGATCATGCAGGATTGCGGCGAGGCTGCGACGGGGGTGAGGGGCATGCTGATTACTTCGGCGGTAGCCATGTTTTTCTCCTGCTCCGGTGCCACTGAGTTCTCCGTAGATGAAGTCGAATTCGATTCCCTGGGCTCCGTACGCTGTCGGCACAGGAAACTTGAAACTTGTCATCCCAGACTGCCGTTTGAAACTTGTTCTGTGTCACCGGCTTCTCGGTTGGACGGATGAAGCTGGCGAACGTTATGACGATTCGTCTTCCTTCTTGGGAACGGAGTTATCGATCTTGACGCTGCTTCCAGAACGCAGTGTGCGCAAAATCTTGTAACTGCCGGTAATCACTTCGTCGCCTTCGCGCAAGCCATTCAACACTTCGATGTCGCTGGTACCTGTGATGCCGGTAGTGACGGGGACGAACTCGGCCTTCTTATTGCGAATGACGAAGACACCCTGCACGTCCTGCTGCTGATCCTTCTTAGATGCGGTCTCTTTCGGCGCAGGTGCGGCGGCATGCACGGAGCCCGGGGTTGACTTTTCTTGCTCCAATTGTGCTTTACTGCGGACCGAGAGCGCTTGAATCGGGATGGAAATGACACTGCTGCGGGAAGCCGTCGTGATCTTGGCGGTGGTCGAGAGCCCGGGGCGCAGATCCTGCGGAGGATCGGTCACCGTTACCACTACCTTGAAATCTTTGGCTTCTTCGCTGGCGGTGGTCTGCTGCGAGGTGGCTACGCCGGTGGAGCGGACGATGGCGTTGTCCCCAATTTCGGAGACTGTGCCGTGGAAAACTTTTTTGGGAATGGCGTCGATGGTCACTTCGGCGGGCTGGCCTAAGTGTACGTTCACGATGTCAGTTTCATCCACCTTCACTTCGGCGGTGATGACGGACATGTCGGCAAGCGTCATCAATATGCTGCCAAGAGCATTCTGAATGCCGATGACCACCGATTCGCCTTCCCGTACGGGTAAGCTGGTGATGACGCCGTCGTAGGGAGCGGAGTAGGTGGTTTTCTGCAGCACATCGGCAACACGGGTGAGATTGGCCCGCGCCTGGGCAACGTGCCGGTCCGCAGAGTCTTTCTGAGCTTTTGCCTGGGCGACGCGAGCCTTGGCTTGCACCAGCCCGGAGTCCGCCGTGGCCCAGGCGTTCTTGCGGCTGTCGAAATCAGATTTTGCGATCAGCCCGTCCTTGAAGAGATCTTGCGCCCGGGCCCAGTCAAGCTTGTTGCGGTCATAATCGGCTTGGGCGCGTAGCAGGTCGGCGTCGGACGTGTTGAGCGCCGCCTGGGCAGCGATCGCATCCGTTTCCGCAGCCTGCACCGAGGCCTGATTGGCGCTCACATCTGCCGAGGACTGCACGTTTTCCAGTTGCGCCAGCAATTGACCCTTCTTTACGTGATCCCCTTCCTTAACGTAAAGGTGGGTAATCTTGCCGTAGGCGTTGGCGCCGATATTGACGTAAGTCTTCGGCTTAATTTCTCCCGAAGCGCTCACCACTGACGACAAGTCCTGGCGCTGGACCTTTCCCGTCTGCACCGTGACCACGTTCTTGCCGCTCTGGTGCACCGTGGCCCCGACGATGATGGCCAACAGCACCACCGCGCCCGCGCCGATCGCGATTTTTTTCCAAGGTTTCATGGTCTCCGTCGCCGTCGTTTCAGTGATAGCCCGGGAGTTGCTTACCTTCGGCTACAGATCGATTCCTGGCCAGCCCAGTTCCACCGGTCTGACGGACACGTCTTCTAATACGATCCTGGCAGCAGGAAAGTTCCATTCAGAGGCGCCCTGCTGAGACCCGCCTGGGGACCCAAGAGCCGAGGGTATCGGACCCGGAACTGGTAATTATAGCGTGAGGCGGGTTCGGGTTTTGCAGGAACACGATGAAGATGCCGGGGGATAACGATCGAACCGAATTTTCGGGCCGCCGGGCAACCGCCCAGCACGAGTGCAGTGAGCGGTAAAGTGAGCATGGCCGGTTCGTCCGCAATTCAATGAATATAAATATTGATGTCCCGGATTATGGCGTTGGGCCAGAAACTACTGCTATGCCAGTGCTGCCTGCGCCATTAAAGGAGACGTAATAGCGGTTGTGGTTGCCTGCGGCGATACTCAAGCCTCCTAAACCGACTGGAAAATTTACGCTCCCTCCGACAATTGTGCCCGTGCGGCCATTGACAAAGCTAAGGACGTTGACGGCAAAATCCACGACCTGGTGATTTGCTTGGTTGACCGCGGTTGGACCGCTGTCTTTTGGGAGAAGGCTCGTAATCAACTTGTCGTTCGCGCCGTCGATCACGTATAGGCCGCCACAGACCGAGTCGGCAGCGTAGATCCGGTTCAGCAAGCTGTCCACAGCGAGGTACTGAAGATCGCAGACACCCGCGACATTGAACATCTTGAACTTATTTGTGCCTCCGTCAATCACCACAACCTGCTGAGACGAAAAGTCATCTGCCACGTAAATGCGGTTGGTGGAAGTGTCCACGGAGACGGCCGTCACGCAACATGATGTCGAGAGCGATAACGTCGCGACGATCTGGTTGCTTGTGCCTTCGATAACGCCGACCGAGCTGTTTGAGCTGGAGAAACTTGAGAAGTAGATCAGATCCGTCACTGAATTCACTGCGATCCCGAACGGAGGAATCGAGGCAGGGATAGTGGCGGTCACAGTATCCGTAGCTCCGTCAATAACCACGACGGACGGGGCCGGGGACGAGGTTGGAAGCGAGACATAGACTAGATTGGTAGCGGGATTCACAGCGGCGGCATACGGAAGTGCTCCCACGGGAATATTCGCCACTACCTGATTCGAGTTTCCGTTAATCACGGTGACGGTATTCAGCGTTTGGTTCGGAACATAAATCATGTTCGTCGTCGTATTGACCGCGAGGTAGCCCGGTTGTCCGCCGATTGGGATCGTTGTGAGTATTTTCTGGGACAAGGCGTTGGGCGCGAAACATAGCGCCGATATCGCGAGAGTTAGCAGGAATATCCGCTTCATGTTTGAGGCTCCTTAACAGCGCAAATGGAGGGGAGGAAAAGCCGGGCCGATGAAACAACTTTCGTCCCCAACAATACGCCCGAGGCCCCATGCTGACAAGAAGAAGTAAGGCTCCGTGCCTCCGGTCACGTTGCACGATTAGGCAACCCGAAGGCAAGTCCGCCGCATCCAGCAGATTGATTGGTTCGGGTGCTCAATCCATTCTTTTAATGTGACTTAACCTTGCTTTCGCTCAATCGGGAGCCTAAAATAGGCAGACGTAGTCGTAGCGTCGCAGGAGTCCCTCTCATGGTTCGGGTTGGTTCACGTTATCTTTCTTCTCTTTGTATATTGGCAGTCGCTTCCGGTTTAGCCGTCCCGGCGCGTGCGCAGAGTGACAAGCCGGCGGCTTCCAGCCCGGCATCCTCCAGCGCGCCAGCATCCGGCACCCCGGCTTCGAGCACGCCGTCTTCCGGCACGCCGTCTTCCAGTACACAAGGCTCCAGTGCGACCGTGACCAGTTCGCAGGCGCAACCCACGGATGAGATCGATCCCCTCAAGCGCAAGCCTAATGAAAAACAGAAGAAACAGCAGAAAGCCTCTCTGAAGATCGAGCTTAGCAAGACTTACAAGAAGTGGCTGAACGAGGACGTGGTCTGGATCATCACGGACGAGGAACGAGCGGCCTTCAAACAGCTTTCCAACGACGAAGAGCGCGACAATTTTATCGAAGCTTTCTGGCAACGCCGCGACCCCACTCCCGATACCGAAGAGAACGAATACAAAGAAGAGCACTACCGGCGCATTGCCTACGCCAACGAGCATTTTCCCGCCGGCATTCCCGGCTGGAAGAGCGACCGCGGACGCATTTACATTATGTATGGTCCGGCAGATGAAGTGGATTCGCATCCCTCCGGCGGATCCTATGAGCGGCCCATGGAAGAGGGTGGGGGAGAAACTTCCACGTTCCCCTTCGAGGACTGGCGCTACCGTTATCTGGAAGGCATCGGGCAGGAAATAATTATCGAATTCGTCGATACCTGCATGTGCGGCGACTATCACATGACGATCGACCGGTCGGAGAAAGATGCTTTGAAGTACACGCCAAACGCGGGTTTGACGATGTACGAGCAGATGGGCTTGTCCAGCAAGGCGGACCGCTTTAATTCCAGTGGTCTGGAGCAATTGGGCGCCGGTCCAATGGGTGCACAACTGCAGACCAAGGAGTTTGATCGCCTCGAGACGTACGCGAAATTGCAGGCGCCACCGCCCATCAAATTTAAGGATCTGGAAGAAATCGTCAACACCAAGCTGATTACAAACCTGATGCCGTTCGACGTGCGCTCCGATTTTGTGAAAGTGACCGGGGATACTGTACTGGTGCCGATCACGATCCAGATGAAGTACCGCGACATTACCTTCGCCAACAAGGATGGGGTGCAGCGCGGCACGGTGAATATTTTTGGGCGCGTCAGTACCTTAACCGGACGCGTGGTGCAGACCTTTGAAGACACGGCCCAGGTGGATGTTCCGGCGGAGTTGCTGCCGCGCACCGCGGAGAATTCCTCGGTCTACTGGAAGGCGCTTCCGCTGCGTCCGGGACGCTACAAGGTTGAGATTGCAGTCAAGGATGTGAACGGCGACCGCAAAGGCTTGTGGAGCCGGGGCATTGTGGTGCCGGAGTACTCCGACGATAAGCTGTCGACGTCTTCGCTGATTGTGGCCGATCAGATGGAGGCGGTGCCTACGAAGGATGTGAGCACGGGCAATTTCGTGATTGGCGTGACCAAGGTTCGTCCGCGCGTGGCTCCGGCGGATGGGAAGCCCGCGCTGTTCAAGCGCAGTCGCGACCAGAAAGTAAACTTCTGGATGCAGGTCTATAATTTGGGGGTTGACGAGAAGACGCATAAACCTTCGGCCACGTTCGAGTTTGACATTGTCAACGTAGCGACCAACAAAGCGGTGGTTCAGAAAACGGAATCGACCGAACAGATGGGTAACGTGGGCGAACAGGTAACGCTGCAGAAATCGATTGCGTCAGCGAACCTGCAGCCAGGCATATATCGGATCGAAATCAAAGTGAACGACAACATCTCCAAACAGACGGTTGATCCTTCAGCGACGTTTGCGGTTGAGTAACGGTCTGTTTGATTCCCCGGGGGTGGGAGTGAAACTTCGCCAGCTCGGAACTTGGGCGGTGATCGTCGCGTTGTCGCTTTCTGCGTGGGCTGCGGAGCGGCCAGGGGCGATTTCCGGATACGTGCGCGATGGCTCGGGCATACCTCAGATGGGCGCGGTCGTCGAGATTGTGGGAACCGCGGCGCGCACACTGACCGTATTCACCGATGGCGCCGGGTTTTACTCGGCCAAGGATCTGCTGCCAGGGTTATACACGGTTAAGGTTTCGGCCCCTTCGTTCTTGCCGGCGTGGCGCGACAAAGTTGGATTGCATCCCGGCGCCAGCACTCACCTGAATATCACTCTGAATACTCTGTTGAATGCGATGCGCGTAGGTCCGCTGCGTGGCGGCGCGGATGATGACGACTGGAAATGGACCCTGCGTTCGGTGGCGAATCGTCCCGTGCTGCGGGTGTTCGACGATCCATTATCCAGCGATGGAAAGCAGGCGAACGATCTAAAGGGAAGCCTCTCATTTCTGGCCGGTTCGGCGGCTGGCGGGTATGGCAGTGGGTCGGACATGAGCACCGGCTTCTCGCTGGAGCGCAATATTTTTTCCGTGGACCGGGTGGGGCTGAGAGGGAATGTCGGTTACGGAGAAGGACTTCCCGCCGCGGTCTTACGGGCGACGTACACGCACCGGCTGCCCGACGGTTCGGGTCCGTCCATGGCGGTTGCCGTCCGGCGTTTCGCCCCCTCCGATCCGAATCTGCACAATGCTTCATTGCAGTCGGTGGCGCTTTCCGGGGCAGACGATTTCGCGATTGGCGATGTGCTGGAGCTAAAATTCGGCAGCGAACTGCAGACCATCCAATTCCTCGGGCGCGTGACCGCGTTCCGGCCCTATGGCTCGGTTAACCTTCATGTTTCCCCGAACACGGTGGTCGGTTACAACTACGCCACCTCGTTGCCCAGCCGCCGGGACGAGGGTTTCGATTCCGCGACGTCCCCAGATTCCGGCGAAGCCGATCCTCGCATCAGCCTGGCTAACTTCTCCACCAAACTCGAGCGCGCGCACCATCAGGAGCTGAATGTCTCCCGGCGCATCGGGAAAAACAACATGCAAGTCGCGCTGTTCAGCGATCGCGTGGACAACACGGCGTTGCTTGGCACCGGCGAGGTCACTGCTGCTGGCGGAGACCTTCTGCCAGATGCTTACTCAGGCACCTTTACTTATGCCGGCGACACGCTGGATACGCGCGGGCTCCGGGTAGTCCTGGAGCGAAAGCTTTATTCCGACCTCACCGCTACGCTGGATTTCGCCTACGGCGGGGTTCTTGACCTGGCTAAGCCTGAGGTCCCGATCCAGGACGCCAGCCAGTGGATCACTACCCAACGCCGTCAAGCCGTGGCTGCCAAGCTCAGCGGCACGGTGAATCGCACGCATACCCGCTGGATCGCGTCCTACCGCTGGGTGAATGGTCCGGCGTTAACTCCGGTGGATATGTTCAACGCTTCGCCGGGACAGAGTGATCCGTTTCTGAACCTTTTTGTTCGGCAACCGATTCCAACCATGGGGTTCCTCCCGGCTCACATGGAGGCGCTGGTTGACCTGCGCAACCTGCTGGCGCAAGGCTATGTACCGGTGATGGGCCAGGACGGCCAAACCGTCTATTTTGTCCAGTCGGCCCGCTCCGTGCGGGGCGGCGTAACGATCAACTTCTAGCGATCAGCTCAAACTTAGCGCCCCACCGAGTGTTTTGCCTCCTATCGCCCCTGCCCAAGTCTCTGGAAATCGCGGGGCAAGGCCGCTCACAGTTTTCTGCGAGGTTACTTAGGAGTACCTTATTCGTAAAATCTATCGCTTGGATCGGAACTCAGTGGTTGACTGTTGGGATAAGCTTTCGATAATGTTTTGTGTGCGGTCGGGGCGCTGCATCTTATTCGTGTGCAAGGAATTGCAAGCCTCTCGGTAAGGGCCTGAAAGCTAGGCCTGCCGCACCGGACGAACTCCCCCGAAACAATCAGCTTTAAGGAGACCCTATGAGAGCGCGCATCATCCTGGCGTTTGTGCTGCTAGCGGCAGTTACTCTTTCGGCACAGACTTTCCGTGGCACAATTCTCGGCACCGTAACTGACCCCTCGGGCGCAGTAGTTGCCGGCGCCAAGGTGACCGTAAAGAACGTAGGCACGGGACTGGAGCGCACCACTGAAACCAGCGCCGATGGCAGCTACGCTCTGTCGGAGTTGCCGATCGGCACTTATACGGTGACGGTGGTGCTGACGGGCTTTCAGACCGCTGTGACCACCGGCGTGGCTGTGGATGTGGGCACTGAGCGCCGCGTAGACGCACGCATGAAGACGGGACAGGTATCAACCAAGGTGGAAGTTGCCGGAGATCTGCTGCCCCAAGTGGAGACTACGACTAACGACTTGGGAGGTGTGATCACCCAGGAGACAGTTAAGGATCTTCCGGTCAACGGACGTGACTACACGAAGCTGATCTACCTGAACCCGGGCGTGGCTGGCTCGCCCGACCAGATTTCTGACTCTCCCGGTTCCTTCGGTGAATTCTCGATGAACGGCGCGCGCGGCCGATCGAACAACTACCTGCTCGACGGAACCGATATGAATGATGGATTCCGTAATGATCCAGCCATTAACGAGGCGGGTGTATTCGGAACTCCGGCCACGATCCTGCCCCTCGATGCAGTGGCAGAAGTACACGTGATCTCCAACTTTCAGCCGGAATACGGGCGCAACGCTGGCGGTGTGGTGAATATCGTAACCAAGAGCGGAACCAATTCGCTGCACGGAAGCGCAGCTGAGTATTTCCGAAATGACGCGCTGGATGCGCGCAATTATTTCAACATTGCCAGCCAGCCCAAGGCTCCCTTCCATAACAACCAATATGGCGCCTCATTAGGGGGGCCGATCGTGAAGGACAAGACATTCTTTTTCTTCGACTACGAAGGGCAGCGAGAACCCGTGGGCGTGGTCACCATCGCTAGTGTTCCAAATACCGGAAGCGGGCCAAACGGTCAACTGGCTCCCGCCGATTCGACGAATCCGGTCATCCAAGCACTGCTCGCTCGCAATCCCTGGCCGGCCCCGAATCTACCCAACGTGCCAGGATCGTCGGTCGGGCAGGCATCCATTGTTTCGCCGTCATATAACGATCTGACGAGCCTTATTGCGAAGATTGATCACAGCTTTAACCCGAACAATTTACTTACGGGGCGCTATTTTTTCGGAGACAGCATCCAGTCATTTCCTTTAGCGCTGACCGCCAGTGGCGGTCAGCTTCCGGGCTTTAATACTTATACGCCGACCCGAGTTCAGCTCGTTTCCTTGTCCTACGTCCATACCATCGGCTCGAACAAAGTGAATGAGATCCGGTATGGCTGGAATCGGTTCGCAGAAGGGTTTTTCCCCGCGGATCAGGGTTTTCATCCCAGCACGATCGGCCTTTGCGCCGCGAGTTCTACGGCGGGATGCCCCGGCTCCGGAGTCTCGGACTCGGGTCTGCCCATTATTCTCGTGAGCGGTGTGGCCCAACTGGGCGCGAGTTCGAGCGATCCGCGTCACCGCATCGACAGCAACAATCAATTCGTCGACACCTTTTCGTGGAAGATCAATAAGCACGACGTGAAGCTGGGCTTCGATTTCCATCGCACCAGTGTCAATCAGGGAATCGATGGTCACTGGTTCCGGGGAAGACTCAAATTTAATGGGGGCACTACAGGGAGTTCGATTCAAGACTTCCTGGCCGGCGACATCGACAGTGGCTTGCAATACTCGGGCGATTCGGCCCGCACTACCTTTGAAAACAACTACGGACTTTATGTGCAGGATAGCTTCCGCGCCAGCCCCCGCGTCACGGTCAACTACGGCCTACGTTGGGACTACGCCGGCGTTGTGGGAGAAAAAAACAACCTGTTGAGCAACATCACAAGCCTCTCGCCGGCTACCGGAACAGGGACCTTCACACTGACGCAGGTCGGCCAGCCAGGCTTGAGCGGCCTGTACAACCCGCAGTATAAGAATTTCGCTCCGCGTGTTAGCGTCGCTTGGGATGTATCGGGCAAGGGCAAAACGGTGGTTCGCGCGGGGTACGGCATCTTCTTCGATGCGTTTTCCCAGGATATGGTCATGGGCCACTTGCCATATCCTCCTTACTTTGACCCGGGTCCGGCTTACAACCCTGTTGGCCCGAGCCAGGACCAAATCATTTCGGCCGTTGCATTCACCGGGCCAGGGTCGCTTGTAGCCAATTCGCCTGTCTACCAAGCTCCAAGTTGTGCAAGTCTGGAATGCGATACTTTCGCGTTTGACCGGAATATCAAGACTCCTTACATGGAGAACTACAACCTGAACTTCCAGCAGCAACTTAGCAGCAAGGTGATGGTGCAGATCGGATACGTCGGGTCGCAAGGGCACCATTTGTGGCGGTTTTTCGACATCAATCAGCCGAGCGCGGCGACGATTAATCAGGTTGACGCGACAGTCGGCTTCCAGGACTTCGGAAGCGCCGCCCGCCCATACGGAGGTTACTGCACTGGAAATCCGTATTGCTCGTATTACGTGTTGCAGGAGAACTCCACCGGCAGCTCAAACTACAATGCCCTTCAAGGCAGCTTCCGCATCACTGGGTGGCACGGCGTCACTTCGATCCTGAACTATGTTTGGTCTAAATCGCTGGACAACTCGAGCGACGGCGAAGACTTCGAACCCAACGCCGCTCAGCCGCAGGACAGTACCAATCCGAGGGCCGAGTATGGCCCGTCAAACTTCGACTTGCCTCGGCGGGCTTCCTGGATACTTGCTTATGACATTCCTAAGATGAGCGGGGGAATGCAAAAATTAAAGAACGGCTGGGGAATCAATAGCACACTCACGGTTCAGACCGGGCAACCGTTCCAGTTCAATTACAACTGCGAGGACGACTACAGCGGCGGCGGCGATTGCTACGATCGACCTGACGTTGTAGCGCCAGTCACTCAAAACAACCACAATCCTTACCAGTTCATGGCGTTGAGCTCGTTTGCCATTCCGTGCACCGTCACGGTAGCGACTGGGGCAGCCTCCGACTGCACGATCGGAACGCGTCACTACGGCAACGAACGGCGAGACCAGTTCCGAGGGCCGAATTTCCGTCAATTCGACTTTGCTATTTACAAAAATACTCCTCTCACCGAACGTGTCGCATTGCAACTTCGCGCCGACATCTTCAACCTCCCGAACCATCCCAACTTTGCTAATCCATTCCTGCCGGCGTTCATTGCTGATCCGGCCTTCAATGGACTTGGCTTGAGCTCAAATGGAACTCGCGAGGTCGGAACTGGGTACTATCCAATCACCGCGACCGGCGACGTAGGCATCGGCAATCCGTTCCTCGGAGGCGGTGGACCGCGCGGCATTCAGCTCGCGGCCAAGTTCACCTTCTAGCCGTTTGTCTGTTCAGGCCCCCTGCCTCGCGGCAGGGGCTTTTATTTCGAGAGAGAAACTCCCCCGCACCGTACTAGCCGCCCGTAATCGCGGGCGAGGGCGCCCGCGCCACAACCCTCCCGGCCGTCGTACGCCTTCCGTCACTACTTCGCCCGGTTACTGCGATGTTACGCTGCTGTCATAATCTTTCCCCCAAAGCGTTTGTTTGCGGAGACTTTAATGCGTCGCTCCATCTGCGCTGTTCTCATTCTTGGCGCCTGCTTTGTTGCGCCGGTTTATGCCCACCACGTTAAGCAGTCTTCCTCGACTTCGATGCCCGTGACCACCTCGTCCGCGCAGGCACGCGCGCTCTACGAGAAGGGCATGCAGGATTACGAGAATCTTTATCTGGAGCGCTGTAACGACGATTGGCGCGCCGCGGTAAAAGAAGATCCCAATCTGGCCGTGGCCTGGGCATGGATTGCCTTCAACAGCAGCGATCCCAAGGAAGTGAGCGCGGCTCGCGAAAAGGCGAAGAGCTTGGCGAAGAAGGCGACGCCGGGAGAGCAGTTAATGGTGGCGTGGGTGGTCAAGGTGCAGGAAGGCGACTTCATCGGCGGCATTTCCGCGATGAACGACATGCTC
>OBLU010003754.1_pt1 | contig 13745 bp, 5 predicted proteins | sample 1518681 | NCBI WGS metagenome assembly OBLU01 (sample SAMEA3539304, study PRJEB22396) | soil metagenome | biome: tundra; feature: field; material: soil | place: USA | collected 2010-05 | depth 0.15 m
GGCGAAGCCCTTACCAACACTAGCAGGCACTGCTGATGGGTGTCTGCCCTGGTTTCGAGGAAAGCGCCTGGCGGGTTGCCTCCAGAGTGGCCCTCAGCGACTCCCTGGGGAGCTTCTCGATGATGGGTTCGATCATCCACCCCAGTCCCTTCGGCACGTTCCGCGACAGCGAAATGGCCCGGCATTCGACGTATACCGAGCCGTCTCTCTCCAGGAATCGCCAGTAGGAATTCAGACGCCACAAGAAGCCGTGACCGGTATCGGGCGGCCGTGCTCTCTCCGTCGGTTTTCCGGCATCTTCGACTTCGGCAATCCGCGTCGTGTAGGAGCGACAACACGAGCGGGTGGAATCCAGCCGGGAATAATGGACGTTATGATCGGTGTCGAGGACCACCGTTATGATTTTCTTCTTCAGAAGCCGCAGGTAGATTTGAAAATCGCCGCCGTGGCGGCTGATCAGCTTCGAAGAGATCACCTCGGGCTTATAGATGTTCTTGTGGTTGTCGTAGTCCTGGATGAGCGCGATGGTCTTTTCAATCGTCGTGCCGCTGATACACGTGGCGCCGATCCAGTCATGGATCAGGCCATCCGGCACTTTGATTGGCCCATTACCCGGCCAGAGTTGCGCTATGGTGAGTCCTTCGCGGACCTGCCGGGTCCGTTCGGCACAGCCGTCAGACCACAGAAACGGATTATCCTCGCGCAGTGCCCGCTCCATCGCGGCTTCGGCCTCGCGAATGTGCTCCTCATAGGCCAGCAACGTGTCTTGCTTCAGCTGCACGGTTTCCACAGCTTGTCCCCCTTGGAACCGCCGTCCCTTCACGATTCTTATGCCCGGAGGATCGCGTGTCAAGCAGCGTTGGCTTGAGAGGGGCGTTGCCTGAATCGCAGCCCGCCACCACCGTCCAGACGAGATCGCGCGATTCGCGCCACCAGCCGTAAAAGGTCCCGCCGCTGATGTGCGCGGCGGACACTCGGCGCCACTCCTCGCCGCACGTCTGTAGCAAGCCGGCCGGTGCCGCGTTCACCGAACGAGTGTCCAGCCGAAGCCCGCAACCGAGCGCTTTCAGCACGCTTTCCTTGGCGCTCCAAAGCAAAGTCAGTACCTGATCCTGCCTCGCGGGTGGCGTTTGCGCCACTAACCTCTGTTCCTCATCGGTGAAGTAATCGGCGAGAAACGCCGGGCTGCGCGGCTCGACGGTTTCGAGATCGCACCCCATTTGCGCGCCGCGCGCAGCGATAGCGCAAAACCCGGTACCGCGACTGTGGCTGAGCGAAAGCACCACCGGCGCGGGCCGGCCGTGGAGGAATACCTCTGGGGCGCCCGAGGGCGCCGGCCGCACTTCAACCCCGGTCAGCGCCTCCGGATCGCGCGGAAGGTTCAAATACCCGGAGACGGCGCATTTCGCCGTCCAACGTCCCAGACGCCAGTCGGCGCGCCGTTTGGGGATGGGTAGCCGATCGAGGCGGGCCCGTTCGCTCCCGCTGAGCCACTGATCCCCAAGGGGCACGTCGCTGTCGCTCTGTTCCAGCCAGTAGATGTCCACGCGCTACGCCATGGTGGCTTGCGCCGGCGTGAACACCCGCGCATCCACGTCCTCCCGGAATACCACCGTTCGGTAGCCGCTCACATGCAGGTACTGGCTGCCGGCACCGTCGACCACGTCGGCGTCGAAGCTCCCTCCCACCGGATCGGCAGTTACGACAGCGAACAGCGGGCCGGCCGCGGCGTCCGGCGCGCGATAGAGCGAAACCCGGTCGACATGCCGCGGCAGGCCCATCCGATGTTGTACGGCCATCTCAAACAGGCCCGCCGTCTGGAAGCAAAGCTCGATCAGCCGCGGCGCCATCACCAGCGGCTGGTCACTGGGGTGATGATCGTCGGGAAGGCCGGCCGCCATCTCCCCGACGGCGCCGTTCTCATCCCACCACGCCCGCTTCAGCACCCGGTAGGCCGGGCCGTGGAAGTAGACGCGGTAGATGTCCTCGGCTTCGATGGCCGATCCGCGCGGTGCCCCTGCCGCGGGGCCGGCCGCCATTTCGCGGAGTTGCTTCGCCAGGCGCACGCGGCCCGTGAAGTGGGTCTCGACCCGCGTTTCGGCCTGACTGGCGAGCACGCGCTGGCCGGTCAACCGGCAATCTGCCACCAGGCCGTCTCGCTCGGGATGGAACCGCGCCTCAATCATGACCGGGCGCGGCTCGTCGCGGTAGAACTTGAAGGCGGCAAGAAACTCGACGTCCTCGACCGCTTCCACCCGCCAGCCGGGAGTGATCGATAGGGCCGCTTCCGCGAAGCCCTCGATTCCCATCACGCCGGGCAGCACCGGCGTGCCGTCGATGCGGTGATGGTTGAGGAATGGTTGGGCGAGGGGGTCGAGTGGCGTAATGATCGTCAAATGGCCGTCGAGGTCCGTCCGCACTCGATCGCCGAGCATCGGCCCCGGCGGCAGGGCGGACGCGTCCAGCCCACCCGTCTGGTCCCATTCCTTTAAGAGTGCGCCGAGCCGCCCGGCCACCACCACCTCGCCGCCCCCGGCGCCCGTGGTCAGCTCGCGCCGAATCCACGGAACGCCGGCTTCGGGAGCCAACATATCGATGCCGGCCATCTCCATCACCTTCGGAATCGAGCCGCGCGTGGCCATCCCGATACCGCCCCACGCGGTCCAGTCGATCGCGATGGCCCGCGTCGCGGGCCGTGTGCGGCGGAAGCTCGATACGATCTTGCATAACAGGTCGTTGGCGGAGCTGTAATCCGTCTGCCCCCCGTTGCCGAACCGGCCGGCGATCGAGCTGAACCCGATCATCGCCCGCAGCGGCATCTCGCCGATGGCGCTGAGCAGATGGAATAGCCCCTCGCTCTTGATGTCGAAGACCAGGTCGAACTCGTGTGGGTCCTTATCCGGCAGCAAATGGCTGCGGTCGATGCCCGCGGCATGCAGCAGCACATCGATGCGCCCGCTCCGTTGCCGGACATCCGCCACGACTTTCGCCACGGCCCCGCCATCCATGACGTTCGCGCTGTAGTAATAGGCGGCGCCGCCGGCTGCGCGCACTGCATCGATGGCGGCGCGGGCGGCCTGCGCCCGCTCCAGCGCGGCCAGCTCTTTTTCCACCAGCGCCGGCGTGGCGCGTTCACCGCGCGCCTGAATGCGCGCGAACAGGTCCCGTTTCAGCGCTTCCTTATCGGTCGAGAAGCGCTTGAGGTCGGGGTTGGCCGCGTCCGGCTCCGGCGCCAGATCCAGCAGGTAGAATGTGCCGCCCGAGGCCGCCGCCAGATCGGCCGTGATGGCGGACACGATACTGCCCGCCGCGCCCGTCACCAGGAACACGCTGTCTTTGTCCAGCGTCATGCCAGGTTTCCCGTCGGCGGCAGGGCGTTCCTCGAGTCCGATGGTCCAGCGCTGCCCGCGCTGATAGCCGATCTCGATCGCGCCGGGATCGCGCAGCGTCTCGTGAATGAGCAGTTCGGCGATGTCCGCCGCGCTGCGGGCCGCTCCGAAATCCACGGCCTTCACCAGCGCGTCCGGCCGCTCCCGCTTATATGCCTTGGTGAAGCCGGTAACGGCGCCGCCCAAAGGCGCTGTCGCTCCGGCTTCGTCGTAGCCGTGCTGCCCGCCCAGGCGCGTCGCGGAAATCAGGAATGTGCCCGCAGGCGCCACCTGGTCATAGAGCGTGCGCATGGTCCGGTAGAACGACTTGAGCCGGATATCCACGGCCTCGCGCCACCTGGCGAGCGTCATCTTGTTGAGGTCGCCCTCGTCATCCAGCGCGGGCAGCCAATAGACGCCCTCCACGGGAGCAACGCCCGGCGCGGCGCCCAACGCGTCGGCGGTCTCCACCACTTCGACGCCCAGTGCCCGCAGCCTGTCAACCAGCGCCTCGGCCACACCCGACCGGTCGGGCATGACGAACACCCGCCGGCCTCGATCGAGCCATACGCCGGTTGGCTTGCATATGCCGAGCGGCGGCCGGAGCGCCGGAATTGGCACGCGCCGCGGGATCGCGTTGGCCGCCTCGAAGGTCGCGAGTGTGCGGCGCGGCTCTTCCGCCCGCTCGGCTGCCGGCGGCGCGGCTGCTCCCGCCTGCCGCTCCTCGGCAAATCGAATCACGTGCGCCAGCGTCGGGAAGTCGCGCAGCCTCAGCGCCTGGTCGCGCGGGATGTTAAAGGCCGCGCGCACCGACGCGAACATCTCGGCCTGTTTCACGGTGTCCACGCCCAGGTCCGCCTCCAGGTCGAGATCCAGATCCAGCATGTCTTTGGGATAGCCGGTCTTCTCCGCGACAATCTCGAGCACCTTCTCCCGGATGGCATCGTCCGCGGGCGCCGGAGCCCCCGCTTCGGCTCGCGGAGCGGTTGCGGGTACCGGCTGCGGGGCTGCAGCCGGGTTCGGCGCTGGTGCGGCCAGCGGCGGAGCGGCGGCCTTCAGGTCGGGCCGCCCGTCGTACACGAACTGGATCACACGCGCCAATGTCGGGAAATCGCGCAGCTTCAAGTTCGCATCGCGCGGGATGTTGTACGTCTCCCGGATGGCCGCGAACATCTCGGCCTGTTTCACGGTGTCCACGCCCAGGTCCGCCTCCAGGTCGAGATCCAGATCCAGCATGTCTTTGGGGTAGCCGGTTTTTTCGACCACCAGAGCGAGGATTCGTTCCTGCACCTGGTCCGCAACCGGCTCAAAAACGCGAGTTGCAGTGGCCGGCGCCGGAGTTACGGGCTTCGCCTCTGGAACAAAGGCCGCCTGTGCCGCGACTTCTTCCACCGCCTCCACTTTGGCCGGCACGCCGGCATCGCGCACACGAAGAGTGCGATGCACGATCTCCAGGTCCGCCGGATGGCCCGCGATCCGGTCGAGCCAGCCCTGCCACACCGCGGGATCGGCGATCCGGTAGCTGTATCCCAACGCGTTGGGACGCGGCCGCGCCCCGGCGCCCGCGACGCGACGCATCAGCGTCATGTCGATCTGCGAGCCGAACCCCGCGCCCAGCCGTAGCGCGAACTCCACCGGATAAGCGCCGCCCTTGGACAGGTTCAACGGCCCCAGTTCGGGATCGACTTCCTTGAAATTGGCCACCGGCGGCACACATCCCGTCTCCAGCGCCTTGACCGCGACCACGTCTTCGATCCCGGTGCCCATGGCGTGCCCGGTGAAACCCTTGGTGTTGGCGATCACGATGCGCTCCGCGGCGTCGCCGAAAACCCCGCGCAACGCATGGATTTCGGCCGACGCGCTGCCGCCGCGCGCCGGCGTGTACGTCTCGTGCGAGACGAACACCATGCTCGGTGCGAACTGCTCGCGCCGAATCCCACAACTGGTTTCGGCCTGCCGGACCAGCTTCTCCATCACGCTATGGATGTGGTGGACGTCCAGCCGGGTGCCGTGGTATGCACTGTTGGCGGTGACCGCGCTCAGCACCTCGCAGATGGGCCGCAGCCCGCGCTCCTCGGCCGCGTCCGCGCTTTCCACCACCAGCGCCGCCGCGCCCATCCCCATGATCAGGCCGTGCCGCCTGCGGTCAAACGGAACGGCGGCTTCTTCGACCACATCGTCGGTCGCCGCCACGCCGCTGGCCAGGAACCCCGCGCCGAACCACTCGATCAAATGGTCGGACGTAACGTCGTCCGCCGAGATAACGATCACCCGGCGGCACCGCCCCGCGCGGATCCAATCCCCCGCCAGCGCCACGGCCTGGGTGGTGGTCGCGCACGCCGCGTTGATCTGCGTGTTCGGGCCGCGGGCGCCGATCAGCTCGGCGAACTGCGAGTGCCCCATCGACAACACCCGGAACAGGAAACGCCGGTCGAACTGGAACGGCTCCTTCGCGATGGCCTCCTGCAATTCGGCGATGCGCCGATCGATCTCCTGCCGCGGATCCGCCTGGCCGTTCTCTCCGGCCCAGCGTCCGCGCAGGTCCTCCAGCATGGCCAGTTGGTCCCGGCGGGCGCGGTCGGAGTAGTAGCGTCCCATTTCGTCCGCGAACGAGTCGTAGCCGGGGAAGACCGAGCCGAAGATCACGCCGGTGTCGTCGCGCAAGGCGTCGGGCAACCCCCACCGGTCGGGCAGTTGCGTGCCTTTGCTGGTGCTCTTGTAGCGCATCGTCAGGGGGATACCCGCATCACGCAGCGCGTCGATGCCGGCTCCGATGGCCAGGCAGGTGACGCGGTCGAGCGCCGCGATCCGCTCGGGCGACACGCCGAACTCCCTGCCAATATCGAACGCGCCGCCGCGCGCCGCCAGCTTGATCACCTCGCCGGAATTGTGGATCGTCTCGAAGGTCGGGCCTCCGTTGTCGCTCTTCACCAGGCGCGTGATGTGCTTGTCCAGCATGGCGCGCCGGAAGCGCGTCGGAATGCAGTCGATGAACTGCTCCCCGCGCAGGATCCGGGCCACGTTGCTGTCATCGAAGATGCGCTCGGTCCCCGGCAGCCCCAGCGACGCACCCGTGATCACGACCGGCCGCTCGGTGGCGCCGGCGATCTTGGTGGCGCCGGCGATCCCCCCCGTCCCAACGTATCCCGCCCCCAATCCGGCCGCGTAGAGGCCGCACAGCGCCTGGTTGAACGCCGCGGCGTCCTCAAACTTCGGATGATTGGTGAACAGCGCGAGCACGTCGCTCCGCTCCCCCAGGACGTCCTCGACGAAGCCGTGCAGCGCCTTCTTGGGACCGACTTCCACAAACACGCGCGCGCCGGCCTCATACAGCGTGCGCAGCCCCTTGACGAACTGCACGGGCGAGGCGACCTGCCGCGCCAGCATGTCGAGCATGGCCGGCCGGGCGTCCGGGCCTGCCGGATAAAACTCGCCGTTCACGTTGGCGACAATCGGCACGCTCCCGGGCTGGAGGCGCAGTCGCTCCAGCGTGTGCCGCAGCGGCTCGCTGGCGGGCGCGACAATCGACGTGTGGAACGCGTGGCTCACCGGCAACGGCACGGCGTTGTATCCGGCCTTCCCGAATGCCTCCGCCGCCAGCTCCACCGCGCGGCTGGCTCCGCCGATCACCGCCTGCTTATCGCTGTTGAGGTTAGCGATCACCACGTAGCCGTCGATGGTCTTCAAGATGCGTTCGATCTCCGGGAGCGGTGCGAATACCGCCGCCATCCGGCCGTTATCCGCCATCGACACACGGGTCATCTCCCGCCCGCGCGCGCTCACCGCTTCCAGCGCGTCGGCGAACGGCAGGGCCCCGGCCGCCACCAGCGCGCCATACTCGCCCAGGCTGTGCCCCATGGTCATATCCGGCCGGATGCCATAGGCGTCGAACAGGCGCGTCAGGGCCAGATCGGTCGCCAGCACCGCCGGTTGGGTGATGGCGGTCTGCCGCAGGTCCTCTTCGGCCCGGGCCACCGCGGCGCCGTCCGCCGGATCGACGAAGATGTATTCGCTCAACGGCTTGCCCAGCAGCGGCGTCATCACCCGGTCGGCTTCCTCGAACGTGCGTGCCACCGTCGGCTCGTCCGCCCGCAGGCTGCGCAGCATGTTCACATACTGCGACCCCTGGCCGGTGTAAAGGAACGCCACCTTGGGTGCGGGGCCGTGGCCGCGGAAGATGCCTTGCGCGCGCAACGCCTTCCATGCCGCTGGTTGGTTGGACCCGAGCGCTTTGAGCGCTTTCGCGCACTTGTCCGCCAGTTCGGCCGCATTCGCATAGTCGATCGAGATGCGCTCCGGCGCGCGCAAGTCCGCACCCGCCGGCGCGGCGATCTCCGGTATCCGGCCCGCCTCGGCGGCTTTCTGGACGGCGCGCAGACGCTCGGCCAGTTCGGCCCCGGAGGAAGCGCCAGCCAGCAGCGCCCCGCGCAACGGTGGCTTTGCCGCTCCCTCAGCAGGCGTGAAGGCACCTTGGTGCACAAGGGCTTGCAGCCTGGTGGGGCAGGCGCTTTCGCCTGCCAACTCGCCTGCCAACTCGCCGACCTCAACCGAATGCTTGCCGTTTCCCGCCAGCCTGTGCGGAATGTATTCCTCCAGCACCACATGGAAATTGGTCCCGCCGAATCCGAACGCGCTGACCCCGGCGCGCCGGACTCCATCCGCCGTCTCCGTCCACGGCCTCAGTTCCGTGTTGACGTACAGCGGCGAGTGCGCGAAATCGATATTGGAATTGGAATGCTCGCAGCGTACGCTCGGCGGCAGCACCTTGTCGCGCAGCGCCAGCGCCGTTTTCAGGATGCCCGCCGCTCCCGCACCGCTCTTCAAATGTCCGATGTTCGATTTGACCGACCCGAGCGCGATCCTATGTCCGTTCACCCCGTGCTCCCTGAGCACCCCGGCCATGCTCTCCACTTCGACCACATCGCCCACGCTCGTGGAGGTCCCATGGCCTTCGACCAGCGTCGCGGTGGCCGGCGAGAGACCGGCGTTCTGCCAGGCGCGCGCGATCGAGATCTTCTGCCCGATCGGGTTGGGCGCCGTGATGCCCTTCCCTTTGCCGTCGCTCGACGCGCCGATCCCGCGCAGCACGGCGCAGATCTTGTCCCCGTCGCGCTCGGCGTCGGCCAGGCGTTTCATGAGGAAGATGGCCGCGCCTTCCCCCATGACGAAGCCGTCCGCGCCTTCCGCGTAGGGGCGCGACCCGGTGGCCGAGAGCGCGCCGATCTTGCAGAACTTCACAAAGGTCGAAGGGCCCATGTTGCGATCGACCCCGCCGGTCACTGCCACGTCGAAGTCGTGCGCGATCAGCCCTTCCGCCGCCGAGTAGATCGCCGCCATCGCCGAGGCGCAGGCCGCATCGCACACGAAGTTCGGGCCATGGAAGTTATAGAGGTTCGCGATCCGTCCGGCCAGGCAGTTGGAAAGTTCGCCCGGCATGGTGTCTTCCGTGATCGGGGGAAGCCGCTCGCCTATCCGGGCGCGCCACTCCCGCGTGATCTCGCGCCGCACGGCGGCGGGCAGCGCCGCAAATGTGGCGCTCTCGTCCAGTTCACGGGCGTATTCCGGGAACTGCGCGCGCATCACCGTCAGATAGTGCTTCTCCCCGGCCATGGCATTGCCCAGAATCACGGCCGTGCGCTCCGTGTTCAACGGCCGCTCCGGATAGCCGTAGTCGGCCAGCGCGGCGCGGGTGCAGGCAATCGCCCAGCGTTGCGCCACGTCCATGGCATCGGCCACCCGCGGCGGGATAGCCAGGCGCCACTTCAGGGGCTCCCACGCAAACTCGCGGACCCAACCGCCGATTTTGGAATAGGTCTTGTCCGGCGCGTTGTGGTCGGGGTCATAGTAGAGCGCCGGGTCCCACCGGTCCGGCGTGACCTCGGAGATGCTGTAGCGCCCCGCTGTGATGTTTTTCCAAAACGCCGATACGTCCGGTGCATCGGGCATAACCGCGCCCGCGCCGACCATTGCGATTGCTCGATAAGCCGTGTCCTGCATGGTTCATCCTCCCCAGTGGGACAGGCGATCGGTTTATGTCGCCTGTCTGGCACCGTGCGCAAACTCAACTAAGCCACGTGCGCGGCGGCCCTGGTGGCCCTGCCGTAGAGCACATCGGCAACAAAATCCATATCGGGAATCAGCCCGATCTGAGCGCGGTGGATGGCTGAGAGATTCAGCGCCGCCTCGAAAGCGGCCACTTCGCCATCGCCGGCCGCCAGCCCCGCCGGCCCGGCGCCGATGATCCACCGCAAACCTTCCTGGGCCACCCTCAGGGCCGCCTCGCGCGCGAAGATCCGCGCGATTGCCGCCAGGCCCGCCGCATCGAATCGCTGGTTGGCCTTCTCGTTGAGCCGCCCTTCCGCCAGCAGCGCCGCGCGCCGCGCCAGGCTGCCGGCGCACTCCGCGTACGCGATCCATTCGCCCAGGCGCAAAAGGATGTGCTGGTGCCGGGTCAGCCGGCCCAGCCGCGCCCGCTCCATCACCTCGGCCAGCGCGTGCAACGCCAGAGCCGCGCAGCCGGCGCCCACCGTGGGGTGCCGCGCATCCAGCGCTTCGAACTCGCGCGCCCGCTCATGGTAGTACTGGCCGCGCGTCTTCAGGTGCAACTGCCAGCGGTCGCGGCTGATGGTCATTTCCATGATCTCGGAGGTGCCCTCGTAGATGGTCGTGATGCGCACATCCCGGCTGATTTTCTCCACCATATATTCGTGCGTGTAGCCGTACCCGCCCAGCGCCTGGATGCTCGCGTCGGCGGCCACGTTGCCGGCCTCGGTCGACATGTACTTGGCGATCGCGCCCTCAGTGTTCAGGCTGCCTTCGCCGCGATCGATCCGTTCCGCGGTCTCCTCGATCGCAGCGCGGCCGGCCTCCAGGCGGGCCACGTTCGGCACGATCAGCTTGTGGGTGTATCCCTGCTTCTCGGAAAGCGGCGAGCCCGCCTGGATCCGCTTGGCGGAGTACGGGATCGCCCGGTCCAGCGCGGCCCATCCCGCGCCCAGCCCGAACGCCGCCACCATCAGGCGCGTGTAGCCGAACACGGCCTGCGCCTGCAGCAGTCCCTGGCCCTCGACGCCGCCCACCAACCGGCCGGCATCCACGTAGACCTCGCTGAACGAGAGCGCCGCCGTGTTGCTGGTGCGGATCCCGTGCTTGTCTTCGGGTTTGCCGTGCGTGAATCCCGGCGCGCCCCGTTCCACGATGAACCAGCTCGGACCCGCCGGCGTATTCGCCAACACAGTGTAGGCATCCGCGACGCCGCCGTTGCTGATCCACTGCTTGCTCCCATTGATGCGATATCCCACCACGCCGCCGTCTTCCTCCACGCGGTCCGCCGTGGTTTGCAACGCGCCCAGATCGCTTCCGGCGTCAGGCTCGGTGGCGCCGTACGCGAATAGCAAACCCTCCTCCGCGATGCGCGACAGCCAGAGTTTCTTCTGCTCCGGCGTGGCCCCGACGGTGATCGGGTCGCTGCCGAGAAACGTTGCCAGCACGGCCGTGGCCACCCCCAGGTCGATGCGCGCCATCTCCTCGCAGACCGAGTACACGTCAAATGCGCCCCCGCCGAAGCCGCCGAATTCCTCCGGAATAAACAGAAGCTGAATCCCCAGCTTGTCCGGGCTGCACATGTGGCGCACGATCTCGAGCGGGCACTCATCTCTCGCGTCCAGCGCGATCAGCTCCTGGTCCGGCAGCCGCTTTCGGGCGAACTCCTTGAGCGATTTCAAGCTGAGTTTGAGCGTCTTGCTCGAGATCATGACCGCCGCCTCTCTTTCCCCGATACGCAGCTTTCCTCACGAACCCGAGCCGCCAGTGCCGGCAGGAACTCCAGGAGGTCGTCCACGATTCCCACGTCCGCCACCCGGAAAATCGGCGCCTTGGGATTCTTGTTGATCGCCACCATGAACGGGCTTCCCTTTATGCCCGCCAGGTGCTGGAACGAGCCGCTGATGCCGCAGGCGAGATAGACCCTGGGCCGCACGGTCTGGCCGGACGACCCCACCTGGCGCGACTTGTCCATCCACTTGGCGTCCACCACCGGCCGCGAGCAGCTTACCGCCGCGCCCATGGCCTCCGCCAGACCCTCGGCGATCGCCACATTCTCCTGCTCCCCGATGCCGCGGCCGATCGAGACTAATACCGGCTCCTTGGTGATATCGACATCGCCCGTCTCGGCGGCCATCGTCTCGAGATACCGGCGCCCCGCCGTCAGAGCGCCTACCTCCGCCGATTTATCCACCACCTGCCCGTCCGCCGGAACGCCTTCCGACGGCCGGAACGCCCCCGGACGGATGTTCAGCACCGCGCCCGTCGAGAGGTCGCACCGGACGTGCGCGCTGACTTGGCCTCCGAACTCCTGGCGCACCGCTTTGAGCCATGCCCCTTCCACGCCTTCAATATCCACCACGTCCGGCACATACGCCGCGTTCATTTTGATCGAAAGCCCCGGCGAAAGATCCACCCCGAAGTGCGCGTGCGGAACCAGAACGATCGAGCCCGCGGGCAGCACGCTCAACAACGCCTGGCGGACCAGTTCGGCGTTGGGATGCTCCAGCGGCTCCTTGGCGATCTTCCAGATCTCGCCGTAAACGCCACGCAGGCTTTCGCATACCCGATCCAGATCGGCGCCCCAGCCGGTGACGATGGCCGTCGAGCCATCGGTCGAGTCGATCTTTCGCGCCGCGACCGGCAACTCGGCTGCCGTGTCATCCGCGACCCCGCTCTTGTGAACGATGTAGGCGAAGATCCGTGCCATTAGTTCAGCCCTCCCTTGGCCTTCAGCAGATCCATCAGCTTGTCCACCACTTCCTCGCGGCTGCCTGCCAGCATCTCCGCGCCTTGGCCCGCCGGCGGCGCGAAGTAGTCCACCCGCCTCACCTTCGCCCCAGCCTCGCCCACGGCGTCTGCGTCGACGCCCAGATCCCCTGCGCCCAGAGTCGGGATGGGCACGGATGCCACCTGCCGGATGCCGCGCATGCCCACGTAGCGCGGCTCGTTGATCCCGGTCTGGATGGAGAGCACGCACGGAAGATCGATGGCGTGGATCTCCTTGCTGCCGCCTTCGATCTCGCGGCCGATCTTCAGCTTCCGGCTTTCCAGCACTTCGATGGAGGTCACCAGCGACGCGAACGGATAATCCAGCATGGCTGCCAGCATGCCGCCCACCTGGGCGCAGCCGTCCTCGGCCTGCACGCCGGTCAGGATCAGGTCGTAATTCCCCGTTTGCACGAACGCCTTCAGGATCGCCGCGATGCCCCGGCCGTCCGATCCGTTGAAGGTCTCGTCCGAGATCAGCACCCCGCGGGTAGCGCCCATGGCCATCTCCCGGCGCAGGATCTCCTCGTCCTCTTCGCCGCCCACCGTCACCACCGTGACGGTCCCGCCCGTGCGCCCGACAATCTGCAACGCCTCCTCCACCGCATAGTTATCCGGTTCGTTCACCGAATATATGAGGTCGTCGCGTTCGATATCGGTTCCGGCGCCGTTGAGTTGGATTTCATTCTCCGCCGTGTCCGGCACTCTTTTTGCGCAAACCAGGATCTCCATTCTCCCGTTCTCCTTCCGTCTTGCTCCCGCGCCCACCTGCGGGCCGGCCCATTCTGACTTCTGACTTCTGACTTCCTCGACTCCCATATCCCGCAGGGATATCAAGGGCGAAGCCCTTGCCTAATTCATCTGCTGATCGACCAGTTCCGCCAGGTCGATCGCCGTCATCTGCCCTTCCATGCCCGCAACCTTGATTGCGTCTTCCATGTTGACCATGCAGAACGGGCACGCCGTCACAATCACGCTCGCGCCCGCTTCCGCCGCCATCCGCACCCGCCGCACGCCCATCCGCTCCTCCTCTTTGGCCTCATAGAACAGCGCCAGGCCGCCTCCGCCGCAGCAGAACGAACGGTCCCGGCAGCGCTTCATCTCCACCCGCCGCAAGCCCGGAATCCGGTCCAGCACCTCGCGCGGCTCCTCGTAGATCCCGTTATGCCGGCCGAGATAACAGGGATCGTGATAGGTGTATACGCCGTTCTCGACGGCATTCAGCCGGATTTGGCCCGCTCCCACCGCGCGCGCTATCACCTGGCTGATATGCTCCACTGGCGGCACATCCTTGTAATCGTGCTTGAGGGCGTTGTACGCGTGCGGGTCGGCGGTGACAATCCGGCCAACACCGGAGGCGCGAATGGCCTCCGTGTTATGCTCCCGCAGCGCCAGGAACAGCGTCTCTTCGCCGAACCGCCGGACATCGTGCCCGCTGTCGCGCTCCTTCGCGCCGAGGATCCCGAAGTTCTCATCGAGACGGCCCAGGATGCGGGCCGTCGCGCGCCCGATCGACTGCATCCGGTCGTCGTAAGACGTGATGCTGTCGACGAAGTACAGCGTGTC
>OBLU010003755.1_pt1 | contig 13744 bp, 13 predicted proteins | sample 1518681 | NCBI WGS metagenome assembly OBLU01 (sample SAMEA3539304, study PRJEB22396) | soil metagenome | biome: tundra; feature: field; material: soil | place: USA | collected 2010-05 | depth 0.15 m
GCGGTTAATTCTATGGCCCAAAATCCTCCTGCTCGCCTGCTGCTACCAGGAGGGCTCAAGGTAGCCGGACTGTTCCAGAATCGCGCCGCCATCGGCGGGTTCGATAAATCCGGTTCGGATCCCTCCGGTTGGTACTGGTCGTCTTCGCAGGACCGCTTCAACTCGCCCTACGTCTACTGGGGTGCGTGGGATCAGCGCTTCAGCGACGGGCGCCAGCTCCTAAGCGACAAGGACACCGGCTCGTCTTTGCGGTGTGTCCGCTGAGGCCGCGCGCGAGCGCCGTAATAGTGGTGAAACCGCCAACGTTTGAGAAGGAGAAGAACCATGGTTGAAGATAGCGGCAATGCACCTGGGCCGAAGGTCGGCGACAAGATGGAAGACGGCGCAGTATATGCCGGCATTTCCCCGCACACCAACAAACCGATGTATGCCACGCCCGCAGATGCATCCCTGACGATGACGTTCAACGATGCCCAGAAATACGCCGCGACGCTCGATGCGCACGGCCACAAAGACTGGCGCGTGCCGACGAAGGCCGAGCTGAACGTGCTGTTCAACAACCGCGCAGCGATCGGCGGGTTTGATGAACCCGGTTCGTTTCCCGCCGGTTGGTACTGGTCGTCCTTGCAGTCCGGCTACTACGGCCTTGCGTGGGCTCAGCGTTACAGCGACGGGTACCAGTACGACATCCTCAAGAGCTTCGACTCGTCTCTGCGGTGTGTCCGCTGAGCCGTTTCCGGAGATGATCCACGCCGCAGGCGGGGTGAATCATTTAGTCATTGATGTCGAGGGGAATAACGGGTTTTCCTTTGCTGGAATACTCAATAGCCAAATGTTCGACGCCTTGACCGCCGCTAGGCGAGATGGCGCGCGAAGAACGCGCGGATACGGGCTCGCGCGTCAGCCGCCTCCTTGTCTTTGTAGCTCGCCCCTATGACAACACCGAGTATCCCGATCAGCCCTTTGTGATCGTCGATGAATGAATGACCGGCATCAGGGTACTCTTTCACATCATGGTCGATCTGGTGCTGCTCCAGTGCGCCGTTGAGGCGCGCTGCCGCGCCCTTTAGCGTCCAATCGCGTCCGCCGAAGCTCGCGACCATCGGACAGGCGCCTTTGAGTATCGCATCTATATCGTTCGGGACCTGACCGTAGTTAGGGGCTACTGCCGAAAAGCCGTGGTCGGCCGCCAGTAGAATAGCGAAACCGCCTGTTGCGCAGAAGCCAATGACTCCGGTCTTGCCGGTACAATCTTGGCGGCCTTCCATCCACTGACGGACGGCGCTGATATCGTCAAATGCCTCTCCTTTCCTCGCCGACAGATCCACCATCAAGGCGCGAATACAACGCAGCCGACCTCCCCAGGAGAATAGGTCCGGCGCCACCGCCAGGAAACCTTCCTTGGCCAGCCAATCGGCGTGCTCGCGAGTCACGTTGGTCAGGCCAAAATGTCATGGAGCACAATGACGCCGGGCCAGGGGCCAGCGCCTTGCGGAGTCGCCACATAGCTTTTGAGCCGGTGGTGCGGTGTCAAGATTGAAACCTTGGTCATATCGTCTCCTATAGATGACTATAGATGCTTCTGTTGTTGGTTAACCGACGCACACAAAAGGAACGAGACTGTCATTCAGAACTACCTATAGCTTTAGGTTGCTCAAATGACTTGACGTTGGGTTGCTCAGAACGCGACTCTTTTTACACATCCGTAAGTTCGCTAGACAGGCCGGTCATTGCCGCGCTTGAGACCCACAATTCGCGAGCCTTGTCCTCGTCGTATGAAGCTTCCGACGAACGAACTGCTTTGCCATTGCGGAAATAACGGCCCCCCGGCACTGCATCTTCGCCAATTGTTAGCGCAGCGACGCGCTTGGCCGACGTTTCCGGCGAATGGACGTTGTCGTTTATCAGCCGCAGCAATGGCATCACGTTTCGCACAATCCATTGCATCGGGGCGGGACTGGAGCGAGTCAATCCTGTCGCGGGCATAAGGCCGGGGTCGATGGCATTCACCTTGATCGAGACCAGGCGGGGATCGCCCGATGCGGAAAGGCGGCGAAAAAGTTCGTAAGTGCAGTAGATGTTGCAAAGCTTGGAAGTTGCATAGCGCCGCAAGCCCGCTTTTTGGGACGACTCAAAATCATGCGCGACCGTTTCTGCATCCTCGTAGACCGCCGAAGGCACCGGGAGCCGTTCCGCCGGATCATGCGTGCCGCTCGAGACGAAGGTGATCCGGCCATCCTGCTCCATGTCCTCGAGGAGAAGGCGTGTCAGCAGATAATGGCCGAGATGATTGACTGCGAAGGTGAGCTCATATCCCTCAATAGTCTTCGTCGGCGCAGCCACGTTTTGCATTCCGGCATTGCAAATGATGCCCTTCAGCGGTGGAAGGCCAGCATTGCGATAGGCTTCGGCAAATTCCCGGATCGATGCCTGGCTCGCCAGATCGAGCGGCAGGAATGCCGCGTGGCCGCCGAACGCCGTCAGCCGGGCGACCGCGTCTTGCCCAAGCTGCGGATTGCGGCAGGCGATCACGACCATCGCATCCTTGTCGAGCCCGATGACCTTGGCGGTTTCGAATCCAAGGCCGGTATTGCCGCCGGTGATGATGATCGAATAAGTGGGAGACATTTATGTGAAGTTGGAGAATGGTTTCAGGTTGATTTTGTGCGGAAGCCACGGCCATAGACGACGAAGGCGGCCAACGCAAAAATAGTGAGGGTGATGAATACATGTGAATACTCACCGCGCATGAGATGGAAACCCGTAGCCAAAACCATAATGGTGGCAAGTCCTGCTGCAGCCCATGTCATTAGAAAGGGCATGATTTTTGTGAGCCCCGGCAGAATGAGGCCGAGGGCGCCGGCCACTTCACACGTGCCGATAAAAATGACCAGTCCGTGCTGGTCTGCCAAGGCAGGAATTTGGGCTGCAATTTTATCAAATGCGAACAGTTTCATGCAACCCGCACCCAAAAAGAAGACAGCGAGAAGAGATTGAACGATCCATAATGCGAGTTTCATAGGCTTACCCAGTGTTTGAGGGTTAGTGTGGTTTTGTTGGTCAGCAGACGATACGTTCAAGTGGCTCATATAAGTGAGCCTGCGATTCGGACTGTTCCATCCCCACTGCCCCGAAAGTGTGCCAAAGGGTCGCGAGATCAAAGGAACTGGACTAATTTCTTATCGCATGGTACAAATATAGCTATCGGTATGATCAAAGTCAACATGTTTTTGTATCGATCGGTAAGAAACATGATAACTGTTTGATGGCTATGAAGAAAAAGTCTCTACCAAATCCGCCCGGCAGGCCTCGGAAGTTCGTCGAGGAAGAAGCGCTGGACGCTGCCGTCGCCGTTTTCGCTGACAAAGGTTACGAAGGAGCCTCGCTGGATGACCTCACCGGCGCGATGGGAATCAACAGGGTCAGCATGTATGCAACCTTCGGAAACAAGGAGGCCTTGTTTCGAAAAGCCATGGAGCGGTTTTCGACAGTACAGGGAAAACATCTCGCAACCTGTCTGTCCGCCCCTACGGCCCGCGAGGCGGTCGAATCAGTTCTGCGTACCATCGTTACGGTCATCACGAGACCCGATGGCCCCGGCGTCTGCTTTATTACACAGCCGCCGTTGACCGCTGAGGACACTAGCGAAGAGACGCGACGCTTTTGCGCTTTGAGGCGGAAAGACATAGAGCGCGGACTTCAACGGCGACTGGAACAAGGCATCAAGGCCAAAGAGCTACGGCGCGGCGCCTCGGCAGAGGATCTTGCCCGCTACTATGCATTGCTGGTTCAGGGGTTTGCGCTCCAGGCCCAACACGGCGCGACGAAAGACCAACTCATGCGCGTCGTGAACATCGCCATGACGGCTTTTCCCAAATCCAAATGACGTAATCTTTACGGCTTAGGTCAACTGACGCTGGCACGTATCCAGGAATGATCTGACGTAACTGAAACGCGGTCTGAGTCTCCGGCATCCTGCTCCTTCTTGGCGTGAACGCCATGCCGGTAACGTAAAGGCAGGAAAGCAAGATTCACCCAACTACATAAGCCGGACAAGGGCGCGATGCCGAAGTCACAAGAGTCCTTCATGGACGGGGCCACCGGCCCATGGCGACCGCCACCACACTTTCAAGCTGTTCCTTCGTCCCACCATGCTGGGCTTGCAGAGCCATTCCCTGAACGACCACGGAGTAGAAACGTGCAAGTTCTTCCGCTGAGACACCCCGGGACAGTTCCCCTGTCTCAATATACTTCTCAAATAGTTTCTTCAAACTTTGCTCGATGCCGGCGCGTTTCCGCGCCATGAAAGCCCGTGTTTCTTCCGTTACGCTTGAGGCGTCGAAAGGGCCTTGGGTCACAAAGCAGACGCCCAAGCCTTCCGGGTTTGTGAACATCCGAACGCCTTCCTGGAGTAACTGGTGGACCGCCTCACGGGCTGAGCCAGCAGAGAAGCACGCCGCCACTTGATTCTCTCTGGCGCGGGTAAAGCGCTCCATCGCCCTGACGAAGAGGGTCTCTTTATTGCCGAAGGTGGCATACATGCTGCCGCGATTGATACCCATTGCAGCCGTGAGATCGCACAACGAGGTCGCTTCGTATCCCTTGTCGGCGAAAACGCGCATGGCCGCCGCCAAAGCCTGATCTTCATCGAAGGTACGGGGCCGCCCGGGACCCTTTCCCGAAACTGTTTCTCGCCCTGTTTTCAATTGCGAAGACAACTTACACCGTGTTTCTTACCGACTGTTCCATAATTCGTTTGACAGCAGAGAGTGCTACCGGATATTATCGTACCAGACGGTAAGAAACTAGTCCAGCCAAATCTACATCGCAAGAAAACCGCAGCGCCGAGGGCGAACCCCAGACGCTGCGGCGCTGGTCTTATTGTCGACTGATCGGTAAGTAAGAGCACGTCCGCACGGCCGGATTGAGACGGTTTAAGACTTTCTTCGAGGAGATATCGCATGGCGGAACAAACGTCAGTCGACAGCACGGAAGGGGCAACGAGGGTCAAAGACGAGGCGAAGCCCCGCCGCAACCCTGCACCGCTCATTATCCTGATCGTACTGGCCGGTGCGGGCTATCTGCTCTGGCGGCTTTATTTATCGGAGCCCGCCATACCGGCGAATGTCGTTTTCCTGAGCGGCCGTATCGAAGGCGATGATTCTGCCGTCGCTGCAAAAACCACGGCACGTCTACTCGAAGTACGCGTGCGCGAAGGCGATGAGCTCAAGGCAGGAGATGTTGTTGCCGTCCTCGACGACCCGCAGCTTGGCGACCGCCGCAACCAGGCACGGGCGGCTCTCGCGGCTGCCGCGGCGCATGCCACCTCGGCGAAAGCCCAGATCGCCGTGCTTGAGCAGCAACTGAGACAAAACCAGCTCACCGCCGCGCAGTCAAACGATGACGCTCAAGGCCGCGTCAGCCAAGCGGAAGCAGACCTTACAGCCGCGCAGGCGGATCTCAACCAGCAGGAAGCGTCATTGAAACTCGCGGTCTTCGATCGGGACGCTTACACCAAGCTTGTTCAGACAGGGGCGGTCTCCGAACGGCAGGGAAGGCTTTCCGTCTCTACCGCCGATCAGCAGGAAGCATCCGTCTCCGCAGCCAAACGCCGGGTCGAGGCGGCCAGAGGCGCTCTTGGGACAGCCCGCGCCAACCTCGCCAACCCGGCCATTCGACAAACGCAAGTCGCGAGTGTGCAACAGCAGATCATCCAGCAGCAGGCTGAGATCGCGAGCAGTATGGCGAGCGCCGAACAGGCGCGCTTCCTGCTCTCGGAAGCCGAAGCCAATCAGCAGGATCTTACGGTCAAGGCGCCTTTCAGCGGCACCGTCATCACGCGGTCCGCAGAGCCCGGAGAAGTGGTCTCCGCCGGAACGGCGATCATTACGCTCCTCGACCTGAACAAGGTATATTTGCGCGGCTTCGTGCCCGAGGGTGAAATCGGCAAGGTCAAAATGGGACAAACGGCGCATGTCTATCTGGATTCCAACACCAAACAGGCGCTCGATGCCGTCGTATCCCGGATTGACCCGCAAGCGACCTTCACGCCAGAGAACACCTACTTCCGCGATGACCGCATTAAGCAGGTTGTCGGTGTCAAGCTGCTTTTGAAGAGCGGTATCGGCTTTGCGAAACCCGGCATGCCTTCCGATGGACAAATCCTCGTCCAGGGCGATAGCTGGCCCGCGCAAAAAGGACAAAAGTGACCGTCGAGGCGCGGCCCGCCCTTCGTGTGCGGACGCTTGTCAAAAATTACGGACAGACACAAGCGGTGCAAGGCATCGATCTTGAGGTCGCGACCGGCGAGATCTTCGGGCTCATCGGACCGGACGGCGCAGGGAAGACCACGACTTTCCAGATTCTTGGTGGAGTCATGGAAGCAACCTCCGGGCAGGTCGAAGTTTTCGGGCGCGCGGCGCGTGATATGCGGGCGCAGACCGGTTACCTGACCCAAACATTCAGCCTCTATCCCGATCTCACGGTCGCCGAGAACATTCGCTACATCAACGAGCTGCGCCTTGTTCCGGCCAAAGAGATCAAAAGTCGCTCACTCCGGTATCTCAGGATGTTCGACATGGACCGGTTTCAGGACCGCCTTGCCGGACGTTTGAGCGGCGGCATGAAACAGAAGCTTGCCCTCGTCTGTGCGCTCGTGCCTGAACCACGTATTCTCCTGCTCGACGAACCGACCACTGGCGTCGATCCGGTTTCTCGCCGCGAGTTCTGGGACGTCTTGACGCACCTTGCCTCCGACGGGCTTACGATTTTCGTGGCGACGCCCTATCTAGACGAAGCGGAACGCTGTCATCGAGTCGCGCTCATGCATGAAGGCGTGATCCACCGTACCGGGACACCGGCCGAGTTACGTACCGGCCTTCGTTCGAAGCGGCTGGAGCTGCGCACTGACGATCTTGCGCGTGCCGAGACCCTCCTCAATCGAGACGCAGGCGAGGGGCGCCAAGTCCTTGATGTCCAGAGATTCGGAGACAGGCTCGACCTCCTCGTCATCGACCCGGAAGCCGCTTCCATCAGCGTCGCGAAGACCCTTCGCGCGGCGCAACTCTCTGCGCCCGAAATCCAGATCGGCGACCCAACGCTCGAAAATACCTTCGTTGCGACGCTGCGCAGCCTTGGACAGGAGGTTCGTTCGCAGCCTTTTCCCGGTGACTACGACCACGACGCGCTCCGCGGACAAGTCGCTATCGGCGCGGTCAAACTCAGGAAGGAATTCGGCTCCTTCACCGCCGTTAAGGACGTCAGCGTTCAGATTCGCTATGGCGAGGTCTACGGCCTCCTGGGCGCGAACGGTGCGGGCAAGACGACGACGATCAAGATGCTTTGCGGCCTCATCCCGCCGACCGCTGGAACAATGCGCCTTGCAGGCGAGACCGGTAGCTTGCGCTCGCCGGGCGTGCGGCAGCGTATCGGCTATATGTCACAGAAGTTCTCGCTTTACGACGACCTGAGCGTGGAGGAGAACCTCAACTTCTTTGCCGGTGTTTACGGCGTGCCCAAGACCGAACGAGAAGGCCGCCGACGCTGGGCGCTTGCCTTCTCGGGTCTCGAAGGCAAGGAAAAGCTTGTCACCGGCAGTCTTCCAGGAGGATGGAAACAACGCCTCGCCCTTGGCGCTGCGATCATGCACGAACCGAGCATCTTGTTCCTCGATGAACCGACCTCCGGCGTCGATCCGTTGGCACGCCGCGCTTTCTGGAAAGTCATCAACAGGCTTGCTGATCTCGGCACCGCAATCCTCGTGACCACCCACTATCTCGAAGAAGCGGAGCAATGCAACCGGCTCGGCTTTATGGTGGCGGGCGAACTTGTCGCGGAGGGCACGCCGAGTGAGATCAAGAGCCGCCAACAAGGGCATCTTCTGGAATTCCTCACCGATCAACCGCAACGCGCGGCTGACACCCTGAAGCGCGACGGCGAACGCTGGCGCGTATCTTTGTTTGGCGACCGCCTGCATGTGATTACCGACGACAACAGAGATGCAGGCATAGATGCCACGACAAGGACGCTCGCGGCTTCCGGCATTCGCGTCCTCGGGGCTCGGGAAGAGCGCTTCTCTCTGGAAGACGTGTTCATTGGCGTCGTCGAGAAAGCGCGCTTGCAGGGAAAAGTGGCTTTGGAAGATTAGGCGCAAACTATGAAACGAATTCTGGCCCAGGCCCGCATAGAACTCATCCAACTGGCGCGGGACCGCATGTCGATGGTCTTCATCCTGGTGATGCCGATCGTCCTCCTGATCACATTCGGCGCGTCGATCAAGCTTACCGTCAGCCATCTGCCGATCATCGTCCAGGACTTCGACGACTCAAGCGCCTCACGGGACTTTGTCGATTCCTTTCGTGCCTCCAACACGCTCTATATCGTGCCGTGGCCGACTGACCGCCAGCCACAAGAAGCTTTCTTGTTCAACAAGGCGCGTGCCGCCGTTATCATCCCCGCCCATTTCGAGCGCGACATTCTCCGGCGTTCGACGACGCCGGTTCAGCTTCTGGCGGACGGCTCCGATTCCAACACGGCAAGCCTTGTCGGCGGCTATGTGACCTCGATTGTGAACGCCTATAACGGCGTCCACGCCGGGCGTACCAGTCCGCAGGCCGTGCAGGCGGATATCCGGCTCTGGTACAACCCCGGCCTCGACAGCGACCGCTTCACCGGCCCCGGCGTGTTCGTGATGTGTCTCTCGATGTTCGCGCCGCTGCTCGGCTCTCTCGCCATGGCCAAAGAGATGGAAACCAAGACCATCCTCCAGGTTTATTCATCGAATATCTCCGCCATCGAGTTTGTGCTTGGCAAGATCCTCGCTTTTACGCTGGTGGGTATCGCGGAAAGCCTTCCTCTCCTTGTGGTGCTATCGCTCTATTTCCGAGTTTCCTTTGCGGGAGAGCCGAGTTCTTTCATCGTTTCCACCTTGCTCTATGCCTTCTGCGTTGCCGCCTTCGGCATCATGGTGGGCGCCGCCATCCCCAACCGCGCCGCAGCATTGCAGGCGGTCGCCATGGGCGGGTTTCTGCTCGTCTTCCTACTCTCCGGCCTGATCTTCCCGATCGACAACCTTCCGCCGCAGATCCGCTGGATATCGAACCTCGTCTGGGGCAAGCACTATATCTCAATCGTGCGCGACGCCTTCCTTGTCGGTGGCGGGTGGCGAACCACGTGGTTGGATATCGCCATCATCGGTCTCATCGGTCTCGCCTTCACATTCCTGGCCTGGAAAAACCTGCAACGGATGCAGGTGAACGCCTGAAGGAGAAAACACATGAGTCAGCTCACAAGTCATCGCCTGCCCGCTCTCATGCAGAAGGAGCTCAATCAGTTCCGCCGGGACCCGAAGATCGTCATGTCCCTGATCATCCCGCCGATCCTCCAAATCCTTCTTTTCGGCTTCGTGCTCAACTCCAAAATCGAGCACTTGCGCCTCGGCGTTCTCGAAGAGGCGCGCACGCCGCAAAGCCGCGAATTGATCGCCAATCTCGGGCAAAGCGTCAGCTTTCGGCTGACGCGCTCTTATCTCGATCCCGCGCAACTCAGTGACGCTATCACGGATGGGACGGTCCAGGCCGGCATCATCATTCCCTATGACTTCACGCGCAACCTTCAAAGAGGCCGGCCGGCCGAAGTCCAGTTCCTGTTGAATGGCATGGACGCCAATACGGCCACCATCGCGAGGACTTACGCCCAAGGCATCATAGGTTCCTATTCGGCCGGTCTTCCGGCCGGCGGGCTTCATGCCAGATTCAGTCAGATCGCGGCAACCGACGTCGGCCGCAGGGGCGCCGTCGCGCTTCAGCCTTCCTTCCTCTACAATCCCGGGCTCCTCGGGTCCTGGTTCACCGTCACGGGCGTACTCGGCCTGCTCTGTATCCTCAACGGTTCTCTTGTCGCTTCGGACACGATGGTCCGGGAACGCGAGCGCGGCACTATCGAACAGCTCCTCATGTCTCCCGCCAGCACCTTCGAGATCATCGTCGCCAAGCTCGCGCCTATCTTCGGCCTCTTGTGCATCATGACGGCCAGCATCATGGCGATCGGTCGGCTCGTTTTCCATGTTCCGTTTCTGGGCAGTTTCATGCTCGTGTATTTTGCTTCGATGCTCTGCGTGCTGGGAGGCATGGGCATCGGCACCTTCCTTGCCTCATTCAGCAAGACGACATTCCAGGCGAACCTCTCGTCGTTCTTCGTCAATCCGCCGCTATCCGCTCTTTCCGGCGCGATTACGCCCGTCGAGGCGATGCCCGCTTGGCTTCGACCGCTGACCGAACTAAACCCGATACATCACTTTGGTGTGATAGCACGGGCCTGCATGTTGAAGGGTAGCGACATGGAGACACTCTGGCCGAATTTTGTTGCATTGGGAGCCATTGCGGTAGTGCTGCTGTTTTTCAGCGTGCTTCGCTTCCGCAAACAACTCGCGTAAAGGGATCAAAGCGTTCATGAAGACATTCAAGTCACATCTTCGACGATTTGCCGGCACGGTCGGGGTCGCCGTGCTAGCAACCCTGCCCTCCGCGGCGCAGACCGGACCTCCGGCTGCGCCGACACAGGGTTCCATCGTCAACCAACTCCCGCTCTCGGGCCAAACGCAATTGAACGGCGGCGTTACTTCCGTGCAGGTGCCGGTCGCAGCCACCACGGCGAGCGTCAATACGCTCAACACTTCCGTCCAGGCGACGGGGTCTTTTACGGGGAGTGTCGATGGCATTTCGAAATCGCCGTTCTCCGGCCCGCTTTCCTTCACGGACGCTATACATCGAGGCCTCGACTTCAATCTCGGCACGGCCGCTCTCTCGCAGCTCATCCGGCAGGCGCAGGGACAAACGCGAGTGGCGCGGAGCGCGTTGTTGCCTAATCTCGACGCAACCGCCTCGGAAACGGTCCAGCAGTTGAACCTTCGGGCCGCAGGGGTGCGCGTCAACTCGCCGCTGCCAGGCCTCGCCATTCCGGCGATTGTCGGACCCTTCAACTATTTCGATCTACGCGCGCATTTAACGCAAACCATCGGAGACGTTGTCTCCTTGAAAAACTACCGCTCGGCGCAGGAGCTTGTCCGATCGAACGAATTCTCGCTCAAGGATGCGCGCGACCTTGTCGTCCTTGCCGTCGGCGGCGCCTACTTGCAGGTTGCCGCCGCCAAACAGCGCGTTGTCTCAGAACAAGCGCAGCTCAACACCGCATCCGCGCTCTACAAGCAGGCTTCGGATCAGCGCGGCGTCGGTCTGATCGCGCAGATCGACGTCAATCGTAGCCGCATCCAGATGCTCACCGAAAACGAACGCCTCGCAACTCTGCGGAACGATCTTTCCAAACAGAAGATCAACCTGGCCCGGATGATCGGCCTGCCCGCAAACGAGCGCTTCGATATCTCGGATTCCATCGCCTTTGCCTCTTTTCCTGTGCTCGATCTTGAGGCGACGCTGAAAGAGGCATACGAGACACGCGAGGATCTGAAGGCAGCGCAATCGCAGGTCCGCGCCGCACAGTTATCCCTTTCGGCATCGCGTGCAGAACGGTATCCGTCTCTTTCGGTTAACGCAGACTACGGCGTCATCGGCATAAATCCCAACCAATCACACGGAACATTCTCAGCCGGGGCGACACTGACGGTGCCCATTTGGCGAGGCGGGCGCACCGAGGGTGATATTCAGCAGGCGGATGCGGCGCTCGTACAGCGCAGGTCGGAAGTTGAAAACATCCACTCGCGAATCGAGGGCGACGTGCGTAGCGCCTATCTCGACATCGAGGTGGCGGCGAACCAGGTAACCGTTGCCCAAGAGAACCTGAAGGTCTCTCGTGAAAACCTCGACCTCACGCGACAAAAATTCCAGGCGGGTGTCTCCGATAATGTCGAGGTCGTGCAGGCGCAGCAGACCGTCGCGAGCGCTGAACTCGATCTCATCAACAGCGTTCTCGCCCACAACGTCGCGAAACTAAGCCTCGCCCGTGCTATCGGGGATTCGGCTGACAGCTTGACGCGGTTCCTAAAGCTGCCATAGTTCCACACCTGAAATCAATCCTTGGAGAAATAAGACCATGAAAACGAGAAAGCTCGGCAAGAACGGCCCCTCTGTTGGGGCCCTCGGTCTCGGTTGTATGCGGATGTCGAACTTTCTCGGCACCATGACTTCCAGCCGCTCTGTTGGTGACGCGGAGAGTGTCGCTACGATAGAAGCGGCCCTAGACGCCGGCATCACTCTCCTGAATACCGGCGATTTCTACGGTATGGGCCACAACGAAAACCTCGTCGCCCGGGCCATCAAAAACCGGAGAGAGCAGGCGTTTCTCAGCGTGAAGTTCGGCGTTCAGAGGTCTCCCACAGGCGCGTTCCTTGGCGCAGACCTGCGGCCCAACTCGGTCAAAAACTTCGCAAGCTATTCCCTGCAGCGTCTGGACGTTGAGGTAATCGATCTCTACCAACCCGGCCGCCTCGACCCATCAATACCGGTCGAGGATACGGTCGGGGCCATCGCCGACCTCATCAAGGACGGAAAGGTGCGCTACCTGGGGCTGTCTGAAGTTAACTCGGAGCAGCTTCGCAAAGCCCATAAAGTTCATCCCGTGAGCGCTCTTGAAATCGAATACTCCCTCGCTACTCGTTTCATCGAGCGCGATATTCTTTCGACTGCGCGGGAGTTGGGCATCAGCATCGTGCCCTATAACGTTTTTTCGCACGGGCTCCTTTCTGCTTCCGTGAAAGGCCAACTGCCGTCTGGCGATCCACGAGTCTCCATCCCTCGCTTCGAGCCCGAAAACCTCTCGAAAAACTTGAAGAGGGCCGAGACATTCGAAGCCATGGCAGCCGCCAAAGGTTGCACGCCCGCGCAGTTGTCAGTCGCGTGGGTCCTGGCGCAGGGCGAAGACATCGTGCCATTGATCGGCATGAGCCGTCGTTCGCGTTTGGCCGATAATCTCGCCGCTCTCGATGTGAAGCTCTCCGCCGATAACCTCGCAGAACTCGACCGGCTCTTTGCGCCGGGCGCGATTGTAGGCGAAAGAAGCCCGGCCTTCACCAGGCATTTTTCAGCAAAGTAAATAACCTCAAACACGAAAGGAACTCTACGGAAAATTGACTCTGCAAGCTCCCGAGCAATCCTCGATCTGGGGATTGGCCGCTTATGCAGAACATTAATCCAAAAGAAAATATATGAAAATCGCTACGCTGATCGCCCGCCTTCTTCTGGGGCTTGTTTTCACGGTCTTCGGCCTAAATGGGTTTCTGAATTTTGTCCCGCCGCAACCGATGCCGCCGCTGGCACTCCAATTTCTCGGCACCCTGGTGCAGTCGCATTACGCATCGGCGGTGTTCGTTCTCGAAATCGTGGCGGGTGTCTTGCTCCTCGCAAACAGGTTCTTGCCCCTGGCGCTGACCCTCCTGGGTCCCGTCATCGTCAACATCATCCTGTTCCACGTCACCATGGCTCCGAGTGGTCTGCCCATCGCGATTCTTGTAGCCGTTTTGTGGCTTGTTGTCGCCTATCGAATACGACCTGCGTTCATGGGCTTGTTTCAGCAAAACGTGGTTGGGTGATCCTGGAGACCAAGGCCCGCTTTATCCAGCAGGTCATGAACGGGCAGACATCCGTCAGGTCGGCGGAAGACCTCGACGGCGGCGCGCTGACCTACGCCTAGATCAAGGCGATTGCCTCCGGCAATCCCGCCGTGATGGAGAAAGTCAAGACCGACACAGAAATCCGCAAGCTAGACCAGATGCGTGCCGCGCACCTCAACCAGC
>OBLU010003757.1_pt1 | contig 13741 bp, 13 predicted proteins | sample 1518681 | NCBI WGS metagenome assembly OBLU01 (sample SAMEA3539304, study PRJEB22396) | soil metagenome | biome: tundra; feature: field; material: soil | place: USA | collected 2010-05 | depth 0.15 m
GTCGAGGCCAGCCGAGCGTGGCTGGCCGCCCGCCCGGAGATAGATGCCGAGCGCTTGGCGATCATCGGTTTTTGCATGGGCGGCGGCTTTGCGCTGACCTACGCTGCGGGCTCGCCGCCGGGGCTGCGGGCAGCCGCCGTAAACTATGGGCAGGTCCCGGCCGGGGCCGAGCTGCTGCGCGGCTGCTGCCCGGTGGTCGCCTCCTACGGCGCCCGCGACCGCGTCGTAGGCGCGCATGGCGAGCGGCTGCGCGCGCACCTCAGCCAGCTGGGCATCGAGCATGACGTCAAGACCTATCCCAATGCCGGGCACTCCTTCATGACCGCGGGCCATCATCCGATCGGACGGCTCGTATACCTGCCAATGCACCAGGGCTACGAGCCGCGCTCCGCCCAGGACGCGTGGGCTCGCGTGTTCGCCTTCTTCGAACGACACATCGAGCCCGCTCACACCTCCGCTTCGGCTCTCGAGTAGAGCCCCCCGGCTAGCGGGGACAACACGCACGGTGCCGGCGTGAGAGCTGGCCAACCGCTCCACGTCTGACACAAAGGGCTGGCAGCCGCTCGCGCAAACTGGCGCAAGAGACGAAGGGCGAGCGTCCTCGAGCTCGCCGACGCGACAGCGCTGCTTTGCGCCGAGATCCGAGCTTCTCGGACGCCACCCAGCTCGCTCCCGCTCACGACGACGTCCAGGCGTGCCGCTCGAGAGCCGGCTTACGCTCGCTCCCATCTGGCATTGCGGAAACGCTCACGCCGAACCCCGTTTGACCTGCGTGTCGTCCAAAGACACGGTAGCGATCGCCCTCGCCCGGCAGCGCCGTCGCTAAGCGCAACTGGGAGCAGCGGAGACACGCGCGAGATCCGTCCAACCGCTCACCCCTGACGGCGGGCTCTGCTAGAACCCAGGGTGTTGCCCGGCAGCGCAGTGCTGCTCCTTGAAGGCGTCCCCGCATCCGAGGAACAGGAGCGAAAATGAGTCTTCCGCAGGTTGCCTCACGCGAAGAGTGGCTGGTTGCACGCAAGGGGTTGCTGGCGAGGGAGAAGGAGCTCACGCGGGTCCGAGATGCGCTGAACGCCGATCGCCGCCGGCTGCCGATGGTCAAGATCGACAAGGAGTACGTCTTCGAGGGCCCCGATGGTCGGGCGAGGTTGATGGACCTGTTCGGCGGGTACCGTCAGTTGATCGTCCAGCACTTCATGTTCGACCCCGCCTGGGACGAGGGTTGTCCGAGCTGCTCGGCGGCAGCCGACGAGAACTCACCCGGCCTGCGCTCGCATCTGAGCGCCCGCGGCACGTCGTTTGCGGCCGTCGCACGCGCGCCGCTTGCCAAGATCGAGGCGTACAAGGCGCTCCGCGGATGGACCTTCCCGTTCTACTCGTCGCATGGAAGCGATTTCAACTATGACTTTCACGTCAGCTTCGACGAGGCGATCGCGCCGATTGAGTACAACTATCGGACCAGCGCGGAGCTCGCGCACGCCGGCATAGATTGGATCACCGACGGGCTTGAGATGCCTGGCTTCAGCTGCTTCCTGAGCGACGGCAACGAGGTCTTTCACACCTACTCGACGTACGCTCGAGGTAGCGAGGCGTTGGGCGGCTCCTACTACTTCCTCGACATGACCGCGCTCGGCCGTCAGGAGGAGTGGGAGGAGCCCAAGGGTCGCGCGGACGGCGCCCGCCCGCCGGTTCCCGACTTCGCGGCTTGATGGCTACCGGCCGGCGATGCACGTCCTCGTCGCCAGCACTCAAGAACCCGTCGATGCGCGTGTCGCGCGCGTAGGGCTGCTTGGGGTCGGTGGTCTCTTGCCGGACGCCCGCATCGTGGCGTACCGCCGCCTCAGCCACCGCGTAACCGGCCCAGTCGGGTCCCGTCGAGCGGTCACAGACGCCAACGGCGAGGACCAGGCAGGGTGCGACTCCGGCGCAGCCCGTCTCTTGTCGGCCGCCGCTTCGGGTAGCGCGCTGAGGCGTTCTTTGGACGCCGCGGCTTACGCGACAGGCGGTGGGGTTCCCTCCGCGCTGGCTTCGAGCGCCGGATCCCACTCGCAAGCTGCGCAGGCGTGGCGGAACGCCGACCGGGCGAACTCGAGCGCGACCGCGTGCGGGTTGGGAGCGGCGCGCACGTCGTCCCAGTCCAGGATGTACTCGCCGAGCGCCGCTTCCCACCGCGCAGCGGCCGGGGAGAGCGTCGCGCTGGCGAATCCCTCCGGCGCGGGGTGGGCGTAGGCATAGAACGCTGCCCTGCCGTATCGCGCATCGCCAGGCCACCAGCCGATCGCGACCTCCTGCGCATCCATCGCGTTGCGCATGATGAAGTCGCGCGACGGCGGATCGGCGGGCAGGCCGGAGAACAGGTTCACGGCAAGGTCAAACGAGCCCCACCACGCGTTTACCGGCGTCGAGCGCCCGCGATATGGCGCGCGGAACGCTGCGAGAACGAGTGCAGCGCGGGTCGCCGCGGCGTGGTAAGAAGCGACCTGAGCAGGGTCGTAGCGCGCGTGCTCTTCGTCCTCGTCGAGCGGCACGCTCCAGGGCACCTCCTGGGGCGTCGGGACGATCTCGACAGCGCCACCGAGATCGCGAACCGCCGCCAGCACCGCGCGCGTGACCGCGCCCACCGGCCGGTCGGGGACCAGCGCGACGTGCTGCACGCGCCCGTCGCTGTGCTCGACAACCGCCTGATGGGTTCGGAGATCGAGCGCTACGACGAGCGCCCCCGAGCCGTCGGGCGCTGGGAGCGGGGTGGTCTCCCACCCTCGCGCGGTTAAGCGCAGCGCCGCGTGCTGGAGCTGTGGCTCTGGTGGCGCGAGCACTGCCGCCAGCTTGCCGAGGACCTGGGTGTGGGCGTGGAGCGTGTCGCACGTTGCGCTCCACGTCGGGTACGAAACAGACGGCCATTCGAAGGACATGCGCGCAACCTACCGGTCCGGCATCGACGCGCGCAACGTCCGCCGGCGAGCAGTCATCAGCTGACGCCCATCCGGTCGCCTCTCGACGCCGTCGCAGCGCTAAGGGAGCCGCGTGGCCGCGCGTGAGATCACGAGCAACAGCGGGCTTGTAAGTTCCAGCCCCGTGTCGGAGGTAGGGTTGTATGAGCGAGGACGAGCGAAGGCTGCGTATCGAGGGTCTGTTCGCGGAGCACGCGCTATCCCTCCTGGAGCGCGAGCTCGACGGCCCGCTGCGCGTGCACACGCGCGCGATCGAAGATCGGGACATCAGCGTCACCTGGACCGACCAGCAGGCCGATCTCTGTGCACCCGAGCACAATGCCATCCGCGCCACGCTCGACGAGATCGGCGATCGCAGCGAGGTAGACACGGCGTGATTCGTCGTTGATCACGCCGAGGCACAGCTCTTCGTAGATGATGCGGTGGACCACAGGTCGGTCCTGGTCGCTGGGGACAAGCACGCCGAGCGCGTGCCCGATCCGCTGGGCAGCCTCGTCCAACTCGTACACGAGACGGTCCATTGCGGGTCTCCCGCTCGTCCTTCGAAGTGCTGCAAGCTCGTCCTCGTCGGCGGTCAGCATGTCTTCGAACGCGGCATCGAACCTGATCAGGTGCTCGGGCCCAGTGACGAGTGGCGACCCCGCAACGGGACCTCCGTGGATCGCGCGGCGCTGACAGAACACGACGATCGCCCCATCGCTTCCCGCAACGCGATGACTGCCTGACCATATATCCAGGGCATCACGCCGACGTAGCCCGCCGTGGCTCCTTCGGCGACGCTCACCCGGCCAGTCGTCAGGTAAGCCGTACAACGGAAGAGGCTCCTCACCAGCGCCGCCCATCGCGAGCCCAACGATACCGACGGATTCCACGCAGGCCAACGTCCGAGTGGCGCTTCGCGCGAAAGAGAACAGGGCGCGAGTCTCATCAGGATCCCCAAGCTGGCCGATAGAGATCAAAGGAGCTGGTTCGAGCTCACGGTCGCAAGACTAGGAGTACTAATGGATCTTCTGCAGCAGTATCTACGTGAGACCCGCGACGCCGGCAGACTTCCGAGTGAGGCGGAGTTCGAGATGTTCAAGGCCGGACCTACCGATCCGCGACCGATCCATCCGCTGGCGCATCATGCGAGATATCGCGGCGCCGGTGGCCGGCCGTTTTCGGCGCCAGTCCAACCTGAGTTAGGTCCGGCTAGCCGGCACGCTTTTGGCCGTTTGCGCGAACAGCAGCAGCAGCGGGCACGCGCAAGGCGAGGACCTGAGGAAGCGGCAGTGCGAGGATGCCGCTAGCGACAGCGATCAAGAGGAAGACTGGCTTGCCGTGCTGTATGCGGCGGTCGGCTAGTCTGGCCGGGTGGACTACCGTGTAGTAATCACCGAGATGAACATCGACGAGACAGCCCACCCGGAGGCCTTCCGCTACGTGCTCGAGGCCGAAACGGAAGCCGACGCCGTCGCCAAAGGGCGCGAGCGGTTCACCGAGCAAAACGGGCGCGAGCCCGCACCCCGCGCGATCATCGACGTCGAGCCTCTCGACTAGCCTCGGGCATGCCGAGACCATCGTGCTCGCAGGCCGTCGAGTGCTGGTCAGCGCGAAACGCAACACTCCAGCGACGCTCGCTTTGGCACGCGATTGCGGACGTCCGTTGCGGTCGGACCAGCGCGCTCGCGCTTCGTCCAGAGCGTTAGCGGTGAGGATGTCCAGATGCTCCTGCTTGCCACGGAAAGTGGGAGTTTCGGGAGCCTGGTCGTTGGCTGTCGGCGCTGCAGCAACGGCTGCTGCTCGTCAACGGGGTGACCGCTTAATTTCGGCGAGCCGGCGCGGTGACTGCGCCCAAGAGCCGGCGGAGCGCCGACCGACGCTGGAGCGCTTCGTTCGCGCGCGCAAAGCGACGGCGGTGCGTGTTCGCGTGGCAATTCGGGGTGATCTCGGCTGGCGCTAGCGGGACCGACTGCGGTGAGGCCTCCGTATTGGGGCCTCACCGCAGCTCATGTCCGTGGCTGGTTGCGAGTCGGTGATCTGGTCTGTCAGGCGGGCGTGTTGGTGTGTTCGTCTTCGACGAATCCGCCGGCGCCGTCCTGCGTGACGCGACGCTGGCGTCGGTAGCCGCCGCCCGTGTTGAAGCCGCCCCATGAGCTCCAGAAGGCGATCGAGATCAGCAGGCTGATCGCGCCCAGGATGATCAGGATCAGCCCGATGCTGTGGAGGTTGAAGCCGGTTGTCGTGACTGACACCGCGAAGCGCAAGATTGCGCCTACCGCGATCATCACGATGCTCATTGCAACGCCCATACGTTCTCCTTGTCCGGCATTGTGCGTGGCGTCGGCCACGCGAGGGTGCTGGCGACCGCAGGTGCGACGGCCAGCGGCTCACGTCGGGGCTGACCCGAGCGTGATCGTTGGTTTCTCGGCTACGAGCGTCGGCCGCGGCGGTTGTAGCGGTATCCGCCACCAGTCGCCAACAGAACAATGATGATGATGAGAAGGATGATGAGCATGGTCACCTCCCAAAGCTGGACTGAGTTTGCTCGCGCATGGTTGGCTTCTGCCTAGTGCTTCTTGCCGTCGGCGATGGTGTCGACGAGCTTTTCCGCGGCGTTCTTGACTGAACTTTTGGCCTGCTCGTCGCGTCCCTCGCTCTTCAGGCGTTGGTTGCCGCTGAGTGCGCCTGCGGCTTCCTTGACGCGTCCCTTTGCCTTATCGATGTTCTTGTCGGTCATCAGCCCTCCTGATTACGGATACGAGCGCCCGAGTGGGCGATCGCGGTGGCTTGCGGCCGAGTGGCCGCACGGGCGAAGTGGCTTCGGCGATGGAGGGTCCTCGCGACCACTGTCCGGCGGCGATCGCCGGGCGCGCGGCGGGGCGGATCGCTTGAGCGATCAGCGGGCGACCCACGCGCGCGGCGCGTGGCGCATCGAGCGCGCCGTTGCGCAACCGGGCCCTGAATACGGCTACGACCGCGTCCATGCGGCGAGTGGTCGAATCGGTGGGAATCAGCAGCTGGGGCATGTCGACCTCCAGGCTCGTGAGAGCAGGACCTCGGAAAGTCAGTTGGTGTTGCCCGCCTACGCGCTGTGAGCCGACCTCACCGGATGCCCTTCACAGCTCACTGTACTCCGCGCGACAGCCGTAAACAACCGGCCGCTGAGCGAGCTTTGCAGCGCTTCGCGTCAGTCAGCGGGCGAGGTCCGCGTCCGCCGCGATGAGGGTCGGTGATCGACGGACGTCTGCGACGTCCGTCGCGCGTCCTTCAGGCGTCGATTTCGGTCACGGTTACGGGCAGGCCGAAGCGCGCTTCGATTTCGCCCGCGGTGATGTTTTCGCGGTAGGACTGTTCGGACGCGGGGTGGATGAATAGCGCGACGCGGTCGGCGGGGAATCCCTGCAGCGTGTCGGCGATCGCAGCGAGCGGCTCGGACTCCCCGCTATCGCCTGTCGCGGCGATCCCTTCGCTGTCGAGTTGGTCGACGCTGTCTCGCTGGACGGTTTGAGCCCTGGCGATCGCGTCGTCGGCGTCCGATAACCAGAACCGCAGGGCCGACTTGTGCAGTGCTGGGGCGATCACTAGCACCTCAGCGTCGTCCGCTGCGTCGGAGCCGATGGAGTCGCGGAGATGATCGGCGGTGATCGGCTCGCTCGTAATGACAAGCAACTTCATCGCGCGAGCTTTAGCGCGAGGCCGAGTAGTCGCGACCGAAAGCGGTCGGGGGGTGCTGTCGGGCATCCACGCCACGGGACAAGTGTGTGGACACCAGCAAAGGCCGAGCGAAGGCCTGGCTACGCGACACTGTTCTTGATGAAGTGGTCGTGGATTGCTTCGGTCAGCTCGGTGTTCTCGACGACCAGCTTGTGGGTCGTCACACCCAGCTGGTGTAGATGCTCGACCTGCTTGTCCTGGACGTTGCCTTGAGCGTTCTGGGCGACGAGAATCGCGATCATCGCGAGCCACTGCATGATGCCGCCGACGGCGAGCAGCATGAGGTTGAACGGGTAGTGGTCGCCCGCGACGGTGACCCCGAGCCCGGCCATCCAGACCGCGAAGCCGATGATGCTGGCATAGAACATCCACATCGAGCCGACCGTCGTCGCGATGATGTTCGCGACCCTGTCGTTGAGGCTGCTGCGTTCGGTGGCCAGCTTGGGTGGCTTCGAATGCCTGACCGGCTTTCGATGCTGGGATGGCTGGGGCATTTACGTCTTGTTCGCGGCCACGATGGCGGGTCCTGCCATCGACCTTCGGGAACGGTTCGCTGTACCCGCAGGCTGCGCCCGGTCGGCTGCGATCCCAAACCGGCGCTTGCGTTCGGCCTGCTCAAGCGGAACCCGGAGGCCCCGGGTGCTGCGAGCCGTAGTAGCCGCCGAGTTCGCTGCGATAGCTCTCGTCCGCATGGCGCTCCTCGTGATACGCGGGGGCGTTCTTGATGTTGTCCTTCGAGCGGTTCACATGGACGACCTCGGCTTTGTAGTCGATGCGTTCAATCACGCCCGCGGGCAACATCACGGTTCTGCCCAAGATCCACAATCCTGTCGCAACGATCAGGTACGCGCTGCCCGTCTCGGCGTTCGCCGTGTCAACCCGTCCGATGTCCCCATCAGTGGCTTCGATGGAGAAACCGACGATATCGTCGGTTGGTGCAGCGCCTTCACGCGCGTGCCACATGTCCGCCGCGCTCGTCATGAGCTACCTCCCGTACGTCGTCTCGGTGGGCGATCTGGGTATCGCTCGCATGGTACGCCCGGCCGCGAACGCTTTGAACGCTCGCCTACACAGCCGCCGTCACGCGGCTTCTGACGAGCTTCCTGACGCTCGACATGCTGACCGCCTCGGTCCAATCGAGTGTCCGGTCGGAACCGGGTGCGGGGGACGAAGTTCGCGCGCGCAGACGTATCGTCATGCGCAAGGGAGATGATGTTGGCATCGAGGCGTTCGACGTGATCGTGATTGGCGCGGGACCCTCCGGGGAGGTCGCCGCCGGGGATCTCGCCGCCGCGGGACGTAACGTCGCGGTCGTGGAGGCGGCGCTCGTTGGTGGGGATGCGCGTTTTATGCGTGCATGCCGTCCAAGGCGCTGCTGCGTCCGGCCGAGGTCCTCGCTGAGGCGCGACGCGTACCGGGGGCTGCCGAGGCGATCACCGGGTCGTTGGACGTCGCGGCGACGCTCGCGCGTCGCGATGAGGTGATTCACTCGCTCGACGATGGTTCGAAGGTCAGCTGGCTCGACGAGCACGGGATAACGCTGATTCGTGGTCACGGGCGCCTCGCCGGCGAACGATGTGTGAGTGTCGGCGATCAGCATTACGAGGCGCGCAGGGCAGTCGTCGTCGCGGTCGGAAGCGCCGCCGCGGTCCCGCCGATCCGGGGCCTCGCGGACGCGAGACCGTGGACCAATCGCGAGGTCACCACGGCGCGAGAAATCCCCGCCGGTCTAATCGTGCTCGGAGGCGGGGTGGTCGGCGTGGCAATGGCGCAGGCGTACAGCGAGCTTGGCGCGAGCGTCACGATCGTAGACGCTCGATCGGCTCGTCTCGGGCGAGGAGGCCTTTGTCGCAGAGGAGTTGGGCGCGGCGTTTCGCGACCTGGGCATCGACATCCGCCTCGGGGTGACTGCCGAGTCGGTCGATCGCGCCGGGGCGATCGTCAAGGTCGAGTTGAGCGACGGCCAAGGCGTCGAGGCGGAGGAAATTCTTGTGGCGGTTGGGCGCCGGGCGCTCACCGACGATCTGGGACTTGAGACCGTCGGCCTCAAGCCGGGCGAGACGATCAAAGTCGACGACACGCTTCGCGTGCCGGGTCGGCCGTGGCTGTTCGCAGTCGGCGATGTGAACGGACGCTCGCTGCTCACGCACATGGGGACCTACCAGGCGCGTGTGGCCGCGCAGGTGATCGTCGGCCGCGAGGCGCGAGCAACGCGCGACGATCACGGCGCGCCGCGCGTGATCTTCACCGACCCGCAGGTCGCCGCGGTCGGGCTCACATTTCAGGGCGCCCAGGACAGCGGAATCAACGCCCGCGCGTACGACGTCGCGACGTCCGACACCGCAGGCGCGAGCTTTCACGGCCGCAATACGCCCGGCACCTCGCGCCTGGTGGTGGACGAGGATCGCTCCATCATCGTCGGGGCCACATTCACCGGCACCGAGGTTGCGGAATGGCTGCAGGCCGCGACAATCGCCCTGGTCGGCGAGATCCCACTGGCGCTACTGCGAGAAGCCGTCCCGGCCTTCCCGACACGCAGCGAAGTCTGGCTGCGCCTGCTCGAACGGTGGAGCACACAGACACGCGCCCGGTCGCGGTCTGCCGGCCAATGATTCAGACGTGAACCTCGTCGCCGGCGAGCCTGCGCCGACGCGCGAGACGTGTCCGAGACTCTCGGAGCAGCCCGAACGCTCGTTGCGGGGATCTTGCCGACGGTGCGCCCGTCGACATGATCTTAAATTGGAAAGCCCAATCGACTACGCGGAACGGACGGGAGAGTTGGAGTGTTGCGCTCATGACGATTGTCTTTCAACGTTTCTCGCGGGTGTTGGTTGGCGTGTTCGTCTCAGCTCAGGAACGATTCGACGACCGGTATGAGGGTGTTCTCGTCTTGGAACAGGAACGCGTGTCCGGCGTCGGGGTAGAGCACGAGCTTTGCTCCCGGGATCAGTTTCGCCAGCGCGTGGCTGTTGACGACCGGGTCGAGCCGGTCGAGGGTGCCGTCGGCGACGAGCGTCGGGACGGCGATCTGGGCGGTCCTTGCGGCCGCTGGGTCGCCGTCGTCCCACCATTGTGTTATGGCGTGCGCTTGGGCGGAGATGGTGGCGGCCGATGGCGCGGCGGCGCTTGGATAGCCTGCGATCGCCGCCCCGAACGCCGCGGCCGCCGCAGTCTGGTTGGCGGGGAACAGATCGGCTGCCACCGTTTTCGCGTTGGTGCTCGAGAGCGCGTTTATCGCGGCCTGTGACGGTTGCACCACCTTGCCGGTTCCGGGGAACGTCGCGCACAGCACCAGGCGGTGCACCTGGGTCGGGTGTCGTATCGCGAGGGCCTGGGCGATCATGCCGCCCATGGACCAGCCGAGCACGTCCGGTTTGCCGAGGCCGAGCGAGTCGATCAGCGCACTGGTCTGATCGGCCATCGCGTCGATCGTGAGCGCTGCCGGCAGCGCCTGTGTATCGCCGACGCCGGCGTTGTCAAAGATCACGACCCGGTAATGCTTCGCGAGAGCGTCGACGAAGCGCGGATCCCACGACTCCATGGTCCCGCCGTAGCCCATGATCAGGACTAGAGGCGGTCCGCTGCCGAAGCTTCGGTAGCCGACCGTGCCGAGCTTGGTGTGAGCGGTCTGCACGGCCGCCGCGACGATGCCCGTGCCGCCGGACGCAGCCTGTGTCAAGCTCACCGCATCGGTCGGTGCGTTGATCGTGAGCGGCGCGTTGACGGCGCTGATGAACTCGTTGCTGGATGAGACCAACTGGCTTGCCGGCTCGTCGCAGACGGCGTCTGAGGTGCCGCCGGGACGCGCGCGTTGGGTGCGAGTGATTCGCAGCGGCAGCGGCGGACCGGTTGCCGCGACGTAGATGCGCCCCGGGGCGCTGCCGGGACGATCGCCGGCGTCGAGCAGCACCACGGCACGACGCCCGCCGACCGACGCGGTGCCTCCGACAGAGAGTGTCCCCAGATGCTGGCCCAGCAGGCAGAGACCGAGGGTTGCCGGCTGCGTGAGCGCGAGCAGGCCGCCAGCGGTCGGCACCTGCGAGGGCGCCGCGCTCACCCAACGTCCGGGCAGCGCGGCCAGCTCGGCGCCTCTCACTCCGATGGACGCGTAGTACGTGCGGTTTCCGCGGAAATAGATCATGCCGCTGACCGCGCGCAGGTCGAGCGTGTCCGATCCGTTCTGCTCAGCCAACGTAGCCTTTCCAGGCAGCAACAGGTATGTGGACTCCGAGACAGTTGTGCCCGGAATGGCCGCAGTCGCCTGCAGGTGGAAGCTGTGAACGTGATCGATCGCCGCCTCAGCCGCGGCGAGAATCCGGGCGGCCGGCTCAGCGGCCAGACCAGCGCCGCTGCTTCTCGACGCTGTGTGACCGCCGCCCCCGCAGCCGCTAACGGCCACCGCTACGCCGACGGTACACCCGGCGATCAGCACTGTTCGCGCCTTCAGCCACGATCCCGCTCGAGTCACTGACAACTGATGCTCTGTGCTGGTCATGACTTCTCCTGGTGATGCGATGTTGATCGGCGTCGCCCTCCACCCAGCAAGCTCGGGAGACCGGGAACGCGTCGGTGGCCTAGATTCAGAAGCCGTCGCGATCGTCGTGCTCGCGGGAGGCGCGATCAGCTTCCTCACCCGACTAGCTCCGAAGCCGACACGCCCCAGACCGAAGGTCGGTAACGAGCGTCTCCAACCGTCTGCGTAAGCCGGTGTGCCGGCTCGTCCGCGAATCGACGCGGTGACACCGGTGCCCCCTCCAGACGAGGAGGAGCGCAGACAAACCCCGGTCCTGGACTGTCGCTTTCGCCAAGCCATCGCGACAGCCTAATCCGCGCCGACCTGCGCGACTGCTCCCGCGTGTTAGGGACAGCGCGGCCCGCCACCGGATTCGCCCAGACGCGAGCGCGTCAAACGCTCCGCTCGCGCACCCTGGGACAACCAGCATGCGTCGACAACACCGAAGGCATCACACTCGTAACCGGCGGTGATGCGTGAGCACGCGGAGCAAACACGCGCACGCGCGCGAACCCTTTCCCGCTTGTGAAGTGGTCGGCGCGCACGTCATGCTGATCAGGGCCAGTGTCTGCGCGGCTTTAGCGCCAGGCGGTGTACGCGCCGTGCACGCGGCGCGTACACCGTCGAGCCGAGCATGCGCGCGCCGCTGTCACCAAGAGCTGCCGCTGAGCAGGCCATTCCTCGAAGCCGACGCCCGGACTCGAACCGGGGACCCCTTCATTACGAGTGGCCCATTGCGAGGGCTTTTTAGCTCTGCAGAGCGATCTCAGATGCGCTTAGATGCGCTTAGATCGGGCCACATTTGCGGAGTTCGGGACATGGTTCGGGACACGGATTCCGGCGCCGGCGTGAGGTCGAGCTGCTCAGGCGACGCAACCGCCTTCAACGCCCTCGACAGGCGGCGCTCGCAGTTGGGCGAAAGCGAGCGTGCGACCGCCAGCCCGATTGGGGCCCGCCGCTCGTCCTTGCCGGCCCGCCTGACCGCGTCCCTACTGCTGGAGTTGCCGCCTGCCGTACTCCGGCCAGCCCGCGGTTCGTGGGGTGTCGGCCGCATGACTGGACCCGTCGCCCCACGCGATTGCTCAGTGGCGGCGCTATCGGCGCGACCGAGGGGCTATCTGATCGCGCCGATGATGCCGCCGCCGACGCCGGCGAGCACGATCCCGGCCATGGCGATCTTAGCTGGACGGGTTCCCGGCCGGGGAACCTTGAAGACCCAGATTCCGATGCTGGCGTTGACGAGCAGGCTCAACTGGGCGATCGTGAAGCCGGCGCCCGTCCCGACTCGCGACACCAAGCCGAGCAGGGCGACGTTGCCGATGCCGAATAGCAGGCCGGCTGCCACCTGTAATGCGGTGATCTTCTGGCTCAACCTGACGGGCTCGCCGGCGCTCACTGCCAGCACTGACCCCGCGAGCAGGATGCCGAGCGCCAAAGGGAAATTGGCGACCTGCGCCGGGACCTTCGCCCACTGGGCGGGCACGAAGTAGCTCCCCCAGAGCACGCCCGTAGCGGTGGCCCAGAGCAGGCCAGCGCGCTGGCGACCGGCGTTGCGCACGGCGGCGCCTCGGTCAGAAGGCTGCGTGTCCCGGGCGCTGACAACCATCACCACGCCCGCGGACATGACGACGAATGCCGCGACAAGCACGGTGACGCGGGTAGCGCCGAAGTCGTTGAGCTCGCCGAACAGGAGGGCCCCCCAGGCGAATGCCGTGATGATGTTCAGCGGTGTCCACGTCCCGGCGGCGCGGGCGAGGCCGATCGTCTCCGAGGCGCGAAACGCCGCGAAGTTCCCGACTGTCCACACCAGTCCACCGGCTAGCGGCAGCCAGAATTCACGCCAGCCGAGCGAGAGATGCCCGCCGCCGACGATCAGTGCGGCCGCCGCGAGGATGACGTTTCCGACCGCTACGTAGAAGATGCGCGAGCGTTGCGGGACGCCCGGCACGATCTGGGCCAGGGGTATCCACGTACCCCACGCCAGCACCGTCACGAACGACAGCAGCACACTCACGCACGAGCTCCGCACGACGCCTCGCCGCGCCCATCACTGCTCAGCAGCGCTTCAGGAGCACTACGGGTCGGTCGCGCCACGAGCCGTAGTCTGCCAACCGGCGCGATCCACTAATCGCGCACAGGCCACAGCACCCCTCGGCCGCGCGCGCGGCAGGGCGCAGCGCATGTCGGATACCGGGACTCACCCACGCGCCAGGATGCCGGCACCCGCAGTTGGGCGGGAGCGAGAGCGGACGTCGCCGACGACGCGGCGGCGGCGGGTGCGCTACTGCTTTCACGTTAGACCGCTGAAAAAGTGGCGTGTTTGGGGCCGGGTTTGTCCGGTCGTTCGGGTACGATTTTCCCTGTAAATCGGGCGGTTTTGACGATTCCGGGAGGTGTGCGGTGTTGGGGACGTCGGGTCGGCAGCAGGGGTTCTTTGATGCGGCGTGGTGCGTGGATCTGTTGGCGGAGGGCTCGATCTACTGGCTGTTGTCTGAGCATGGCGAGCGGATCGTGCGCGACGAGGACTTCGCTGAGTGCTACTCGAGCTCGCAGGGTCGTCCGTCGATTCCGCCGAGTGTGC
>OBLU010003758.1_pt1 | contig 13737 bp, 9 predicted proteins | sample 1518681 | NCBI WGS metagenome assembly OBLU01 (sample SAMEA3539304, study PRJEB22396) | soil metagenome | biome: tundra; feature: field; material: soil | place: USA | collected 2010-05 | depth 0.15 m
ATTGGATGCTACTCTTGCAATAAACGCGAGAATTTTAGCGTCCCGCTTGAATTCAGCAGCTTCAGGTCGCGTAAATAACCCGCCAAGACACTCCAAGAAAACTCGCAGCTTATTGATGAAATCAGCACGAATGCTCGCGTCAGAGAGGAGTTCCACCGGCGGGTCAATCGGCAGGAGACTGGTTATCCCTCGGCTCGTGAACACCTGCATGACCCTTTGATGCGCCTCTCGAAGCCGGGGCAGTGCCTCATGAAGGCTCGTTATCCCACCCCCGGCACTCTCTCCCTCCTCTAAATCGCGAACCGCTTTGATAGCTGCCGCGAGCGCATCGGCCACACCCGCATAGTCCACTACGTATCCATGAGGCTTACCATTCTTCTTGCGGTTAACACGGGCAATCGCCTGGAGCAATTCGTGGTCGGCCATCTTTCGGTCCAGATACAGCACCTGCTCCACCGGAGCGTCGAAGCCGGTAAGCAACATATTCTTGACCACAAGGATCCCCAGGGGGCTTCGCTTGTTCAGGTCTTCATGTGTGAACGGCAATTTGAACAGTCTCTCGTGATTTTCCCGTTCCGCTTCGCCGGTCCACTGCCCCCATGACTGCGGGTCCTTGTGATCAGCGGAAACTACTACCGCGATCTCAAGTTCGCGCAAGCGCTCGCGGTGCCGATGAACCCGGACCAGGTACTGGGTCCACTCCGGCTGCCCAGCCAATTCGTCTTGTGACAATTCCAACGTCTCGTTCGGCACTGCATCCAGCGCTGTGAGCAAGTCCGCCTTCCCCTTCATAAGCGCTTCGTGGTATCGCACAGCCGCCTTGCGCGATACCGCCACGACCTGAGCCTTAAACCCGTTAGGAAGGACTTCGCCAGCGTAGTGCAGCATCATGTCACGAGCTTTTTCCTCGATAAGCCGCGGTGCTTCTAGAATGTCGGGCTCATTGCCGTAGCGCTGTCGAATTGTGGTGCGCTCTCTCTCAGTGTACTCACGAAAGCGATTGTTAAATGCCTGATCGAGCTGCTCCGTCTGCTCCACCAACCCGTCTGCTGATCGGCCCTCGTAAAGAATCTCAACAGTCGCGCCATCCTGCCATGACGCAGTCATGCCGTACTTGTCGATAAAGCGCCCGAAAATGCCGAGCGTATTCTTATCGCCTTCGCCGAAAATCGGCGTCCCCGTGAAACCTATCTTCGCCGCGTTTGGCAGGGCTCCCATCATGTATGAGTGGAAACTTCCAGCCTGTGAGCGGTGACACTCGTCAATCAGCAGAATGATTCTCTCGTCATCGTTCAGTTCCTCAACCTTGCCGTCCCCCTTCGGAACAGTGGCTCGCAAAGTGCGCGTCACTTCCTTCACCCCAGGACCACTCGTGATTTCCCGCAACCGTGAGGTGTTCTGCAATTCCAGCCGTGCGTGCTCACTCTTCGCTAACTCTCCCCCTGCGATTTCGTTTGGCTCGCCCGCTTCACTTTCCACCCTCACGTACGCTGCAACTTCAGCCGTAAGCGTTTCGGTCTCCCGATCAATGTCCTGGTTCTTCTGCATCATGCAAAAAACCAAATCGGGACCCTGTTCGCGTAAGATCCGTTGCACAATCTCAACCTGCGGTAAGTTCTGCTTCTTGTCCTCCTCCGATGGTCTTATGTTTTCTCCCGAGAGTTGCATCGTGCCCCGAAGCTGTCGCTCCAGTGACGTTCGGTCGCTCACGACCACGACCTTGAAACCCCTGAGCGCCTCCAGCGTGCGCAGTTTCCGCACCAGGAAGGTCATGGTGAGACTCTTCCCGCTGCCTTGTGTGTGCCATATCACACCACCGCGCGTATCCGCGTCTCCTGTTACCTTCTTTGTCTTGCCGGTTTGCAGATGGTGAATAGTCCTGTGCACAGCTCGGAACTGCTGGTAGCGTGCTACCTTCTTTATGAGCCGACCTTCCTCTGTATCCCAGACCGTAAAGTTTCGCACCAGATCTAGAAGATGCGCTGGCCGCAGCATCCCAGCAACGAGCATCTCCTGGCCCGAGAGTGTTCCACCCTCTTTCCCCAACTCGCGCAGGACTTCCTCCTGCGAAACCGGGCTGGCGTCCTTCCACTCCCCGAAATATTCACCTGTATCTCCGAGGGTACTGGCAACGGCTCGATCATAGTGCGAGCCGATCATCAGGGCGTTGAACTTAAACAGCTCCGGAATACCTTCCCGCTCTGCGTGATCCAATTGGCGCTGATTCGAGTAGTGGAGAAGCTGATCTACAGCCTTCTCAAGCGGATCGGTCACGTCTCGTCCCTTGCACTCGATGACCACAAGTGGCAAGCCATTTACGAACAGTACGACATCCGGTCGCTTAGTGTGAGGTGTGCCTTTGATGAGTACCTGAAACTGGTTGATGGCGAGGAACTCATTCTCTTCGAGGCGCTCGGGCTGCCATGTGATGGCTTGAAGCTGCACTTCTTCACCCGCCTTAGGCCCCTGCGCCACGTTCACGCGCACACCTCTTAGTAGCCGCTGCATAAAGTTCCTGTTCATCTCCAACAACCCCCGACCCTCAGGTCGCAGCAACTCACGCACCGCCCGATCGATCGTTAGATCGTCCAGCCATTCCTGTCCCTGCTCGTCTCTGTTGATTCGACGAAAGGCAGCCCGGAGGCGTTCCAGCAATACCGTTTCGCTGAAGCTGGTGCGACATGTTTTGGCGGGATACTCCAGATCACCTTGGATGAAGTCCCATCCGATGGCCACGAGCTGGGCCAGGAGGGGTCGCTCGACTTCGGTATACTCGTTCGGGTTCTCGCGATCGTAATCTACTTCGGGGATAATTGAGGTTGGCATAGCAATGCGAAACCGGGTCACGCTCTCACTCGGATTCGTCCAGTTAGTACGTTACGTGCAAGGCCACGCTGCAACAGCTTAAGCTTTTGCACCGCGACCTCCTCATGAGCCAGACGTGCCTCGAATGTTTGGGCCAATTCCGCCACTCTATCCTGCTCCGCTCTTTGCGGTACTGCCAGCTTACAGCTTGTAAGCTCTTCACGATTGATCTTAGGAAACCCACTCCGCTCCGAGACGGACACAGCGAATTGTGAGAAGGCTTCTCCCAAGACCATCATCAACAGAAACCGCGGATTCATCCTATCGCTTGGCCGCAGCGGGTACATGTCCGCACTGCACAAGCCTTCACGGTCCGCGAGAACAGCTTTCCGTAAGTACGGCCGGATCTTGCTGTAAACAACGTCGCCTGCTTCGCAGACATACTTGCCACTGATGGCTCCCTGCTCCGCGGCAGTTTCCAGCTTCAGTAGACGACCAGTGCACATCTCGATGTGATCTGGTGCAATAAGTGGCCAGTCACGGTACGGCTCCCTCCGTGGATCAACTTGCCCCGTGGGGAACTTACACAGCGAGAGAAACGGCAGCACTTCCCAGTCAACGGGCACCTTCCCGCATGACGAGTCCTGGAATTGTTCTGGACAACGGACCGGATCACGCAGCCCACCGTGTTGATCAAGGCCGAATGTTAGAAGATTGTGGTACAGGCCCGATTTCACTTGCTTCAACTTTGCTAGTACCACCCTCGCCCCCTGGATTGCCGCTTCCAGCACATCTAAGACCTCCGCAATTAATATCTGCTCCTTGAAGGGTGGAATCCTGACCTTCGTATTGAGCAGCACTGTGTTAGCAAAATTGACCTGTGACTCCGCCATCCCAGTTGTCCGTGCCTGTAGGAAGTCCTGTGTCTCCCGCAGGGCCAACACGCCAGAGAGGATTTGTGGCATCACGACAGCAGATCGCGCGCGTAACGCGATCATCTTGCCCGACACGATTAGATGCCTCGGCTGCGTGGTCACATGGACGACAACACCAACTCGGTCGCGAGGACCGGCTTTCGTAATTAAGACATCGCCATGGTGGATCTCCAAGTGATGCCGATTCCAGTATTTCGTGGGTAACAGCTTGTGCGCAGTTTCATTCCAACCGTCCCATGTGATAGCTGTTGTCTTCAATACTCCCCACTCCTCATCTGACATCAGTTCACGCTCTTCACAATCGGGACTTGGGCCGCAGAAGTGCTTTTCGATGAGCCGCTCAACCGGAACCTCGGACCAGCCAGATGGAAGGCAATATGCAGGGGAAGAATCGACAAACACTGTTGTGGTCGCCGTCATGAGTAGCCAAGTTCCTTCCGCATGCTGTCAAATCTATCGGCCGCTTCGGCACGTAATTTCTCATGAGTATCAAGCGAAATGCGATATTTTTCCCAGAGAGTGTCCAATGCACCGATGACAAGCTGGCGTTGCGCGTAAACGCCCACAGTGAGCACGCGAGACAGCGCTTCCCGAGAGAGGTCGAGTGCAAGGTCACGCACTTGCTCCGTCGTCAGTGCGGCACGAGCTTCTCCTAACCGGTTGAGCAGCGCTTCCTCTAAATCCCGAAGCTTCTTACGCGATTGTTTCAACTTGTCGCAAATCTCCTCGTACGGTTTGAGTTTGGCCCTGATTGTTTCCATTTCCGCCAGCACCGGCGCAATCTCCGCTTCGAGTTGCGCGACTTCAGCGCGGAGACTGCTGGCATCCTTACCTGCGTGTTCCGTCGCGGCAATTGATTCAGGGACTTTCTTGCTACCTTTGAGGATCTTAATGCGGTCTTGCTTATGGTCGATCGAGCCCTTCAATGCCTTGCAGTCATCCTTGAGCTCCTTCGCATAGTTGCGCTCCTCAGCTTCACTGTCCTCGGCTCCGTTGGCCTCTTCCCCGGCATCCTCGCTCTGCTCGAACTCTTCTTTCTCGCCTTCGAGACGGGCGACCTCGGTCGCTGCATCTTTCACTTCACGGAGGTAATCAGGCAGCAGTCGGCGCACGAGTTTGTGCTCTCGCACTGCATCGCGGTCCTCCCTCTTACTTTCGGCGTCTTCAATGACGTCCCGAATCGTATCCACCCAGCCGTCCACCAGCTCGTCAAAGCCGCGGGCTGCGATTGTCTTGAAGTCGTCGCTCTGTTCTTCCCACCAAGTGACCATTGTTCCAGCGATCTGGAAACGATCCAGTAGTTCGATTGGCCGGAGCGCTGCATCGAATGAGCCGAGGAACTCCGCACGGATTACCATTGGGTCACGGGTGTTTGGCAAGTTGGTGAGACGCGGCACGACGAACGTCCACCAGCCCGTGAGGACGTTGTGCAGTGCAGTCTCCCGAGCTTTCACGCCAGCGTCTGCTTCCAACGTTGCACGGAGACCGGCGCGTTCCTTCAACCTTGGCGCGAAATCTAGATATTCGCTATTCCGAGGCAAGAATAGATGCGAGGCGTCGAAGCCATGGGTTGCAAACAAGCCGGCAAGCGATCTAACTTCCGAACAAGGGACGCCACCATGTAAGTGGGCACGGACATCGTGCGGCTCGGGCGGTGGAGAATTATCTGCGTAGCGTCGGATGTTCAGTGAAAAGTCGTTCTCCTCCGACGCTATGCGTTCTGTCGCTACTACCGCGGAATACCTGGGAATCGCTTCGAATCGCTCGAAGGTGTTAACAATTTTCTCAATGTGTTCGGCCCGAAGGTAGTTTTGCGCACGGCCGGGTTCATATTCGCGGTCCGCATTGATGAACAGGATTTTTCCCGCACGCTCCTTTGGCTTCTCTCCTTTTGGGCGCATCAGCATGATGCAAGCGGGAATCCCGGTGTTATAAAACAGTTGCGGCGGGAGCCCGATGATGGCCTCGATGTGGTCATTCTGAACAAGCTTGCGCCTGATCTTACCTTCTTCCCCTCCTCGGAACAGAACACCAAGCGGCATGACGGTCGCCATGATCCCGCCCGTAGCGAGCGAGAAGAGCATGTGCTGAAGAAACATTAAGTCAGCACGCTTGCCGGTTTCCTTACAGAATCCGTAAGCAAAACGCTCCGTGAACAGCATCCCCTCTCGCTCGTAGTTCATGGAGAATGGAGGATTAGCCAGGATATGATCGAAGTAGATGCGCTGCCCCTTGCTATCAAGATGTGCAGGGTGGGTGAGCACATCATCGTTTTCAATGAATGCCTTCTTCTCAATGCCGTGAAGGATCATGTTCATCTTGCCCATGACCCATGCACTGCCCCCTGTATCCTGTCCGTAAAGTGACAGGTTTTCCGCGTCCCCGCCGTGCTCCTCGACATATTTACGCGAATAGATCAGCATGCCGCCGGACCCGCACGCCGGATCATAAACTCGGTGCCCCGATTGCGGCTTGACAAGGCGAACCATCAGCCGCACGACTTCACGGGGGGTGTAGAATTCTCCCCCCTTCTTGCCTGCGCTATCCGCGAACATCTTGATGAGGAACTCATACGCCGATCCAAGGAGATCCTCGTGCTCAAAGTCCTCATTGCGTAAACGATACTTCCGGAAATGTTGGATCAACTTCCGTAGTTTCACGTCTGGTAGAGGGTTCTTGCCCACCTTTTCGCAGAAGTTTATGTGGGTCAGCACACCCTCCAACTTCTCCAGGTTTGCTTCTTCCAGAGCGTCCTTCGCCTTGTTCAGTCCGTCTCCGACATTCTGGTGGAGGTTGTCGTCGATATGCTTCCAACGGGAAATCTTTGGGACAAAAAAGTCCTGATAGTTCCGAGGGTTCTCGACCTCCTGCTCAGCTTCCTTCTCTGCGTCTTCTGGCGAAGCCCCGTGTTTCAACAGCCCCGCAATTTCTGATGCCCTCAGCTGATCTCGCTCTACATCAAACACATCGGAGCAACGTTTGAGAAACAGAATCCCAAAAATGAAGTCCTTGAATTCAGAGGCATCCATCTTGCCGCGTAGGATGTCAGCGGCTGCATAAAGATGTCGTTCGAGTTTTGCCAGTGTGAGTCGTGCCATCGGGAAGCCCGATTATAACGCCCCGGCGACAATCCCAAACCTCCAGAGAATTCCCTGCCACAGGTCCCAAATCTTCACCTGCCACCGCAGCGATGGCTTACCTGTGTCGGAACTGGCTCGGACTGTCTCTCCCGGCATCTGAGCGGCAGAGCGGGTGATTCTAGGGGAAACACACCATCAATCTTCCGCATGATCCGCTCCGCCCAATGAACGGCGGCGGCCACTAGCGACTCCGTCCTCGGGCTGGAGCGGCTGTCAAACAGATCGTCAGCAGCCTTCAGATGACGCGCCATCAGGATTCCCGCCACAATCGCCAGCACGCGTTTGCGTCCCTCTTCCACAGCGCGATGTTAGCACGTTCGCTTTGTGTTCTCATTCACGAGAGCTGCTCGCCTACTACTACTAACTAAAAACCAAGCATTTTGAGGGGCAAAATATCGCAGTCTCACTGGGATTTTCGTTTTAGACAACCCATTCGTAAGTTATTGTTATAGATGGTTTTGTCCAGTATTATTGGCAAAAAATGTTGGGGTGAGGCGTATAGCTTCCCGGTAGCGCTACCAAATCTTCTACTTGGCGTTAATCCTAAGTATCCTAAGTATTTATGCGGTTCCTGGCGAGATCTCGCCGTTTTCTTTCCTGTCTTTTTAGTCCTCATACGTCTCTCTCGTTCCCTGGATGCATGGACAGTAAATGGACAGTAAACCGGGGTGAGGAGGGCAGGTTCTCTTCGGGGCGGAAGTTCTGCAGGAATCCACACAGACCGGACACTAAATGGACACTACGGAAATCACAGAAGTCTGCTTCTTGGCTCGCGACCGCCACTTCCATATTCCGAACAAATCTTTCCACCATCTTGACGCAGGCTTTGTAGCTGGTACGGTTAGGGATGCGCACGCCACTTTCAATATCATTAGAGCTTCTGCATGGCTAACAAACCAACAGATCATCGTCCCGGATTGCGGTTCAGAAAACTAGATCTCCACCTCCATACTCCCGCATCGAAGTGCTTCGCAGATCAATCGACCACTGCTGATCAGATAGTCGCTGCGGCATTGTCCAAGGGATTAGACGGGATCGCCATCACGGACCACAACAGTGGGGCTTGGGTTGACGACGTAAGAGCTGCGGCCGCAAAGACTCCTCTGGTCGTCTTTCCAGGAGTCGAAATCACTTTTGCCGGTGGCAAAGAAGGAGTTCACCTGATTGCCCTCTTTGACCCAAAGTACGGCCGCGCAGAGATAGAAAGTCTACTTGGCAATCTTGGCCTCAAGCCGGAGCAATACGGCGATATCACGACTCTTGTGCAAATGGATGTTGTGAATGTTGCCAAGATCATTCGCGAACGTGGCGGCCTTGCCATTCTGGCACACGCAAATTCGACCAGGGGTGCGCTATCCGATATGCGGGGCCAGCAGCGCATCCAACTTGTTCAGTCACCCTATGTAATTGCGGCCGAAGGGACCGATTTTCAAGACAAGGACGCAGAACAAAAGGGGAAGCGGGTGACTGATCTCCTAAATGGCTCGGATCCTGACTTCAAGCGCAAACTCGCTGTATATCAGGCGTCTGACAATCCGACTGGCAAGGGTGATGGTCAGCATGCGGCCCAAGGAATCGGGACACGTTTTTCGTATTTCAAAATGGACGACATCAATCTCGAGGGGCTCCGTCAGTGCATGATTGATCCAGACGTCCGCATTCGCCAGGATTTCGAATTCGTCACTTTTTCGTATCCGCGAATCGCACGTCTGAAAGTGAAGGGCGGATTTCTCGATGGAGCTGAAGTATTTTTTCACGACGGCCTGAACAGTATTCTCGGCGCCAAAGGTGCTGGGAAATCCCTTCTTATCGAATTCCTCCGCTTTGTGCTAAATCAACCCCCCACAAACGCGGAGGTGCTTGCAGATCACGAGAGTAAGCTAGAGGTCAGGTTGGACGTGTACGGATCAGTTGAGGTGACACTGATAGATGAGACAGGGCACAGCCTTGAACTGAAGCGCATCTACAATCCAGCTGAAAATCATCCGTACGAGAACAATGAGCACTTTGATGTTGCGCAACTTTTTCCGGCACTCTTCCTGAGTCAAAACGAAATTATCAAGATTTCCGAAAGCGAGAATGAGCAAATCGCATTCATCGATAGATTTTTTGATTTCCGAAGCTATCAGCAGGAAATCTCGGATAGTGAGAAGAAACTAGGGACACTCGATTCACAACTTGCCGATGCCCTCCGTGCGTTTCATGACCTCAAGCCGATCGAGCAGCAAATTGCAACAGCGACTAAAGATATTGAACACCTAGACGCCGCATTGAAAAACCCGGTGTTCGACACGTTCTCGCAGGCCGAATCGAAGGATCGAGCGCTTAGGACTCAAGTGGCGGCAACCAACTCTTTGCACGAGCAGCTAACGAATTTCCGCACAACTTTCGAAGCAAGTTCACTGCCTTCCGTTCCGGAGTCCCTGAAAAACGATCCAAACCTACTGCGTACTTCAGATATCAACAACGCAGCAAAAACTGCTGTGCTCCAGGCACTCGACGAAGGTGTCGCGATAGCAGCTCGGCACGTGACCCAAATGGCTGCAGAGTACGACAAATGGTCTCCCACATTTGCCGCAGCGAAGAAGGAGTATGACAACGCCACCCAACAAGGAGGCGGGGATTACAAGCTGCTGGCACAAAAACGCGCGAAGCGCATGAAAGACCTGGAGACACTTAACGGGAGGGCCACAGCTCTGAAAGAACGCAGTAATCAGATCAAGGACATCACAGCCTCCCGTAAGAAAGCGTTGGAGTTGTTGACGAATGCGTACGAGCGCTATAGCCAAGAGCGCAAATCCAAATGCCAGAAGATCGAGCAGGAAGCATCCGGCAGGCTCAAGATCGAAATCCATGAATCGTCTAACGTGGATGAGTTCCGTGGAAGACTCATGTCACTTAAACGGGGCTCTCACATGCGCGACGTTGAAATTGAAAAGATTTGCACTAAGTCTGCTCCGGGCGAATTCAGTCGTGCGGTCATCCGTTACGGCTACTCGGGAGACCCCAAGATGTTGGAAGAAGTTGCAAAGAACGCCGAAATTGATGCCGCAGCGATGCGCACCTTGGCCGAGTTTCTAAATAATGAATATCGGTATGAAGACCTTCTCACTCTTGAATACAAGGCGTTGCCACAAGACAGACCAGAGATTCGCTACAACGTTGGGCAAAACGTATTCGAACTAGTGGGCCGGCTCTCTATCGGTCAAAAATGCACTGCGATGTTGATTATCGCGCTAAGCGAGGGGGTTACGCCGATTGTGATAGACCAACCGGAGGATTCCCTTGATATTCGATCAATCTGGGAGGATATGTGTACCAAGATTCGGCGCGGCAAGGAAAGGCGTCAGTTTATATTTACTACGCACAGCTCAAGTCTTGCCGTGGCGTCGGATACGGATAAATTCATAATCTTGGAAGGTGAAGCAACACGTGGCCGTGTCGTTTATTCTGGGTCCATGGACCACGCTCCCGTGAATGCTGAAGTCGTCAAGTACCTGGAGGGTGGGACGGAGACCTATCGTACGAAATACGATAAGTATCAATTGGAACGGTGACCGCATGCTGTATTTTGCCTACGGCTCAAACATGTGCACCGAGCGGCTTCGACGCCGAGTGCCATCAGCCGCAGCGCCGCAGGTTGCCAAGCTGTCTGGTCACACTTTCCATTTCCACAAGCGCACGCACGCCTGACTAAAGCATGAAAGCATGAGGCCTCCAACGCACAAAAGGAGCCACACTCTGAAAACCGCAGGGGACGTTTACATCGCAGGTTCCAAGACCGCTGACGACTGGAAAGCGTTTCGCAAAACGCTCGTCCCCGGCAAAGATCCCGCCTTTTGGCAGAAGGCCTTCGAGGGCTACTTCCATATCCGCTTGTCGTTGCGGTACCTGGATCCAATAAAGGTGCTACAGGACAACGGAACATTTCAAGGCGAAGGCTTTTCCATCGTTGCTATTCAGTGCACCCTTATCGAGTTTCTCGAGTCCACTGTTGAAGGGCGAAGCTACCGTTACCGCCGTCGTGGTGATCCTCCGCTTGGTCCGCACGAGTATTGCGATAGCAGCGACCTGTTCGTGCGTTTCCTTACGAAGAGAACGCCCTTCGACACGCAATTTAACGCGGATATTGCTCGGGAGTTCTACAAAAATGTCAGATGCGGCCTACTTCATGAAGCGTGCACGAAAGAAGGGTGGACGATCTGGGCAAAGAGTCCCATCGGCACATTCGTGTCAGCCGCCGACAAGATAGTCTACCGAGACAACCTCCATCTTGCGCTCCTCCAATTCATTGACTGGTACAAAGGAGCCCTCGTTACGGATACCTCCCTTCAGGAGGCGTTCATACGAAAATTCGATAGTCTCTGCACATAGCCGGTCACTGTGCCGTCTTCGCACGCTACACCGGTCAGAGCAACCATTCCCGATTCATTCCTCGCCGTCACTACCGGGCCCTGGGGGTGCGAGTACCAACTCTTCAAGTACGCTCTCGATGATCGGGTGCTTCTGGTTGTCATTGAACCGGACCCTGTAGCGGTGGCTCCGGTGCAACTCATGTGCAATTTCGGCAGTTGTAAACGCGTGATACTTCGCTGTGAATTCGCCTCTATCCTCGGAAAATAAATCGAAATAGATTTTGTCCTCTGCCTTCCCAGCGAGCGCCTTCCGGTAGACGTTTATCACCGCTTCCTGACCTCGAGCCGAAAAGAGGGTTGAAGCACTCCTGCCTGGCGTTTTTGAACGCGAAACCTTCCCGCCTCGGAATCCCCGATCCACATTCGTGGGCTGCTTCGCGGCGGCTTTGGCACGGCGATCAACCTCCTTAAGAATGGGCGCGGACTTCCCTTTTACCCATTGAATTTCTGTAAAGGCTTTTACCTTAGGCCGTAATAAAAGGAGTTCATTCCACAGGTCCGCATTCTCAACTGGCTTGCCGTCGGCGTTTTTCCATCCATTCTTCTTCCAGTAAGGAGCACGGCGATGATTGTCGTTCACATACAGCGAATCGCTAATAACGATTATGCGCGGACACCTCAAGAGAACAGCGAACTGCCGTGCATGTTCGAAAGCTCTTATGCAGGCCCGCAACTCCATTCTGTTGTTTGTCGTCTCAATGTATCCTTCTTCGAAGATCACCTCGTTGTCACGGTTCAGATTCTCTGGAAATTCAGCAATGCCGGCGATACCACCGGGGCCTCCAGGATTCTTCAAGGCGGAACCGTCAACATAGATTTTGAGTGCGTAGGGGTCGGGATGCATATACGGTGCAAGTTCCAGACTAGTACAAAGGCAGGAAAAGGAAAGAGTCCGCGTCCATGCTCCCAATTCGCCGCCAAAGCTGCCCTTCCGGGCGGCTTCCTTAAACGAGGAGAATGTTGGGATTGCAGCCCGTCGACCTTTGGGCTGCCAACCCAACGCTTTGGCCCGAGAAGATCCCGAACGGCCAGTTTCCGATACACCGTCTTTTCGAGCGGTGCTCTGCATAGAATGGGAAAGTTCCTTCGGTGCGACAGCTTTTGTATTCTGACTCGCGATCCCAGAAGGATTGCTATCGAAGAAAGGGAATCAGATGGATGCGCAGAGCGTGGATTTTGGATTTGTGGGAGACGAGAAAGTTCGGTTGGTCTTGGAAGATTATCATTCTCAGGCGGCTAAGGCATTTGAGGCCAGCTCTTACCTCGGTGCAATTGTGGCATTTGGCGCGGTAGTGGAAGGCTTGCTCACTTGGGCCCTGCTGCAGAGGGAGCCTGAGGCGCTGAAGTCCTCAAAGGCTGGAAAGGACAAGCAGGGGAAGGCCAGGCCGCTGCAGGAGTGGAGTCTCACGAACTTGATCGAAGTCTGCGTTGAACTCGACATGATTGGAAAGACGGCGAGTCAGGCTTCATGGGCGTTGAAGGACTTCAGAAACTTCATCCACCCCTACAACGTGCTCAAACAGAGCGCTCGTCCGGACCAGGCGCTAGCGACAGGTGCAGCGGCTGCGCTCACGGAGATCCGACGTAGTCTGAAGGGAAAGATTTCGCAATGAAAACAGGATACGACCATGCGATCGCGATGAACTTTGCTTGGTTGGAGGACGGCCGCGTAGCGGCGTGTCGGGGTCCGAGAACGGAGAGAGACCTGAGTTTCCTTGTTTCCACAGGCATCCGAGCATTGGTTCGATTGGCCCATGAAGAAGAGACTGGTATCTCTTCCGCCGAGGTTTTAGCCGGCGGACTAGAGGACTGCTATGAACCCGTGAAAGATTGGACAGCACCTTCTCAGCATCAGATCGACCGAGTCATCAGATTCATGAATGATTCGCTCAAATCAGGAAAGCCCGTGGCCGTCTCATGCGGAGCGGGCTACGGAAGAACAGGGACGGTTCTCGCCTGTTATTTGGTCTCACTTGGAAACTCGGCAGAGGACGCTATTCAACAACTCATCGAAAAGCGGCCGTGTTCGCGTGAAATCCTTAGAGTACCCGGACAACGGGACGCAATCCACGAGTTTCAGCGTCGAAGAAATCTAGGACTGTAACCTTTCTGACGAGCCCATCACTTCTGGACCGCCCGTTAAGTTGTTTGTCTCCTGCCTTATTGCAATACCCGCAATCGTGCTGACAAAGAACACCCTCGGCCACCTCGCGGAGAGAACCAACATCCACATTAAGCCCCCAGCTCAGGGGCTTTTTCGTTTCGGCCGCTTCTTCAAATTAAATTTGATGTTTTCGCGGACGATGCTTTGACCTGGGTCTCCTTTGACTTGCACTTGCTGAGTCGCGGGCTCGTAATCGGGTTCGTTGGACGCAGCCAAGACGAGGAGGCCCTCCTCCTGCGTTCCTATCCAGTGCCCGAACCCCTTCTCGTCCGTTGGTT
>OBLU010003759.1_pt1 | contig 13734 bp, 4 predicted proteins | sample 1518681 | NCBI WGS metagenome assembly OBLU01 (sample SAMEA3539304, study PRJEB22396) | soil metagenome | biome: tundra; feature: field; material: soil | place: USA | collected 2010-05 | depth 0.15 m
ACCAGTTTAGCTCGACCCACCTCATAGCGACCTCACCAACAAAGGAAACGCTACTCGACAACTGCTCCGTGCCGCCAAAAGCAACCAGAGCGCATCACCCCGCGCACGTGCCGGGTTCAGCATAGAACCCAGCAGGCCCACTTGGCGCAACTACTGTGCCAGATGAATAGTAATGGGCTGTTTCCGCCCCGGACTGCGACGGATTGTATAGAAGTTGGGCAGTGTCCTGCCCTGAATTGAGACGGTGAGACAACAGCATTGAACACCAAAAGCCGCAGTTGACTTGTATCCGTTGGTAAGAACTGGCCCGCCAAACTCGCTAAACGCGCCAAGAGCCACCGCATCGAAGCCCGCTCTTCGCTGCGACCGCCGTTCACTTGTCGGGTGAAGCCAGAGTGCATCACGAACCCTCATTTTAGCCTCTGTTTTAGCATGCTTGGAGTATTTAGCGGGAAGCTCAATTGGGGCTTTGCCTCCCTGGCTGGCGTGGTCCCGGAAAGTTGCCTCCGTGCCGCCGAGTTCGCTCACTTACAACAATCATAATTGCTTATATATAGTATGCAGTATTATTTGGCAGACTGAAAAGTGACTACGCCCGTTGACAAGCCCTGTGTGATGGGTCATTATCGCGTGCAGTAGGCTTTCGTATTCAAGGCTTTTCCTTCGAGGAATCGTGCTGTTCCGACCAATCCTCAGTTCGGACCGGCGCAGGCTTGGAACAAGGGCTTTTCGGAGAAATCCTTTGCAGCCTGTCAGGCGCTGCAACTGAGAGGTAGTTTACAGTGGGTCGGCTGATCGCGGGCGAGAAATGAAAGCGATTGATTCTAATCGGCATAAAGGAAAGTAGCAGAGTTGCTAGACGGCCTGCGGTCTGGTACGGGCCATATTGTGGCGGCAGGCTCCTCCCAGGATCCCCGTTCGCGAAACCCAGACCACCCCATCGAGCATCGTGTGTCGGTTCACTTCGCCTTCTTTGCGCCGGGACTGCCGTTCCCAAAAAACACGTTTCCATCCGGTGATACTTTTCCTCCCCGAATTTCGTTTGGATGTATGTAACGGTTCATTCGACAAACTAAGAATTAAAAAAACAACTGTGAAAACTAAAATTCAAAACACCCTCCTCACCCTGACCTTGCTCGCCGGCTGGCATCGGGCCGCCGCCCAGGCGGTTGACGATGCCAACCGTGCGCCGGCCCAAACGGTCTATATTGGGAACAGCTTGACCGTCACCAACGGCGGTCCGGATGGCGTGCCACCCCTGGTAATACTGGGTGAATACAGCCCCTCGGGCCCGTTGGCCACGTCCCCAATCATCTTCCCCGACGCGGGGAAGGTCACGCAGGTGAAGTTCTATGGAGGCAATTACGACTTCACTTTGTATGCGCTATCCTTCGTTGGGGGTGGATCCAACGCCAACGAGCAGACCTTCAAGGTTGACGCCGCCGCGAGTTTTTCCGGGTCTTCGACCAACTCGGGCGTTCAAACCCTTTCCGTTTCGAATTTCTCTGTAAATGCCGGAGACTTTCTGGCGTTCTCTGGCATCGGACCCTACTACCCGCAGAATCCCAACAACGCGCTGCATAGCGACGCCACTTATGAGAACGCGTCTCAGGCGACGCAGAATCTGTTTGTGGCGGATGGCGGCAGCGGCAACATTTATGAATTTACGCCGGGGGGAGCCAAAAGCACCTTTGCCTCCGGCTTGAATGGCCCTTTTGGGCTGGCCTTTAACAGCACGGGCGACCTGTTTGTGGCGGCTAACGGGAGCGGCAACATCTATGAATACACGCCGGGCGGAGCGAAAAGCACCTTTGCCTCCGGGTTGTATGAGCCTAGAGCGCTGGCCTTTAGCAGCGTGGGCATTCTGTTTGAGACGGGTGGCTTCGACACCATCTATGAATTCACGCCGGGCGGAGTGCAAAGCACCTTTTTCAACAGCATCTATTTGCAGAATCCTGGTTCACTGGCCTTTAACAGCGCGGGCCTTCTGTATGTGGGGTCTTTCAGCAGCATCTATGAATTTACGCCAGGCGGAGTGGAAAGCATCCTTGTCACCGGGGTGAATGGCCCTTACGGGCTGGCCTTTAACAGCGCCGGCGATCTGTTCGAGGCGGATGAAGCCAGCGGCAACATCTATGAATTCACAACGCTCGGAGCGCGAAGCACCTTTGCCTCCGGGTTGGATGATCCTATTGGACTAGCCTTCCAGCCCGTGCCGGTTGGTTATGATAATGATACCGCCACCCCTCCGCTCCCCGGGGCGGAATTTACCGTTGGAATCAACCGTGATCCCAACGCCACGTACGGATATATCGCCGATAACTTCGGGCACCAGGGCCGGACCTACGCCATTGGCGTCGAGTTCCAACCGAACGAGCGTCACGATTGCCGCTTCGGGCAGAATCTGTTTGTGTCGGATTGGACCAGCGGCAACATCTATGAATTCACGCCCGACGGAGTGAAAAGCATCTTTGCCTCCGGGTTGTACTATCCTATGGGGCTGGCTTTCAACAGCGCTGGCGATCTGTTTGTGGGAACGAGCATCTATGGCACCAACATCTATAAGTTCACGCCCGACGGAGTGAAAAGCGTTTACCGGTCCATTGCTGACTCCTATCCTTTGGGACTGGCCTTTAACCAGGCGGGCGATCTGTTTGCGTCGTCTGGGGACAACAACGTCTATGAATTCACGCCGGCTGGGGTGCAAAGCGTCATTGCCTTCCTGCCTGAGCCTGGACTTGGATTGGCCTTTAATAGCACCGGTGATCTGTTTGTGGATACGATGTCTCAAGCGCGCTTCGATATCATTGAAATCACCCCCGGCGGAGTGCAAAGCACGTTCGCATCCTGGTACGGTTATTATCCCGGGGCGCTTGCCTTTAACGGCGCGGGCACTTTGTTTGAAGCGGATGGCGGGTATGCGGCGGATGGGCACAGCGGCATCATTAATCAATTTACGCCGGCTGGAGGGCAAAGCACCTTTGCCTCCGGGTTGGACGATCCTCTGGGGCTGGCCTTTAACAGCGCTGGCGACCTGTTTGTGGCGGATTACGGCAGTGGCAACATCTATGAATTCACGCCGGACGGAACGCAATTTCTCTTTGCCACCGGCCTGCCGTCTCCGGAATCGCTGGCCTTCACTCCTCGCTCCGAGCCAGCCCAAACGGTGTATATTGGAAACCCGGCCCTCGAACCAATAAACGGCGGTCCGGACGGTGTGCCGCCACTGGTCATTATGGGTGAATACAGCCCGGCAGGTCCGCTGGCCGCCTCCACGGCGGCGTTGCCATCCGGGACGGTCCAGGACGTGAAGTTCTATGGACAGAATTACGACTTTACCTTGTATGCGCTGTCTTACGTTGGCCCCGGAGGCCACACGAACGAGCAGTCCTTCCGGGTCGTCTCTTCACAACACTTTTCCGGGACCAACGCCGCTCCCGGCACTATCACCCTTGAAGTTTCCAATTTCCGTGTAAAGGATGGAGATTTTCTGGCCTTTGCCGGCATCGGACCTTTCTATCCGCAGCAACCCAACGACGCGCTCAACACCGGCGCTACTTATGAGGATTCGGCCCAGCCGGTTACTTACGATAATGATACGGCCACACCGCCGGGTGGCCCCGGGGCGGAATTCACCGTTGGAATCAACCGTGATTCCGACGCCACGTACGGCTATATCGCCGATAACTTTGGGAACCAGGGCCGGACCTACGCCATTGGCGTCGAGGTCCAACCGACCCCGGGTCACTTTCAACATCACGAAGACCACGGCCACCATGGTGACCACAGTGACCACGGTGACCATGGTGACCACAGTGACCACGGTGGCAGAGATGACCACGGCCGCGGCCATTAGCAACCTCCTGGCGGCTACGAGGAACCCGGATGGGGCGATCCCCATCCGCGTTCCGGCCATTGGCTTCGCCGCCTTGGGCAATTTGACGGGATTGGAAACTTATGAGCACGAATATCGATGAATCTCTCTTCCAAGCGAGGGCAAAACATCGCTCGCGCCTCCGCTTCCGCGGCGGCGTGCTTTTCGCGCTGCTCCTTGCCATCTTCGGTCCCACCCCAGCCAAGGCGCAGTTTGCACTGGGCACAACTTCCATTGTGGTGGGGCCAACCGTGGGAAGTGGAAGCGTGGTTTTAGCCGCGCCTTCAACTTGGAATGCCTCCTCGTCAGATTCGTGGTTAACGCTCACCACCGTAACCGGCCCAGGCAGCCAAAACGTGATTTTCAATTACCAAGCCAATACTGTCACCGATCCCAACTTGGGCGAGACGCGTCACGCCACCATCACCTTTACTTGCAATGGACAGACGCCGCCTTTGCTCTCGCTCACGGTCACCCAGGCCCGTTACACTTATGTCCAGGCACCCCTGCAGCCGACTTCGGTCGTGCCCGCATTGTACAATCCCGTTGGCGTGGCGGTGGATGGCTCGGGCAATGTCTATATCGCCGACACCGGCAACAACGCGGTGAAGGTGTGGATACCGGGGACCGGCCTGATCACCCTGGTTGCGGGACTGAACTTCCCCGACGGCGTGGCGGTGGATGGCTCGGGCAATGTCTATATCGCCGACACCGGCAACAACGCGGTGAAGGTGTGGATACCGGGGACCGGCCTGATCACCCTGGTTGCGGGACTGAACTTCCCCGACGGCGTGGCGGTGGATGGCTCGGGCAATGTCTATATCGCCGACACCGGCAACAACGCGATCAAGGAGTGGATACCGGGGACCGGCCTGATCACGCTGCCTACTTCGGGATTGAGCAATCCCCATGCCGTGGCGGTGGATGGCATGGGCAATGTCTATATCGCCGACACTGGCAATAACAGGATTGTGAAGTTGCCGAAGGGCGGCACCGCGACGACGATGAACATTACGGTCCAGTCCCCCAACGGCGTAGCGGTGGATGCCGCGGGCGATACTGTCTATATTGCCGACTCGCTGGGGGTCTGGCGGTCCACGTCGTCGATAAGCAAGTTCTCGCTGCACACTGGCGGCTGCGGTTCTGTGGCGGTGGATAGCGCGAACAATGTGTATTTCATCGCCGGCCTCTCGGTCGAGATGTTGCCGCTGGGGGGCTTGAACCCGATCTCGGTGGCTCCGGTGTCAACAGCATCCGGCTACAACCAAGGCGTCGGCGCTGTGGCGGTGAATGCCGCCGGCGATACTGTCTATATCGCCGACTTCCAGGATAACGAGATCAAGAAGGTGACGGTGGCTACCAAGGCCGTGACTAAACTGGTCTCCTCGCCATTCGAAGGTAATAACGGTCCCTTGGGCATAGCGGTGGATGGCTCGGGGAATGTCTATGCGGTTAACGGCTTTGAGACCGAGCTGATAGAGTGGACGGCGGCAAACCAGACCGTAGCCACAATCACGCCGCCTGCCGCAGGAAGCTTCGAAGGCGTGACGGTGGATGGCTCGGGGAATGTCTATGTTTCCGTCTCCGGGACCGGTGCCGGTTCGATCTGGGGGTCGGCGAACGGCTGGAGTCAGTTGCAGAATACTTTTGCCGCGTTTTTCCCGGCGGCGGATGCTGCCGGCGATCTGTATCTTGCCAACTATAATAATGGCAACATCTACAAATGGACCCAAGGTTTCTCGAACCCATCCGCTGGCGGCGCGAACCATCCTGAGGGCTTGGCGGTGGATGCCGCGGGCAATCTCTATGTTGGCTTTGACGGAGGAACGGACTTCGAAATTGATGAATTTTTTCCGGGGACCCCGAACTTTATCCCGCTGGTGCCACCAGGACAAGTGAGCCATCCCCACGGCATAGCGGTGGATGGCTCGGGCAATGTCTATATTGCCGACAATCAGATCCATGAGTATTCACCGGCGAACGGCCTCAGCCCGGTGTACACCGGTGCCTCTACGGCGAGTACTGTTTATGGTGTCTACTCTGCCGCGCCCGGTTTTTGGGGCGTGGCGGTGGACGGCTTGGGCAATGTCTATTTCTCCGACTCTGCCAAAAACGTGGTCGAAGAAGTGCCGTATGCCTTCGTGGACACGAAGACCATACCGGAAATCTGCGCCGCCGGCTGGGATTCGCTGCCGCTCGTGCTGCCCACCACGGTGAATCTACTCCCGCCGTTCGCACCGACCAGCGACTCGGCGTGGCTGAACATCGTCGGCGCGGCCAGCGGCGTGGTGACCTTTGTCTTTGCCGAAAACGACACCCCCAGCATGCGAACCGGCCACATCATCCTGCTCGGCGTATCCATCCCCGTCCAGCAATCGGGGAACTGTAGCACTTCACCCAGTTCCGTGTCCCTATGCACCAACACACGTTTGGAAGGGCCAAACGGGGGAAGTGACAGTGTGGTTTTTGCCACGGCCTCGGCGACCACCAGATGGTCGGGCGTGCCGACTGCGATTTGGTTGCATCTCAACGCGGCAAACCAATATGGCACGGGCAGCGGGACCGTGGTTTTCAATTGCGATGCCAACCCGGTCGGCCCGCGCGTGGGGACCATCTTGATTAACGGCCAGACGGTCACCGTCACCCAGGCCGGTCTAGGTTATTCTAAGGTGACCGAACCGACCGTTCTGGGACAAGCCCAGGGCACCATTGCCGGCTTGGCGGTGGATGGTTCCGGGAATGTCTTTTTCGTCAACTCCAGCACCACACCCCATACTATCCAGGAGTGGACCTTGGCGAACAACCAGGTGACCGTGGTGCTTTCCTCAGGATTGATTAGCCCGGGTGGCCCTGCGTGGGACGGCGGGGGCAATCTTTACATTCCCGACGCGGGCGAGATCAAGAAATGGCCGCTGGCGGGCGGTGCCGCGTCTACGGCGGTCCCCTCGTCCTCGGGCTTGCAGAATCCCGTCGCGCTGGCCATTGACGGACCGGGCAATATCTACATCGCCGACGCGGGCAACAACGCGATCTTCGAGTGGCCGGCGTCCCTGCCCCAGACCTTGATCAAGCTGTCGGCGTACTTCGACGGCGATAATTATCCGAATGCCTTGGCCTCGGATTGTGCGGGCAACCTCTATTATACCACCCATTCCGGCTACGACTACGTCCTGGATTTGAAGAATGGGGGCTTGCCCAGTATGCTTCCCTTCCAATTTGGTCTGTATGGCCCTTTCATCGACTTGGCGGCGGATGGAGCGGGCAATGTTTACATTAACGGGCCCGTAACCCCATCAACTCCCGAGAGCGCGGGGTTCGGGATCGGGGAGTGGAAGGCGGTAAGCGACACCGTGACCCCGCTGGTCTCACCCACGTTAGGCGGAATCGGAACCCCCCCCGTGCGGCCCTATAAAGAAGCGGTGGATGGCATGGGGAATCTCTATTTCCAAAACCTTTCCCCCGGTGCTGCCGTCGGTGCCATCGAAGAACTGCCATACGCCTTCGTGGATACGACGCCCATTATTTTGCCTAGTTGTTTGGACAAGACCTACAACTTGCCGCCCGTGCTGCCCGCTACGGTCAATTTGAATCCCCCGTTCTATCCCTACGTCACATATCCCAGCGGCACGCCGCTCGGTGACCAAGGCTGGCTGACCATTCCCTCCGGCGGCGTCACTGGCAACATGATTACCTATCACGTCACCATGTACGTCCTCATGACCGCGACCGGCGGCAACCGCACGGCCTACATCAACGTGCTGGGTCAACAGATTGCGGTCACGCAGCAGTCCTGCATTGGATACAGCTTTAGGAGGCGCCTGGAACGCTCGGCGTCGGGACGTGACAGCTTCGTTCTAGCCGCAGCCTCGGCAACCAACACCTGGACGGCCACGGCCAATGATAGTTGGCTGCATCTGGCCGTGACCAACGGCACAGGCAGCATGAATGTGATCTTCAGTTACGATCCCAACCCCGGGCCCACGCGTGCCGGCACTCTTACCCTTGCCGGCCAGACGTACACCGTCACCCAGGCCGGTTCAACTTATGTGCAGGCGCCCGGGCCACTGACGACGCTAGTCTCATCGACGAATCAATACCCCGGCGTGGCGGTGGATGCCGCGGGCAACGTCTATATCGCCGACCCCGGCAACAGCGCGATCGAGGAGTGGACGGCGGCGAACAACGCCGTGACGACATTGGTCTCATCGACGAATCTATCTTACCCCGAAGGCGTGGCGGTGGATACCGCGGGCAATGTCTTTATCGCCGACCCCGGCAACAACGCAATCTACGAGTGGATAGCGGCGAGCAACACGGTCACCACGCTGGTGTCGGGATTGAACGGCCCCTCGGGGGTGGCGGTGGATGGCGCGGGTAACGTCTACATTGCCGACTATTACAACAACGCGATCGAGGAGTGGTCGGTGAGGAGCAACACGGTCACCACGCTGGTGTCGGGATTGAACGGCCCCTCAGGGGTGGCGGTGGATGGCGCGGGCAATGTGTATATCGCCGACACGGGTGACAGCGCGATCTATGAGTGGGTAGCGGCCAGCAGCAACCTGGTCACGCTGGTTTCCTCGAATTTGAACACTCCCCAAAGCGTGGCCGTGGATGCCGCGGGCAATGTCTTTATCGCCGACCCCGGCAACAACGCAATCTACGAGTGGATAGCGGCGAGCAACACCGTGACCACGCTGGCCTCGTCGGGACTGGGCCTGGCCTGGGGCGTGGCGGTGGGTGGCTGGGGCGATGTCTATATTGCCGACGCCGGCAACAACGCGATCGAAGAACTGCCGTATGCCTTTGTGGACCCGACGCCCAGACTGGACGGTTTTGGCCCCGGCAGCGATGTTTTGCCGTCTGTGCTGCCTTCCACGGCCAATCTCAATCCCCCATTCTATCCGACCACTGACCAGCCGTGGCTGACCATCAGCGGCGTCGCCGACGGCGTGGTGAGTTTTGCCTTCACGGTCACCCCCACCAACCGGAAGGCGCACATCACGTTGCTGGGCCAGTCCATTTCCGTCACGCAAGTCCCGCCCCCATCCCCGACGCTGATGGGGGCCACGACTCTGGGCAGTGGCGTGTTCCAGCTTTCCTTCAGCAACACCCTCGCGGGGGCGACGTTCACCGTCCTGTCCACCACCAACCTGTCCGTGCCGCTGACGAACTGGATGGTGGTCAGCGCCGCCACGAACACCGCTCCCGGCCTGTATCAATTCACCGACACGGCGGCCACCAACGCCCAACGCTTCTATAGGGTCCGCTCGCCCTAGCAACCTGCCGGACTTAAACCGAAAACGTTTGCAGGCATGTCGAATAATGAAGCGTAACTCCAAATCCCCTGTGCTGTTTCCCGCAGCAGCAGCCGGTTTACTTATGTTGGCCGCCACTCAACTCGGTATTGCCGGCATGTGCCAGCTCGCTGATCTTGGCGTTTACAATGGCGAGGCCGCGGGCCTCAATAGCTCCGGTCGGACCGTGGGCTGGACCTACAACAGGTATTGGAGCGACTACTTCGCCGTGTTTTGGACGAACAGCAGCAGCCCGCTGGTTGACCTTAACAGTCTTGTCCCCGGCAACTCGGGCTGGGTTTGGGAAGAGGCAACCGCGATCAACGATTCCGGAGAGATTGTGGGGTATGGAAAGAACGCCCAGGGTAATCAAGATGCGTTTGCGCTGCCTCCATCGCCGGTTTTGCACATTCCCATGAGCGGTCCAAGCGCGCCTTGGTCTGGTGGCTGCCCGGTTCCGGCAGTTATACGGTGCAGACCAACGCCAACCTCTCCACCGGCACTTGGATCGGCTACGGCGGCGCGATCAACAACAATGGTGGCACCAACCGCGTTGTTCTCACTCCGACCGTGGGCAATGTGTTCTTCCGGATGTATCAGCCATAACTATAGATGAGCCAAAGCATGTCAGGCCATGAGAATGTCGTCTTGGCGGCATGGGATCACCCTCACCAGCCTTGGCGCGCCCCCGGCGGCGCAAGGCTTCTACGGGTTCGCAATTATCCCGGAAAGCCTCGGCATAGTTCGAACGGTCGCAGCTACAACCATCATACAAGACCAAGCGGAAAGTAAGGAATCTATGGAAAACGAAACATTGTCCTTGTCGGTTGTCGAAGCCCCGTTGAGCAGCCGTTTTACCACCATTAGCCTCCCTACCGCGCGGGCGGAAGCATCTCTGGGTGACGCATTCCCAAGGTTGCCGCGACGGTACACGCAGGCCTCCGCGCCGAGCAGCCAGTGGGCAGCGCTTCTCTGCTGCGCCTTGCTGGTCCTGCCTGGAACCAACGTCCGCGGCCAATATACGTTCACTCCCATCTCGAGGTACACCGGTTTTGATAATGGTGCGGATGCGCAAGCAAGTCCGTTGTTACTGAATAATTCTCTATATGTAACAACAGCTTTTGGTTGGGTTTCTTCCTACGATGGTATTGACGATGGAACCATTTGCTTCTACAAACTCCCACCGAAACTCCCGGTAGTGGGTGGAACGGTGTTTTGGTATTTTGCGGGGAAAGGTTCTACTCCCGATCCAAACACTGGAATGTATTGTGATGATGGGGCCCGCCCGCTGGCAGGCCTGGTGGCTTCACCCGATGGCAAATGGTTATACGGCACGACCTCAACCGGAGGTTCGAATAATGATGGCGCCGTATTCGTCTTCAGGACCAGTGGCAGTGACGCGGGATGCCCTCCTCTCGCAAACTATCAGCACCTCCACGATTTCTCGAACAGCGGCGGGGACGGGGAGTATCCTGTAGCACGTCTGGCGCTGTCCGCTGACGGAACAATGTTGTATGGAACCACGCTGCTTGGGGGCGCTAACAACTCGGGAACGGTTTTCTCAATCCAGCTCAATTATACTGCTAATGGCAGCATCCCAACGGTAAGCCCCAACGGCTACAAGGTTATTAGTTTCCCAGCACCCTCGACCTCGGCCGGAGCATACCCGATGGGCGATCTGGTGCTATCGCCCGTGCCATCCGGGGACATTTGGTTGTATGGGACCGCGTCTCTTGGCGGCATGAACGGTTACGGGACGGTGTTTGCAATTAACACCGCCCTCAGCAGCGGCGTCGTCACCCTCTACAATTTCACTGGATCATCCAACCCCCAGGCTCCCGACTCGGGTTATCCGGCCGCAGGCTTGTTGCAGTGGGGCACCACCTTTTACGGCACGACGGCGGGGATCCCTCCAAATATGAATCAATTCATTTCGCCGCCGAGTACCATTCCGGGTAATGCGAAGACTCTCTCCAGCGGCAGCGTGTTCGCAATAAGCGTTGGCTATGACCTGAACGGCAACCCAAGCGCTAACAGCGGTACCTTAGCGTGGGCCGACAGTCTCTCTGGTCCCTCATACGGCGACCTCTGTTGGATGTCACTCCCAGGTGATGGCACGGGTGTCTTAATAGGGACGATAGAAAATGGATCGGAGTTCTTCAGTGGAGCGGTGTTCGCCGTCGGTATCAACGGGGGAGGTTTCTACACCACCAGTATCCCTGGGAGTTGTGGAGCATTTCCAGTCGCGGGATTAACTTCGGGACAGACACCTGCCGCACTTCTTGGATTTAACACTCTCAATTTCTACGGGACCACGTCCGGGGGCTGGGGGGATTCCAGTTTCAGCTACCTCTTCGAACTACAGTTCTCTGGTTATTTCATGCCAACTATCCATATTGTGCGGCCTGGACTTCAAAAACATTATGTTCTGAGCTGGACGAGTTCTCCTGGCCTTCTACTGCAGTCGGCCCCCGGCTTGCACGGCCCCTGGACCAACATCGTCGGCGCCACCAGCCCCTACACTAACGCCGCCACCGCTGCGCAACAATTCTTTCGCGTTGCCGGTACGCCCTATGTTGGAAATAGCCTCACCGTCCCAAACGGCGGTCCGGACGGTACTTCACCCCTGGTCATTCTGGGCGAATATAGCCCGGCAGGTCCGCTAGCAGGAGCCACGCCCTCAACGACCTTGCCCACCGGGACGGTCCAGGACGTGAAGTTCTATGGACAGAATTACGACTTTACCTTGTATGCGCTCTCCCTTGTCACGAGCGGACCCAACACCAACGAGCAGACATTCCAAGTGGTCGCCGAAGAAAGTTTTTCCGGGACCAACCTGACCCCGGGCATTCAAACCTTGCCGGTTTCGGGCTTCACTGTAACTGCCGGGAATCTCCTGGCGTTCGCCGGCATCGGACCCTATTACCCTCAGCAGACCTCCGACGACGCTACCAACAGCGACGCCACTTATGAGGATTCGTCCAATCCGGGTTCCTTTACCGCGACCCGGCCGGGCGACCCAGGGACGGAGTTTATCGTGGGAATCAACCCTGATACGAACGCGGATTACGAATACATACCCAATGGCTACTCGAACCAGGGCCGCAGTTATGCCATTGGCGTGGATGTTTCACCAGCTTCGGGCGGAATGGCCACCTTGGCCACCTTGGGCGCCACGGCTCGTCTGGAAGGGCCACGGGCGGGAAGTGACAGCATCGTTCTGGGGGTAAACCCCGCAACCAACACCTGGACGGCCACGGCCAATGCCACCTGGTTGCACCTGAGCGCGGCCAACCAAAGCGGCTCGGGCAGCCAGAATGTGGTGTTCAGTTGGGATCCCAACCCGGGTCCCACGCGCACCGGCACCCTCACCATCGCCGGACAGACGCTCACCGTCATCCAGGGCGGTTCAAAGTATGTCCGGGCGCCTGGACCACTGACGACGCTGGCCTCAGGATTGGGTCTGCCCGAAGGTTTGGCGGTGGATGGCGCGGGCAATGTCTACATTGCCGAGGCCGGCGGTGGCCAGCCGGGGATCTACGAATGGACCCTGGCGAGCAACGCGGTAACCTTGCGGTTCGGACTGGACTATCCGAATAGCGTGGCGGTAGATGCGGCGGGCAATCTTTATATTCCCGACACCTACTCGCACTCCGTCTATGCGGTGGCTCCAGACGGTCACCTCTCGGCCACGCTGCTTCTCCCGACGCCCTCTGATCCCGACTCGGTGGCGGTGGATGGCGTAGGCAATGTGTATATTGGTGACGACGGCACCCAGCGCGTTTATGAGTGGACGCCGGCAAGCAGCAACTTGACCACGCTCGTCTCGACGGGGTTGAACGATCCTAATGGCGTGGCGGTGGATGTCGCGGGCAATGTCTATATTGCCGACTACTTCGTCAATGTGGTTCTTGAGTGGTCGGCGGCGAACAGCAACGTGACCACTCTGGTCGCTGCGCCGTTGAACCAACCCGCAAGCGTGGCGGTGGATGGGGCGGGCAATGCCTTTATTGCTGACAGCAACGGAAAGATCTACGAGTGGGTAGCGGCGAGCAACAGCGTCATTACGCTGATTTCCTCAGGATTGAACGGTCCCTTTGGCGTGGCGGTGGACGGGGCGGACAATCTCTATGTTGCCGACACCTCTGACTACGCCATCAAAGAATTGCCGTGTGCCTTCGTGGACCCGACGGCCAAACTTGAAGGTGCTGCCGCTGGCAGCGACGCGTTGCCGATGGTGTTGCCCTTCACAGCCAATCTGCTCCCTCCGTTTGCTCCCACCAGCGACCAACTGTGGCTGACCATCACCGGCGTCACCAACGGTGTGGTGAGCTTTGCCTTCACCGCCACCACTACCAACCGCACGGCCCACATTACCTTGCTCGGGCAAGCAATTTCAGTCACCCAATCACCCTAGGCGACCCTGGTGATGACGTGGACCCACCCCTGCGAGTGTTACTCATCACTTGGCCAGTGAGGAGACACTTGTTTGTTCGTTATCTGGAGTTATTCCTTGGTCCGGTCGGGTAAGAAAGCGCAGATCAGCAGACCCAGGCACCCGGA
>OBLU010003760.1_pt1 | contig 13733 bp, 10 predicted proteins | sample 1518681 | NCBI WGS metagenome assembly OBLU01 (sample SAMEA3539304, study PRJEB22396) | soil metagenome | biome: tundra; feature: field; material: soil | place: USA | collected 2010-05 | depth 0.15 m
CCTGCCCAGGAAAGCGCCCAGATCGGCGGCGGCCAGTCCTTTGGGGAGGCTCCCATGCGCTTGCTCACCCATGGAATCCATCGCCGGTCCGAAGAGCGCCGGCCAACGCTGAAGAGCCAGGAGTCCCTCTGCAACGTAGCGCAGCTCTCGCGCCGCCAGTTCAATCTGCGTCCGATGGTTCCGGTAGAAATGGCTGAATCGTTCCAGGAACCCGCAGGCGGAAGATGCCCGGCCAAAGCTGCGCCGTTCCCCGGCCAGCCCCAGACAAAAGGGCATCTCATACGGCGACAGCCCCCGCAGCCAGGAAGCCCGCCTCGGGGGTGCGCCTCCGGCCGGAAACTCCGCCAGTAGAAAACCTGCTTGATGCTGCCTGTAAAGCGGGCTGCCCGCGATAAACTGGGCAGAACCGCCGTCCACAGACAACAGCATGCGGTCCCCGCCCCATTTGGCACCGGATTCCAGCGCCACTTCTTGCGGCTTGCCGATTTCCACGGCCGCCAGAATCTCGACCGCTTTCCGGACGGCGTCCGGACCCACGGCTATCACGCTTCGCGGCAAGTGAAGTACGCCCCAACGCTTGCAGACATCACCATTGTACAGGAAGACCGCTGTGTTACCCTCACGATGACGGCCCACTCCGGGCCGCAACTTGTCGCATCCGCAGTGAGTCCACTAGCCATCGTTCTAGCGGGTGCCGATCCGTACTTCGCAGACAACCAAGCCCAGCAGATCTGGCAAGTGCGCAGTTATGCCACGCGGCCCGCGCCTGCCCTGTTCGCGGCCGATATGAGCATCTCTTCGCCCGCCGCCTTGCAGCTTTCTTCCGATGGCGCCCGGCTTTATGTGGCAAATGCGGGCAGCCGCAAATTAGGCGTCTATGACGTGGCCGCGCGAATCGCCGGTGCAGAGCCTCTTTTTGAACTTCACTCCCACGAAGCTGGATCGTTTCGGCGACGCTTCCGTCTTTCTGCTAAACACCGCCAGTCAGGGACCGCGCCCCTGTGCGTTCTTAGTGATAAGTTGGACAGGCGCGCTGTTTACTTCGTACCGGGAGCGGGAGGCGTGAGTCCACCGCGGCCATTTCACTACAAGCCGCAGTAGCGCCCAGAGCGTCGGCCAGCCCGCGCCGGAGAATACGCTTACCGGCCGGGAGCAGGCCGGTATAAGGGTCGGAGCAGGAGGGCCCAACAACCCCAAGACGGGACCCGACGGGTCTGCTAGGACACACGATCTCGGAAGCGAAGGATAAACCCGATCCGCGGAACTCCAGACCCTGGCTGAGCGGGTTGAAGAATCGTCCTAACGGGGAGCCGGCACTTGGCCGGTGAGCGTCGTGCTGTCGTGCTCTCAACGCCAACGGAAAAGCTCGTTTAATGCTACACTATAAAAATCAAATTCTCGGAGGTGCGACTTTGAAGCCATTTCTAATCGCTGCCGTTTGCTGTTTTGCCTTCAGTGAAGCTGGATGGACCGGTCCGTTGGCCTACGCAACCACTAGCGGTGGACAATTCGGCCTTCTGGACCCGATGTCCGGCAACTTCTCACTAATCGGCAGCACTCCGGATACGCTGCTGGGGCTGGCTAATTCCGGGGGTAACCTCTACGCTCTCGACGCGAACGGCGAGTTGGAAACCATCAACACCTCGACGGGGGCGGTGAGTGCCATTGGAAATACGGGTTTGAAGCCCACGGTGTTCAGCGGCCTTACCACGGGTGCGCTGTTCGCGGTGGACCAGAACTGGGTGCTTTGGTCCATCAATCCTTCTACGGCGGCAGTCTCGGAAATTGGTCCGCTCGAAAACGGGCAAGCGCCATTACCGCCGCGGGGAACCTATGGCTACGCGGACAGCCTCTCCGGTGACTCGAATTCCCTCTACTTCACTCTAGATCTCTGGCAAGCATCCCCTGGCGACGTGCTGCCCAGCAGCCTCTACCAGATCGATCCCCAGACCGGCGCGGTCAGGCTCGTAGGGCTGACCGGTCAGGAAGATATCGCCGGATCGGTTGACATCGGCGGGACGCTTTTCGGGTTCACCGGTGACTTCGCATTGCCGCACGAAATCGTCGCTTTGAACACCCTTACGGGCGCCGCGAGTCTGGTCGCGGCGGCGCCCACCGGTTTCACCCTGTACGGCGCGGCCGCGCAGACGCAGACGCCCGAACCCGCTATGATTTCTTTGGTAGGGTTGGGCCTTTTGGCGGTGTGCTCTTGGCGCGCGCTATCGGTGCGCCGATCCCGAGTGTCTGCCGGCCTGCCATCCTCTTCAGAATTGCGCGTCAGAACGTCCCGGTCGCAGGCTGCGACCCGTCCAGAGTAACGGTCACTGAACTGATGCTGCCGACGCTTCCCTGCACGGCGAAGTGTTGCGTGTACGTGAACAGACTGCCGAACGCCGCGGAATTCCGACTCTGATACCAGTCATTGAAAATCGAACTTACCGGAACGGTTAGCTGCGTGGTCTGCAAATTCCCTCCCGCCGCGGCGCTGAACTGAAAGTTCGCCTGGCTGACTTGCCTGGAGCTGGCATAACCGGTAACAACTACATCGAAACCACCCGAGGACTGCGCCAATGAAACGTCTGTGATGGCCGTCAAGGCATTCACCGTGGTGGAGTGATTGGGGGCTGGACTCGCAGTGATATCCTGGTTCGCGGCGCTCAAGTGCACGGTCAGCATGATATTCCCGGTCACGGTTCCCGTTTGAAACGCCACAGGCGAGGTACCCTGCAGGGATCCCGCCGGTATGGTGAAAGTGGCTGTCCGGCTGCCATTTGAGAATTGGATAGCGGGATCGTCCGGATCCCCCGCATTGGGCGTAAAGGCGAGCACTACTTGGCCACCGATCTCAACTGGATAAGTCGCGCCTAATGCGACGGTCCAGCTTATCTGTGTTGCGGGGTCGACGGTGGCCGGCAATGCGCCAAAGTCCACTGATGGCGCGGCCGGCAAGCCGATCGTCAGGCTAATTGCGGCAGTAGCTGAAGTCCCGCTGCTATCCGTAACCTGTACTGTCGCATTGACACTGCCCGGAGCGGTGGGGGTGCCGCTGATCGCGACAGTCGCGCCGCTAGTCGCGTTTAGGCTCAAACCATCTGCAAGAGTACCGGCGCTAATGGACCAGCGATACGGCGGAGTCCCGCCCGAAGCGGTGCAATCACCCGAGTAAGGCGAACCGACCACAGCGTTGCTGCCCCGAGAACAAGTGGCTGCTAAGGGAGCGGGGGCCACCGTACCGCTGTAGGCTTGCGAAGCGCTCGCAGGTTTCGGAGCGGTGCTGTCGCTGACCTGGATCGAGTAGCTGAATGCTCCTGCCGCGCCAGGCGTGCCACTGAGAGTTACGGATGTACCTGTAGTTGAGCTGAGACTCAATCCACTGGGCAGAGTTCCGATGATTGACCATATGTAAGGCGGGTTTCCGCCAGTAGCGTTACAAGTCGTCGAATACGGCGTACCCGCCATCGACGGTCCGGAGGCGGCGGAACAAGTTATGGACGGAGGAGCGGTCTGGATGGTGCCTGTGTAGGCTTGCGAAGCGCCCGCAGCTTTCGGGGCGGTGCTGTCGCCGACCTGGATCGAGTAGCTGAATGCTCCTGCCGCGCCAGGCGTGCCGCTGAGAGTTACGGATGTGCCTGTAGTGGAGCTGAGACTCAATCCACTGGGCAGAGTTCCGACGATTGACCATGTGTAAGGCGGGTTTCCGCCAGTAGCATTACAAGTCGTCGAATACGGCGTACCCGCTATCGACGGTCCGGAGGCGGCGGAACAAGTGATGGACAGAGGAGCGGCCTGGATGGTGCCTGTATAGGCTTGCGAAGTGCTCGCAGGTTTCGGAGCGGTGCTGTCGCCGACCTGGATCGAGTAGCTGAACGCTCCTGCCGCGCCAGGCGTGCCACTGAGAGTTACGGATGAACCTGTAGTGGAGCTGAGACTCAATCCACTGGGCAGCGTTCCGACGATTGACCATATGTAAGGCGGGTTTCCGCCAGTAGCGCTACAAGTCGCCGAATACGGCGTACCCGCTATCGATGGTCCGGAGGCCACGGAACAAGTTATGGACAGAGGAGCGGCCTGGATGGTGCCTGTGTAGGACTGCGACGCGCTACGAGGGGCCGGCAAGCTTGCGTCTGTGACTGAGACGGAGTAGCGATAGCCGCCCAGCGCAGTGGGCGTGCCGCCGATTGTGATCCCGGAGCCGGTCATGCCACTCAGGCTCAAGCCGGCGGGCAGGCTGCCGGCACTAATCGACCAGCTATAAGGCGGGGTGCCGCCGACGACACGGCAATTGGCCGAATATGCGGTCCCTACAGTTGTAGGCCCGTTTGGCTGGCAAGTTAGCGCTAGAGGATTGACGTTCAGCGTTGCCACCACCGTGGGGCTGGGAGCGACGCCTGGGACGCTAAAGGTGATTGTGCAGCTATGGGAACCGGTTGCAATGGAACTGGCGGTATTGACGGAAGCCGTTATAGTGGCCGGGGTAGCCGCGGGACCGCTCAGCGCCAGCCACGCGCAATCCGCCCCCAGCGAAGTCTCGAAGTTCACACCGCTCGAGGGATTGGAACTGGAAACGTTGATGACTTGGGACCCAGGCGCTGGGCCAGCAGTGAAATACGAGCCAAACGAGAGCGTCGCCGGAGCCGCGGATAGAGATGGGGTCTGCGCGTTTACCGTGAGCGTGGCGGTGATCACGGCGAAGGGCGCAGGCACGTTGGTCACCGCAACGCGGCTAAGTGAGATGGAACAGCTATGCACTCCCGCAGTCGTGAGGGTGGCGGGAGCGACGGAAACAACAACGCTCGCCGGAGTCACCGCGGGCCCGGTCAGCGATGCCCACGCGCAATCGGCACCCAGCGATGTGGTGAAGCCGATGCCGCTGGCGGGATTCGTGCTGCTCACCACAATCGTCTGCGAGGGAGGCGGGTTACCGCCGATCACATAGGTTCCAAAGTTCAGCGTGGCAGGAGCTGCCGAAAGCGACGTGGGTGAATTGACCGTCAAGGTAGCGGTGACCACCGGGCTTGCCGGAACGTTCGGCGCATTGAAGGTGATGGAGCAGCTATGGGAGCCGGCGCTCGTTAGGGTCGCTGTATTGACCGAAGCAGTGATGCTCGCGGGCGTAACGCTGGGTCCGTTCAGCGTCAGCCAGGCGCAATCCGCGCCCAGCGATGTCGTAAAACCGACGCCGCTGGCGGGATTCGCGCTGCTCACCGCAATCGTCTGCGAGGAAGGCGGGTTACCGCCGATCACATAGGTTCCAAAGTTCAGCGTGGCAGGAGCTGCCGAAAGCGACGTGGGTGAATTGACCGTCAAGGTAGCGGTGACCACCGGGCTTGCCAGAACGTTCGGCGCATTGAAGGTGATGGAGCAGCTATGGGAGCCAGGGCTCGTGAGGGTTGCTGTATTGACCGAAGCGGTGATGCTCGCTGGCGTTACGTTGGCGCCTTGTAGAGCCAGCCATGCGCAATCCGCGCCCAGCGCTGTGGTGAAGTTGACGCCGCTGGCGGGATTCGCGCTGCTCACCGCAATCGGCTGCGAGGACGGCGGGTTACCGCCGATTACATAGGTTCCAAAGTTCAGCGTGGCGGGAACTGCCGAAAGCGACGTGGGTGTAGTGGCCGTCACGGTAGCGGTGACTGTTGGGGTTTCCGGAACGTTCGGCGAATTGAAAGTGATGGAGCAGCTATGCGAGCCAGGGCTCGTTAGGGCTGCTATATTGACCGAAGCGACGATGCTCGCTGGCGTTACGTTGGGGCCTTTTAGAATCAGCCACGCGCAATCCTCACCCAGCACTGTGGCGAAGCCGACGCTTCCGGGCGTGCTGTTGACGGTGATGGTCTGGGCCGCCGGTGGCGCACCCCCAATTGTATACGAACCGAATGGCAGAGTCGGGGGACCGGCGCTGAGTGTGGGCACTCCAGCAGGTTCAATCGTGCCCGCGTAACTCTGGCTCGCCGTTTGAGGAGAGGGTGTCCCGCTATCCGTAACCGTGACCGTATAGTTGTACGGGCCCGTGGCGGTCGGCGTGCCGCTGATCGTAGCCACCGAATTGGAAACGGGGCTCACCGTCAGAGTCACGCCGGCGGGAAGCGGGCTCGTCGACCAGTTATATGCTGGTGTCCCTCCGGAAGCGCTGCAGTTTGCAGAATAAAAAGTGCCCAGTGCGGCCGGACCCGTGGTGGGCGTGCAGTTCAAAACCAGCGCCGGAGGCACCTCGTCGAGAGGGCGCTGGGCGCCCGTCTTCAGAGCTTGCCCCCAGCCATCCTGAACTCCCATCGCCCAGGTGGCTATCAAACTGAGGAGGAGTGCTGCCTTCCGAGACCAGCTCATATAGACCCTCGTCGTTTCCCGTTAAGCGGCGCAGTACTTAGTGCGGAGCGCCCACCGATCCGGTGCCGGGCGTTATCACTGTGCCGGCCGGTTTGGAAGGTCCTCCTCCGTATACCGCCGCAACCGTTCCGCCGGCGGCCACCGCTGCCACGACCGCCAGAATAACCAGCACCTTTGCCGAAACCTTGCGCGGCTTGGCGGCGTTCGTCGCTGTGTTCGTTTGATTGACGACCGCGTGGGCCGTCTGGCCTTGGTACGAAGCGTCAACCCGGATCTGTAGCTGGCCCGCCGCCTGATTGGGTCTCAAACCTTGCGCGATCGCCCTACCCTGTTGGTCCGTAACAACGGTCAAGGTCTGCGTCCCATTCGCAAACGCGCCGCCGGCTCCGTTGGAGGGGAGGGTGAAAAGCACCAACGCCCCCGCCACCGGCCGGTGATTCTCGTCTTCGACCTGCACTATCGGTTCGCGCGCCGTGCGCTGGCGGATATTATTGATCGCGCCCTCACCTTCCACAATCACGATATTGAGCTTCGGCGCTAGTGTCTCCTGTCCCACAGCCGACACCATTTCGAAAACCAGCAGCCAGCAAACGAAAACCGGAAGCCATCGCATCGCCCATACCCTCCAAGATCAGCAATTAATGATATCGTATTATAAGGCAAATCTCCAACAGAGGGGTTTTCGTATGCGTGTCTTGACAGCAATTGTTTTGGCCGGCATGAGCCTGTCGCCCATGCTGGGCGCCGGCCAGGCGGAAACAGCGGGCGAGAAGCTGACCGCGCGTGAAATGTTCCTGGCCGCGCGGGATGCGGCCGAAAAAGCGAAGCCTAACAAGCCAAAGCCGCCGGTAGCCACGGCTCCTGCGCCGTCCAGCCCTAATTCAACGCCCCACGTAGCGGCGGCTCCTGCGCCGTCCAGCCCTAATCCAGCGCCTGAAGCGAGAACCGACGTCATCCGGGCATTGTATTCTTCCGTACCTCTCGGGCTGCGGTACACCCTGGTGAAGAGAGTTGCTGGGGAACTCGTGGATGTCTCGCCGGACTCGGTGTTCCATGGTGGCGACCATATCCAGGTGGGTGTTGAAGTGAGCGAAGGAGGCTATCTCTACATCGTCTCTCAAGGGACCAGCGGAACCTGGGAAGTTCTCTTCCCTTCCGCCAAAATTGGCAAGGGCGATAATCGCGTCCAAAGCGGGCAGAGATATTTTGTCCCGGACGGGTCCACCTTCTTCGGCTTTTCAGGTAAGCCGGGGATCGAAAAGCTGTTTTTGATCTTCGCCCGGCAGCCGGAGCGGGAGATGGACCAGTTGATTTATTCCCTGCAGGGCGGCCGGCGTTCGCCGGTTGCCGAGCCTGCCGAACAAAAGCCCGCCGAGCCGCTCCTGCTCTCGCGGCTTTCCCCCATCGACAACGGCTTGGTCGACCAGCTTCGGACCACCTATTCACGAGATTTGATCATTGAAAAGCTGGACGAAGAGAAACCCGGCCAGAAGCCGGATAAGTCTGTCTACGTCGTCAACCCGAAGAACGGGCCGGACACCCGCGTCGTAGCGGATATCCGGCTGGTCCACGAATAGGTGCGTAATGCGAAGTTGGCCTCTCCTCATCGTAGCCTTCTGGCCTGGCGCCGCCGCTCCACAATCGGGTTCGCTCGTCCAGGGTCCTCACCGCATGGAAATCTCGCTCCAGCGGTTGGAGCGTGGCGCATGGACAACTGTGGACCCTGGACTGGTATTCGCCCAGGAGGATCGCGTCCGCTTCCGTTTTCACACGAATTTCGACGGCTATCTTTATGTGATGAATCGCAGCACTTCCGGCAAATACGATCAATTGTTCCCGCGTGAAGAAACAGGCCAGGAGAACCACATCACCGCCGGACGGGACTATCTGGTTCCGGCCACTCAAGCCGACTTCCGAATTGCCGGACCGGCCGGCCACGAGATCGTCTATTGGCTGATAAGCCCGCTGAAACTCGACGGCCCTAGTCCGCCTAAGTACACGCCGTTGCCGCCTCCGCCGCCGCCCGAGCGGAGGTTTCCCGAAGATCTGACCCCCCGGTGTGATGACGAGATCTTCCATGCGCGCGGCGAATGCGTAGACAGTTCCGCCGGCCTCCAGGGGGTCGCGCGCGGCGAGGCTCTGCCACCGAAACTGGCAGACGCAGGCGCCGCCACGCCTCGCGATTTGCTCTTCCTGCGCCGCCAGAATACAGCGGTGGTCTCCTCGGTCGTCCCCCTGACGGGCCCGGTGATTTACGAATTCCGGCTGGCGCACAAGTGATGCCGATGTCCTGGAAACTCCCCTCTCTGCTGCTTGTTTTGGCGCCTCTCTGGGCGCAGGAGAAACCACGCGATATCACGATTGAAAAGGAAGCCGCCGCGGAGAAGCAACCGGAAGCGCCGGCGGCCGTGACGATTCCTCACAGCTATGCAGTGGTGGCCGGTATCGCGACCTACGCGGCTCTGCCGGCCAAGTCGCAACTCCACTTCTCCGAGCGTGACGCCGAAGCCATTTACTCAATTCTGATTAGCCCCGAAGGCGGCAACTTCCATGCCGAGAACGTCCACCGTCTGATCGGCTCCAAAGCCACCTTGGCCAACCTGCGACACGAACTGGAGGACTGGTTGCCATCGGTCGCCAAGGAGGGCGACCGCGTCCTGATCTACTTCGCCGGACACGGCTTCGTCTATCCGCAGAACGGCGGGCGGGCCTATCTGGCGCCTTACGATATCGATCCCGACAATATCGAAGGCACCGGCTATCCCATGGACCGTTTGGCAATGGTGATCGGCAGCAAGGTCCAGGCCAAATACAAAATCCTCATCACCGATTCCTGCCACAGCGGCGCGATCCGTCCCGAGGACACCCAGGACTTCAACCATGCGCTTATGGATCTGAGCAAGTCGCTTTTCTCGCTTACCGCCAGCCGCGACCGCGAGCAATCGTTTGAGAGCGAAAACTGGGGCGGCGGCCATGGCATTTTTACCTATTACGTGGTCCGCGGACTGGAAGGCGAAGCTGACGAAAACGCCGACGGCATCGTGACGGCCGACGAGCTTCAGGATTACGTCTACCGCAATGTCCGGGAGGCCAGCCATGGCCGGCAGAATCCCACGGCCGATCAAGGCAGCTTCGATCCTCAGATGCTGTTGGCCTTTGTGCCCAGCCGCGCCCGGCCCAGCGCTCCGGACACGCCCAAGTACGGCACTTTCATCGTGCAGACACAAGCGGATGGCGTAGAGTTCTTCCTGGACGGCAAGTCTGTTGGCGTCGTGAACAAAGACAAGCCGCTCAAGCTGCCCGGGCTTTCGCCTGGTCCGCACACCATCCAGGGCGTGAAGATGGGTTATGAGCCCGATGGACCTCGTGAAGAGACGGTGTACCCCGGCCAGGCAAGTACTGTACTCATCCGGACCCTGATCGCCCGCCGCCGTAACCGTGCCGCGGCCGATGCTCTCGATCGAGGGCTGGCCTTCTATAACAAGGGCTATGCAGAGAACTACAAAAAGGCTCTCGCGGAGTTTCAAAAAGCCCTCGACGCGGACCCCACTTATAGCCAGGCGGCACTCTATCTCGGACGCGCGTACAATGCCCTCTTCGATGAGCAAAACGCCGGGAAGTATTTTCGCAAGGCCATTGAAATCGATCCGGACTACCTGGAAGCCCGCGCCAGCTTCGGAGGTATGCTGCTGGATATCGGCGACACGGATGAGGCGATCCGCCAGTTTGAAACGGTCCTTGGGCGCCAATCCGGCGACGTCCTGGCCCTAACCAATCTCGCTGAGGCCTACCGGGTGAAGGGCCTATACCCGGACTCCATCGAATCGGCGCGGAAAGCTTCCAAGCTGGCCCCTCAGTATGCCGAGCCGCATCTCTGGATGGCCGAGAGCTTGCGCCTTAGCGGCCAGTATGAACCATCCAAGGCCGAGTACGAGACATATCTCCGCCTGAGTAACTTCCAAAGTAAGCTTGCCGGCCAAGTGAATTATTATGTGATCGGATTTCTGGTCGGATTGGGCAAGAAGAAGAGGGCCGCCGAGCAGGATATCTGGAAAGTCCTGCGCAGTCTGGCGTACTTCGGCATGTGCGATTGCGAGCGCAAGTTGCAGCACTACGACCGCGCGATTCCGGACTGTCAGAAGGCTCTGACCTACGATCGCGCGGACCCGTACACATACTATGTCCTGGGACTGGCCTACGCCCACCAAGGTCGGCAGACCGGCAGCTACGAGATGCTCGCCGCCGCTCTGCAGCACTTTCACTCTATGCTTGAGATCAATCCGGACCTGGAGGAGGCTGCTAAGGCCCGCGACAATGTGGCTGCCATAGAAGCGGCGCTAAAGACTCGTTAGCGCGGCTCCCGTGGTGTACGGGCGGCCCTATCGGTCTGCTAGAGCTAGGACACACGATCTCGGAAGCGCAGGATCCCGTTTGTGCCAGCGGGAGCGCGCCGCATTCGGGATGCTTGTACGCATGCCGATCTCGATTTTCGATTCCGGCACGATCCCGCACGAGCGCAGGGCTGAACTGGAAGTTGCCGTAGTTGCGGCAGGCCGGCGCCTTCACCAGCGGTACGAAGGTTGGATCGTCGCCATGCCAGACTGCCGGAAATTCGCCGTGCGGATCGCGTCATACCCAGAGGTGGATGTTTCCGTGCCGTTCGACTGGCATACGACTGCGGCCGAGGCTACCGAGCGAGTGCGCGTGGCGATGGAGATTGACGCTCATGGATCCCTCGGGCGAAACGTCGGATCTTTCAGGGCGCCGTCAGAAGTGATCCGCGATCCCAATTTCAGCTATCTTTCAAGACTTCCTTGAAGATCGATTTTCAGGCTGGTTTTGTTTTTCACCCAGTGGTTGTGGATCTCCGGAGCGTCTTCCTGGAAATGCAGGTTAAGGTCAGTTTTCAAGACTGAACGTTATGAAAGACGAGAGAGTGACATAACAAGTGGGGGCTTCGCCTACCGTGGGTCCTTCACACACCTGAAGCCGGCGCTGGGGTCCTTCCACCGCGCCGGCACCGTGCTGACGTCCCACATCACTTTATCGTCTAGGGACTCGTCATAAGACCCGCCCCGGATTCGATACCACAGCTCGCCGGGTCTCGGGGGCGGATTCAGTGTCGTCTTGAAGGCCTCTACCGATTCCCGGCTGGCTTCCACAGGTTCTTCCACGAATTCCCAGACATTGCCCACCATCTGCAAGGCGCCAAACGGGCTAGCGTCGCTATCGAATGAGTGTACCGGCATCGGGCCGTGCCTGGACAAGTGTGGATTGTTCTTAACGTTCGCGCGCGCCGGGTCCTTGTCTTTTCCCCACGGAAAAGGCCAGCCATTGGCGCCGCGCGCCGCCTTCTCCCATTCGCGATTGGTGGGTAAGCGCTTGCCAGCCCATTGCGCGAACTGGCGGGCATCGTCGATGGTTACATTCACGACCGGATAATCCGGCTGGCCTTTTGGAAAGCGCGCCGGAAAGGCATGCCCCTTCGCCTGGCAGAAACCCTGGTAGGCGGCGTTGCTCACCTCGGTCTCGTCGATGTAGAAGGCTGGCAACGGCACGCTTTCCAGATTCTTGCCGAAAAGAAACGGACCGGCGGGCACCAGCACCATTCCGGCCGGGGTCGGCAGCGTTGGACTAAGCTGCGTCGCCACCTGGCGCCGGCTCGCGAAAAACACCGCAACCACGCCAAGCAAACACAGCACCAAAACCGCTGCACCAATCGCCATCCAAGGCTTTGCAGGGGCCGGCTTGGACACCGCCGCCGGTGGTGGTGGCGGCGGTTCCGCCGGCGCCTCGATCTGGGCCACGACGCGCTCGATTTCCTGGGCCACCAGCCCGAACCCTGCCGGCCTTTGCGCCGGATCCTTCGCGGTGCATCGCGCGATGAGGTCGCATACGGTCTGCGGCACGCCGCTCTGCCGCAGCGGTTCCAGGTTGAGCGGTTCGTTCAAAATGCTGTAGAAAATGCGCTCCACCGTCTCGCCGGTAACCGGCCGCACCCCCGATAGCAATTCGAAGAAGAGCACGCCGAAGGCATACACATCCACCGCCTCAGTGATGCTGGTTCCGCGCACCTGTTCGGGCGCCATGTAATACGGCGTTCCCATGACGTAACCAGTGCGCGTCATGGAGAAGCCTTGGGTTTTGGCAATGCCGAAATCCATCAGCTTCACCATCCCGTTGGGCGCGATGTGGATGTTCTCCGGCTTGATGTCCCGGTGAATGATCGCCAGCGAATGGATATACCCGATGGCCTGCGCGATCTGCGCGGCAATGCGCAGCCTCTCCTTCAGATCGCCGGCATGACCCTCCTTGATCGCGCGACGCAGGTCCTCGCCGCGCAGGAACTCCATGACCATGTAAGGGCGCTGCAGTTCATCTTCGCCGAAGTCGTAGATGTGGATCACGTTTTCGTGCTGGATGTTTCCCGCTAGGCGAGCTTCCTGCAGGAAGCGGGTTTTGGTATCCGGGTCGGCGCACCCTTCCTCAGTGAGAACCTTGATAGCTACCGTGCGGCCGATGACGGTGTCCCGCGCCCGGTATACGTGCGACATGCCACCGCCCAGAAACTCTTCCAATTCGTACTTCCCGATGCGCGCCGGAAGTTGCAGAGCCATTAGCGCGAGGTTAACACAGAGCGCTTTCGCGCCAAATACTCGCGACCTGTAAAACAGGGACGAAACAGGAGGGCTTCACGCGACTGTAAAACAGGGACGAAACAGGAAATCCAGGGTTTTATTGTGGGGGCTAAGGCTAACATTCCAGGATACTTGTGTGCCAAAGACAACTACGAGAGTATCAGGCAATAACAGGGCCTGATCGGGACGTTATCAGGCCCCAGCACCCCTGTTCTAGCCCGATATTTTGGCGGTGACTTTGCTGCCAAGTTCCCTGGAATGTGGGCATTAGCTCCATGCCCCTTCTACCGAGGGGAGGAGCGGCGGTTACGTCGGGAAAGTTCAAGCTGGCGCTGCTCGATCACAACGCGATTCCTCGCAAGACGGCGTTTCAAATCATGATCATTCTGCTTCATTCTGCCAGGTCGAGATACAGCCGCAGAATCTCGCGTCCGCGCTCGCGCGACCTCGATACTCGCGACTGCAAAACGTGCCATGCCGGCAACAAAAGCGACGAAGTTTCGAGCCAACAAAGTACCGTCCACACGGCTAGCATGGACGGTCTCTGTCGAAGCCTTGCCTAGTTCGCTGTTATGGTACCAAACAATCCGTGCAGATAGTTGTCGATGCCGGCGGCAAAATAGAGCGCACTCGTCGGACCCGAAAGAGAGTTGCCGCCGCCGAAGTGGAGCGCCCATAGCCCCGGAATTTTGATGGGCTTCTTGGAGGCATTGTCGAGAAATCCCAGGAACTTCCCAGTGGTGGGGTTGTATGCCCCGATCCACCCGCTAC
>OBLU010003762.1_pt1 | contig 13730 bp, 10 predicted proteins | sample 1518681 | NCBI WGS metagenome assembly OBLU01 (sample SAMEA3539304, study PRJEB22396) | soil metagenome | biome: tundra; feature: field; material: soil | place: USA | collected 2010-05 | depth 0.15 m
GTCCGTCCTGCCCTACGACCGGAGAGATGCTGAAGTGCGGGCAGCACGGGCGCCCGCCTCGGTTGATTCAGCCCCAGCGGACCCCGAGCGAAAGCTCGGCCGCGAGGTTCGCCTGTACCGACGCCACGGCGCGGAACGCCTCCCGCAGGTAGGACCGGGCCAGCGGGTTCAGCGTCTTGGGGTCGATGAAATCGTCCGGTGCCTGCCCCCGCCTTAGCTGCTCGACCTGATGATCAAGGCGCAGCGAGAAGATGAAGCCGAACGCCTCCATCAGCGTGCGCGCCTCCGCACTCTCCATGGTCCCGGCCGCCTCGGCCGCGCGCAGCCGCTCCAAGGTCGAGGCGCTTGCGATCCCGGCCGCCATCCCGGCCCAGCGGGCGAGGTCGACGATCGGGATCATCCCGCCGTGCTTGATGTCGAGCTGCCCGCGGCGCTCGCCCGAGTGCTCGACCACGAAGTCGCGCAGAAACCCGGTGGGCGGCCGGAACGACAGCGCGAAGCGGGCCAGCAGCCGCAGCAGGTCGGGATGATCCGGGTACGGCCGCGCCTCCCATAGCCCGCTGGTGACCGATCCCCGGGTGCTCCACACCGGGCGGCTGTCGGTGATCACCGACACCAGGATCAGCGCCTTCTCCTGGGTCGGGTCCTCACTCAGGCTCCGCGCGGCCCGGTGCCAGGAGGCCAGCGACCGGGCGAACAGCGGGTTGGCGGCGCTCGCTCCGTGGGCGTCGGGCGACATCCCGCACGCCCGCAGGCCCTCGTCCACCGCCTGGGCCACCCGGCCCAGATAACCGGCCACCTGGCCGGGGTCCCGGCCGCTCGCCTCCGGGCTTTCGTCTTCCCAGGCCAGCGCGCTGTCCACGTCAGAGGACGGCAGCGCCTCACGCCGCGCCAGGCTGCCGAGCGCGAACCAGGTGAACGGCACGGGCGGGTCGCCGGCGTCCCGGACAGCCAGCTCCACCAGCCGCCGGGTCAGCGCGTCGAGGACGACCGAACGGACCGCCGCCACGTGCTCGGCCGCCACCCGCGCGTCGTGCAGCGCGATAATCGTCGGGTTCAGCCCGGCCGCCACGGCCGCCAGGTCGGCGGGGCTCTCCGCCAGCGCGATGGCCCGGCGCAGCAGGAGCGGCTTGCGCCCCTCGGCGGCGACCAGGTCGCCGTCGTCGACCACGCCCAGCACCTCGCCGGCCGCGGACAGGACCGGGATGTGATGCACGTTCCGCTCGAGCATGTCGAGCAGGACGTCGCCGCCCAGCCGGTCGGCGGTCACGGTGTAGGCGGGCTCGGTCATGATCGCGGAGACCGGCGCGTCCGGGCTGAGGCCCGCCGCGATCACCCGTGACCGCAGGTCCCGATCGGTCACGATGCCGAACGTGCCGCCGTGCGGCACTAGCACCGCGCTCGCGCCCTGATCGGTCATCCGCTTGGCCGCCTCGCGGACGGGCTCGCTGCCCTGGCACATCAGCGGCGGCGTCCTGATCAGCGTGGCCACGCGGCTCTGCACCGGGTCTGAGCGGGGATCCGTCGGTGCCGCGGTGACGGCGCCGTCCACGATCGACTGCGCGACGAACCGGAGTACGTCCGGGCGGGCCAGCAGCGGGCGCATCACGTCGGCCGGGATGCGATAGCAGACCGTGTCCTCGGCGGCCCGCGCCTCGAAGCCGGTCGGCAGCCCGGAGATCATCGACGCGTGCCCGAACAGCTCGCCCGGGCCGAGCAGGTCGAGGACGCGGCCGTCGTGGATGACTTCGACCGACCCGCTGCGGACCACCCAGAGGTACTCGACCGGCCCGGCGCCCTGCGAGAAGATCGTCTTTCCCCGCGGGATGACCTCGGTCTCGGTCACCGCGGCGACGCGGGCCAGGTCATCCGCCCCCACCGCGTCGAAAGGGGGAAACGAGCCGAGGAAGCCGGCGATGTCCCCCACCGGGTCAGACCAGCTCGCCGCCGCCGGCCACGGTTACCACGTCAGTGGCCCGGTGCTCGGCCAGCACCGTGGCCGGCCGGCCGTGGTGCTTCACCAGGTAGTAGATGACGCCCACGCCGCCGAGCAGGCCGGTGAAGGTGAACGCGCCCCACTGGAAGTACCAGTGGTCCGCGCCGTAGACCGCCGGGCGCGGCCAGGCCAGGTTGATCAGGACGCCGACCTGGAAGACCACGGCCGTCAGGTTCACCACCAGACCCCACCGGCCTAGCGAGAAGTACGGGCCGTGCTCGGGCGACGGCCACCTGCCGCGAAGCCGCGCGATCAGCAGCGGCCCGGTGACGCACAGGTAGGCCAGGTAGAACATGATGATCGCGACCGAGGTGAGCACGAAGAACGCCCGCTGGTTGCCCACGTTCAGGACCAGCAGCGCGATGGTCAGCACGCCGATGACGATCGAGGGGACCAGCGGCGTCTTGGACCGGCCGTGCACCTTCGCGACGGCCGAGGCGAACGGCAGCCGGCCGTCGCGGCCCATCGTGAAGATCATCCGGATGCCGCCGGTGTGCACGGCCAGCGCGCATACGGTGATCGCGATCAGCGAGTCGATCAGGAACACGTCGCCGGTGGTGCCGCCGAGCGTCGCCTTGACCAGGTAGGGCAGCCCGGAGGTGCCGAGCTGGGGGGCATGGATGTTGGGCACCGACATCTCGCCGAACAAGATGACAAGCAGCCCCGCGATCCCGGCGGCGGTCAGCGCGCGGATGATCGCGGGCGGCGCGTGCCGCCGCGGGTCCATGGTCTCCTCGGCCAGCGACCCGGCGGTGTCGAACCCGTACATCACGTAGGCGCTCATCAGCCCGGCCACCAGGAAGGCGCCGAAGTAGCCGAACGTGGAGCCCTTGCCCAAGCCGAACGTGTCGAAGATGACGCCCGGGCCCCGGCGGATGTGCACGGCGAGCAGGATGATCAGCACCGAGACGCCGACCAGCTCGGCCAGCACGCCGAAGTTGTTGATCCGCGCCATCAGCTTGACGCCGATCATGTTGATGATGGTGGTGAAGACCACCAGCCCCGCGGCCAGCAGCAGCGCGTTCTTGGCGCCACCGGACGTCGCGACCTGGCCGATGTCGGACTTACCGCCGATGAACTCGAAGAACGCCGAGATCTGCGGCGCCACGACCTGATAGGCGACTGCCACCGCGGCCAGCGTGACGATCGAGCCCACGGTCAGTATCCAGCCGCCGAAAAAGGAGGTGAAGGGCCTGGCGATCTGCTTGGACCACTGGTAGACCGAACCGGCCAGCGGGTACTGCCCGGCCAGCTCGGCGAAGCACAGCGCGACCAGCATCTGGCCGATGAACACGGCGGGCCAGGTCCAGATGAACGCCGGACCGCCGGAGCCGAAGCCGAAGAAGAACAGCTCGAACACGCCGGTCATAATCGAGATGTAGCTGAACCCCGCGGCGAACGAGGAGAACAAGCCCAGGGATCGGTCGAGCTCCTGTTTATAGCCGAACTTGGCCAGCTCATCAGAGTCCACGCTAGGCACGGCCATCGGTCACCATCCTGGAGATGCGGCAGTATCCCCAGATGACACCATTTTTTGGAACCAGCCGTCAATGGACGGATGGTGGATTCGCGGATGCCCCCGCTGGTGCGTTTGGATGGAGTGATGGCCAAGCCCAGCCGCAGCGGCGACATCCTCAGCCTCAGCAGCTTCGTGGTCCTGGGTCTGCCCGACGGCATGCTCGGCACCGCCTGGCCGTCCATGCGCGGCACCTTCGGCGCTCCGGTCGGTGAGCTCGGCCTCATCCTGCTCCTCGCCACCGCCGGGTCCGTACTGGTCACGGCGTTCGTCGGCCGGCTGATCCTGCGCCTGGGGGTGCCCGCCTTGCTCGCCGCGGCCGGCCTGACCGCCGGCGCGGGCTACGCCGGCTTTGCCGTGGCCCCCGGGATGTGGCTGGTGCTGGCCGTGGCCGTGCTTACCGGCGCGGCGGCCGGCATGATGGACGCGGGGCTGAACACGGCGGTGGCCCTGACCGGCCGGCGCCGGCTGCTCAACCTGCTGCACGGGGCCTACGGCGTGGGCACGGCGATCGGCCCGCTGATCATCACCGCGGCCATCCTCACCGGCTCCTGGCGGCCTGCCTACCTGGCCATGTTCGCCCTGGACCTGGTCCTGGCAGGCTTCTGGCTGCGGCAACGGCGGCGCCACGGCGCACCCGCGGCGGCAGAAAAACACGCCGCCACCGACGCCGAACCCCATCCGTCCGCCCGATGGACCCGCCGCCGGTACCGCGGCGTGGTAGCCGCCGGGATCGGCGTGTTCTTCGTCTACACCGGCCTGGAGGTGGGTGCCGGGCAGTGGGAGGCCAGCTTCTGCCGCGGCCACCTGAATATGTCCGCGGGCGCCACCGGCCTGGCCACCTTCGGCTACTGGGGTGCGCTGACCGCGGTCCGGATCGGCCTGGCCGTGCTGCCCCGCCCGGTGCCGCCGCAGGCGGTGGTCCGGTGGGGGAGTGCCGTGGCCGTGCTGGCCGCCGCGGTCATCTGGTGGCAGCCGGGCACCGTGGTCACCGTGCTCGGCTTCGCCGTCCTCGGCGCCGCCCTGGCCGGTGTCTTCCCGGCCATGATCTCCCTGACCCCGGTCCGCCTCGGCGACGCCAGCGCCCAGCACGTCATCTCCTGGCAGGTCGGTGCCGCGGCCGCAGGCGGCGCGGGCGTGTCCGCCGTGATCGGCCTGCTCATCGGCGCGACGAGCCTGGCCGCCCTGGGTCCCGCGATCACCGTCCTGGCCGTCCTGCTGGTCGGCGCCGAGCTCATCTTGACCCGGCTCGCCCCCGTCCGTCCCCAGCAGGAAAAGACGGACCGGTGCCCTGGCGCGTGAACGGCAGCTGGATCTCGAAGACCTGCTGGCCGACGTCGGCAACATCATCGACCATGTTGACCCAGACCTCCCGGCCGGGCCCGGGGGCGTGATAGTGGTGCTCGTCGGCCCACCGGGCCAGGTCGTGGTACACGAAGGGGAAGATGCTAGCGGCCGGTCCGCTGCGGACGGCCACGGCGGCCTCCTCGACTTCCGGCAGCACCAGGTACCTGGCCGGCGACGGCAGTCCGGCGGGCGGTTCGGCCACCGGCAGGGCCAGGTTGACCGTAAGGTCGTGGCCCGGCTCGCCCTCGTAGTAGAGGAGGTACGGTCCCGCCTCCTTCACCAGGTCCCGGATCCGCAGCTGCTTGAACTGCTCCTCGGCGCGGTTGACGGCAGGAACGATGTTCTCCGGGCCGAACTCCGGGGCCTCTTCGGTGATCACGACCACGCCCTGGGCGGGAAGTTTCTTCACCACGATGTCGTCTGCGGGCATAGCGCCCTCCCTTTCGATGTAGGACAGACGTGCTTCGACTCCGAGCAGCTGGCTCTGCTGCGCGTGGAGTTCTTGCTCCAGCTGAGCCCGGCGGAGCATGAGCATGCCGCGGAGCTCGTCCAGGGTGATTCCGGCCAGCAGCAGCCTGACCTGGTTCAGCGAGAGACCGAGTTCCTTCAGGGCGACGATCCGGTTGAGCTGCCCTAGCTGGTCCGCCGAGTAACCGCGGTAGCCGGTGTCCGGGTCAACCCGCGCCGGGCGCAGCAGCCCGATCTCGTCGTAGTGCCGCAGTGTCCGGACCGATACCGTGCCGAGCCGGGCAAACTCGCCGATGCTGAACATGGCACCACTCTGCCCCCCTAACGCAGCGTGAGAGTCAAGACCCCGCACCCGTCATCGTGGATAGAAACCTTCCTGCCAGGAAGGTTTCTATCCACGATCGTCCTTACCTGAGCTGGACGGTGACGGTGCGGAGCGTGGGCGGCAGGGTGACGGTGCCGGTGGCCTCGTTGACGGTGCCGGCGCTGGCGTGCGCGATGGCGTTGACGAACGCGGGCAGCTGGAACAGGACAGGGCCGGACGGGGCGTCCCCGGTCAGCGTCAGCGTGACGGTTTTACCGCTGGTGCTGATCTTCAGCCCGAGGTGCCGCCCGTTCGTCGTCGGGAAGTTCGCCAGGCTGATGACCTGCCCGCTGCTGACCCAGGCATTAGGCACGCCGCGGCCGACCACCAGGCTGCCGTCGGAGCGCTGCGCGGCCAGGGAGTCGAGCAGCACCATGTTGGCGTTGGCGATGCCCCAGGCGTGCGGCGACGACCCGTTGCCGGCCTCCGGATGGGTGCCGGTCCACGGCGAGCCGGGGTTCGGGAACTGCTGGCTTTCCCACCAGGAGTACGGCCCGCTCTGCCCGTTGGCGATCATGAACTGGTAGCTCAAGATGCCTTGATCCCGGTAATCGTTGCTGGCCAGCCCCCATTCGCCGTACCCGGCGTTGTACGCGGTGCTGTAGTACTGCGTCGGGTATCCGCCGAACGTGTTTGGCGGCAGCTGGCCGGCCAGCCGGGCGAAGCCGTACTTGTAGGTGGCGTCGATCAGGTTCAGGCCGGGGCCGTTCAAAGGCGCCCCGAACAGGTACCCGTCCCAGGCCCAGCGGCCGAACAGGAACGGCGCCGCCCAGTTGGCATCTTCGGCGTTGACGCACCGGTTGCCGGTGTTCGGCTCGATCATCGAGCAGGGCAGGTAGTTCAGGTGGCTGGCCGCGATCGTCGCGTTCAGCGTCTTGTTGACCGCCGCCAGCAGGCTCGAATACTGCGTCGCCGCCCAGCTCGCCTCGCTGGTGTTGCCCACCTGCTGGGCCAGCCAGTGATAGGACCACAGTCCCATCAGCGCCTCGTAGTTGTCGATCGTCCAGTACCCGTTGGCGTCGATGTCGTTGGTCTCTTCCATGATCCCGCCGGGTCCGGTCCGGTCGGCGGCGATCAGGTGCGCGGTGTCCTCGATGCTCGGCTCGGTCTTGCCAGTCGGCCCTTCGGTGGCGAAGTTGGCCTTGACGAAACTCATGTCACCGGTCTTCAGCAGGTAGATGGCCCACACCCAGGGGTAGGTCCACACCCCGTCCACGTACTGAGGCTGGTTGCCGCTCACGTACCGAGCCCGGTCAAGCAGCGCGTGCGCGTTGGTGGTGTAGCCCTGGGTGAACAAGTTGGCCAGGATGCCGATGATGTCGTGGCTGAATTCCTGGTCGTAGCCGTTGGCGCCGGTCTTGAGCTCGGCGCCGGAGCGGATGATCTGGGTGTAGATGAAGCCGGTCTTGTAGCCGTTGATCAGGCTGGCGTCCGGCAGCTGCGTGATCTGGGCGATCCCGGCCAGCTGGCCGTTCCAGTACGAGCGCATGTGCGCGAAGTGCTGGTCGAACCCGCCCGCCGCCACAATGGCACTCGAAGACGGGTAGGCGTAGCTGCCGCCGAACTTGTCCGCGGGCACCGCGTAATCGTGGTTCACGGTCCCGTGCGCCGGCACCGTGTCCGAGGCCGAGTTCAGCGGGATCAGCCCGGCCGAGGCCTGCGGGTCGACGCTGATCGCCGCGCCGGTCGGGTTGCTCACCGAGACCCGGCTGTAGACGATCACGAACTCGTTCCCGCCGATCGAGACCTGGTCGCCGAAGTTGGTGATCGAGATCGCGGCACCGTCCCGGTGGAAGGTCGTCACCAGCGCGGGCAGGTAGCCGTTAGCGTTCGTCCAGGTGGTCGGGCTGTCGTCGTAGACCCCGTAGCCGTAGGTCGTGCCGGTCACGGGCGCCGTGCTGGCGCTGCCCGGGCCTGCGTCCGGGCCGCTGGTGTCGACCCAGAAGCTGCCGCCCAGGCACGCCACCACACCCTGGCTGTTTCCGGCCCACCCGATCACGCTCGCGTCGCCGAACGTCCCGTAGACCGTCTGGCTCCCGGTCGGCCCGTTAGGCGCGCAGCTGTAGGGCGGCGCCGTGGTAGCCGAGGCCACCGCGGGCATCGCGGTCGCGACGCCCGCGGCCAGCGCGGCCGCGGCCATCAGCACGAGGACGGCGCGTAGCCGTGCGGAACCTCTGGAGAAGGAAAGTCTGGAGAAGGAAAGTGCAGACCCCATTGTCATGGGGGGGCCTCCTCGCCGCTCATTACCCGGCGCGGCATGGCCTATGCGGGCCACGCCGGGAATTGCTCAAGTTTGTCAGCCTGCGAGCGTACGCCTGCGGGTGGTCGGGCCGCCGGCAATTCGGCTGGGCGGCCGATGCGCCGCGGGGCCGCCGCGCGGCACCCTGGAGATCCAAGATCAGGCCGCGGCATGACCCCCGATGACCCCGGCCGCGCGTGAACGGAATCTGGATTGAACACCCCGCCCAGGCCCGGCACCGGCGCTCCGCGAACGGCCGGCTGAACGGACTGGCCCGCGAAGGCCCCCGTGTCTCAGTCCCGCCCGACCGGGAGTGTCCGCGAGGGCGGGAGCAGCCCGGTCAGGATGCGGGTCATCGCGCGGTCGAACAGCGGCTCCCGCCGGTCTGAGCCGTCCTCAGCCGCAGCGCGCGCCAGCGCGTCCGCCCCGGCCATGGCATCAGCCAGCGCGGCCGCGAGGTGCGGGTGCTGGCCGGCGGCGGTTATCTGGGCAAGGTAGCTGGCCAGCGAGCCCTGCCACCGGGCGGTGTCCTGCCCGGCCCGGCTCTGGGTGATCTCCGTCTGCGCGAAGAGCCGTACGGTGCCGGAGAACAGGCCGACCGTCTCCAGCTTGTCCGGCCCGGTAAGGTCCGTTCCGGCTAGTGCGGCCAGGGCGTGCTCGATGAATGCGACCGCGTTCGGTCCAGGCAGGTTCCTGGTGGCGGGGACGTCGAGTAGCCAGGGGTGCCTGTGGTAGATGGCGCGGCCTTGCTGAGCGATGCTGAGCAAATTGGTGACCGGGTGCCCGGAACTGCGCTCCGGGTAGGAGTATTCGCCGTAAGCCTGGTCGGCCATGAGCTCGACAAGCTCGTCCCTGGTGGCCACGTAGCGGTACAGGGAGGCGGGGGCGGTGCCGATGGCCGCCGCGGCTGAGCGCATGGTCACCGCGCCGAGACCGTGGGCGTCGGCCAGCGACACCCCGGCCGCGGCGATCTCGGCGCGGCTGTGCTCCGGAGCCGGGCCGCGGGCCGAACGCTCCGGGCGTGTCCAGATGCTCTGACCGCGGCCGCCGGCCTTCAGCTCGTCCTTCATTGCGAACACTGTATTCAGTAAGTTAGGCTTAGGATACAGCGAACACTGATCGCAGTTTCGAACCGGCAGGCCAATGGGGGAGCGGACCAATGGGCAGCGAGTGGACGCCGGCGCAGTATGCGCCTAACGGCCCGGTGGAGATCGCTTACGACCGGCTGGCCGGCTCGGAAGGCGACCCGCTGCTGCTCGTCATGGGCCTGGCCGTCTCCAGGTTCTGGTGGCCGGCCGGACTGGGCCAGGCGTTCGCCGCCCGGGGGTTCGATGTGGCCCGTTACGACCAGCGGGATGCCGGGCAGTCAACCCGGATGCCCGACACGGGCGGCAGTAACCCGTTCGCCGCGGTGGCTCGCAAGCGGGGTGCCTACTCCTCCGAGGAGATGACCGACGACGCGGTCGCCGTGCTGGACGCACTCGGCTGGGAACGGGCGCACATCTTCGGTGCCTCGCTCGGCGGGGTGATCGCCCAGCGCATCGCGCTCCGCCACCCCGGCCGGGTCCTCAGCGTCGTGTCGGCCATGGCCATGCCCAGCGACGTGTCCGGCATCGGCGGGGGACGCTACGTGCGCTTCGGCTTGCTGGCCAAGCTCGCCCGGGCCAAGTTTCCCGAAGGCCGGGAAGGCGACATCCAGCTCTCGCTCATGCTCGCCCGCGCCATCGCCTCCCCGGCCTACCCGTTCGACGAGGACGCCGCGCGGGAGTGGATCGAACGCGAGGCCGACAGCGGTCCCCGGGACACCAAGGCGCAGAGCAGGCAGGTCGGCGCTCCGTGGCACGGCCAGAAACTGCGCGAGCTGCATATGCCCGTCCTCGTCCTGCACGGTGACCGGGATCCCATCCTGCGCGTCAGCGCCGCCCGTGCTACCGCCAAAGCCATCGACGGCGCCCGCCTGGTGGTGCTGCCTGGGGTCGGCCACGACCTGCCCGCGCCGCTGTGGCCGGCCATCGCCAGCGAGGTGCGTCAGCTCGCCGACCAGGCGCGGGCCACGTCGGGCTGAACCCCGTGGGCCGGGCAGCCCTTCCGGCGCCAGCACGGTAAAGCTTCCAGCCCGGGCCCGTCCGGATCCTCGGGCTGGCGGGCGGATTGGTGATCGGGCCGGCTTTCGCTGGCCAGCGCGAGCGGTCGTCCCGGCGGGGGAGCGCCAGGTGCCTGCGGCGAGGGCCGATCGCGGCGGAGCACGGTGAGCAGTTCGGTGTAGGGGCCGATCAGGTAGGCCTCGTCATCAGGCCGGAACCGGGTCCGGCGCCGCGGCGGGTGCTCGAGGATCGCCTTGTCGGCGGCCCGCCTGATCGCGAGCACCCGGGTCCTGGCCGCCAGGTCGTTCATGGCCAGCCCGTGCAGCCCGCCCTGGGGGGTAATGGTCAGCCGGGCCACCAGCAGCGGCTCGTCGCCCGCGTAGAACGTGCTGAGCACGTCGAGGCCGAGCGCGGCGCCGACGAACCACGGTGCCGCCAGCGCCGCGGTCGAGCGGACCAGGGTGAACCCGAAGCTGTCCTTCACCGAACGGGCGAGCTGCGGATCGAAGATCCGGAGCACGACCGGCGTGGTCTCCCACCGCGCCCCGAGCTGGTCGCGCACGGCCAGGCCTGTTTCCAGGTTGGCGAGGTCGTCGCTGGTCACGACGGCGACGGCGGAGGCGCTGGTGAGCCGGACCGACTCCAGGACGACAGGCATGGTGGCATCGGCGATGACCACGGGCACGCCGAGGGCACGGATCTGCCCGAGGTGACGGTTGTGCTCGTTCTTCTCCAGGACCACGATGTCTCGTCCCGCGGCGGCCAGCTGCTGGACGACCTGCACGCCCACCGAGCCCAGGCCGATGACCAGGATGTGTCCGGTCAGCCCGGTGATCCGCTGCCGCCCGAGCGATTCCTCGATCCGGCGGCTGACCAGAGCGTTGGTCAGCAACGCGAAGAAGACCGCGACGAACAGGGCGCCCGCGAGCATCAGGCAGATCGCGGACGCCATCAGCCACGGGGCCTGACCGCGGAAGGAGAAGTCGCCGTAGCCGACGGTGGTGATCGTCTCCACGGTGAAGTACGCGGCGTCCAGGACCGAGAGGTGCCGTGTGGTGGTGAGCTGGTAGGTCAGGCGCAGCACGACGGTGGAGGCGATAAGCACCGCGAACAGCGCGGCCATGGCCACCGTGAGCCGCCGGTCCACAGCATGGAGCAGCGACAGCGCCAGGTGCCCGACGTGCCTGAGACGCCTGGCCCGCCGGGCCGTCGCGGGAACGTGGCCCCCCAGCCCGCTCCCCAGCGCGCCGGCCTGCCCGCTCACGCCGGCGGTCCGCAGCTCCTCCCGCGTACCGATCAGCGTGACGTCATCCCCCGCCGCGACTGCGAAGTCACGGCCGGGGCACACCACCACGTCGCCGCCGTCGGCGGGAACGACCGCGATCGGCGCCAGCGCCCCGTAGAGCTCACGCAGGCTGGCCGCCCGGGGGGCCGTGGTCCGCGCGGCGGTGAAACGCTCTCCGGACAGCCTGATTTCCTGCCCACCCGACTGCAGGCAAGCCTGGACGACAGACGGTGCGGACAGCCCGGCGACATCCAGCACCGAGACCCCGACCTGGGACAGCGCCCGGCCCACGGCGGGGTTCCCCAGCTGCACGACCACCCGTACGTCCTCGCGGAGCTGACGGGTCAGCAGCGCCGTCTCCAGCGTGTACAGATCGTCATGCTGCACGCAGATAACCGCGGTCGCCCCCGCGAGCCCGGCACCCGTGAGGGTTTCCGCGATCCGCGAGCTGGCAGCGATGTGAGGCACGCCCCAGCTGGTCAGGATCCGGGCCAGCCGCACGTCCGGGTCATCGTCGATCACCACCGCCGGGACCCCGGACAGGTTCAGTTCCTCCACGATGCGCAGGCCAACGCCCCGCAGCCCGCAGACGATCACATGCCCGCGCCAGTCCGCATACCCGCCCGCCATCTCGCTTACGGTCCCACGCCAGAATGACGGCCACGTTAGCCCCAGATATCGGCAAGATGACCCATCCGCCCACAATGGGATGTCCCGAGCGTTTCGCGGCCATGCCCGCGCTGCTCAAATCGGGTAGCGCGTCGGCTCCGTGGTGTACTGCCGCCCGGACGGGGTGGTCCACCAGCGCCGCCACCCGAGCCCCACTGCGGACTCGCATGGTATCGGGGTTCGCACTCATCACCATCAAGCCCATTAATCCGAACGGCCGGTGGTACCAGCCCGCCCGCCAGCGTCCCAGAGACCCGGGGCGGACGCATCCCGCCGAAACGTCGGCCCGCGTCGAGTCACCTGGTCGGAGCCCAGATGGTGGTGCGCTTGACGTCGCTATCTTCCACGGCGGCCAGGCCGGGAACGTCGTACGTGGCCAGCGGGCTCAGCCGGTCCCTGGGCAGGTAGGCCCGCCCGAAGTCGCCGACCAGGACATCGGCCCCTTGAGCCTGGCCGCGTTCCAGGAACCTCGTTACCCGGCCGGCCAGCTCGCGTTCGTAGAAGGCGTCGGCCACCAGCAGCACTTCCGTGCCATCGGCGTCTTCGTCCAGGATGTCGGCGCCGACGGCCAGCACCGTCACGTCGTTGGCCGCGGCGTTCAACGTGATCGCCGCGACCGCGAGCGGATCGATGTCGTACGCGGCCACCACCGCCGCCCCGGCCCGGGCCGCCGCGATGGCCACCAGCCCGGAACCGGAGGCAATGTCGGTCACAGGCCGGCCGCGGACCGTCTCCGGGTGGTCCAGCAGGTAGCGGGCCAGCGCCTGGCCGCCCGCCCAGGCGAACGCCCAGTAGGGCAGGTCAAGCCCGGTCCGGCCGGTGGCCGTCTCGGTGCGCTGCCACACGCTGATCGGTTCGCTGGCCTGGTGCAGCCGGATTTCCGGCACCAGGGCCACCGAACGAAGCCGGGTGCTGGTCCGGACGATCTCCCGGGCGGTCCGCGGGGCCTCAAGCATCGCGCCCATTTCATCACGCGGATGGGCGCTGAGGTCCCTTCTCCCCGGTTCCGGCCGTCGTGCCGGACCCCTCATCGGTTCGCTGTCCGGCGATGACCGCCAGGCTGCGGCGCATGTCCTGGTACCGGCCGGCCCCCAGGGTCGTGCGTAGCTGCTCTTCGATGTCGCGCAGTGCGGTCCGGCTGGCGTCCGCCGCGGCCCGGCCCCTGGGCGTCAGGTAGATCCGTTTGGCGCGCCGGTCGGCGGGATCCTCGCGCCGCTGCAGGTACCCCTTCCCGGCCAGGTCGTCGACCAGTTCCCCCATCGACTGGGGCGCCATCCCGGCCCGGGCGGCGATATCGGTCAGGCGCAGGCCATCTTCGATGGCGAGCATCTCCATCGCGTTGCCGTGGGCCGGCCGCAGGTCGCCGGCGGTTTCCGCCACCGCGCGGTAGATGGCGGCCGAGATGACGTTGTACGCCGTCCGCAGCAGCGTCGGGGTGGATGGATCGGGATCCAGCTCAGTCACCGCTTGACTCTTTCATTAAGGTAGCCTGATAATCAGGATACCTTAACAGATATCACGGCCGAGGAGGCCACCTGAACGGTCCGGGCGAAGAGCGGGTTGAGTGCGGCTGACGAGCCGATGGGGGATCGAGGACGAGGTGCGCAGGCTCGGGTTCCGTTCGAGCAGCATGCCTGGACCTGTGCGCACGATCATCTCCAAACGGTGCTCGCCCAGCGAGCCACCGCCGCCGGCGCGCACAGCACCGTGCGCCAGGCCAGCGGGATCGCCACGTAGCGGGCGCGGACCTTCGGTGACTGGC
>OBLU010003764.1_pt1 | contig 13729 bp, 9 predicted proteins | sample 1518681 | NCBI WGS metagenome assembly OBLU01 (sample SAMEA3539304, study PRJEB22396) | soil metagenome | biome: tundra; feature: field; material: soil | place: USA | collected 2010-05 | depth 0.15 m
CGTGGCCGTCTTCGACCACGGCAAGTTCGACTGGGCGGAGCGGGTGCCCGAGGGCTCGGCTGCCGCCGCTGGCGAGCTGAGCCCCTTTGACACCTCCCGGCTGGGGCGGTCCGACTCCGGGGGGCGCTGATCTCCGGCTGACCCCCGCGGGGCCGGCCCCGCCCTGCCCTGGCGGGTGCCCTATCCTCTAGGGTATCGGGGCGTGGCGTAGCCGGTAACTCTCCCGAAGGCGCTGGTCACCCACCGGCACTGGCTTACCAGGAGACGTCCCCGATGCTCAGACCGGTCGGAAGGCTCATCTGCGCAGTGGTAGCCATGCTACCGCTGGCGGCCTGCGCGCCTCCGGCGGCGAGTCCACACGCTCGGAGTCTGGTGCATTCGCCTCCGTCCCCGTCGTGCTGCGGGGAAAGTCCGACCGGCCAGACACTCCGCACGACACCGACGCCGCTCGGCACGGTTCTGCCCTCCATCTCTGCTTTACCCAGCTGGCACGCGCCGAGTGCGACGCCCACTTCGACCCCGGAGCCCACGCCGACGCCAACCCCGACGCCAACCCCGAACTCGTTTGACGACGAGTTCAACGGCACGAGCGTTGACACCTCGAACTGGCTGGTCAACACCAACGCCAGTAATGGTAACGGGGAATTGCAGTGCTTCCAGGCTGCGAACGTAGCGGAATCTGGGGGGCTGCTGACCGAGACAGCGCAAGTGGACCCTGGGTGCGGCGCGGATGGCTACAGCTCAGGTGCCATCCAGTCGAAGGCGAGCTTCCTTTATGGCACGTTTACGGTGCGGGCCGAGATGCCCGGCGGCACGGGGCTTTGGCCGGCGATCTGGTTGCTGGGCACCGATTGCCAGCCCTGGCGGATGGGTTCCAATAACTGCAACTGGCCGAACCCCGGCTCCGACGAGTTGGATATCGCCGAGATTCTCAACAACAGCCACACCTCGGTGAACGAGCAGATTCATTCCGCCGGTGGCAGCCCCCAGTGCTCTCCGACTGTCTCGGACGTTAGCCAGAATTACCACACCTACACCCTGATCTGGTCCCCTGGCTCTGACATCCTCCAGATCGACGGGGTCACGACGTGCACGCTGACCGGCGCCGCGGTGTCGTCGAGCCCAATGTTCCTCATCATCAACAACTCGGTAGGAGGCACCGGCGGCGGAGCGGTCGATAACGCCACCCTGCCGCAGTCGCTCGCGGTCGACTACGTTCGGATCACATCATGAACGGCGCCGACCGGGGTCCGGCGTCGCCGTGAGTGCCTCTCCTGTGCCAAACGCTTCACCACCCACGAACGGATCGAGCCCAGCATTCTGCGCGCCTCGCTGCACGTAGAATGGGCGCGAGATGCACGTGGAGAGAACGCGGGCGGGATAGTTGAGGCGCTACCTCGCGAGAGATGAGGCAAGCGACGTAGGCGTATTCGAAATCATCGGGGCGTGGCGCAGCCGGTAGCGCGCTTGCTTTGGGAGCAAGAGGTCCCCAGTTCGAGTCTGGGCGCCCCGACCAGCTGATCAGCTCGCGGTCAGTTTTGAATTCGGCTGGTGCACTTGCTTTGGATCCGACCGGGCTCGGCCGGGGGCCCGGGGTGCAGAGGCAAGTGCTGCTCCAGGCCACGGTTATCGAAGCAAGCGCTCTGTCACCGGGGAACCGGCAGGCCAGAGGGGGCCCGGCGGAGCGGTCGCTCTATTGCGCCGGGCGCACCTCCCGGACCCAGGCTTGGGCACCAGCTTGGACGGCATCCCAGGGGCTGCCGAGAGGCGGGCTGTACGCCGGCGCCGACCGGGTCCTCGGTGGCGACATGCCCGAGGACTGGTTGACCGCGCGCGACCAGATCAAGGACGCCCTCGCCGACACCCTGGTGCGGCCGACCCGGAAGGTCACGACCCTTGACTACCTCCAGCCCGGCGACTTCGCCGTCCTGGAGGAACGCTTTGCCACCCCCCGGCAGAGCCCACCGGCGTTCGACTCCCCCGCCTCGCCGTGGCAGCGCGAGCTGGCGCAGCGCCTCGGCCACCAGCTCCCGGACAACGCGTCCTGGCTAGAGGCCTCGGCGGCGGTGGACCTGGCCCACGGCCATGCCCCCGGCACCCAGGCGGTCGCCTGGCTCTCCCAGCTCGGGATCCCCGCCCACGACGGCTGGCGGCGGGTCGCCTCGGCCCTGGATGAGCAGGAGGTCCGCAATCCCCTGCCTCGCCAGCCGATCCCCTCACGTGAGGGCCGGGCCGCCGCGGAGCGCGACCCTCACCTCGCCGCCATCGAGGAGCTGCTGGGGGCGCCCGCGCCCGAACGCCTCGACGCCTCCGAGCGGTACCGGCACCAGCGCCCGCTGGTGGTAGCCCCCATTGCTCCCGATGCTACGCGACAGCCGGTTCGGGTTCGGGCGAATGCCGCCGACCCGCCGCCTGCCCCGGTTCAGCCTGCCTCTGCGGCTGCGCGGGCCCAGTCGGTCCGCGCTGCCCGGCCTAACCCCGTCCCGACTGTCCGCAGCTCCAGACCCAGCCCGGGCGACAACGTCCCCACCGTTCGCAGCCGCAGACCGAGCCCCGGCGACAGTGTCTCCACCGTCACCCCCCCGCACGGCGTGCAGGCCCCCAGATACACCCAGGGGGACGAGCAGCGACGTCGGGACCAACTCGCCCGCGAGGCCGCCGATCAGGCCCGCCAGCAGGCCGAACGCCAGCGACGGCCGCGACAGTCACAGTGAGCTCTTCTGAACCAGTGTCCGCGGAGACTCGGATCACGGCCCTGTCGGACACCACGCACTCTCTTGGGTAAGCCGCGAGGGAGTTGGCCTCCGGCGAGGCTCACGGGCTGGCCGATGGTCTGAGCACGGTGCCCAGCAGAGCGGCCACGCGGACGCTCGACCCCAGCGACCGCACCGGGAACCCCACCGGGCCCCGTGCCGCTCACATCTCGCTCCGCCGCAGCACGCATTCCGAGCGACGGCCGAAAGACCCGATCAACGGGACGCCACACGGCCCTGGCATGCTTGCGCCTTCTTCCTATCTCATGCGGAGCACGCTGCGGGAAGGAGATGCTGGCGCGGCTCGCCGCCGCTCCGGTCGGGCGGAAAAGGGGCGCTTCAATTAGGAGAGGGGCGGGATGAAGCCGAAGATCGGATCGCAGAACTCGGAGCCGGCCGAATGCTGTCCTCGCCATTTGAACGGCCCCGCGGCGACCTCTCCCCGATCCCACGATGGGGCCGCTTATTCCAGGGGTAAGCCACAACGCCAGGGGGGACGGTTTCGATCCCTCACGATCGCCGCCTTGGTCTCCCTCCTGTTTGCGGCGGCAAGCGCTGGGACCGTGCGGGCGTCAGGTCAGTCCAGCACTGGAGGGTCGGACCCCTCTTGGAGCATCGTCAGCTCTCCGAATCCAGGTACTGGGTACGACGGTCTCGCAAGTGTCAGCTGTATCAGTCCGACGTCTTGCTTCGCGGTCGGCATGCAGAGCGCCCAGGAAACCGAGCCCTTGATCGAGGGGTGGGACGGGACCACTTGGAGCGCCGCTGCATCCTCCAATGCCCCTGGCTACTTGGACACGCTCTATGCCGTGAGCTGTGGCAGCACCGTCTTCTGCATGGCCGTTGGCTGGGGCCAACCCACCGACGAGACAGTCACTCCAGGCTGGGCCACCTTCACAGATGAGTGGACGGGGAGCGGTTGGACCATCGTCAGCTCCCCGGATACAGCGAGTGCCGACCTGGATGAACTGACCAGCGTAAGCTGCGTCAGCGCCACATTCTGCATGGCCGCCGGATCGTTCGACAGTCCCGCCAACGGCTACGCCACCGACAGTACCTACGCCGAAGAGTGGGACGGCAGTAACTGGACAATACTGCCGTTCCCTACTCCCGCCGTTACCGGCTACCTCAATGTGCTAGCCATGACCTGCACGAGTGCCAACTTCTGCATGGCCGACGGATACTATCAGGGAGCCTCCGGTGACGTCGGCTACATCGAAGAGTGGAATGGCAGCGTGTGGTCCGTGCTCCAGTCGCCGAGCACCGCTGAGCTGCTCACGGGCATTAGCTGTGTCAGCTCCACCTTCTGCATGGCATCCGGATCGTCCATGGAGGAGTGGGACGGGACCAACTGGGAAGTCGTCGATTCACCCAAGATCAACAGTGCCTCGGGTACCGACATCGGCGGCATCAGCTGCACCAGCAGCAGCTTCTGCGTGACTACCGGCACGTACTTTGCCGGGGGCGTCAACACGCCCCAGACACTGATCGAGGAGTGGGACGGCACCAGTTGGGTCGTCATGGCGTCTCCGGACACCGCGAGCACGAATTCGGACACCGCCAACGCGGTGAGTTGCACGAGCGCCACCTTCTGTATGGCTGCAGGCACCACCGGGGTCGACTACTCTGAGGGCGGTGCGAGCTCGTGGTTGACCTTCATCGAAGAGTGGAGCGGCGGGCCCGCCCCCACGCCTCCATACTATGTGGCTCTCGGCGACTCGTTCTCATCTGGGACGGGAGCGCCGCCGTTTCTGGATTCGATCGGATGCTATCGTTCCACACAGGCCTACCCGGAGCTCATCGCGGGTGATCCGGGAGTGCCGGGGGAGCTCGACTCCGAGGCCTGCAATGGCGCCACGATCAACGACTTCTACGACAGTCAGACGACCCTCGATGGGGCGATAGTTTCGCCCCAACTCCAGGACCTGAGCGGTAACCCGACGCTCGTCACGCTCAGCGTGGGTGGCGACGACATCGGCTTCTCGACGGTTGCGGAAACGTGCATGGACGTCTCGCCCGGCTCGTTGTTCGGACCGGCTGGCCCGGTGGTGGCCAACTAAACAAGAAGTATCAGCCGGACTGCAGCTCTTATCTGAAGAGTCCCGGGCAGCTCCAACCGGAACAGTTGATCAGCGAGCTCGGAACGGGTATAAGTGAAGACGGCAACGTGAGGAGTCTCCCCGAACTCTATCGGGACATTGCCAACGCAGCTCCATCGGCCGAGACCTACGTGGTGGGGTACCCTGACGTCCTGCCCCTCCCGAACGAGGTGAACGGCGACTGTGTGGCCAACGTGGAATTCCAGGACGGAAGCCCCGTCAGTGCGCTCGGCGCCTACGATGCGGTCTTCACAATCCATCACAGTCAAATGACATGGCTCATCGGGCTGACCCAGAGGCTGGATGCCGAGATCGAGCAGGACGCCCTCGCGGCGGGCGACCACTACGTCGATACTTTCAATGCCTTCGACGGTCACAACGTGTGCGATGGCAGCCCCCAGTCCTGGGTGAACCCCGTGATGCTGGCGACCGAGAGTCCGCTGAAGATTTCGCCGTACTCGGTTCACCCCAATGCGTCGGGGCAGCAGGCTCTCGCGCAGGTGGTCGACCCTGCCATCGCCGACCAGCCCACGGTGAGCGTGACCCAGGGTGAGACAGTGGACAGCACCCTCACGGTGGATGCAGACACTTCGGAGCTCGCGGTGCAGACCCAGTGGCCGGGCAGCACCATCGATTTACAGCTGGTTTCGCCGTCTAGGATTGCCTACGACGGATCGACGCCCGGAGTTGAGGACGTCCTATCGGCGACCAGCGAGACGCTAATTGTCCCCCAGCCCGAGGCTGGACAGTGGACCGTCGAGCTATACGGAGCCCAGGTTGCACCGGGGGGCGAACCAGTCACGGTCACCAGTACGCAGATCCCGGAGAGCGCCTTTGCGCCGCTCGCCGCGATAGGGGTATCGGGGGACAGTGGCGTTGCTCCATTGAACATTCAGTTCAGTGGCGACGGGTCCTCGGCCTTCGACGGAGCGTCGATCGCGTCGTACGAGTGGAATTTCGGCGACGGTAGCCCGGTCGTGTACGGGGCCGACACGAGTCACGTCTTCGCCGCGCCTGGCACCTACACCGTGACCCTGACTGTCAGCGACTCCAATGGGCAGAGCGACCAGGCAACCGAGACGGTGACCGTCTTGGCCCAGACCCAGCCACCCACCGCGGGCTTCCTTTGGGCGGCACAACAGCCGTCGGCTCCCGCGGACATGAGCTTCGACGCCAGCGTCTCAAGCGATGTGGACAGCGCGTTGACTGACTACGCCTGGGACTTCGGCGATGGGACCACCGGATCGGGGGTCGGGCCTCAGCACTCCTACGCATCGCCGGGAGGCTACCCGGTAACTCTGACCGTCACCGACGGCAACGGGCTTAGTGATTCAGTGTGCGAGATGGTGACCACTGGGGAGGCCATCGCCGATCCCCCGCAACCGTGTCCCTCGACCTCTATCGACGTCGCGGTCACCGGGGCGCAGGTGTACGGCGGCTCGCCGGTCTTTACTCCCGGATATAGCGCTGATCCGCCAGGGACGGCGGCCACAATCAGCGGCACCCTGACCTGCTCCACCCCAGCGACCCCGACCAGCCCGGTGGCCGGGTCCCCCTACGTCATTTCCGATTGCACTGGGCTCACGTCGACCGCCGGCCCGATCACCTACGCCTATGGCGCGCTCACGGTTTCCCCCGCCCCTCTCACGGTGAGCGCAACGCCGTCGAGTGGGACCATGACGTATGGCGGCAGCGTGCCTATCGTCAGTCCCATCTACACAGGGCTGGTGAACGGTACCTCAGCCCCGGCGACCCCAGCAACGTGCTCCACGACTGTCACCCCGACCTCGCCAGTCGCCGGGAGCCCGTACGCGACGAGCTGCTCCGGAGCAAGCGATCCCAACTACTCCATCACGTACAACAATTCAGCCACCATTACGCTAGTGCACGACCCCATAGCCGTTACCGCGGCAGGCACCCAGGTATACGGGGGCAGGCCCATGTACACCGCGAGTTATGCCGGGGTGGCCTGGGTGGGTAGCGACGGTCCATCAGTGGTCAGCGGCACCCTGAGCTGCTCGACCGCTGCCACCTCCTCGAGCAAGGTCTCCGGCAATCCTTACGTGATCTCTTCATGCTCGGGCCTCAACGCCGCGAACTACGCGATCACCTACAGCAATGGCTCGTTCACAGTGACGCCGGCGCCGACGGCCACGACCCTCACCAGCAGCGCCGACCCGGCGGTGACCGGCCAGCCCGTCACTTACACCGCGATCGTGACCTCGACCGCTGGTAGCCTGAATCCCAACACTGAGGGCACGGTTACCTTCACCAGCAGGGGGACCACCCTCTGCGGTCAAACGGTGGCTCTCACCGGTAACCAGGCATCCTGCACCGTCACCTACCCCGCGGTCGGCAGCTTTCAGGTCACGGCGGCCTTCTCCGGTGACTCCAACTTCGGAGCCGGTGCCTCAACGGCCCTCACCGAGGCGGTAGTCAATCAGGATGCGACGACGACCAGCCTCTCTGCCTCGACTGCCACCCCCCTCTTCGGCCAGTCGCTGACGCTCACCGCCGCCGTGACCACCAAGAGCCCGGGATCTGGCACTCGCACCGGGACGGTGACCTTCCTCAACGGGACGACCACCCTGGGGACGGTCGCGCTCACCTCCGCCGGGCAGGCCTCGCTCACGACCAACGACCTGCTGCCGGGAACCTACCCGAACCTGACCGCCTCGTACTCGGGTGATCCCAATTACCTTCCGTCGTCCAGCTCCGCAGTTCAGGTGACGGTGGGATTCAGCAGCTGCATCAGCGGAAGCCACGCCGGAGCCCTGACCGTGTCCAGCGGCCAGGCGGTCTGCATCACCGGCAGCGTCTCGGGTGCGGTGACGGTGCAGACGGGCGGGTCGCTGGAGATCAACGGGGGCAAGGTCTCGGGTGCGGTGACTATGACCCAGCCGACGGCGGCGATGCTCTGCGCCGCCACCATCAGCGGACCGCTCAGCATCCAGGGTGCGACGGGGCCGGTGGTGATGGGTGCCCTGAGCGGCTGCTCGGGGAGCACTATCTCGGGCGCGGTGACCCTCTCCCAGGACGCTGAGGGACTCCAGGTGGATGGTGCCACCGTCTCCGGGGCGGTGGCCGTGACCAGTCCCGCGGCGGTGCAAGTGTGCGGCGACACCATCAGCGGAGCCGTCAGCGTGAAGGAGGCCACCGGGCTCGTGACCGTCGGTGACCCTCCGTCCTGCGCTGGCAACCACATCTCTGGGGCGGTGACGCTCTCGGCCGACACCGGAGGGGCCCTCTTCGACGGCAACACTGTGGGAGGCGCGGTCTCCGTCTCCAGCAACGGATCGACCTCCCAGCCTGCCGCCAGCGCCCCTCTGATCGAGACCAACCACATCGCGGGATCTTTGAGCTGCAGCGGCAACGACCCTGCGCCGAGTGATGGTGGAGCGCCGAACACGGTGACGGGTGCCCGGTCTGGACAGTGTGGCGCCGGCGGCTTCTGAGCCAAGAATGCTTGCGATGTCCCGGGCGGCAGGCTGGCCAACCCCAGTCTCAAGGTCGCCCGCTCTCGCGCCTATCGGGCTTATCATCTGCTGTGTAACGATGGATCGATACCTCAACGCGCCGGGAGCCCTGGGGTCCGAGCCGCCTCGCTCGAGCGCGCGATGCGGTAGCCTGACTTGAGCGCGCTCTCGGCGGCGTGTGGGCAGCTTGTGATGTCGAGACGACGGTTAGCGCTTATTGTTCTTGTCACCACGCTCGGTGCGGGCCAGTGCCTTCTCATGTGCGCGGCCGGAGCCATCGTGTGGAATTTGAGGGACTTCTACCTGTTTACCCCCGGTGGCGTTGTTCCCGCATCCGAGACGGCAGCGAGCATCCATGCAGCCGTGGCGTACTGGGCGCTGGCGGGAGTTGACGGCATCACACTGGCTGCCTCGGCAGTCTTGCGCGGAGCCGTCGGCAGACGGTTAGCCATGTCGGTGCAGGTGGGGAATGTCGTCATCGGGGTCGCCGTGATTGCGGGAGATCTCGCCGGCCAAGTGGTGATCAACGCAGCTCTCTCTGGCGGGATCATCATAGCCATTCTCGCTGCGATCATCTTCGTTCTCCTATGGTTGTTGCAGCCGAGCTCGGCCAGGCTCGCAGCGCGCCGACCAAGGCGGTTTTCGACGCCCTCCTAAAGAGCTCCGCGCAATACCGTCGGCGGCTGAAGGCTCGAGCCCGCGATGACAGCCCATCCTGCACGCGGTCTTGCTTCCGGGGCTGGCAGCGGTGTCCTCTGGCGCGAAGGGGCCCGGAGGGTCGGCGACGTGGGCGCGGTGGGTGGCTGTAAAGACGCATGAAAATGTCAGCCGACTAGCGGGGCTAGGGGGCTACCGCCAGGCCGCGGTTCAGACCTCCGGGTCGACCTTGGGGTGGCTGCCGGCCCAGCGCCATATTGCTTCCTGAACTGTTCCTGACCCTTGAAGCAAGTGCTGGCTGGGGGTACGGATGGCGAAGCAAGTGGTCCAAGCTAATTCGAGAAGGCCTATGCGAACGACGAAACCAGAAAGCGCTTGCTTGGGGAGCAAGAGGTCCCCAGTTCGAGTCTGGCGCCCCGACCAGTTGGTCAGCTAACGGTCAGTTTGAATTCGCCGGGTGCACTTGTTTTGGTCTGGCTGGGCCGGGCTGGGGACACGGGGTGCAGAAGCAAGTGCCCACCTCCTCGCCGGCGCGGGTCGAGGTGCCCGTGAGGATGGTGCCGGTCCCGAACCCGGGGTGCTCCACCCGCATCCCTCGACGTAGTGCTGCGCCGGATCGAAGAGCCGGTGTGCTGTCTCGCCGCCACCGGACCAGCCCAGAGGGGCAAATGCCCGCCTGCCCAGGCGGCATCCAAAGTGGAGGAAGGAGGCGTAATAAGGCGGTCACCCGCTGATGCGGGTAACTGTCGTATACTGCGCTGAGAAACGTGAAAGGCAGGAGCGGGACCCGGGCCGGCCCGCCGGGGAAGGGATGAGCGTCATGACGAGTCGCGGAACACGAAGGTGGTGGGCGCTGGGCGCCGTGTGCCTGGCCTGCCTGGCCGTAGGCCTGGACGCCACCGTGCTCAGCGTGGCCCTACCGACGCTGTCGAAGGCGCTGCACGCTTCGGAGTCGGATCTCCAGTGGTTCTCGTCCGGGTACTTCCTGGTGCTCGCGGCGGCGATGCTCCCCGCCGGCCTCGTGGGCGACCGCTATGGCCACAAGAAGGTCCTGCTCATCTCCCTGGGGCTCTTCGCGGTGGGATCGGCAGCCTGCGCCTACTCGACATCGGTGGCTGAGTTCATGGTTGCCCGGGTGCTTCTGGGGCTCGGGGGGGCGGGAGTGATCGTGATGGTCGTCTCGGCTGTCACGGTGTTGTTCAGCAAGGAGGAGCGACCGATGGCGGTGGGGATCTGGGCAGCGGCGAACTTCCTGTCCCTCCCGATCGGTCCCATCCTGGGTGGCTGGCTGCTCACGAACTACTGGTGGGGCTGGGTCTTTCTGATCAACGTGCCGGTTGCCCTGATCGGCCTGGCAGCTGTCATTGCCCTATTCCCCGATTCCCGGGCGCTCGCCCGCCCCCGCCTGGATCTTGTCGGAGTGGCTGCCTCGGCTGCCGGCCTGGCGGCGGTCACCTTCGGCTTGATCGTGGCGGGTCAAGATGGCTGGGGTGACATCGGCGCCATCCTTCTGGTCCTCGCCGGAGTCGCGTTGCTGGGCGGCTTCTTCGCCTGGGAGCGTTGGCTCAGCCGCCGGCCCAATGGTCAGCCCCTGGTCGATCTGACGCTCTTCCGCTCGGCTTCGTTCACCTGGGGCGCGATCCTGGCGTCGGTGGCGATTCTGTCCATGATTGGCGTGTTGTTTACGATGCCCCAGTATTTCCAAGGCGTGCTGGGCACCGATGCGATGGGCTCAGGATTGAGACTGTTGCCGCTGATCGCGGGAGTTGTCCTAGGGGCGGTCTTCGCCGTGCGGATCGTCCGCGTGGTGGGCACCAAACTCGCGGTCGCCGCTGGCTTCCTCCTGATCGCAAGTGCGCTGTTGGTGGGATCGACGACCAAGGCGGGTTCCAGTGAGGACTTCGTGGCGGCATGGATGGCTGTCGTGGGAATGGGGATGGGGCTCGCCATGGCCACTGCGTCCTCCGCCGCACTGGTCGAGATATCGCAAGAGCGCAGCGGCGTCGCCTCGGCGGTACTGCAGGCGCTCAACAAGGTCGGGGGCCCGTTGGGCACCGCCGTGCTCGGCAGCGTGCTCAGCACCGGCTACCTTGCCGGACTCCACCTGTCGGAGCTCCCCACATCTGCCGCGGCCGCGGTCCGTCAGAGTGTCTTCGGCGGCGTGGCGGTCGCTGGCAAGATCGGCTCGGTCTCACTGCTCACGTCCGTGCGGACATCCTTCGTGCACGGGATGGACATGGCTCTCTTCGTGTCCGTCGGCATTGCCCTAGCCGGCGCCGTGCTCACCGTGCTCTTCCTGCCTCGGACGAATGCCTCGAAGGACACGGTTGTCGCCGTGAGTGGACACGGGCTGGCGCATACTCGCACGGACAAAGCGGAGAAAGCGGGTGAGGTTGTCACAACTGCCTGAACGACCAGTGGTCGGGCTGCGCGAGCGCAAGAAGGCGAGAACCCGGGCGGTGATCCAGGCGTGTGCGCTTCGACTCTTCCGCGAGCAGGGTTATGACGCCACCACCGTGCAGCAGATCATCGAGGAGGCCGAAGTCTCCGAGAGGACTTTCTTCCGGTACTTCCCCACCAAGGGTGTTGTCGTGCTGTGGGACCCCTTCGACCCGTTGATCGTCGAAGAGTTCCAGCAGCAGCCGCCTGAATTGAGCCCGGTTCAGGCGGTGCGGGCCGCCTTCCGGACGGTGTTCGGCCAGCTCTCGACCCAAGCGGTGTCAGAGCAGCGGGACCGAATCCAGCTCATCCTCTCGGTTCCGGAACTGCGAGCGGCGATGATGGACCAGTTCGCTTCGGAGATGGGCGTGCTTGCGCAGGCGCTCGCCGAACGAACGGGGCGCCGGCCAGGTGATATGGGAGTGCGCACGCTGGCGGGAGCCGTGATCGGGGCAGCGGTCGCGGCCGTCTTCGCGGTGGCCGACGAGCCGACGGCAAACCCTGCCACTTTGCTTGACGAGGCCATGGCACACCTCGAGGCAGGACTCAGATTGTGAACAGAGCGGGTCACGCGCGGCCGTGTACATGCTTCTCGAGCCTGAGTGCATAGAGCCCTTCCTGTGGCTGGAACACGAGCCGGCGGCTGCGGACCGCGCGGCGGGCGGCCATGCGGCCTGGGTAGCTGATAGGGTCGCCAGCAGCCGTTCCTCGGGCTGAAGAGCGCGGGCCCGCGTGCAGCGCCGAGTACCCTCGGAAGAGTTAGAGGTAGAGGGTTGGAATCAGGTCAAAGCCGCCCATGCCGCGAATGCGCACAGGGCGATGAGAGGAGGATGGCCATCCATTCAAGATGGCAGCGGCCAGCCGGCGCAGCGGGTGACAGTGCCGCCCTGATCGACGAGCCGGCTCGGCAGCCCCAGAGCACTGAGCCAGCCAGGCGCGTCCATTCCGCGGACGATCGAAGCCGTGGAGGCCGTGTTGGCATCGACGCACGAGGCCGCAACCACGGTCACGGTGCGCCAGGGGCCATCCGCGGGCATCCCGCTGCGCGGGTCGATGATGTGGTGGAGGGAGACCGTGCCGCGAGTCCAGTGCCTCACTGTGGTGCTCGAGGTGGCGATCCCTCCTGCTTGAATCAGGATGGACTCGGCGTCGGGATCGACGGCCGCCGCGCTGTCCTCGGCGACCTGGACGTGCCACCCGCCCAAAGGTGGCGCGCCCGCGGTGCCGATGTCCCCACCGAGGCTGACCAGGACACCGCAGCCCGCCTCGTTGGAGGCGGCCTCTGCCGCCATGTCAGCCGCCAGTGCCTTGGCCGTGGAGCCGAGGTCGATCTCGACGTCCTCCGGGACAAAGACCAGGCGCCGCCACCCGTCGAGATGAATCCTCTCCCATCCCGGCACCGGCCCGGGGGTCAGCGTGACCGGACTGGCGAGGCGCGGTACGGACTCGAAGTCGGCGTCGTACCCGGCTGCCCGGAGCGCCGCTCCCACGCTGGGATCCACCAAGCCGTCGGTGAGCCGAGCGGCGCGTAGCGCCGCCCGGAGGGCCCGGGCTAGGAGCGGGGAGACGGTCACCTCATGGCCGCGCTGCCGATGCACCCCGCTCAGCTCGCTGTCCTCGCGGAACCGGCTGCAGCTCTGGTCGATCGCGGCGACGACCCGGTCGGCCGCAGCCTTGGCTGCGCTCAGACGATCGCGCCGCGCTGCCGCCACCTCCATCGAGGTGCCCATGACCGTGTCGCGAGCGATAGCCATGTCGATCATCTCGACCTTCCGACCCCGCCAAGCCTGATCGCGAGCATCGGACAGGTGGCGACGGCTCGCCGCGCGTGATCGAGAAGGTGATCGGGCACCCGCTCCGAGCTCACGATCGGGTAGCCCCAATCGTCGATTCGGATCATCTCGGGAAGCAGCTCGGCGCAGTACCCGCGACCGTCGCACCTGATCCGATCGACCCCCAGCGACAGCCGGGACGTCCCGGTGCTGGCCACCCCCGGAGGCCCCTCCCAACGGCGCGCGGACGGCTCGGACATCAGGCAACTCCGGCGGTGAGGGACCTGGCAGTCGCGCAGCCGCGACGCTCGTGGTGACGCGCAAAGTCATCGGCGAAGACGCTCAGGGCCGAGCGGACCAGGCCCGCGCCGCCGTCGGGGTGACGGCAGGCCCCTCGCCCGGGGAGCTCCGAGCTCCAGCGGTCAACACGGGCCAGGTCGTCCGGGCGAGACAGCCCCATGGCGATCCTCCGCAGGGTTTCGGCGATCGCTCCGAGACCAAAGACGCAGGGTCCGCATTGCCCCGCGCTCTGA
>OBLU010003767.1_pt1 | contig 13723 bp, 15 predicted proteins | sample 1518681 | NCBI WGS metagenome assembly OBLU01 (sample SAMEA3539304, study PRJEB22396) | soil metagenome | biome: tundra; feature: field; material: soil | place: USA | collected 2010-05 | depth 0.15 m
TCGGCATCGACGAAGCTCAGCGCGGATTCGAGCCGATGCAGATCCAGGTTTCCGCTTGGAAGGAGGTCCAGGTCTCAGACGACCAAGCGCGGCTTGCCATCTTCAAGGCGTTCATCGAAGACGAGCTTGACGCCCCCAAGCACCTCTCACGGGAAGTGTGGCGGAACTGGCGAGAACCCGCTTATGAGGAGTTTCGGCCGCGGACGGCTTATTCCCTCCAAAACGCCTTCACCAGCAGCTTCAAACTGCTCGACGCCGTGCCTCTGTACCGCGCGACAGCCGATCTCGGCCGGTTCTTCCAAGGGGTCCAGTGATCCTGCCGCTTTGCCATCGTCCTGCTCTTTGAAGGACCTGGACCGCCGGACGCAGTTCCGGGCGACCAAGTTCGTTGGCTTTATGGGAACGGCCATCCGGTGAATCCGCCGATTGCACATTTATCTATCGAGGGCAGAGAAATCTGCCCTCAATTTCATTGGCTTTCTTAGGGTGTCGCCGCACCACGCCTTGTCCACTCCGCTTCAACTCCTCGTGCGTTGTCCCCCGACGTCTTGGTTCACCCAACCCAACCCAACCCAACCCAACACCTACCTGAAGGTCCTCCCGCGCTTCCTGCCCACGCTCGGGACGCTCTGCACGCTGAGGTCAAGGGTGCAATCCTTTCTCGCAATTCCTGGGCAAGAAACCGAAGCGACAGCCCGTTTCTGGAACGGATGATCGAGGCCGCCATGATCTCCCGCCTCGTCGATTCCGACGTTTCCGATCAAACAGATCGCCATTCGTGATCCGAGTGGTGGCGAGGTGCTCTCTAGAGGCTATCGCGCCGTGGCCTCGCCTCCGATGGGTGCCTGAGCCGGAGGCCACACTCCATTAATGTAATGTAAAAAAAGCTCAAGACACCTCTCCGCATAACCTGTTAGGCTGTTAAGCGGCGTGTTTTCAACCAAGAAGGGCAAGCGACGTATCTCCTTGTGGCCAAGAAGCAAGGATTCGGCGTGCGACTAGGAAAACCGCTCCTGTGGCAATGTCGGAGGTTTTGACGATGGCAAGATTCTACGCTACGGACGAGATTAGAATCAAGGATGTGCGGGTGGCTTTCCGCGAAGTGCTCGCTCGTCTCCCAGACGACTACCACGTTTGCTTGGAGTTCCAAATACAGAAAGACTATGACATTGTCATCATTCACAACCGGGGTATCCACGTCATCGAGGTCAAGCACGAAACCAATCCTGTCACCGGCGGTCCGACCGCCGCGCGGTGGCAGGTAACCTCCAGGGATGGTTTTGTGTCAGAACGCCGAAACTATTATGCCCAAGCCACGACGGCTGCGGATGCACTCAAGGACGTTCTCCAGCAATCTTCAAACCAAATCCTATTGAGTCCCTGCTCAAAACCTCCCTGCAGCGAACAGCGCCTATGCAACACACATTATAAATTCTGGTCTCATAGTCGCTTTTTTCCGTATGTTGCGATCCCCGACTGGAATCCAAAGAGCCAAATTGGGAGGTCGGACTGGTGTTGGCTCATACAGGGAAGCGATGCTCGGGCAACTCCTGAACATGTTATCGACGCCGTTACTCGGCGTAACTGGGACCTGTATCCTGACATGCGAGGCACTAGACTTAGCGACTCGGAAATTCGCAACTTCATTGCACACCTACCAGTCGTGCCGGTTACCCAAAGTGTAGCCCTCGGGGAGCAGCCCAGATGGGAAGCGTGGCTCGATCCGCGGGTTGACAAATCCCTTCGCGAGAAAGAACTCGCTGGCATACGCGAGGATCTAAAGCAAGATCCCCTTGTCGCCATCATAGGCGAACCGAAGGTAGGAAAGACGAGCGCTGCGAAGCTGTTGGCGATGGACCTGGACGCTGCTGGCGTTCCTATTCTCGACTACGACTTCAGACTTCACGAGCCGCGGCATGGGGCGCTGTCTGCGGTTATGCTTGAACGATTTCTTGAGCACCTAAAACTACCAGTGCAGCGGACGATCCAGGAGAATATTGCAATCTTCGTGGGTGCGCTTACCAACAAACGACTCTGCGTCATCTTCGACAACTTTGAGTCGATTCTTGACGAGCGTCTCGTCATTTCGGACTTGGGGTTATCGCGGCTCATTGACATTTTGCTCGGTTCGCGCTCAAACCTAAAATCCGTTGTTATTGTAACTGCTACGAGTTCCTTTTCGACCCAATCTGGGAATAAGTTCCCTGAGCGTCGCCTCCTTGGGGTAGGCCATGATCTTGCGGTGCGCTACCTCTCGACCAACAGTACCTACCGTTGGTCTGTCGCCCAGGCCGAGCGGATTTATGGCATCCGAGACGGGCACCCCCATGTGATGCATATTGCGTCGGCGGAGATAAAACAAGCCATGCAACTAGGACTGACCTTCGAACAAGCCTTCGAACGATTAAGTCCCGAAGTGGTCAATCTTGCCTTTGGTGTGCAGTATTCTAAGCTAGGCCCAGTTGAGAAAGTCCTAACTGAAATAGTAGCGCTGGATCCCAACGGCATGCGGATTGACGCGATAGAGGGAGTTGCGGCCCGACGCGGCGTTGCTGAAACCATCCTCCCAGTTATTACACGACTTTACGAGAAACAGGTGTTTAGCAAAGCGGGTTCCGGTTGGATCAAGATGCTTCCTCAGGACCAACCGTATGTGTATAGCCGAATTCAGGCGAAGGAGGGTATGCACCGAACTGCTCTCGATTGGTATAAACAGCATGCGGGGACAATTCCAGTAACACAGTGTTTAGCTGAGGCGGCGCAGCGCGTTTATGAGCTTATCTTCTACCATGCCGTGAGAGCAAGAGAGGCCAAGGCAGCCTGGGAGGCCCTCTTCACGTCTACGCTCGCAAGTACACTTGAGAGAAACGAGAAGCTCCACACGCTTCTGTATCTCTGCCGCCAACTCCGGGAATGCGAAGGTTTTCAGGATCTTTCACCCAAAGACAGAGGGCGAGTGTTTCTATTCCTTGGATTGGCGTTGAGGCAACTCGGTCAGCTCGATGAATCCGAGCGTTCCATGGCCCAGGCTGAAACGCTTGCTGCTGATGCGGAGGATGTCGTCGCTCAGGCGGCGGCACTCGCGGAACTTGGCTTACTCAATAGCATTAAGGGAAAGTATGGACGTAGTGAACTAGATTATTACGATTTGGCACTGGACATCTTAGGAGACCGGCACGACATAGAAGCAAAAACCGTGCGGTGCAGAGTGCTGGGGCGAAAAGGACACGCGCTGCAACGCGAAGGGGCCGACCCCGCAGAGGTGTTTCATCACCTCGAATTGGCAGTTCAGATTGCTAGAGAGATTGGAGATAAGAGCGTGCTCGCAGTGCGCTTAGGAACGCTCGGGACGGCACACCGGGAGCTTGGACAGAGAAACTTTCCGGCTGCGATTCGCTGCTTTCGGGAAGCGCTGACGGTCAGCGCGGACCTTGAGAGCGATTCTGCGATTGTCGGCGCTTTGAGGGGTCTCGGGATGACCTATGAGAAGAGCAAGAATTTTCCACGTGCGCTGGAACTCTACTTGCTCGCATTTCATAAGACTAAGAAGGAGGATGTGTATGCCATGGTCGACAGGCTTGGCATCCTGGCTCATGTGCACAAAAATCTCCAGCGATTCGAAGAGTCCGAGAAATACTACCGGCAAGCCCTGGAGTTGGCGCGACAAATCGATAACAGGAAAGCGGAGGCCGAAAACCTCGATGAACTCGGGAACCTGTACCGGCAGCTCGCTTCCCGCGAAAATGTAGGGGAAAAGAGAGCGGAGTTGTTGCGGACAGCCGTCGAGTACACCGAGACTGCGTTACGAATCCAAGGTGGTTTCGAGGGAGATCCCGCCGGCCTGGCCAACCGTCACCAGGAGTTCGCCCGCACACTGTTAGCCCAGGGAAATGTGAAGGATGCCCAAAGTCATTTCAAGAGCGCGGTGCGATGCGCACGGGCTGCGAAGAGGCAACATTTGGAAGCATGGCAGTTCAAAGGGCTCGGCAAAACGTTTGAGAAACTCGGCAGAAACCCGGAGATGATCCTTTGCTATGCGAAGGCCGCTGAGCTCGATCCGCGAGAAATGCATCGTCTGAGGCGCACGATCGCCGAGGCGCTTCAGGCGATGGACGCCGAGGCCCGCCGAGCTTTGGAGCTGAGACTCAAGTCACTCACAGGAGAGATAGAGGGCCTCTTAGCGGACTGATGACAACTGTTTGGGCCAGCGCTGGTATGGAGTTCGACTTACGAGGGGGATTCCGCTTGCTAAGTGATCGGCTTCCTGTTAGACTTTCACGTAAAGGTCACAATGTGGTTATAAGATCATTTCTCGTCTTAGTGACGAGAGCTCAACAATGGGTTTCGAAACCCATACAACCGAATACGGCACCAGGGAGGCGCGGGACGACGAGGAGGCGATGGCTAGGGCGAACGAGAGAATCGGTAGCGTACTGTCCCAGGTCTGGCAGAGCCTAAGGGGGGATCTAGCTCCGCAGGACTCGGCCAGGATCCAGGGCAACCTTCACCTGGCGTTTCGACCCACCTCCGACACGACACGCGTCTGGGTTGATGCTGTTGACCATAACGCCGCAGTGCGCAACGAGGACACGCATTTGAAGTCTTTTCGGATACGCCTTGTGCCGCCGGAAGCATTGCCGAAATGGGAATGGATCGTAAACGAGTCGATACGGGGGAGTGGGGTGGCCTATACTCCCGCCTTTCTGGAACATGACCGAAGGCAGGAGAACGCCTGCGAACGAGGGGCCCACACACGGACCGACCTTCGGGAAGTTCGAGACCCGACGATAGCGGAGGTTCAGAGAGCCGCCCGAGTGCTTGAGGAGTGCTGGCGGCTGTTTTCGTCGGGCGACAAGGACGCGATCTACTATTGGGCGTAGAGGGCGCAACGCCGTCACGCCGAAGAGCCCAGGGTCCGCGGCTGGGCGCTTTTCACATTTTCCTTTTAACAGCGGCGTTTCGGGTTGACAACAGCCCGCCCGCTCTGGAAAAATAGTTACTAGCCTCATGTACGTGATTGTCAAGGTCGTTCCGCCGTAGGCCCCCTCTACCAGACCCGCAACGGGCCCCTGTCCATCTATCTCTAGAAGCCGACTGTCGATCTCCGGTGAGTGCTGGTTCCTGGATTCGGCTTGGTTTCGAGGTTGCCATGGACAGGGGCCTTTGCATTTATTGCCACCTCGCGCCCATAACGGGCCGCAAGCAAAAGTACTGCGACCAGCATTCCCACCTCGCCAGCATGATTTGGAAGCGGAGGAATCGGCGCGTCTACAAGGCAACAGGGGACAGGTATTGGCTCGATGACTGGAAGGGCAAAACCATCGAGGAGCGTCGGGCCTACTTTCGAGAGTACATGCGGAAGTACCGGAAAAGAACAACCACCCGAGGACGAGATGTAGCGACGACCGCTCGCCCTTGAGGAAACGAACATGGCCAACGCGTTCGACTCAGCGGACATGAAGCAAGAGCAGGCTCGCCATGCCGGCAGCCATCTAGACCGCTCGAGCATTGATGCCGGCAATCCAGATCTTGCGTCGATTGCCAAATTACGCACCGAACTCGAAACTGTGCCGGCCGTTTCGATTGAGCAGGCCGCCGAACTCCTGGAACTGAGCGTTCGAACGCTCTACCGGCGCCGGGCTCAATTCGAGCACAGGCGCCGCAAGGGACATCTGTACTTCACTCTCCGGGGCATCAAGCAGCACATTGAGATTGAACAATACAATCCAACACCGTCATTCGACATCACAAATCTTGACGTTTTTGACAGTTTTGACAGGAGATCCGTTGATACTCGACTTAGACGAACTCAAGGTGGCGGTTCCGCAACAACCGAGCGGCCCGCAGCAAGGTGGTCGCGTTAAATTCACACTTTCGGGGAGGCTTTATGAGCAGCCAAACGTTCGACGCGAATGCAGGGTTCCATATTGCGAATGCGGGGATTGACCGTAACGTGGTGCTTTCCGAAGAGATTTGCGCACAGGAGAAAGAACGCATCCGTGTGACTAACGCGGCCGAGATGACTCTCTTACAGCGCAAGCGCGAGGTGCTGGTGCGGGAACGCTCAGAGCTCCAGGCAGCACTCGCTACCGCGCCCAAGGTCCCCCCAATAGATTCTGCGTGGCCCATCTGGCAGACCGTCATGGCGCTCGTCTTCGTCCTGGCAGGACTCGGCTTCACGCGCATGTCGTTCGAGCCCTTCGGATTGGACCCCGAATTCCTGTGGCTGTCTTCGATCGGCGTGGCGTGTCTCTGTGCCTACGCCACGGCCGAGTTGCTTGAGAGGACTGGTCTCAATGCGTTGGTCCTGGCCATCTCAGCAACGCTCTTCATTTTGAGCCTTGGAGGTCTGGCCACGCTCGCCTCCGTGCGAGGCGACCTCTTCGCCCTTCATCTCCAGAACCTTTCGAACTCGGGAGACGTTGGATCGGCCGCTGCTCCCGACAACGCCCTCGCCTTCTACGCCGCCGCCGCTCCCAAGATGAGGTTCTTCTTGACCCTCTTGAGCCTCTCGCTGGAATTGGCGGGAGGACTTGCGCTCCACCGGGTCCGGGTCGCACTGAAGGGCCGACCGCAAGCCTCTCCGGAAAGCCAACGCCTGGAGATTGTGGAACAGGAGATCGCCCAAACGGACGCGCAGCTCACTTTCCTTCTGAATGAGCCCGAGGCGTTTGAGCGCGAATTCCGCCGCAACCTGTATATCGGCCTTCTCGATGGCGTTGCCCGTCATACGGGAATTTCCCGAAAGTGGTGGGTGACCATGGCTCTGATTGCGGTGATCGGATCGGGCACCGCCATGCGTGCGCAGTCGATTGACCTCGTGGAAGGCCTCGATTTCAGCGCGACTTCTAAAGCGACGAACTATGACGGTACCGCAGCGCATTCGCAGAACATCGACGCAGCCGTGCGAATCGTCGAGAGCCTGCCGGGGGGAACGCGGATCACTGTGTCGGCGATCTCCGATCAGAGCTTCGCGCGCCCGTTCGTTCTACTCACGGGGGAAACACCAATCAGTCCCGGAAAGTTCCGCGAGTACGACCAGATCGCCGCGGCCCGGCGTCGCCTTGCGGCCAACCTCCGGAGGATCTGTGCCTCGACAGAGCCGAACTTCCAGTCGACGGACATCTTGGGATTCCTAATCGCCGCCGGGATTGCATTCCGGAACACGCCGCACATGCGCCACGTGCTCGTCATCCACTCTGACATGCGACAGTCCGCCCGGCCCCTCGACATCGAACGCCCGCAGGCCGTGCCGGTGAAGACTGCGCTCGCAGCGGTCGCCCGACAAAACCTCTTTGCCGACCTGTCCGGAGTCGACGTTTTCATTTACGGGGTCCACGCGGTGGGCAAGGACGTCCGCTATTGGCAGAGCCTCCGCGACTTTTGGGCCGCATACTTCGATCGATGCCACGCGACCCTCCGCGCGTATTCCTTGACGCGCGAGATCCCGAACCTGAGCCAAGCGCGATGAACAAAACCGGAAACCGGAGGGAATCACCGATGGTCGGCAAAATCTTCGAATGGCTGTTCGCAGCGATACTGCTCGTGGCCGTCCTGCCATGCCTCGTGAGCGTGGTCGTCCACGCTCTGGGCCCCATCTTGGTCGCCGCCATTATCGTCGGACTCGTGGTCGGGGCATTCCGTTCGCTCGAACGGACCCGCCCGCGCACGAGCGCGCCTCGGGGCGGTGCGGGCTCCGAGCGGACACCCATACTCCCGGAAGGTGACCAGTGATGCGCTGGATCTTCGACCGATTGTTCGGCAAGCGGCTCGCAGCGCACACGGCCCACTACCTCACCGAGCTGCGACGCGCGCCCCTGCAGGCATCCCGCTCCCAAGCGACCGAACTTGTCAAGACCCTTTCGGAGACTGCCGGTCCCGCCATCTTGCTCGGCAAAACCTCGAGCGGCGAGAAGGTCTCGATCCCGGCAAGCGAGGTAATGCGCTCGATGGCCATGGTCGCAGGCGGCACCGGCTCCGGGAAAACCCGGTTCGGACTCCTCATCCTGAGATCCCTCATAGCCATGCTGCCCCAGACGGCCGCCATGGGCTGTTGCGTCCTTGATCCGAAGGGAGAGACCTTCGCCGGGGCGCTCTTCCTGCTGAAGCAGCGGATTGCGGAACTCGGAAAGACCGAGGCCCGCGAACTCCGGCGCCGCGTCGTGCTCATCGATTTCTCCCAACGCGACCCCTTGTCTTCGTATAACATCTTTGCGCGATGGCCGAACGCTGACCGTGATTTCTTTGCCGGCAATCGGGCCGACATGCTGCTCGACTTGCTGCCCGGCGGCGACGCGCTGAGCCTTGGCGGCAGCGGGCTCCTGCGCAACGCGATCCTTTTGCTTTCCGAGTTCGGCCTTCCGATCGGGTGGCTCAATGACCTCCTTTTCGACGATGCGCTGCGCGCCAAGCTCCTCGCCCGGTCGGCGGACAAGGACCTGGTCGCGTATTTCACTTACCGGTACCCCGACGCTCCCAAGCAGACGGCCGCGGCTTTGTCGCGGCGCATGGAAGCCCTCTTCTCGTCCGATGCGCTCCGGTCCACGCTCTCCGGCCAGACTGCGCCCGATTTCCGCGCCTTGCAGGACGACGGCAAACTTGTCCTGATCAACTGCGCCGGACCGAACTTGAGCCGGGGAGTGCGTAGGGTGCTCCAAGCGCTCCTCATTTCCGATTTTTGCCACGCGGTGTCCTCGCGGAAGCGCCCGGACTCGCCATTCCTTCTCTTGGCCGACGAAGGACAGAACTGCTTCATTTCCGAGCGGCTCCGCGACCAGATGGCTGACTTCTTTTGCACGGCAAGGAGCGCCGGCACCCACGCCATCCTCCTCACCCAGGCCATGGCCGCGGCAATCCGTGACCCGCGGCTTGCGACCATCCTCCATACGAACATCCGATGGAGTTTCTCAATGCGTGGGGAGCCGAGCGACGCCGCGTTCCTGAAGGGCGCCCTGCCGGTCACCGGCAGGAAACGGCGCCCCCAAGTGAATCCGTTCGAGGAGCCTGCCTTCTACTCGCTTGCCGAAGAGCGGTCCATGGCATTGGATGCTATCGCGAACTTGCCCGACCGCTCGGGCTATCTGTGGCTCAAGTCCAGGGCGCGCGAGGCGTTCCTCATCCGGACCGAGGACCTCGATATTCCCGCCGCGGGAGAGCTTGACCAGGAGATCCAATCGCTGCGCAGCGACCCGACATTTGGGATGCGGCAATCCAGGAAAGAATTCGACCGCATGATTGAACAGCGCGATCGGGAATGGCGCGCGGAACCGGTGGGCGATCTCGGCGCGACGTTGGCCGGTGCCTACCGCCGCGCCCGCGGGGAGACGTCATGAATCCGAACGACATATTTTTCGTGATCTTCCGGTGGCTTCTGGCCAGCCCGATCCTCCTCGCCAGGTTCATCATCCGCACCGTCCGATGGATGGACTTCTGGGCCACGGCGTACCGGCATGAGATTCTCTGCCGCAATTGCGGCGCGTCGATCTCGCTGGTCGGCATCTGGCGGTGCAAGTGCAACTACACCTATAAGGGTCATATTTTGGAAGCCTGCAAAGTTTGCGGCGCCCTACCCCGCATGGCGAGATGTTTTCGCTGCGGCCTCACGGAGAAACTGCCCGAGCTATGAGACTCACGCCTCGCTGCATGAACCTTCTCCGCTTGCTGTCCGCCGCACGCTGGCTCACGACGCGGCAAATCCATTGCCGCTTCTTCCCGGCCGCGTCGATGGACGCCGCTCGCAAGCGCCTCCGCGAGCTTGCGGCCGGCGGCTACCTGCTCATGGTCCGCGAAGGGCGCATGAGCCAGGCGCTCTTCACGCTCGGCCGCGCCGGCAAACGGGCTCTCGAAACCGCATCATCTGCGGCGGTCGCCTTGGAGCGGAGGCCGCCCCTGCAGCGCGAGCACTATCTGGCGGTGAATGACTTGAGAATCGCCGCCGAACTCGCCGGTTCGCTCGCCTATTTTTTCGCGTATTGGGAACTGCCCGGACTCGGTTGGCGGCACCGGCTCATTCCGGATGCGGTGTTCAGCATGGCCGACCGGACCTTTGCGCTGGAGTTCGACCGCGGCGTCGAAGGCGTCCAGTTCTTCATCCGGACGAAGATCGCGACGTACCGGCGCGGCTTGGACGGCCTGCCGCTTGCGGCGGTCCTCGTAATCACCGACCGGGAGCCGCGCATGGCGTCGCTCGCGAAGGCCATCGGGGACACCGGCGGGCGGATGCTCTTCAGCACGCTCGACGCGGTGCGGGAGAAGGGGCTTCTCGGTCCGGTGTTCCACCGGACGCCGGGAGATTCGGGGGTGCCGCTTGTCTAACGGTCTCTTCACAGGCTCTCTTCGCGGCAAGAGGGCTTTTGGCTTGCAAGGCATTGAAATCGAGGGGGTTGGCGCGAAGGACGCCGGCCCTGTTAAGGCAGAAGGGAGAAACGCATGGCTAAACCAAGTATCGCTGACGAAGTGCAGGTGTTGCGCTTCTTTGAACAAGGCCCCGTCGAAAAGGCGGAGGTCCTTTTTAACATCGTGTCGGAGAAAATGCGGGAGCGGCTGCGCGGCGAGGGCGACGGGAACAACGCGTCGCAGCCGGGATCAGGCCCGGCGAAGAGACGCCAGGCTTCCCCGGGCCGCAAGGCTCAGGGTACGGAGGTGCCGGAACGGATTCCAGCGGAATAGGCGGACAGCGCCCCTTGCGCCGGGCATGGGCGCACCGCCACCGGATTATCGCTCACCCGCCGGGAGGTCGACCCGGACAATAAACCATTACATATCCAAACATATGGCATGGCGTCCTTACGAAAACCTCATCGAAGGGCAGCTCGACAACCATATTCCAGGCAAGGTCTCTGGATGGATGCGATTCTTGCGTCCCGGCAAGCGGCCGCTTAGGGTCAATTTCGATTTGGCTGGAGACTTCCACGAGGACATCCGCGGCACGGTCATCCGGCTCACGAATCCATCGCCGTCGGATCGGAGCGCCAGCCTCGATCGGGAGGGCACGTACATGGATGGGTTCTCTGCGGTGCAGCGAGGGGAGGCCGGCGACGTCACTGCCGGGTTTCCGCTCGGGCCTTGGACCGAAGAACTCGCCCGGAAGCTCATGAGGCAAAATGAGCTGCACTGGGACGGGACCGGCCTTCAGGGACTCGGGCGCCAGATCCGGCGGAAGGAATACGCCGACCTCTACCGAGCCCACATCGAAGCAGGGGATCTGTACTACCCGTACGTGAACTATCCGTACATCGAGTGGTATTCCGAAGCGAACGGGCGGGTGGTGCTGGAGCTGGAACCCGCGCAGTTGGCGGTCATCAATGTGGGAGCCTCCACCCTTCGGGAGAAGACTCCGGGCGAGCTTGCGAGCGACAAACGAAGACGTATCCAGGCCATGGGCGGCTTCCTGTCGGGAATGGTGAGACGGCTGTCCGACGAGAACCGAAAGCAAGGCGGCGACGGCAACGTTTCCGGCGGGCTCGTAGGTTGAGGCAGACCGGGGCTCGGTGCCCCGGCGGGTGCGCGGTAAGAATTTTAGTGAACGAAGTACCGGTCTTCTTATGTTGTGGGGGGAAGGGAACGCCAAACACAACTTTTATGGAACAAGCACAACCATGCAACCAAAAGCAGCGCGAGATATTTGCGCGCATGTTGGAGGAAGCCAAGAGACGTGAGTCAGAGACCCTCGAGTCCGTCTCCGATCTGGAGAGCCGGACCGAGAAAGAACTTGTGCCGAAGCTGGCGCAGGAACAGGCAGGCGCATCCGAACTGATCGCGAAGGTCGGTCCATTGCAGAAGGAGCTCGGTGTCGCGGAGAAAGCCCTCCAAGATCTCGGCTTCGACCTCGATGACGATCGGCTGGAGCTCAGGTGGGACGCGCCGGCGAAACTGCGCAAAGCTTTGGACGCAGGAAAACGTTCGGCACGAATAGAACGCGAAAGGTCGCTCAAGAGGTATGACCTTGCGATTCTCGGCGTCTGGTCGGCGGAAAGCGCTGGCGAGGCGAAGGGGATCGTGGAGGCGCTTCTTTAAACTAATCCTTGTAACTTAAGCGGAATCCCTTCCTTCCCACAACGCCAGTTCGCCCGCGCGATGGCCCCGGCTGTCCCGGCCAGGCCATCGCGTCCGATCGCGCAGGACGCCGATGAAGAATCCCGCGCGCAACCCGCGCCCGCGATGCCCCCTATGGATGCTCATCGGCGCGGTTTGTGTTTTCGTTGCGGTTCTGACGTTGGGATTGCTTGGCGATTCCACGGGCATGGGCCTGTCTTGATGTACTGACCGGTCGCAGCCTCGGCGGGGCTTCGGTTCCCGCCTTTTTCCGTTTATGCCTCGCTCACGCCACCTGCGGACCGCGGAGAACGCAGGGTGTGATACTGTCTTGGACGAGGCGAATCTTCCCGGTCCATCGAAAGGAGACTTCGATGCGATGGCACGGAGGAGATTCCAGAACCCCAAGCCCAAGGTAGAGGGCAACTGGTGGGTTCTTTATTACTGGCAAGACGAGTTCAGAAACGGCAAAAGGAGGCGACGCAAGAAGAGAGAAAAGCTGGCCCCCGCCACCACGAAGGAACGCGAGGTAAAGAAGATTGCAGTTGAGTTCCTCCGACCGATCAATCAGGGTTTGATCCCCGTCGGGTCGGCAACGGGATTCAGCGAGTTCGTGGATGGCACCTACGCTCCGGTCGTCCTGCCCAACATGGCGAAGAGTACACAGGAACGGTATTCAGGCGTGATAAAAAATTACCTGAGGCCGCAGTTCGGGGAAATGCCCCTGCGGGACGTCACCGTATTGGCGGTGGACCGCTACTTCGCCGGGTTGGGGAAAACGAAACTGCAGCACGAATCGATCGATAAGATCCGCGACGTCCTCTCCAGCATTCTCACATCGGCAGTCCGGTACGGGCTGCTGGTGAAGAATCCGGCGGAGGGCGTGCGGCTGCCGCGAGCAAAGCGGGGCAAGAAGAACAAACCTTGGATCACGCAAGAGCAGTTCCATTCGCTCATCACGCTGATTCCCGAGCCCTACGCCACGATGGTCTTTGTGGCGAGCTTTACGGGTTTACGGGTCAGCGAACTCATTGGCCTGCGCTGGAATGACGTGCACGATGATTCCATCACCATCGACGAACGATGCTGTCGGGGTGATTGGGGAGCGCCAAAAAGTGAAGCCAGCAATGACACGATTCCGGTCAACCGGGCCGTGATCGTGCGCATTCACCGGTTGAAGACGTTGACCGTCGATGTGAAAGCCGGGCGGGGTACACGGCACTATAAGGTCGTGAAGTCCGACGGCCCGGACGATCTGGTATTTCAATCGGTGAGGACGGGTGCCGCCATGCGGGACAACGGCATCCTGGTACGGCATATCAAGCCGGCGGCCCGGACGCTGGGACTGGACTTCGCGAACTGGCGGTGCCTGCGGACCTCATATGCCACTTGGCTGAAAGAAGCCAAGGCCGATGTGAAGGACGCCCAGGCCTTAATGCGGCATTCCCGAGCAAGCACGACGCTGGATTTCTACCAGCAGTTCATTCCAGAGTCGCAACGAAAAGTCGTGGACGGATTGATGCAACTGACCATTCCAAAACCCATTCCAATTCCATTCCAATAAAATGGCGGTTTTGAGAGCACAAGAAATGGATAAGCCGAACGGAATCAGCAAGATAACAATCGTCCGCGCCGGCCCTGAAAAGGCTGGCGTCGGCGGTTCAAGTCCGTCCCTGGCCACCACTTCTAA
>OBLU010003769.1_pt1 | contig 13718 bp, 16 predicted proteins | sample 1518681 | NCBI WGS metagenome assembly OBLU01 (sample SAMEA3539304, study PRJEB22396) | soil metagenome | biome: tundra; feature: field; material: soil | place: USA | collected 2010-05 | depth 0.15 m
CGAAGCAGCATCAGCATATTGTGGAGATCGAGTCGGATGGCGGCGGGACGAAGATGGGGCTGGTGGCGCTGGACCTGCCGGGGGATGTGTCGTCGGACGACAAGGAAGGCCAGGGCACGGAGTAGGCGTGATGCTTGCCGCGGGGTATGCGGTAGCGTAGCCTTCGTAGATATGCCTGAGTTCTGTCATCGATGCGGAGGGGAGTTGCCGGTTGGGAAGGGCGAGTCGCCGTTCTGCCCGCATTGCGGCACGCCGCAGCTTTTTCTCGCGCTGGAGAACCAGTCGGTGGAGACGGGTGGGGAGCCGGCCGTTGGGCCGGACGGCACGGCGAGCACCGGCACGCTGCCTCCGCCGCGGCCGCAGCAGGTGGAGTGGAAGACGGCAATCCGGTGCGCGGCGCTGGTTGCGGGAATTGGATCGGTGCTGAGCCTGGCGGCGATGCGCGTGGATGTGCTGTCGCCGGTGAGTCTGCTGTGGATCATGAGTGCGTCGATGATTACGATGGCGCTGTACCAGAAGCGGCAGCCGGCGGCGTGGATCGATGTGCAGGTGGGCGCGCGCATCGGCCTGGTGGTGGGAGTGTGCCTGGCCCTGGGGCTGGGCGCGGCGGTGGCCTGCGCCGGGCTGGTGGCGCGATTTGGGCTGCACACGATGGGCAACTTCGACTCGCAGATGGCGGCGCAGATGCAGGAGGCGATTCACCGGTCCTCGACGCCGGTCCCGCCGGAGATGCTGGGATTTGTGGGGTCGCCGGAGTTTCGTGCGGGAATGATGCTGGGATTGTTTGCGTTCGTGTCGGCGTGCCTGCTGGTGCTGTCGGCGGTGGGCGGCGCGTTTGCCGGATTGCTGCGGACGCGGCGCGGGCCGGTGGTGTAGGCGCAGCCGAATTTCACGGCCTCGCTGGGCGATCGATTTGCGGAACACGCGCGGCGGGTGTGCTGCTATCATCAGCTTCGACGGAGCGAAGGCTTCCAAAACGACTATGAGCGATACGACGGAAACGACTGCTGACTCGGGCAAGATGAATCCGCGGCTGCGCGAGAAGGGCCGGCTGATGTCGGCGTCGGAGATCGAGCGGACGCTGGTTCGGCTGGCGCATGAGATTGTGGAGCGGAACGATGGCAGCGCCAACCTGGGGCTGGTGGGCATCAAGCGCCGCGGGGTTCCGCTGGCGCAGCGGCTGGCGAAATTGATTGAAGGCATCGAGAAGCGGCCGGTGGATACGGGCGTGCTCGACATCAGCTTCTATCGCGACGACCTGACCACCGCGGGCCCGCGGCCCATCGTGAAGCCGGGCGACCTGGGGTTCGATGTGAACGGGCGCGACGTTGTGCTGATGGACGATGTGCTGTACACCGGGCGGACGATTCGGGCGGCGCTGGATGCGCTGTTCAGCCACGGCCGGCCGAAGAGCGTGCAACTGCTGGTGCTGATCGACCGCGGGCATCGCGAACTGCCGATCCAGGCGACGTTTACCGGGCGCACCGTGCCAACCTCGCGGCGCGAGATTATCGAAGTGAAGCTGAATGAGATCGACGGGCAGGAGCAGGTGCTGCTGGTCGAGCTGGTGGATTGAGGGACGACGTTGGTTGGCGAAAAAGACCATATCCCCGGGGCTGAAGCCCCTCAAACGCCGAGGCCCGGAATGTCCGGTGGACCCAAGGCTGAAGCCTTGGGCTACCAGTCCGGACCTATCCCAGAAACAAGTACTGCGGGATCAGAACTGATGAACCTCTATGCACCTGGCTCGCTGCTGACGGTGGAGCATCTGTCGGTGGCGGAGGTGGCCGGGATTATGGCGATGACTTCGCGGCTGGAGGCGATGGCCGCGGACGATCGCGCGCGGGTACTGAAGGGGCGGACGATCGCGTTGCTGTTCTACGAGTCGAGTACGCGGACGCGGACGTCGTTTGAGCTGGCGGCGAAATCGCTGGGCGCGACGACTACGCTGGTCTCGGATAAGAGTTCGTCGATTGAAAAGGGCGAGAGCCTGAAGGACACCGGCCTGACGCTGCGCGCGCTGGGCGCGGAGGCGATCATTCTGCGGCATCCGTCTTCGGGCGCGCCGTTTCTGCTGGCGCAGGTGACCGGGCTGCCGGTGCTGAACGCGGGCGATGGCATGCATCAGCATCCATCGCAGGCGCTGCTGGATCTGCGGACCATGCTGTCGCGCTTGCCTGGGCTGGGTGTGAACGCGGCGGTGAACGCGAAGACCCTGGATGGCGTGACCGTGGTGATTACGGGAGACATCAAACACAGCCGCGTGGCGCGGTCGAATGCGATGCTGCTGCCGCGGCTGGGCGCGCGGGTGGTGCTATGCGGGCCGCTGGAGTTGCTGCCGGAGGATGCGCTGGGGCTCGGCGCCGGGATTGAGATTGAGCGCGACTTCGATCGTGCGCTGGCGCGAGCGGATGTGGTGATGATGCTGCGCATCCAGAAGGAGCGGCTGGCGGGCGTGGATCTCGATCTCGGCGAATACATTGCGCGGTATCAGTTGAGCGTGGAGCGGCTGACGGCGAATGCGCCGAATGCGGTGGTTATGCATCCGGGACCGATTATTCGCGGGCTGGAGATTACGGGCGAGATGGCGGATGCGCCCGAGTCGGCGATTGAAGAGCAGGTCGCGCAGGGGCTCGCGGTGCGGCGGGCAGTGCTGGCGCGGGCGCTTGGGGTGCAGGTTCAATGAAGCGCGTAACGCTTGTCTCGCTTTCGTTGTTGCTTTCTCTTTCGCTTGCCGGCACCGCGCAAGACGCAAGACCTGCGCCTGCGACTGTGGACCTCTCCGCGCTTCGAAGCTTCAAGACTGGCCAGGACATCAAGTGGGACAAGCAGTTCCAGGCGCTGATGCAATCGTCCTTTCCTCAACGCCAGACCTTCTGGCGAGATCATGGCCGGTTTCAAAGCGTTCCTGAGCTCATCCAAACGTTTCTGGGAGTGCCGGGCACGATCTCGCTGGACCAGGACCGGTATCTCACCGTGGACGGCTGCGTGCCCCATGACGGTGGCGATCGCGGCATGGTATGGATTGATACGGCCCCGGCTGCCAGGCCGCCGGTGATCTTCGTTGTTCCGCAGACGGTTCGCACCGATCCCGGCGAAAAGGGTGTGTCGCTTCATCTCTGGTTCTTTACGAGCGCGCAACTCAACTGGCAGAAGATGCCGCAGCCCTTTGCGGCAAGCCTGGCAAACTGGTTCGACGCGTATCACGCTACCTGGGCGAAGTATTTCAACATGTGGCCAGTGATGGTGACGATTGTGCAGCCGACTGGCGAGACGGTGGACGTCTTGCCCGCGCAGGTCGGGCTGAGCAAGCGTGCCGAAGGAGAGCAATGAGCACGATGGTCATCCGCAATGGGCATGTTGTGGATCCGTCCGAGGGCGTGGATGCGCCGCGGGACGTATTGGTTCGCGACGGACGCATCGCTGCGGTGGAGTTGCCTGGAGTCCTGACGGGGCTCGCGAATTCGTTACCGAACTCGTTGCAGATCGATGCCGCGGGTTGCGTGGTGGCGCCGGGGCTGATTGATGTTCATGTGCATCTGCGGGAGCCGGGACAGACGCACAAGGAGACGATCGCGACGGGCACGACTGCGGCGGCTGCGGGCGGATTTACGACCGTGGTGGCGATGCCGAATACGACGCCGGTGAACGATTCGGTTGCGGGGCTGGGGTGGATGCTGGCTGCGGAACGCGGGGCTATCGTGAGATTGTTGGCGATGCCCGCGGCCACGATGGGCAGCATGGGTTTGCGGCTTACGGATTACGCCGCGCTGGTGCGCGCGGGGGCGGTTGGATTTACGGATGATGGCAAGCCGGTGCTCGAAGACCAGGTGATGCGCGCGGCGCTGCTGGCGGCGGGAAGGCTGGGCGTGCCGGTGTCGCAGCACGCGGAGGATACGCGCCTAACTCAGGGCCCGCACGGCGGCTGCAGCATGAATCTTGGGCGGGTGGCGTTCCGGCTGGGACTGCGCGGGATGCCGGTGGAGGCGGAGTCGAAGATCGTCGAGCGCGACCTTCGACTGCTGCGGGAGATTGAGGCGGCAGAGGGTGTGCGGCCGCATCTGCATGTGCAGCATGTGTCGACGGCGAAGGCGCTGGCGGCGATTCGCGCCGCGAAGGCCAAGGGTTTGCACGTGACGTGCGAGGCCGCGCCGCACCATTTCACGCTGACGGATGAGGCCATCGGCGACTACAACACCAACGCCAAGATGAATCCGCCGCTGCGGGTGGAGGCGGATCGAAGAGCTGTTGTGGCCGCGCTGCTGGATGGGACCGTCGACTGCATTGCGACGGACCACGCGCCACACGCGTCGCACGAAAAGGAAGTCGAGTTCGAGCGCGCGCCGAACGGGATTACCGGTCTCGAGACCGCGCTGGGACTGGCGCTGCGCGTGCTGCATCGCGAGCAGGGAATGCCGCTCGCGCGGGTGATGGCGCTGATGAGCGAGCAGCCGGCGGCGGTGATTGGGCTGCGCGAGCGCGGGAATCTGCGGGTGGGAAGTTACGCGGATGTGGTGGTGTTCGACGCGGGCGCGGAGTGGGCGTTCGCAGCGAAGGATTCGCGTTCGAAGTCGAAGAACACGCCGTTCGACGGTGCGACGATGCTGGGACGCGTGCGTACGACGGTGTGCCAGGGGCGGGTTGTATACCGGGCGTAGCGTTCAGACGTGGGTGATCATGACTTCGGTGGATTTCATCAGGGCGGCGGCGAGCTGACCTTTGCGGAGTTGCATTTCGCGGACGGCGTCGGCGGTGATGATGGAGGTGATGCGCTGGGTGCGCGGCGCGTCGCCGATCTCGAGGACGACCTTGGCGAGCAGGCCGCTGATCTTCACCTCGACGATGGTGCCGACGAGTTGATTGCGCCCGCTGACGGTGCGGAAGCGTTCGCGCGAAGCGTTGCTGGGCGGCTTCGGCGGTGCGGGCAGATAGCGCTTGAGCGCGGCTTGCGCAATGCGATGATGGCCGCCGGCGGTCTTGATGGTCCTGAGCTTGCCGGCGAGAATCCACTGCTTGATGGTGGGATAGCTGATGCCGATGGCGGCGGCGGCTTCGCGGGGCGTGAGCAACGGGTTGGGTGTCTTCATGTTGGTCTCCTTTCTGAATCATACAAAATCGTTAGCCGCATTCGCATAGAATTTTTGCATGAGTCAGCGAAATCTGTATCTCTCTTTCGCGGCCGGCGCCTTGCTGGCTGCCATGGCCGCAGCGTCCGGAGCGCAGACCGCTCCGGGCGATTCTTTTATTCGCAAGTACCAGGCGCGCGTCACGGCGACGCAGAGTGAGCAGCCACACTGGGTGACGCCGCTGGCGACGGTGACCCCGCGGCTGGAGCAGGAAGTACGCTCGGACTTCGTGAGGCAGACCAACACGAAGCTCTACGACACGTGGAACTACGGCAACGGCAAGGGGCTGGAACTGATTCCGATGCGGCGGGTGGAACTGCTGTTCAATGTGCCGTCGTTTTTCAATCATTCGCAGCCGGGAGTGAAGGATGGGTTTGGCGATGTGTCGTTCAACAGCAAGTTTCGCTTCTTCGCGCGCAATGAGGAGCGCGGCAACGCCATTGTCACGGGTTTCTTCGCCGCGACGATTCCGACCGGCAAGGACGCCAACGGTAGCTGCTGCGCCGTGGTGACCCCGACGCTCGCGGTGGGCAAGGGCTTCGGGCTGCTGGCGCTGACGTCGACGCTGGGCGGATCGCTGCCGGTGACGAATGCGAAGGGGCTCGGACACACGATGACCTGGAACAATGTCGCGCAGTACCGGCTGGCCAGGACCGGCGTGGCGCGCTTCTTCTGGCCGGAGGTCGAGGTGAACTCGAGCTTCTATTCCGGCGGCGCGAACGAGGGCAAGATCGCAACGTTCGCCACGCCGGGGATCATCGTGGGGCGCGTGCCGTTGTCGCATGACGCCGAGGGCAGGCCGGGCCGGCTGGGACTGACGTTCGGTGCGGGCGAACAGATTGCGCTGACCCACTTCCACACCTACAACCACGGAATCCTCTTGACGGCGCGGGTTCCATTTTAGTGCGGTCGCGGAGGAGTTCTTTGGTTCGGAGCCTGCGGGGGAGCTGACCGGCTGTATGATGCTGGCATGCGACTGGGCTCTCCGGTAAGGGTCCGCAAGGACGAAGAACTTCAATGGACAACCTGCTAAGCATGTTTGATTCGCCGTGGCTCTCTCTCGTTCTCGGAGGCTTATTTCTCTGGGCGGGATGGCTTCGCTCGCGGCGCGTTGCTCCGACCAGCATCATGGCGGGAGGAGGGAAGTACGTCTTCGGGATCGTGGGGGTCCTTCTGCTCTGCAACGGGTTCTATCAGATGTGGCGGCAATAGCCGCAGCCGAAGAACCTGCTACCCATTTTAATTTGCCTGCTTATGCACTCTTCTGCCGTCGTGCCATGCTCGGCGCGTGTTTTTTTGCTGCGGGACGAGGCCGTCCGGAGTGGAGCGCGGCGATGACCGCGATGGGGTTCCTCGCGATGACGGTGAGGAAGGCGCGTGCGGAGCCGAATGGTCAGCTGAAAAATCTGTTGCCCGGGGTCATCGTCACGAACCAGGCCGATGTTGCCGTGTGGGATCTACCGACCGTGTCAGCGCTGCCAGTATTCGTCACGGCGGATTTTCTCTGGGAGGATGGAGGTCATTACTCTCCGCATTTCTTCGAGGTGCGGATGTATCTGTATGACCCGGCCACGGACCGATATAAGTTGGGTCACAAGTATCGGACGGCACACAAGTATCCGGGCATTGACAACTGGGATTCGCCGCCTGAGGTTTTGGAGAAAGAGTGGGGCAGGATTATTGAGGTGTTGGGGGCGCAATAAATACGGAGAGATGATTATCAAGTTAGCCCAGGCATCGTGCCGAATACGGCGTTTTGCCGATGGCGAAAGCGATGTGTCTCCATTGGACACCTTTTGTCAAAGGATCTCGCGAGTGGCCGTTGGTAGACTGGTCGGCATGACACCGGAAGAGCGAATGAATGTTGAGCGTTGTCGGAACGTCACCCAACGACAAGAGTTGGATGCGATCGCGAAGGATGGTTGCGTCGTAGTGAAGGTATTAGAAGGGAATGAACCTAGAACACCCGAGTGGGCTTATACGGTTGGCCTGCAACACTCGTACGGGCATCCAGAGGTACTGATTATCGGCCTCGAAAATGAGCATACCCAGATTCTGCTGCACAACATCAACAACCGCATTCGGAATAAAGGGTTGAGCTTTCGGCACGGAACTGTCTGGAGTGACGTGATCTTTGGTTATGACTGCTTTTTTCAGGAGATCGATCCGGCTAATTATGGGGAGTGGTTTGCCGCCAACCGTTGGTTCTATGGCAGCAATGACTTTCCGGTGGTACAGATGCTGTGGCCCAGCGTGCACGGTATTTATCCATGGCAAAGCACAGCGGATTCTTACCTACGCTGGGATCAACCCATATTGACTGCTCTACCCAAGAGATTCCTCAGTTAGAGGATGCCGGATTTCTTGGCGACCGTGGTGATGGTGTCCAGCGCCTGGTCGATCTGCGGGCGGGTGTGTTCGCTGGTCATGATGGTGCGGATGCGGGCTTTGCCTTCGGGGACGGTGGGGAAGGCGATGCCGGTGGCCATGACTCCGGCTTCGAAGAGGGCGCGGGAGAAGTCCATGGTGGCGCGGCCATCGCCGAGGATGATGGGCGTGATGGGGGTTTCGCTCTTTGGGGTGGTGCGGCCGCCGATGTCGAAACCGGCGCTGGCGAGTTGCTGCTTGAAGTAGAGGGTGTTTTCCCAGAGGCGGTCGATGCGTTCCGGCTCATTCTCCAGCAGGTCGAAGGCGGCGATGCAGGTGGCGGCGACCGACGGCGGGTGCGAGGTGGAGAAGAGGAACGGCCGCGCCCGGTGGTAGAGGAAGTCGATGAGGTCGCGGCTGCCGCAGACATAGCCGCCCAGGGCGCCGATGGCCTTGGATAAAGTCCCGACCTGAACATCGACCTTGCCGTGCGCGCCGAAGTGGTCGATCGACCCGCGCCCGTTGCGGCCCAGCACTCCGGAGGCGTGCGCGTCGTCGACCATCATGATGGCGCCGTACTCCTCGGCGAGCGTGGCCAGCGCGGCGACCGGGCCGATGTCGCCGTCCATGGAGAAGACGCCGTCGGTGATCAGCAGTTTGTGGCCGGGCTCGTGCTGTACTTCGAGCAGCAGCTCTTCGGCGTGGGCGAGGTCTTTGTGGCGGAAGACTTTGATCTTCGCCCTGGACAGGCGCGCGCCGTCGATGATGGAGGCGTGGTTGAGTTCGTCGGAGAGGATGAAGTCGTCCTTGCCGAGGATGGCCGACACCGTGCCGGCGTTGGCCGCGAAGCCGGACTGGAAGACGACGCAGGCCTCGACGTTCTTGAAGGCGGCGATCTTCTCTTCGAGCTGCATGTGGATGCGCATGGTGCCGGCGATGGTGCGGACGGCTCCGGAGCCGACGCCGTACTTCTCGGTGGCGGCGATGGCGGCTTCGCGGAGTTTGGGGTGGTTGCACAGGCCGAGGTAGTTGTTGCTGGCGAGGTTGATCACCTGGCGGCCGTCGTAGTGGCAGACGGCGGCCTGGCGGTCGTCGAGCACGCGCAGGCGGAAGTGCGTGCCCCGGGCGCGCAGGTCGTCGAGCGCGGCGGTGAGATGGGCAAGCTGGGGACGCGGGGCCGAATGCGTGGGGGGAGGTGGTGCGGAGGCGGAACTCATGTCGGGGGAACTCCTGAGGGAATCGTAAACCTTTTTGTTTCAAGGCGGCTGTGACGGCGGAATCTGCATCTAACAGGGGGACGGGCTGCGGAACGGATGACCTCGCCTTGGGTTGGAAACGCGCATCGGACGAGTCGGATAGGCAAAGACAGAATCAGATTCCTCGGTTATGCTGCGGAGTGACCAACAAAAAGAACAATTAGACGCGAGGGGAGACGTTTCGAGATTCCCTGCGCGAACGACAAATCGAGAACGAGAAAGGAAAGGACGACGATGATACGTTTCGAAGCAATGGTTCGGTCGAAGATGCTGAGGGCGGGGGGAGCGGTGGCGCTCGCCGCAGCGATGATTGCGGGGTGCTCGTCGCAGCAGGACAAGGCGATTGACGCGGCGAAGAAGCAGGCCACTGCGACCGGGCAGCCGCAGCAGGTCGTCATGGTGGACAAGAACGGGAACACGACGACGACGGTGGTTCAGCCGCCGGCCCCGGGACAGACCGCGCAGGCAGTCACGACCACCACGATGCCGGCTTCGGCGATTCCCTCGGGAACGCCGCCACCCGCGGCGGGCACCTACTATCAGCCGAGCGGCACAGCGCAGGGACAGGGGCAGCAACCGGTCCCAGGTGGCCCTCCCGTGATTAGCCCTGCGGATGTGAACATTCCCGCGGGCTCGACGCTGACCATTCGCATCAATCAGCGGATCAGCGTGAAGAGCACGCCAGCCGGGTCGCGTTTCGACGGCGAGGTGGAGGAGCCGTGGACGGACACCAATGGCCGCGTGATCCTGCCCAAGGGCACGCCGGTAGAGGGTGTAGTGGATGCCTCGCATAGGCGGGGACACTTCAAGGGCGCGTCGATCCTGGAACTGCGGCTGACCTCGCTGACGCTGAACGGCACGCGGTATCCGCTGGAGACGCGGGACCTGCGCGAGACGAAGAAAGGCAAAGGCAAGCGATCGGCCGCGCTGATCGGCGGCGGAACGGGCCTGGGAATGCTGATCGGCGGCGTGGCCTCGGGCGGCACGGGATTGCTGATCGGCGGACTGGCCGGCGGCGGTGCAGGCACGGCCGCGGCTGGATTGACGGGCAACCGCGATCTGGATATTCCGGCGGAGTCGATTGTGCGTTTCAAACTCGCAGACGATCTGACGCTGCAGGGATAGGGCAGGCACGAAGGTTCGAGTACGAAGGGAAAGGCCCAGCGCGGAGGCTGGGCCTTTCCCCATTTAAGCTGCGATTGCTTTTGACCGCTTGAAGAAGGCCAGCAGGTCGGCGTTGATTTCGTCCTTCAGCGTGGAGCACATGCCGTGGGGCGCGCCTTTGTAGATTTTTAATTCGGCGCCTTTGACGATTTTGGAGGAGAGCATTCCCGCGGCGCCGATGGGCACAATCTGATCGTCGTCGCCGTGGAGGATGAGCGTGGGGATGTCGAACTTCTTCAGGTCTTCGGTGCAGTCGGACTCGGAGAAGGCCTTGATGCAGTAGTAGGCGGCGGGGAATCCACACATCATGCCCTGGAGCCAGAAGGAGTGGCGGAGGCCATCGGAGACTTTGTTGCCGGGACGGTTGGCTCCGTAGAAGGGGGCGCTGAGGTCTTTGAAGAACTGGGAGCGGTCAGCCTGGACATTGGCGCGGAGGCCATCGAAGACTTCCATAGGCAGGCCGGCGGGGTTGGTGGGGGTCTTGAGCATCAGCGGCGGGATGGCGCTGATCAGCACAGCCTTGGCGACGCGCCTGGTGCCGTGGCGGCCAATGTAGCGGGCCACCTCGCCGCCGCCGGTGGAGTGGCCGACGTGGATGGCGTTAGTGAGGTCGAGAGCGGTGACCAACTCGGCGAGATCGTCGGCGTAGGTGTCGAGGTCGTTGCCGTTGAAGGACTGGCTGGAGCGGCCATGCCCGCGGCGGTCGTGCGCGATGCAGCGGTAGCCGTGGTTGGCGAGGAAGTTCATCTGGTCTTCGAACGCGTCGGCGGAGAGCGGCCAGCCGTGGCTGAAGACGACGGGCTGTCCGGCGCCCCAGTCCTTGTAATAGAGATCGGTTCCATCTTTGGTGGTGAACATGCTCATGGTGATTTCTCCTGGGGAGTGGGATTTTGGGACGATTGTGCCAGCCTAACGCCACGGCATAAGGAACAGCGCGGGAGGCGACCGTATGAGCTTTGATGGGATGGAGCTTGCTTGAAGTGGGATCGAAGGGCTGAGTTAGCGGAGCTCCAGATGGCTGGCTGACCCTATGTCGCTGGTTGAAGAAACCGTGTGTAGCGGATGATCGAGGGCGCTTTGCCTTCATCGAAATGACAGCGGACGGCGTCGCGCACGGACTCTTCCAGTTCTGGAATGGAATCGGCTTCCGTAAAGATCGAGGCGGAAAGCGCACGGGCTTCGTAGCCGCCTTCTGCGCTCTCGGTCACTTCAAAGATAATCTCGCTGGACTTCATCGGTTCCCTCGGGGCGAGTTCTGCTGTAGGTCTATGCTAACCGACCCGTCGGGATTTCCGATGACATGATTTGCGACGAGAGCGCGGGCGGCGCGCTGGGTTTTGTCGTCGCTGCCGAAGTTGTCGAGCCAGTGGATCGCTGGATCTTTGCGGAACCATGTGAGCTGGCGCTTGGCGTAGTTGCGGTGGCCCTGCTGGGCTTCGGCGATGGCCTGGTCGCGGGTCATCTCGCCGCGCAGGACGGCGACCGCCTGGGCATAGCCGAGCGAGGTGAGCGGGCGGCAGTCGAAGCCGTAGGTCTCGACGAGCTGCGTGGTCTCTTCCACCAGGCCGCGGTCGAACATCTCACAGGCGCGCGCGTTGATGCGGGCGTAAAGAGCGGCGCGCGGCGGGTTCAGGCCGAGGCGCAGGACGCGGTAGCCGGTGAGCGGGTCGCGCGGTTGCTGCCACTGGCGGGTGATGGGCTGGCGCGCGGCCAGCGTGACCTCGATGGCGCGGATGACCTTGGGCGTGTCGTTGGCGTGGATGAGTTGGGCGGCGGCGGGGTCGAGGCGAGTGAGGATGCGGTGCAGGTGGCCGGGACTGCGCTGCTGGGCGAGGCTGCGGAGTTTGTCGCGCAGCGGTTCGTTGCGCTGCGGCGCGGGGAAGAGGCCGTCGAGCAGGGCGCGCAGGTAGAGGCCGGTGCCTCCGGCGACGATGGGCAGGCGACCGCGTTGCGTAATGCCGGCGATGGCTTCGCGCGCGAGGCGGCTGTAGTCGCCGGCGGTGCAGGGTTCGTCGGGCGCGAAGACGTCGATGAGGTGGTGGGGGACGCGGGCGCGCTCGTCGAGCGTGGGCTTGGCGGTGCCGATCTCCATGCCGCGATAGACGGCGACTGAATCGCAACTGACGATCTCGCCCGAGAACTCCTCGGCGAGCGCGAGGGCGAGTGCGGTCTTGCCGCTGGCGGTGGGGCCGGCGACGATGAGGAGCGGCGCAGCGTGATCTACCAAAGCCGCCACCATCCGCGGGTGAAGACGTTGTGGACGCCCGCGCGGAGGATCGCGAAGACGATGGCGGCGATGGCGAGCAGGAGCAGGCCGCGGACCTGGCGGCGGCGTTCGAGCTGCTCGGGTGCTTTGCTATCGAGATTGCCGCGTGTGTTCAAAGAGCCATCCGCGCTGAACAGCATGGAACGCCAAGACCTTGGCCTTCTTCTCAGCCAGCTTCTTGAGGACGCCGGAGAAGTCAATGAAGCAGTGTTCCGGATAGGGCTTGGCGTCCGCAATTACCGGGAGTTGCTGCTCTGAACATTCAGCATACGTGACGGCCAAGACGCCTACCGACTTAAAGCCGAAAGTACCAGTAAAGCGCTCCCAAGATGCTTTAGCATCGATCTTGCTGCCGTCATCGACGGACACCCGACCGTCATCCTTAGGAGTTGGACGAAAGGCTTGCGATGTGGGCCGGCCGTTTTGCACGAAACTTGGATGAATCTGGCGAAGGAGCAGCGTCTCAGGATGCAATGGAACGAGCTCCGGCAGTCTGCTTGTGAAGCTGCTGCAACGACCGATTCAATTGGCTCCAGCCATCTGGAACCGATAGGTCAAGGGTCCTCTCATCGCAGGCGTTGTTCTTGAGGTTCAGAGCCTGATATTCGCCTTGAAACCTAGACAGATCGATTTCGAGGGTGACCGACCAATCGTTAACATTCCATTCGGCCTGAACTCCGCCCTCTGGAGTGGGGTAGATGAAAGGGAGCGGCAAATCAGCGCCGAACGACGCATCAAATAGTCCACCCAGCCGAAGGAGCCCTTCTTTCGACAGGGCATGTCCCTCGCCGTTCAACCACCCGTCTTGAAGTCTTGAGAGTTCCTCCAAGCGCGACCCTACGTCGAGCGAGTCGATTGGGCGTTGACCGCCGAGCGTAGGCTTAGGAAATTCCTGCTTCACGTCATACCCATCCGCAAAAAAAGCTGTACGGTTCCGTGGATGCAACTATATATAAGGTTGCTGGTTGTTGGGCTGGCAGTCTTTCAACGAACAACTAGCAACCAACAACTTACTGCTGGATCGGGGTGTTGTAGAAGAAGCCGACGCGCAGTTCGAGTTGCGGGCCGTGGTACTCCTTGGGCAGCGGCGGGAACTGGCCTTCGCTGGTGATCGCGTACCAGGCGGCCTTGTCCAGCGCGACGTCGCCGGAGGTGGTTTCGAGCTTGATGTCGCCGATCTGGCCGTCGCGCAGGATGATGAAGCGGATGCCGACGATGCCCCTCTTCAACAGAGGCGCCTCGACCTCTTCCGGGATCAGCGGGTCCCAGTTGCGCTGGATGTCGTTATGCAGGCGGCGCATGTAGGCGCTGGGGTCCCAGTCGCCGATGTCGGAGAGGATCTGCGTACCGGCCTGCAGCGGCCCGCCGGAGCCCGGGGCGCCTACGGTCGCGCCGCTGCGTCCGCTGAGCGCGCCGCGCATGGCGTCCTGCAGGGCAGAGTGGGCGCTCTGGCTGTTCTGGGCGAAGTTGGGCTTGGGCGCGGCGGGCAGCGGCGGTTCAATCGTCGGCTGCGCGGCCTTGGGCGCGACGGGCAGCGGC
>OBLU010003772.1_pt1 | contig 13716 bp, 10 predicted proteins | sample 1518681 | NCBI WGS metagenome assembly OBLU01 (sample SAMEA3539304, study PRJEB22396) | soil metagenome | biome: tundra; feature: field; material: soil | place: USA | collected 2010-05 | depth 0.15 m
AAAAACACGACTTCAGTGAAGCCGGTTTCAGGACTTGGTGATAAAGCTTTGGCCACCAGCGGCACGGCCAGCGGTCTCCCGGCGCGCGTCATGATACTTTACGTAGTGAAGGGCAACGCGCTGGTCACGGTCGGCCTGAGTGGCCTGGAGGACGATGCGGCGGCGCTCGACAAAGCAAAAACTGTCGCGCAAAAACTTCTCGTACATCTTTAGCGCGTTCGGCGCCGGGCTGCTAAGATTGACATATGGTTGCCAACGTTAACGGCCCGCAATTCTCCGGCGGCGCGAACATCGCCATCAAATGTCCGGCGCACACTTACGAGCAGACCATCGCGTTTTATCGCGACACGCTCGGCTTGCCGTTGATTGAGGAAGAAAACGACGGCTGCATTTTTCAGTTCGGCCCGAACCGTCTTTGGATCGACAAGGTGCCAAACTTGAGTCAACCCGATATTTGGCTCGAGCTCGAAACTAACGACACTGAAGCGGCCGCGTCTTTTCTAAAAGTGAATGGCATAACGCGGCGCGATGAAGTCGAGCAACTACGCGAAGATTTCGACGGCTTCTTTGTCTCTGCACCGAACGGCGTAATTCATCTTGTCATCGGCCACGAAGAAGCGTGATTTAATGTGGGAGGGCCTTGGTGCCCCTACTGTCGCGCTCCCACATTATACGTGTCGTCCGACGATGGTGAGGTCGCGCTCGATGCCATCAAGTTGAGCTACGCGCGGGAGTAAGCCCCAACGTTCGAAACCGAGACGCTTGAACAATTTCAAGCTCGGTTCGTTGTGCGCAAAGATAAGGCCGACCATCGCGATAATCTCGAGTTGGGCTGCGCGTGCGATTGTTTCTTCTAATAATGCGCGGCCGACACCGCGGCGCCGGAATTTTTCGTTCACATAAACACTCAGTTCGACCGTCCCGCTGTAAGCGCAACGCGGTAGAAAACTCTTGATCGTGAGCCAGCCGGCGATTTGCCCATCAATTTCCGTCACCCAAAACGGACGTCGGTCTGGTGAGTGTTCGCTCAGCCAACGGCGACGGCTTTCCACTGTGACGGGCTCGAGTTGCGCGGTGGACATGCGTGTGGCGATGGCGACGTTATAGATGTCGATAATCGCCGATAGATCCGCTTCGACCGCGTCGCGAATTTTCATTTCTTCTGCAACAAGAGCGCTCATGTCGTTTGGAAAAATGCGTTTTCAAACGTCGGTTGAAACGCTCCACTCTTCGTCTCGCCGATTTGAAAACGTGGACTGAGCTCCGATTGCGTTGCGCAATAAATCTCCATCTCGGTCTTGCCGCATTTCTCGAGAAGCGCGCGGATTGTGCCGGTGGCAAGCGCGGGTGTGTTGCAATCGCGGCTGAGATGTCCGAGCACGACGCGCTCGATTTCTCCAGGCAACAATTGTTCGATCACGTTCGCGGCCGCGGCATTGGAGAGATGACCGTGCCGCGATTGGATCCGTTGCTTCACCGGCCAAGGGCGGTGCGTATCGTCCTGCAAAAGTTTTTCATCGTGATTGGTCTCGATCACGAGCGTGTGCACTTCGCGCAGTCGCTCCACCAGCATCTTGGTCGCGTAACCGAGATCGGTGATGAATCCGAGCCCCCGCGCGCCGGCGTGAAACGCAAACCCCACCGGATCGACCGCGTCATGCGGCACCGGAAAGCTTTGCACGACGATATCGCAGATCGAGAAATCCGAACCAGTGCGAAAGACCCGCCAGTTCCGATGTCGATCTAACGAACCGCCGCCGCGAATCGCCTCGGCCGTGAGCGCGTTGCAATAAATCGGCACGGCGAACCTGCGACCAAGAACTTCGAGCCCACAAACATGATCGCCATGTTCGTGTGTAAGCAGGACGCCATCGAGCTGCTCCGGCGTGACCCCGCATTGCTCGAGCCGCAAGACGAGTTGACGCGCACTTAGCCCACCATCGACAAGGATTTTGCAGTGATCGGTTGCGACGAGAGCGCTATTCCCGGCGCTGCCACTGCCGAGCATGGTGAGACTGAACACGCTCCGTATTTAGCGGCCAGGTTCCATTTTGCGCAAATAGAATTCGCAAAAGCGCGATTAAATCGCGCGATCAGCCAAAGCGAGAACGCGTTGCTTCTTCGCGTCGTAATCGAGCGAGCGAAATCGGCGGATCTCGTCCAGGCGTCGCAAACCATTGAGCGTGTCGAGATATTGCGTGTAACTCGAGGCCAGCTCAGTCGTTTCCAGATAACGGCCGCGCAAATTGGAATCGCAAAATGCCTGCGGACATTGCCGTGAGAAAAGATGGAAGCGCAGCCAGCGCCGATCGGTGCGGGAAACGCGTTGCGTTTTCCGAAAGAAAGCGACGAACAAAATGAGTACGAGATAAGTATCGACCTGGGCCTGAAGCTCGAGGTTGCGCGCGAAATCTTCCGAAGTTATTTCGCGCCTCCCGTTCTTAAACTGCAACGCAGCGTGGAGCGCGTGATTGATTTCTTCGACAAACATAATGAGCGACCGGATATTTTGATCGCTCAAGCCGGCGCGCGGATCATGACGTTCGAGTTGGTCGATTAACCAACGCGAATAATAAATGCCGACGTAAAGGCGATCGTCGGCGCGACGTAAAAATGTTCGCGCGAGCTCGCTCAATTCACGGGCCGATCTCCCGGCTAAGATCGACAATTGCGCACAGCGTCGCCGGTCGATCAGACAATCTTCCAGATTGATCCCAACCTGCGCATAGGTCCGCTCAAATAACTTCTGGATTTGACTAAAAAGCGTTTCGTTCACAAGAGAAGAGAACCGGCGCCGTCGTCGTCGAGATTAATCAATTGCTCGGAAAGCTGGTTGAGGGCGACGCGGACATCGCGGAAACGATCGGCCAATTCCTCAAAGATATCGTCGAGTTCGCAACGTCGCGCGGTGACGTGTTCGGCGAGAAGATGATAATTGGTGCGTCCGACTTGCTCGTAGAATTTCAGATCGGGACCGCCACGTAAACTGCGCCGCTGCGCGTTTTCATGAAAAATGCCGCTAATGAAGAGCGAATAATTGCCGACGTGCGCGCGCAATAGGAACGCTTGTTCGGGCGTGCAACGAGTGAGCGCAATGAGCATATCGGAAAGATATTGGTTTACCGAATCGCCAGGCGCATGCGGCGCCCGGAGAAGATTGGCGCTCGAAAAGGTTTCGAGAACGGAAGCGATGTAATCGCAAAGCTTTCGATCGACCATCCCAGCCTGCCGCAGAACGTGCCGGGCAAGCACGTAAAAATAAAACTGTGATGAGATCTGCAAATGTCCCGCGTTCGAGAGAATCGCGTTGACCAGCCGTGGATTATCGAGAACCGAGTCGCGTGTTTCCGAATCGGAGAGAAGATCGACAAGCGAAACGTGATCCGTGGCCGATCTTGCCAGAGTGCGCACGACAAAATCAAAGTCCGCCGCGGTAAACCGCGCCCGACAATTCGCCCGGATCATCCCGAGTTCTGTTTATGAGCAAAGGAGATGCCAAAAGCAAGCGCGTTCATTATCTTCGACACGCAATTTCCGCGCGCAATCCTTCTTCGCCGCGGGCCTGTTCGAGCGTCCCCGGGCACGCGCCAGTACGTGAGAAATGCGTATTCGTTACTCTCCATAAGAGCGACCATCAATTTTGGTCGCGCACAATTTTGAGATCGCCGAGCGGGATCGGCTTTGAAAGGAGCGTCGACGTAGAATTGTTCTGACCAGTGGCCTCAGACCATGCGCGCTTGCTGTTATCCACAAAAATGGCTTCCGCAGAATAATCGCCCGCGGCCAGTCCGTCGACCGACGTGATCAGCCAAGTCTCTTCACGAGGTCCATCTCCCGCTTCGGGCGCACATAATCCTTTTGTCATAAAAGCGGCACTTTCGCTGCCGCGGCGCGTCAAGCGTAACAACATCCATGGAAAAACCTCGCGTTCGCCTTGGAACCTCCAATCCAAACGAATCTCAATCGAATCGTGATTCGAAAGAACGCCGGCGCTCTTGGTAATGCTGATCAGTTGCGTGTCAGTTGCTATTTCAAAGACAGGTGGGGGACTGGCTGCTTGAGACGCCTCAGTTCGCTCACCCTTTCGGAAGAGAACTAGTTCGTCCGAGGAATTTACGACCCAAGAAGTACGCCTGAGGAAATCGTGCAGAAGCCGATCGCTCGATTGGACGATACGGCCGTCCGCCGTCTTCATGGTCGGGTGATAATATCCAGAAGCGGCGTCGAAAGTTGCCGAATCAAGATAGTCAATCAAGACAAAGTCCGTTGGCGGCGGTTGCTCGTAAACTTGATGACTCAGAGTTTTCAGTCCCTTCAAAATATGATGGAGCGAATAGAGCTTCTCACGCATCGCGAGGTGGGAGAGATACGGGAATGGCGCGACGACACTCGCTTGCGGCGAAATGTTCGCGATGAAAGCGTTCTTGCGCGCGCGATCCGATGCTTTGGCAAACCAATCCGCAGTGGTCGAACCAATTGCGGCAGCAGGTCCCCAAAAAATCTGGGCGACGACGCAGGCGACAATAACTGCTGCGGGCAGGGCGCGCGGAATCAATTCAGAAACCCGCTTCCCCAGATTGGAACTCGCGACCGCTTCAGTGAAAGCGATCCAAAACAATGGCAACAATGGCGCGGCATAATGAAAATAAATCGTCCACTCCGACGCCCGCCACGATAGCAAGTGTTGCAAAAGAATTGGCGCGGCGATGATCAGCCAGCGAGGCCGCAAAAGCGGCAAACACAGAAACGGAAGCAGCAGCGCCCAAACCAGATTTCCGTGAGTGAGAGATTGGACGAGCGCGTTCGCTATTAACTGCGGATGCGCAATTGCATTCCGCAAAATGTTGGCGGGCGAGGCGCCGAGGCGATCGTACAAGGCGATGTAATCTACATTTCCAGAGTTCAGCGCCGGCGTAATTACCTTTGCGCAAATGACGAACCAAAGAATCGCCACCGTCATGGGCCAAAGACACCAGGCCCGCAACTCAGCCAGGCCGCGTTTGCGCTCCGCTACGCAGTGAACGGCACAATAGGCGGCGAGAAGCAGCGCCATGTTTTCTTTGCAGGCCAGCACCGCAATAAACCAAAACCAATGCTTACCAAGTTTCTTCGCGAGCCGGGCATGCAGCATCAGCAAGAGAAAAGGCGCGCTCAGCGCTTCCGGATGAAATTCGTGTAAAGCAACGTAGCCCGCGGCCGGCGCAAGAAGAAGCGCACTAGCCGCTAATGCCGAGCTCTTTCCGTCGAGACCAAGCCGCCTGGCAATGCTGTAGCCGACGGGCCCCATCGTCGCGAGCGCAGCATTTTGGACGACAACAAAAAGCATCGGATGACGAAACACCGCGAAAAGCGGGGCGAAGAGAAAGACAATTGGTTCGACATGATTGCCGAGCAGCGGAACACCGATAACCGACACGGCAAAGCGGCCGTGGAGGAGTTGCCAAATACCTTGCGCGTAATAAGCGAGGTCGAACGTGCGGCACTCAAAGTTCGCCCAGCGGGCGTATGAGGCCCACGTGCAAATCACGAAAAAAATAATCGCGACAGAGGCAACGAACATCTTTCCAGGTTCGGCTGCCGATTGATTTGGAATTTTATTCACGTGGCGGAAGGGGTGGGATTCGAACCCACGGTTGGTTTTTAGCCAACGCTCGATTTCGAGTCGAGTGCCTTAAACCGGACTCAGCCACCCTTCCATCTGTGAGACCGATAGTCGATCGGTCAGCAGCGTCGCTATTATGAGACGTGGCATCAGGTTTGCAAACTTAGCGCTCCCATTTTTGAACCGATTTCCGGATGAAAAAACCATCTAATTCCGGCTTAAGACGCTTTGTTTCGAGCGGGTAGACACTCAAAAAAAATGTTACAAATTTTGTCTTGATTTGGTTTGCGTTTGCACCGCATGTTGTGTGTCCGCAAGGCGGTGTCCCCATTATCTTGTTATTAGCTGCAATTAGCAGCTTTTCACAGGTTATTGGCTGCTCCGCTGCGCCGTAATTTGAAGTTATCCACCAGTCTTAACCGCCCTCGCCGCCATGATTCAACTTAAACCCGGGATTCCACCCTCCTCGCTTCGCAAACCACAAAAGCCCTCGGATCGACACAAAAATCGATCTCCAAAAAAGAAAAATCCCGGCTTGCGGTTCGAGCGCGTGTTCAGCGACGCGGCGGTTGCCCCCTTCGATCAAATCGAATGGGAACGCCGGACGGCGGAAATCACCGATGACGGTGGCAAAGTAATTTTCCGCCAGGAGAACATTGAGGTCCCAAAGAATTGGAGTGCGCTGGCGACGAAGATTGCGGTGTCGAAATACTTTTATGGTGATATCGCGAATGGCACCGATCCGTGCAAAGGGGGACGCGAGAGCTCGGTGCGGCAACTCGTGCATCGCGTGACGCGCACGATGGCCGATTGGGGATTGGCCGATGGATATTTCGCGGACGCGGAAGCAGCGGAAATCTTTTATGACGAGCTCACCTGGCTCTGCGTGAACCAGCATGCCGCGTTTAATTCGCCGGTTTGGTTCAACGTCGGCCTCTATCATGAGTACGGAATCGGCAAAAATGCCGGGGCCGGCAATTATTTTTACGATCGCGCTACCGGCCGAGCCGAACGCGCCGCGTCGCAGTACGAATATCCTCAAGGCAGCGCCTGCTTCATCCAGTCGGTCGACGACACGATGGAAGACATCATGCGCCTGGCCACGAGCGAAGCGATGCTCTTTAAGTACGGCAGCGGGACGGGCACTGATCTCTCCTCGTTAAGATCGACCAGGGAAAAGCTGAGCGGCGGCGGCAAGCCGAGCGGTCCCCTTTCCTTCCTGCGCGTGTACGATCAGGTCGCGAACGTGGTGAAGAGCGGCGGCAAGACGCGGCGCGCGGCGAAGATGAACACGCTCAAGGATTGGCACCCTGACATCGAAGAGTTCATCGACGCCAAGCAGAAGGAAGAGAAGAAAGCGTGGGCGTTGATCGAGCAGGGATTCGACGGCAGTTACAACGGCGATGCTTACGGCTCAGTCATGTATCAGAACGAAAACTTGAGCGTGCGCGTGAGCGACGAGTTCATGGACGCGGCGGTCGAAGGCCGCGAGTGGTGGACGCGCCGAGTCCGTGATGGCGAACCGTGCGAATGCAAAGATGCGCACACCCTTTTGCGCAAGATCGCAGAAGGCACGCATGTCTGCGGCGATCCGGGAATGCAGTTCGATACGACGATCCACAAGTGGCACACGTGTAAGGGCACGGATCGCCAGAATTCCACGAATCCGTGCAGCGAATATCTCTTTCTCGACAACACGGCCTGCAATCTTTCGTCGCTCAACTTAATGAAGTTCAAGACGGCGGACGGCGCGTTCGATGTGGAACGACTTAAGGCCGCCGTGCGTATCTTGATTACCGCTCAGGAAATCATCGTCGATAACGCCAGTTATCCGATCAAGGAGATCGCGGAGAATTCGCACATCTTCCGCACGCTCGGGCTCGGTTACGCGAATCTGGGCTCGCTCATCATGAGCTACGGTCATGGCTATGACAGCGTGGAAGGCCGGGCGCTGTGCGGCGCCATCACCTCGATCATGACTGGCGAAGCCTACGAGCAAAGTGCGCGTATGGCTAAAGCCATCGGACCGTTCCCTGGATACCGCGACTCGCGGGCGAGCGGCGTGGCGAAACCGGTAGCGAAGGACAATGTCTCATCCATGCTCGACGTGATCGAGCTCCATCGTGGTGCGGTCAGCGAGATCGCCGATGCCAAGGAGTTTGCATATTTAAAAGAAGAAGCTGCGAAAGTTTGGGAAAGCGCGGCCGCACTCGGTAAACGTCATGGTTATCGGAACGCGCAGGTCACGGTGTTGGCGCCAACTGGCACGATCAGCTTTTTGATGGATTGCGACACTACCGGCATCGAGCCGGACATCGCGCTGGTGAAATACAAACTGCTGGCCGGCGGCGGCATGTTGAAAATCGTCAACCAAACGGTGAAGCCGGCGCTGGAAAAACTCGGCTACAATTCCGAAGAGATCGATCGGATCGTCGCGCACATCGACGCGTTTGATACGATTGAAGACGTTCCCGATGCCGACGGATCGGCCATCACTTCCGGATTGAAACCGGAGCACATATCCATCTTTGATTGCGCGTTCAAACCGTTCAAGGGCGAGCGCAGCCTGAATTACATGGCGCATCTTCGAATGATGGCCGCAGCCCAACCGTTCCTGAGCGGCGCGATTTCAAAAACGGTGAACATGCCGGATTCGGCGACCGTGGAGGAGATCATGAGCACCTACGTGGAAGGATGGCGGCTCGGTTTGAAATCAATCGCCATTTATCGCGAAGGCTCGAAGCGTTCCGCACCGCTGAATACGCGCAAGACCAAAGACATGGGAACAATGGAGAAGGCCGATCTGGCACTCGATGTCACACTTGAGCGCGAAGATTTCCAGAGACGGATCCTCGAATTAGAAGAGGAACTGACCATGGTGCGCAGCCGCCTTGATCGGCCGGTTCGTCATCGCATGCCGGACACCCGAATGTCGCTCACGCACAGATTCGAGATCGCTGGACACGAAGGCTACATCACCGTGGGCCTCTACGAGGACGGCCAACCGGGCGAGTTGTTCATCACCATGTCGAAAGAAGGAAGCACCATCGGCGGTTTAATGGACACCGTCGGCACGCTCACTTCGATCGCGCTCCAATACGGCGTGCCGCTCGAAAGCCTCGCGAAAAAGTTCGCTTATCAACGATTCGAGCCGAGCGGGTTTACCAAGAATCCGGACATTCGCAACGCGACCAGCATTACCGATTACGTTTTTCGCTGGCTCGCCTGCCAATTCATCAAAGGCTACAAGGAAGCGACATCGCCGACACGCGGGCAGACGGAATTGCCGATGAAAGAAATTCCGGAAATGGAAAAAAAGGCGCTCAATCGTCCGGTTCAGGATCTGGCGCGAACCGGCGAAAAGGAACTGATCGACGTGATCACGAACAATTCGCCCAACGAAGGCCAGCCGCAGATGGCGACGAACGGCAGCAGTCACGCCGATCGCGTGCAAGAAGCGCTCGGCAACATGTTCATGGACATCGTCTGCTCGCATTGCGGTAGCGACAAGGTGATCCGGGCCGGCGCCTGCGGCGTATGCACTGAATGCGGAACGAGCCAGGGATGCAGCTAGCATTCCGCTCGATTTCGACTTTAGTGCAGCGATGAACGACGTCGAAGCGCAGCGGCAAAAGGAGATCCAGCAAGCCGAGGAGCTGCTTTTTGCAGGGCCCCAGGCGATTGGTTTCGCGAAGGGTCTTTTTCTTGGGAACTTCGTCGCCGACTGGGTGATGCCGTATCCGCGCATGGCCGCGGCGCAACAAACCGAGCTCGACAAATCGTTGGCGGAACTTCGGCAATTTCTCGATACCGGACTCGATGCCGTCGAAATAGATCGGCAAGCCGACATTCCGCAAAGCGTGATCGACGGGCTGGGACGCGTCGGCGTTCTGGGCATGACCGCGCCGATGGAATTCGGCGGGCATGGTTTTTCGCAGATGGCGAACTGCCAGATCCTGGAAGAAATCGGACGACGTTGCGCATCGACATCGGTTTTTGTAAACGCGCACCATTCCATCGGCATTCGCGCTCTGCTCCTTTTCGGAACACACGAGCAAAAACAGAAATGGCTCCCGAAGCTGGTGACTGGTGAACAACTGGGCGCCTTTGCCCTGACCGAACCCGAAGCTGGTTCGGACGCGGCGAACGTTCAAATGCAAGCGCAACCGAGTGAGGATGGCTCGCATTACATTCTGAACGGCGAGAAACGCTACATCACAAACGCAGCGATCGCGCACGTGCTTACGGTGATGGCGCGAACTCCCGTGCCCGGGTCGGACAAGACAGCGATTACGGCGTTTTTGGTAACGCCCGACATGCCCGGATTCGAAATCCTCGAAGCGCGTATGCCCAAGCTCGGCATTCGCGGAACGGCGACCGGGCGTTTCGCTTTGCGTGATGTGCGCGTTCCGAAAGAAAATATTCTTGGGCCGCTCGGCAAAGGATTGCGCGTTGCGTTGACTGTTCTCGATTTTGGCCGGACGACTTTCGGCGCTTGCTGCACCGGGGCAGCAAAAACTGCGTTACAGCTCGCGATCGACCACGCGAATACGCGCAAGCAATTCAATAAGACGCTGGGCGATTTCGATCTCGTGAAAAAGAAAATCGCGCGTATGGCGGCGGACGCTTATGCCATGGAAGCGATGACCACAATCACGGCGTCGCTGATCGATCGCGGCCTCGAGGATTACATGATGGAAACAGCCATGCTGAAAATCTTCACCACCGAACGACTTTGGAAAGGAATCAATGACGCGTTCCAGATTCATGGAGGTTCGGCTTACTTTGTCGATCTTCCGCTGGAGCGGATGTTGCGCGACGCGCGCATCAACCAGATCGGTGAAGGCAGTAACGAAGTGCTCACGTCGTTTGTCGCGCTCGTTGGCATGCGTGGGCCAGGGATGGAGTTCAAGGAAATTTACGACACGATGATGAAACCATCTCGCGGCTTGGGTAAAGCGTGGACGGCGGGCATGAGCCGGCTGGGCGCGACGATTCGCGTGCCGGACGTGCCGGTGCAAAGCGATCGGGCGCGCGAGCATGCCCGTCAGCTCGGCCGGTTAATCTGGAAATTCAATTTCGCAGTTAACCGCGCGCTCATCGCTTACCGCGAACCAATCCTCGACATGCAGCTCATTCAGGAACGAATCGCCGGAGCCGCCATGGAATTGTTCGCATCGACGTGCGTGCTCAGTCGTTGGGATTCAGAGCTTCAAAGCGCGGGGCGGAACGGCGATTCCACATCGCCGAAAAGCGTCGTGGCCGACCTTTTTCTGCGCCGATCATTCCGGAAAATTCGCCGCTTCCTCGCCGGGTTAACCGATAACGAAGACACGGCGATATTGGCGACCGCGAACTCGGTTTTGGGAAAGCCAGGCTCACAAAGCCCTTAATTCGCCGTCGCAACTGGGCCGGCTGGCCCAGTTCTAGCTGGAAAAAGAGGCATGCGCCCCACAGCGCGCCATGTCGATCTTGGCGGTAAACGGCTCCTCATTTTCATCGTCGCGTACAACGCGGAGACGACGATTGAAAAAGTGCTCAGCCGCATTCCGGCGTCGCTGCACTGCGACGGCGTTGAAGTCCTGATCATCGATGACTCATCAAAGGACGGGACGTTCGCCGAGGGTCTGCGCTATCAACAACGCAACTCCGATTTCAAGACCACTGTGCTGCGCACGCCGGAAAACCAAGGTTACGGCGGCAACCAGAAACTTGGTTATCGTTACGCGATCGACAATGGCTTCGATTTCGTCGCACTAGTTCACGGCGACGGGCAATACGCCCCGGAAAGACTGCCCGGCTTGCTTGAGCCCCTACTACGTAACGAAACAGACATGGTCATGGGCTCGCGCATGATCGACAAGCGTGCGGCCCGCAGAGGCGGAATGCCTTTGTACAAATGGATCGGCAACCAGATTCTAACCACGTTTCAAAACTGGATGCTCGGCACCCGACTATCCGAATTCCACTCGGGCTACCGGCTTTATTCCACGAATGCGCTCGTCCAAGTTCCATTCGAGAAAAACACGAATGATTTCCATTTCGACACCGAGATCATCATTCAGTTCGTGTTGAAAAGATTACGTATCGCGGAGCTTCCGATTCCCACTTATTACGGCGAGGAAATTTGCCACGTAAACGGGATGAAGTATGCGTGGAATGTATTTAGATCGACAATCAAAGCGCGTCTTTGCCGCCTGCACCTCTTCTACGACAGCAAATTCGACGTCCAGCAGGTCGAAGAAACCTACGATCTCAAACTCGACTTTTCATCGTCGCATACCGCGGCGATCGCAGCAGCGAAACCCGGTCGGCGAATTCTCGACGTCGGTTGCGGTCAGGGACGGGTAGCCGCCGAGTTGACCAAGAAAGGCTGCCAGGTCACGGGCATGGATCGCCATATTCCTTCTCCAAATAATGCGCCGGGCGACGTCAGTTTTATCCGTTGGGACCTCGACCGCAGCGAATTCCCAGTAAACGTGTCCCAGTTCGACCAAATTTTCCTTCTCGACATCATCGAACACCTGAAAGATCCAGCTCATTTCATGGACGAATTGCGTTTTGCCGCGGCTTGCTCGCGACCGGAAATTGTCCTTACCACCGCAAACATCGGTTTTTTCGCGACGCGACTGATGCTGTTGCTCGGCCAGTTCAATTACGGCAAGAAAGGCATTCTCGATGTGACGCATACGCGACTTTTCACCTTTCGATCGATCCGAGAACTGCTAAAACAATCGGGCTATAAGATCCTCGAAGTACGTGGAATTCCCGCGCCGTTTCCGGTGGCCCTCGGAAAAAATTTCATCGCCCGGGCGTTGGTTCGACTCAACTCGGTGTTGATTCGATTGAGCAAAGGACTTTTCTCCTACCAAATTTTCGTGCGCGCCGAAGCGATGCCGACCGTAAACAATCTGTTGCACGAAACCGTCGCCGGCAGCGATGCGTTGAAAGCCGAGATTCTCGGCCACGCGGCTTGATCCGGCGGCCTACTTCAATATGTGCAGCGCGCGAAGCAGGTCGTGCGTGACCAATTCGTAGAGCGGATATTGCACCGCCAGAATGTAGTACTGGCGCAGTTCAAGCCCGGCAACGAAGACGACCAGGATCGCAGTCAGCAACGTACGATAACGCGGCACAAGTGCGGCTAGGGCGCCGATCTGGGCAAAGGCGAGGAAACGCAGCGGCATGTCCCACATATTGGCGTAGCGCAGATTCATTCCGTATTTGACGTTACACATGATGAGATAAGTGGCGGCGATAAAGATCGACATGTACAACTCCGGCTTTTTCGTACGATCGAGGCGAAAAACAGCGCCGAGCGCTAGGAGCAGTACCAGTGGGCTGACGAGCAAAAGATCGACAAGGTACCGATGCCAGGGTCCGTCGCCCGTCATGATAGCGTAGGAGGTAACGGAAGCCTTGGTGACTAACACTCGATAGGTAGCAATCAAATTGTCCAACCCGCCGGCAAGAAAAACCAGGATGACAACGCCAAGAAGCGGACCTGCGATTGTCGCCAGGAGAAGTTCGCGTCGGACGGTTCCCAATTGCAGCCAACGGTTAGCGACAATTACGGCGACCAGGCCGCACCAGACAAAGAACGAATTCTCTTTGGTAATTACGAGTAACGCTAGCGCGACTGTATAAGCAAAAATCCATCGCCAATTTGTCCCAGACTGCAGGTTTTCCCATAGCATCCACAAACAGAGCAGCGCCCAAAAGGCGAAGAACCCATCGATGAGCGCGTGTTGCGACATGTGAATTTGAGTCGGCGCGCAACTCATTAAGGCGGTGATAGCCAGCGCGGTTGCACGACCGCGGAGTCGCCATGCGAAAATCCCCGACAAAATCAATGTAAGAATGCTAAAGAACGATGCCACCTGTCGGAGAGATGCGAGCGCATCCGATCCAAAGCACAAATGCCAAACATAGCCGGCAAAGATGTAAAGGAAGCGAACTGGCGGCAGGATTGCCTGGTCCATCTTGCCTTGCACTTCAACGTATTCCTGAACCATCTCCGGATATACGCCAAGGCCCTGGTCAATAATTCCGTTGAGATAACCGCGATACAGACCTTCATCGAACCCCATCCCATTCATCTTGGGCTCGGGATG
>OBLU010003773.1_pt1 | contig 13715 bp, 15 predicted proteins | sample 1518681 | NCBI WGS metagenome assembly OBLU01 (sample SAMEA3539304, study PRJEB22396) | soil metagenome | biome: tundra; feature: field; material: soil | place: USA | collected 2010-05 | depth 0.15 m
TGAACGTCAACGTCTGGGACGTCAACGAGCACGTCCAGGCGCTGATCCGCTCGCGCCAGCCGATCGAGACCCACGCGCTGAGCGACCTCGACACACCACTCGAAGCGCTCGCCGCGCAGTCCGCGTCAGCCACGGAGGCGTCCACGTGAGCGAGAACCCGCTCACGCGCCTGCACGCGGAGGGCGTTTCATCTGGCTCGACCCGCTCTCGCGCGAGCTGCTCGACAGCGGCGATTTCGCCACCCTGATCCGCGACTACGCGGTTACCGGCGCCACGTCATACCTGACCATCTTCGCCAAGGCGATCACCAGCTCTGACCGCTACGACGAGCAGCTACGAGCCCTGGCGCTAACCGTGAACGTGATCCCCAGCACGCTGCACGCGTTCGCCGACCACGGCGAGGTGGCTCGCACGCTCAACGCCGATCCCGCCGCGGCGAAGCGCACCCTGCAGCAGACGGCCGCCGCCAAGATCGACCTCGCAAGCGTCACCGCCGAGCTCGAGGGCGTGCAATCGTTCGCGACTCCTACCGAGAACTGACAGGAAAATAGCGTCAGGCTGCCACCGCCTCCTGCAGCATGACGCGGTGTCCGAGCGCTTCGAGCTGCGCGATCAGGCGGCACCGCGGCGCAGCAGCGCGTGCAGCCCTGACCGTGATCGGGGTGTGCTTCGGGCGCAGCTCCCGGTCCGCTGCGTTCAAATCGCCTACGTCTAACTAGTGACTAGGAGGTAGTCTTGCGGGATGCGCGGAATCTTTCCGCTGATTTACGTAATCATCGGCGCGGTGATTGCCCAACAGCATCATTACTTCGCGCACCTGAACAGCCTCGCCCACGTCGCTTCCGCGGCTCTGGCGATGGTCCTGTGGCCGCTGATCCTGCTTCACGTCAACCTACACATCACATAGACCAGTGCGGAGTCGTCGGCGGAGTCGACGGTGCCGAAGTACGGCGAGTGCGCCCGCTCCCCGAAAACGTGGGCTCGCCGAAGCGCCGCTCGCGCCGGATCTTGCCCGGCTCCTGCCCGTGGAAGTAGTCGCGCAACCTGGGGGACGACCACTTGGGAGGGCCTGTGCGCGGCACAAGCGTTCGTGGCGTATGCGCGACAGATCGGGGCCGCACCCGGGGACGATCAGTGGGATCCGTGAAACTGACCTCGAACTCCGGCGCCATTCCGGCTGCTGGGCGACCCACAGCCCAGTCGCCTCAGCCGTCGACGAGGAGCCCGTCGATCGGTCCGAGGAGCGCCTTCGAGCGGCGTGACACGCCCGGAAGTTCGAGCAGCCTGTGCGTCGGCGGATCGCCTCGGCGCCGTCGCGCGAGCTGTTCAGAAGCAATCGGGCGCCAGAGCTGATCGACCACCCCCGCGGGCTCGCCGGAGACCGCGGCCAGCGGGCGCTCGAGATGCTCTGCCCACAGTCGCAGCCGCGTCTCGCGCGCGAGACCGGGGTCGCACGCGACGACGTTCATCTCCGAATCGTTGAACATCGAGTGATCGTTGAGGTTCGCCGATCCGATCGTCATCCACGCGTCATCCACGATTCCGACCTTCGCATGCACATAGAGCGGCCCGGTCAGGCCTCCGCTGCGGGCACAGAGCGTCGCCGCAAGGAAGCGGCGGTTGCCCCCATCGGCCTCGGCAAGCACACCGAGCTGGCCGCGCGTGGAGTCGGCGCCGTTGTTGGGGCGGGCAGGAAGGAGCACGACCAGGCGGAAATCGTCGTCCGGTGGATGGCGCAGCTTCTCGGCGAGGATCTCGACAAGCTCCGGCGACCAGAGGAACTGGCTCTCGAGATAGACGAGGGTGCGCGCCGAGCGCAGCGCGCGCGTGTAGGCCTCGACGATCCGAAAGTCGCCGTGCGGAAGGAAGTCGTAGACCTTCTCGGGGACGGTGCGGACGACCTGTAGCTCGTGGGAGCCCGCGGCGGGCGGCGGCGGCGGCGCCTCGAGCGTCTCCCCTGTCACCTCGCCCCAGCGCGCGGCAAAGTGCGCCGCGACATCGGCAACGGCGGGGCCGCGCAGGCGCGTGGTGACGTCGTGCCACCCCATCCGGCCCCGCATCGGATGTTCGCAGGAGTCGAAGCGGTCGCCGCCGAGCGCGGTGAGGTCGATCCCGCCGACGAACGCGACGTTCCCATCGACGATCACGATCTTCTCGTGGTGACAGTGCATCGGCCGCTCGTGCGCGTCGAGCGCGCACTGCACCCGCGTGCCGCGGATGAGCTCATCGCGCACCCGCCGCACCGCCGCCCGCGTCGGCGTGAACAGCGGCACCGGCGCCCCGGCCCACAGCAGCACGCGGACGCTCACGCGCTCGGCGAGCTCCCCGAGCAGATCACGCAGCCTCGCCGCCTCGTCGTCGCGCGTGAGCCCGAAATCCGCCGTCACGTGCCAACCCGCGATGTGGACGCTCGAACGCGCCTCCGCGAGCGTCTGCGCGAGCAGCGGCAGCGCCTGGGCCCCGTCGATTAGGACCTCGAGGTCATTGCCGTCGCGCGGCGGCGGATCGCCCGCTGCCCACAACGATGTCGCCACTTCCGGGGGATCTAGCCGCTCGAGCTGACCCGCGCGGCTCAGCCGGCGACGGTGGTGCCCGCGTATCGACGACTCGACGCGCTCCCCCATCCACCCATCGAGGCGTCCGATCACGCGATCTCCCACGGCCCAGAGCTTATCCGGCCGTTTCGCCGCCGGCAGCCCGCCGCACTACGTTCACCCGTCCGGAACTGTATTTTGGAATCAGGCCGTCGGGCGGCTGGCCCGCGAGCCTGCTGCGACCGAGCGAGCGTCCCGGTTGGGTTCGCGAACACCGATGATCAGCGCCCGTTCTGCGCGTTACCGGCACGTGCTATCGCGTCCGGGCTCACGCCGGTCAGGGTCGAGCAGCAGTGAACGGCACCTGTGGGTAGAGGAGCCGGCGATTCTGGTTGCGGTGGAACACGGCTGGGGACCGCAACGCTCTGTGGGTAGGATCGAGAGCGCCATCCGGCGGCGCGACGGCGTTGGCGCTTTGATCGGGTGCGGACGTTTCGCCATGAGCCAAGGGAGATGATGTGAGCATCGAAGCCTTCGACGTGATCGTTATCGGTACGGGGCCCGGCGGGGAGGTCGTCGCGGGGGATCTCGCCGCGCAGGGCCGCAGCGTCGCGGTCGTGGAGGCGGCGCTGGTGGGTGGGGAATGCGCGTTTTACGCGTGCATGCCGTCCAAGGCGCTACTTCGCCCGGCCGAGGTCCTCGCCGAGGCACGCCGCGTACCGGGGGCCGCCCAAGCGATCACCGGGCCGTTGGATGTCGCGGCGACGCTCGCACGTCGCGATGAGGTGATCCATGGGCTCGACGATGCGTCGAAGGTCGGCTGGCTCGACGAGCACGGGATAACGCTGATCCGCGGTCACGGGCGACTCGCCGGCGAACGATGCGTGAGCGTCGGCGATCAGCGCTACGAGGCACGCAGCGCAGTCGTCGTCGCCGTCGGGAGCACCGCCGCCCTCCCACCGATCCAGGGTCTCGCGGACGCGAGGCCGTGGACAAGTCACGAGGTCACCACGGCGCGAGAGATCCCTGCCGATCTGATCGTGCTCGGCGGCGGGGTGGTCGGCGTCGAAATGGCGCAGGCCTACAGTGAGCTTGGCGCGAGCGTGACGATCGTGGAGGCGCTCGATCGGCTTGTCGCGGACGAGGAAGGCTTCGTCGGCAAAGGCCTGGACGCGGCGTTTCGCGAGCGCGGTATTGACATCCGCCTCGGCGTGACTGCGGAGGCGGTCCATCGCGACGGGGCGATCGTCAAGGTCGAGTTGAGCGACGGTCAAGCAGTCGAGGCGGAGGAGATCCTCGTGGCGGTCGGCCGGCGGCCGCTCACCGGCGACCTGGGCCTCGAGACGGTCGGCCTCAAGCCGGGTGAGACGATCGAGGTCGATGACACGCTTCGCGTGCCAGGTCTGCCGTGGCTCTTTGCGATCGGTGATGTGAACGGACGCTCGCTGCTCACGCACATGGCGAAGTACCAGGCGCGCGTAGCCGCGCGGGTGATCGCCGGCCGCGAGGCGAGGGCAACGCGCGACGACCACGGCGCGCCGCGCGTGATCTTCACCGATCCGCAGGTCGCCGCGGTGGGGCTCACGCTTCAGGCTGCTCAAGACCACGGGATCAACGCACGCGCCTACGACGTCGCGACCTCCGACACCGCAGGCGCGAGCTTCCACGGCCGCAATACACCCGGCACCTCGCGCCTGGTGGTGGACGAGGATCGCTCCGTGATCATCGGAGCCACATTTACGGGCACGGAGGTTGCGGATTGGCTGCAGGCCGCGACGATCGCCCTCGTCGGCGAGATCCCCCTGGCGCGGCTGCAGGAGGCCGTGCCGGCCTTCCCCACGCGCAGCGAAGTCTGGCTGCGTCTGCTCGAGCGCTGGAGCGCCCAGACGCCAAGCGCGTAGCCCCCGGGGCCAGACGCGCAGCGTCCCCGACCAGCCGTTCCGGCGTGGTACTCGTCGAGCCAGGACGAGAAGTCGGCGGTCACGAAGTACGGCGAGTGCGCCCGCTCCCGAACACCGCGAACTCGCCGATCCGCCGCTTGTGCCGGATCTTGCCCCGGCGGAGCGTAGGGATGATGATGCTCGCCGAGTCTGCGCTCGCAAATCTCACCTGAGCGCCTGGTTGCGTTACGATTTGGCTGGCCTTTCCCCGCGATCAGATCGTCCGTTCGTGAGCCAACACACCGTCCAGCAAAGACCGCACGCGCATGGCGACGTGCTGACGGCGATCTCCGATGGGATGGTCGCGTTGCTGAGCGAGTTCTACGGTCACGGCCCGACCCGGACGAAGTCCTATTACGCGGACGACTTGGTGGTGTGCGTGCTGCGCGGCGGTTTCTCACGGGTTGAGCAGACGTTGCTCGAAGGCGGCCGCGGTGCCGCGGTCATCGAGCAGCGGATGGAGTTCCAGGAGCTGATGCGTGAGCGCTTCGAGGAGGTCATCGAGCGGGCGACCGGCCGGGCGGTGATCGGCTTTATGAGCGGCAACCAGCAGCACCCGGACATGATGTGCGAGGTCTTCATCCTCGCGCCCACCGATCTGCTCGACGAGCACGAGATCGCGGCAAACGGGCGGCCCTCGCCGCCTGGCTCGCGCATCGCTCGCAGTCGCTTCGCTTTGCCCATCGTCTACGCTGGAGGTTCGATGGCCGACGATAAGAACCCCACCGAGCGCACCCCCAAGGGGCTTGAGGTCCCAATTCCCAAGCGCGGCGAGTTCTTCGCCAACCTTAAGCGGGTTGCAAAGGTTCGCACGCCTTCAGCTCCGCCAGCCCCGAAGAAGTAGTTCAAACAACGTCGTCGGCTGCTCGCGAGAGCAGCGTCAGGAACATCGGGGTCGCGTCGGAGCGGTGGTTGTAGCGCCACGTGTATTCGTTGAGGTAGCCCTGGAGCCACTTCACGGACACGTTGTGGTAGACGCCGCTTATCCCGCGCTTCACGTTCCCGAAGAACCCCTCGACGGTCTGCGTGTGGACGTGGCCACTCGCGTACACCCTGTCGGTGTGGCTGATCGTGTAGTGCGCGGGATGCGTCTGCGAGAGCGTCTTGTAGCCGGCCCATTCGTCGGTGTAGACGGTGGCCTTGGGGTCCACGTGCAGACTCACGGTCGCGAGTGCGCCTTCGCGCGGCTGGACGATGGTGCAGACACGTTCGCCACGCTCGACCATCGCGAGGACTCCGACCTTGCGGGCCTTGGCGAACGTCTGCTCTTGCGGCATCGTCCGTCGGCGCGTCATCGACGCCTTCGGACGGCCACCCCAAGCGGTTTCGTCAATCTCGACGGAGCCGACAAGCGGGCCGCCGTCGTCGGCCATGAGTTCGTTGCGGATCAGGTTGCACATGCGCCAAGCGGTCTTGTAGGTCACGCCAAGTTCGCGCTCAAGCTGCTTCGCGGAGATCCCGCCGCGAGTGCTAGTGATCAGGTGCATCGCGAAGAACCACAGTTGCAGCGACGTAGACGACTTGTGGAAGATCGTCCCGGCCGTGGGGTGCATGTGGTAGCCGCACGTGTCGCAATCCCACGCAGGCCGGTCAGCGACCTTGTGGAACTTGCGTACGCGCTCGCACTTCGGGCATTCGGCGTGCTCGCCATCCTCGGAGCAACGCTCGCGCCAAAGCCAGTTGAGGCACGCGGCATCGTTGGTGAACTCGCGCACGAACTCCATAAGCGAGTACGACGATTCTGAGGATGGTGCGCGCTTCGGTTCATTGCGGTTGACGGGAGGCATCGTTGGCTATGCGGAGACTTCGCGGTCGATAAAGAGGTCGTCCTTGGTGATCTCATGGTCCGATTGGCATGCGGGACAGTTCTTGAGGATCAAGGCGTAGAACTGGACGTCATCGAGAGTCTCGGCGTGGATGCCGAGACTGACGATTGCGCCGTTATTCGGGCAGTGGCAGTGGATTCCGTAGGGCATAACGTGAATACTCCCACGAAATCTACCCCCTGTCAAGGGATAGTCGCCCCAAGGGGTCACCATCGCGCAGGAGCGGTGGGAGGACTTCCGGGCGCCGATCGATGCGACACGGCGCGTGCCTCCGCGCGCAGCCGGCCACGACGCCCCATGAAAGACCCCTTAGCAAAACTGCTAACATTGCCTCGATGAGCGGCACAGTCAGCCCGATCGGCACGAGCGTCAGTGGCGCGATCGAGGCCAAGAGCAAGCGCAGCAAACGGTACCGCGAGGAGTACGAGCGTTTAGCGCCGTTCAAGCAGATTGCCCGGATCGTGATCACGCGGCGCGGCCAGCTCGGTCTCTCCCAGCAGGAGGTCGCCGAGCGGATGGGAACAACAGCGTCGGTGATATCGAGGATCGAGAGCGGCCAGCACCGCACGAGTACCAACACCCTGCGCAGGCTGGCCAATGCGCTCGATGGCCAGGCAGTGCTCGGGTTCGACTTCGAGCACGGCGACACCGAGCTCGTCGCGCTGTAGCGCAGCTGGCCACCGCGCTGGAGCTGCTGGCCGCGACGGTCGGACCCGCGAACGACCGGCCCCTCGAACCAAAAATCCGAGGGCTTCGGGGACCGAAACCGTGTTCCCTATGCCGGATTTCGGATCAGAATCCGAGGGCTCGCGTGTTCCCTACGTGTTCCCAATTCGGCGATACAGGGAACATTTGAGGGCAACTGGGAGCACGAAAAGCCCAGTAAACACGGGGAAAGCCGCCTCGTGTGGCGTTACTTCTAGTCCGAATGTCGCAGGTTCGAATCCTGCCGGGGGCATAGAAAACGCCAGGGAACAACGGAGCCATGACCTGGGGCTCGTCGATCGCCTGCGCCGCTGGATGGACGAAAGCCAGGTCGGCACGCAGCGGCGACTCTCGCCGTCCGGCTGAGCGACGCGGCCGGGGCTGACGCTTGGACGAGACTGCTGCTTCACGGCGCGAACGCGGCAGCGCGGGCGGCGCGGCGAACGTCGGTTGCCCGCGCGCGGCCGGGCCACAGTGGGCTGCTCGCCGGGTTTGGGTCTGTCAGCATCCGTGTGCGATGTCTCGACTCCGATGGCTCGGCGTGATCGTTGGAGCACTGATCCTGGGCAGTGCCGGAGCCGCACTTGGCGCCGAGCACGGCCCGTTGGCGGGTACGGCGTCAGCGCTTGACCTCCACAAGCTTGACTGGGCCAACGTGATGCTGCCTGGCTCGGTCTGCGGCGCATCTCGGCCGATTCGGCTTCACCATATGGGTGTCCGGCGCGCTGAAGGCACCGCTTTCTTCACGCCGATCCCGCGCAGGTGGTCGCGCGACGACTTCTACGGCAAGGACGGCGTGACGGTTGACAGCGGGTGGGCTCCGGTCGTCTATGGAGATCTGGCCGCCAGCGGGGTGCCCGATGACGCGGGGCTCGTCGTCGACTGCAACAACGGCGGCGGTACCGCCGACGGCGTACTCCTCTACGCATGGGTCGTCTTCAGCGGTCGCGGCGGGAAGCTGTCCGTGGTTGGCGTCGTGACACCCCAGGTACAGACCCCTAACGAACTACCAACGACGATCGAAATCGCGATCCACCGCGGGCGGATCATCGCTCACGAGTTCTGGTACGGCCCGTACGACCCCACCGCCGGTGGGTCCGGACGCGCGACGACGACCTGGACCTACGCGCACGGAACGTTGCGCCCCGGCGCGCCAGTGATCACGAAGCACCCCAACACGGCGCCACCGTAGGCACGGCAGCGTGCCGGTTCGCGCGACTTGGAGCAGCGCGGGCACTTCCCGGGCGGCGAGAGGAAGGGGCGTCGTCAGGCAGCGAGCGCGACGCCGTCCGTGGACGGGTCGCGACGGTTCAGTGTCCTGCGAAGACCGGCGACACGGTGATCTGTCCGCAGCGCACGTGCGTGACAGAGCCGCCGCCGTAGGGCTGAATGCGCCAGGAGACGGTGATCGGCTTGTACGCGTTGGGCGGAGTGATCTCCACGCGCGCTGATACCGGGCACTTGTCGTTCTCGTATCCCGTTGAGTCGTCGTAGCCGAGATCGAACGACGCTTCAGCGCCAGGTGTGAGCGTGACGACTCGTTCGGGCACGGACGGCACCGTGTAGGCGATGCCCCGCAGTGCCTGCGTCGCTATAGGGTGCCCGGCAGCGTTGAGCATCTGCAGGCCGGGGTAGCCGTGGAGCGTGCAGGTCGTAGCCGAGGTGTTCTTGAAGCTGACGACCTGCCCGATGTGGCCAAGCGCGGCGCCAGCCCGTCCGAGCCTCACCTTCAGCTGCACGGAGAGGCACCGCTGGTCAGCAGCCTGCGCGCCAGACCGAGGACGCACGTGCGCCTGCGCCGCCGTGCCCACAAGCAGCAGCGCGGCGAGAACGGCGGCTCCAAGTCGTGTACGGCGAGTCGTTGGCTTCAACGCCGCGTCCTCATCCCGCGAGCCACTATAGGTGGAGCACGCGGACCCTCGCGCGTCTCTTCGCGCTCGGCGCCACGTTCGGAATCGACATTCTAGGGCCCAGACCCCGACGGCCAAGATCGCACGCAGATCGTGGAAGGCAACCCGTAGGCCGCTCTCAGGGCACGCCGGAGGGGCGGCCGCGTTGCCGCTGAGCGCGAACACCAACACGGCCTCGGTCGCGCGAGCGCTGCCTGGCTAACCACGAGCGCGACGGCGATCCTCCCCAGATGCGGATAGCGTTGGCTTCGTGTGGATCCAGCGCCGGATTGAGCTTGTGGCGCGCCTGCGAGGCTTTCATCTGATCACCCGCGAGGTGGTGGAGGCGCTACCTGAGCTTGGTCAGTTCCGTGTCGGACTGCTGCACCTGCTGATTCAGCACACTTCGGCGTCGCTGACGCTGAACGAGGACGCGTCGCCGGAGGTCAGGCATGACTTCGAGCGCTGGTTCGACGCCGCGGTCCCCGAGCAGGCGCAGTTTTGGACACACAGACTCGAGGGGACGGACGACATGCCCGCGCACATCAAGGCGGCGCTCCTCGGCCCGTCGCTGACCCTCCCGATAGCCGATGGGCGACTCGCGCTGGGCACCTGGCAGGGCCTCTACTTGTGCGAGCACCGTAATCGCGGGGGCACCCGGTCGGTGTTGGCGACCGCGTGGGGTCAGTCAGCGCAGAGCGACAGCTCCTGAACGACGCGGGCCTACCGCGCTGGACTGGGCCGCGCGCACAGGGCAGATAGTGCATCCAAGCGCGTAGCGATACGGCCGCCGCGCTGTCGGAACACTCACCCGTGTTGCAAACGCGAAGCTGAACCAGCGCCGTTCGTCGAGCCGCAGCTCGCTCGGCTCGAGGAACGCTCCCCAAGCGACGCCGAACCCAGACCCACGCTGCGGGCTCCAACACCTCCGCCAACTGCCAGGTCCACGACCTGCGCTGCAGCGCCGCTATCGCGGCGATAGGCAGCGGGTGCGAGCCCAATCTTAGGCCGCGGCGAGCGTGCCGCGCCGCCCGGCCCAGCTGTGAATCTCAGCGCGACTCGTCGCCGTGCTGTCGCCTGAGCTTGCGTCGACGCCAGGTGTAGTAGACGAGCCCGGCGATGATGATGAGGAGGACGAGCCCGACCAGCGGAGCGTGTCTGCGGTGAGCGGTCGCGGCGAGCGTGAGGGCGAGTGTCGTGATCGTCGCCTGCATCGGTCGTGGTCTCCGGCGAGCGGCTCGCTACGGCACGAGGGCGTAAGGGAACGACCCGGTTAGGTTTTCGCTGCCGTCTTCGGTGACGAGCAGCAGATCCTCGACGCGAGTGCCGCCGACCGCGACGACCACGGTTCCCGGCTCGACGGCGAGCACATCACCGGCGACGAGCGCCCGCGGGTCGCCGGGGCCGAGGATCGGCGGCTCGTGGACCTCCAGACCAACGCCGTGGCCGAGGGCGAAGTAGAAGCCCTCGCGCAGAGTTTCTCCCGGCGCCTTGGTGCGTTGCGTCGGGTGACCCGCCGCCTCGAATACTTCGCAAGCGAGGTTGTAGAGCGCGATTCCCGTGACGCCCGGCCGGATCGCGGCACACGCGCGCTCGTGGGCGTCGAGCACCTGGGCGTGAATCGCCGCGATCGGGTCGCTGATCTCCCCACGCACGAAGGCGCGGGTCATGTCGGACCAACATCCTGATCGCTCGTCCCGCGGCCAAAGGTCGATCTCGATCGGGGCGTGTGCCGGCAGCGGTCCGGCGCCCGATTCGTGGCCGATCGCGGCATCCGGGCCCATCGGCTTCACCATGATGTCCGCAGGAGCGGGGGCGCCGGCGTTGGCGCACACCTCGCGAATCCGCGCTCGGACCGCCTCGGCGGTCAGTACCTCGCCTTCAAGCAGCAAGACGTCGCCGTCGACGACCGCCACGCGGAGCATCGTCGCGGCCTCGCCCATGGCGGCGAGCGCGGCGGTCGACGCGCGGCGGATGCCGGCCATCTCGGCGGGGCTCTTGCGACGGCGCCGCTCGACGAACATCGACTCATCGGGCGTCAGGGTCACGCCGGCGGCGCGCAGCCGGTCCGCCAGCCCGAGCGGGAACTCGGGCGGAACGATCGCTTCGCGGATCCCGAGCGCGGCAACGGCACGCACACACAGCTCCGCCTCGACCTCAGCTCGCGGACGGCCCTCCGCGATCAACCTGTCACGGCCCAGATCGTCCTCAAGCAGACGTTCGAGATCGGGTGCCGCCTGAGCGATCCTCGCCTCCTCCAGCGCGTGTGTCAGGACCGCCCTGCGTTCGCCGGTCTCGAGGTAGAGAAAGGCGTCGCCGATCGCGAGCGGCAGCTCATGGCGGAGCGCCGGTGAGCGCTCCGTGTCTCCGTAGATCAGCACGCTCATTCTTCAAGGTTCGCATAGCCGCGCCGCTCACGCGTGAGGGCAAGTCCGGCGACGTCCGGCCGGCGCGCCACAGCCCGTTGCCTCGCACAGACGTCCAGACGCAAAGCTGGACGGGCGGTCGGTCTTTGCCCACCGCGGGCGACAGCACAGCGAACCCTGCCGACGTAGTCGTCCTAACGCCCTTTCTACCGAGGAGTCGCTGAGTGTCCGTGGATCGAAAGCTCATGACGTGCGCCGCTACCGTGCTCGTGCTCGTGATCGGTGTACCGAGCGCGCTCGCAAAGACCCAGACCGGGCACACGGCCCGGATCTCCGGCGTCGTGCTCAGCATCAACACCAAGCGGCACACATTGAAGCTGCGTGTCGCGCGTCCCATCAAGCAGCGCAAGGCCAGCGCGCGGGTCGCATCCGCTGGCGGCTCCTCGACGATCGTGGTCGCCTACGGCGACGCGACGGTCAGCGGCGCGGGCGGCGCCGTGGCCGTTGGTGACGACGTCACTGTGACGATCGAGAGCCCCGCCAGGCACACCGCCGTCGCTGCCACGATCGACGTGACCGGCCACGCTGGTGGCGCTGCCGCGCCGACGGGGACTGCTGCACCCGGAGGGGCGAGCACGGTCGATCCGGCGGCCGGCGCCGACTCGTCCACCACGCCGACATATGACACGTTCACCGGAACGGTCGTGACCGTGGGGACGACGAGTCTGCAGGTCAGCGTCGCGGGCGATGGTCCGCTCGCCGGCCAGACGGTGACCGTCAACCTCAACGCGGACACTAGATACAAGGGCGCCACAGCCGACGGCACAGCCTTCACCCTGGGCGATGTGCAGATCGGCGACCAGGTTCGCATCTACACGACGAGCCTCGATCCGCAGTCGCTTGTGGCGGTGTTCGTCGGCGATGGCGCGGGCGGGACGGGCGGATCCTCGCCGCCGGCGCCGACGCCGACGCCGCCGCCGTCGACTCCGCCGAGCACGGGCAGCCAGACACAGCGCTTCGGCGGCGTCGTGACGGCCGTGCGTGGCGACGGTCTCACCGTCACGGTCGTCAGCGGCGGACCGCTCAACGGCCAGTCGGTGATCGTCAGTGTTCCTCCGACGACCTCGTTCCAGGATGACCCGCAGACTGGCGCAGGCCAGAGCCTTACCAGCATCGCCGTCGGCGATGCGGTCGAGATCCACACCGACAGCGAGGCAGGCTCGCCGATCGTCGCCGTCGCAGTAACGGACGACGGCGTGTGGACGGGCGCGTAGCAGCCAAGACGATGGATTCAGGGCGTGTCGGCCCGCCGCCGGGCGGGCCGACACCCCGAGTGGCATAGGCTGCGCGGTGATGCGGTTCCTTCGCCCCAGCGCCCGCCTCTGCCGCGAGCTCGTGCGCGTGCTTCCCGAGCGTCCTTTCTCGATCGAGTTCTGGGACGGCGGCGTGGTGGGGGCCACCGAGCCGGGGAGGCCGACGTTCTACGTGCGCCGCGCATCGGCGATCGCTCATGTGCTTCGCGCGCCGGGACCGCTCGGTTTGGGTCGCGCGTACGTCGAGGGATCGCTCGAGACCGACGACATCGACGGCGCGTTTCTCGTCGTCGACGACTGGGTGCCGCCACCGATCGTCGGTGCAGACAGACGGCGCCTGCTCGCCGCGCTCGTCGTCGCGGCGCTGCCGGGAGGCGTCCCGCGTCGGCCGTCGACGGAGCTGCTGCTCGCGGGCGAACGCCACAGCCCGCAGCGTGACGCCGAGGCGATCCGCTACCACTACGACGTCGGCAACGAGTTCTTCGCGCTGTTTCTCGATCCCTCAATGACCTACAGCTGCGCGCTGTTCTCGCGCGGCGCGCAGACGCTGGAGCAGGCGCAGCGCGCCAAGCTCGATCTGATCGCGCAGAAGCTCGAGCTGAAGGCTGGCCAGCGCGTGCTCGACGTGGGCTGCGGCTGGGGCAGCTTCGCGATTCACGCCGCCCGCGAGTACGGGGCCTATGTGACGGGCATCACGCTCTCGCCGTCACAGGCCGAGCTGGCCCGCGAGCTGGTTCGTGAGGCGGGGCTCGACGACCGCGTCGAGATCCGCATCGCCGATTACCGCGAGCTGGCGGGCGAGCCGTTTGACGCCATCGCGAGTATCGGCATGGCCGAGCACGTCGGCCAGTCGCAGATCGACAGCTACGCACGCTCACTGTTCCGCGTGCTCAAGCCCGGCGGTGTCGTGCTCAACCACGCGATCAGCTTGATGCGCCCCGAGGAGGATCCGCTCGCTGACAAGTTCACGATGCGCTACGTGTTCCCCGACGGCGAGCCGCTGCTGCTTTCGCGCGTGCAGCTCGCCTTCGAGCGGGCTCGCTTCTACACCGAGCACGTCGAGGGTTTCATGACCGACTACGCGGTGACGCTGCGCCACTGGCACGATCGCCTCGACGAGCACCTCGACGAGGCCGAGCGGC
>OBLU010003775.1_pt1 | contig 13710 bp, 11 predicted proteins | sample 1518681 | NCBI WGS metagenome assembly OBLU01 (sample SAMEA3539304, study PRJEB22396) | soil metagenome | biome: tundra; feature: field; material: soil | place: USA | collected 2010-05 | depth 0.15 m
AGCCGTCAGCCATCAGCTTTCGCCGGCTCCGCTTCCGCGGAGCCAGCCCGACGGGCAGGCTGGAAGCTGATGGCTGATGGCTATTTCCTGGTGAGCCGCGTTTCGCGCACAATGGATCTTTGAAGACTTCGGCATCGTTCATCCGCGCGCTTCCCTGGCTCTACGCCTGCGTCCTCGCCGCCACCGGCGTCTACATTTGCCGCGAAGCGTTCTTCACGGAATCGGCCGGCCATTTCAATTCCATGCACGGCGAGTGGCTGGCGCTGGCGCGCATCGCCGGGCTCGACTGGTTTTCGCCCCGCTGGTGGCCCTACTGGGGCGGAGGCGCGCCCATTCAGTACGCCTACGCCCCGCTGATTCCGTTCTCCATCGCGGCGCTGGCCCGCCTCTTGCACTCTTCGCCGGCGCTGGCGCTGAACATTATCATGGGCTTGGTCTACTGCCTGGGTCCCCTCGCGCTATACGGCGCCATGTGGCGGCTGACGAAGGCCCCAGACTACAGCTTTCTTGCCGCGCTGCTCTATTGCCTCGCCGCGCCGCCGGAAAACGTCGATCCCGGCGGCGGCTTCGGGCTCGCCTGGTTTGCCGCCACGCGGCGGGCCTCCCGGCTGTTCGAATGGGACGACCTGCCTCATCACGCGTGCCTCATGCTGTTTCCGGTCGCCGTTTGGCTGTTGGCGCGCGCGCTGAAAGGGCGGCGGCCTCTCGATTATGCGATGACCGGCGCCGCAATGGCCGCCATGATGCTCGCCAGCATGTTCGGGTTTGTGCTGGCGGCGCTGGCAGCCGTCACCGTGCCTCTGGCGATGGAGAACCGCCTCTGGCCGTCCGGGCTTCCGCGCGCGGCGCTGCTGGCCGCCGCGGCATATCTCGTGGCCAGCCCGTGGACGCCACCCTCCATCCTCCTCGCCATCGGCTCCAACGCCGTGTTTGACGGTGAAGCGGATTGGTCGGCGCGCGGATTTCTGGCTTTGGCCATTCTTGCCTTCGCGTGGTTGTGCGTCTGGCTCGTCTCGCGGCGGCGCATTCGCGACTGGCCCGTTCGCTGGATTGCGCTGTTTGCCTGCCCCGCTATCCTGATCCCCGCGCTCGACCACTACCTGGCGCTGCACTTCCTGCCCCAGCCGCAACGGTACGTGGTCGAGATGGAGTTGGCGCTGGCCCTCTCCGCCGCGTTCGCCCTACGGCCCATCGTCCCGCGCATCCCGTCCCGCCTACGCGCGCTGCTGGCGGTCCCGCTGCTGTTGCTGGCCGTCTGGCAGGTGGCGTCGCAGCGCCGGTTCGTGAAAACGGCGCTACAGCCCGTCGAGGTTGCCCGAACCATCGAATACCGCTCGGCGCGGTGGGTTGCGGCGGCTTTTCCCGGGCAGCGGGTCATGATGACCGGATCGATGGCCACCTGGCTGGACCATTTCACGGACTCGCCGCAACTGAGCGCGCAATCCTACAGCACCGCCCCGAACCAGTTGCAGCAGTTGGCGCAGTACGCCATCTTCAGCGGCCAGGGTATGGGAGACCGCGACGCCGAGTACTCCATCCTTTGGTTGAAGGCGTTCGGCGCCCAAGCCGTGGCCGTTCCAGGCCCGAAAAGCCCCGAATATTGGAGACCGTTCGCTCACCCCGGGAAGTTCGACGGCGTCCTTCCCGTGCTTTGGCGCCAGGACGACACCACGATCTACCGCGTGCCGCAAGCTTCCGCTTCGTTGGCCCACGTGGTGCTCCCCAGCCAGGTGGTGCGCCGCCGCCCGTACGACGGTATGGATACCGGCGAATTGCGCCGGTACGTCGCTGCCCTGGACAATCCCGCCGCCCCGGCGTCCTTCGAATGGCGCGGCAAAAACCAAGCCGTGATCCATGCGCGCCTCGAACCGGGCCAGGAGATTTCAGTTCAGATCACCTTCGACCCGGGGTGGCACGCCTCGGTGAACCGCTCCACGCGCGCAGTCTATCGAGATGGCATCGGATTGATGGCCGTACAGCCGAATTGCGCCGGCGAATGCGAGATCGCGCTGGATTTCGACGGCGGCTGGGAGGCCAAGGCGTGCCGGGCCGCCAGCATCGGCGTGTTGCTACTCGGGAGTGTTCTCGTCTTGCGGCGGGCGAGGCAATGCCTCGCCCCTACAACGCGCCCCATGTAGGGGCCGGGCATTCCCGGCCCGCGGCCCCTGGACAATCCAAACCGTCAGGGCACTACAGTCCGCCGGGCCCTGCTACGACCGCGTCGCCATGGCCAGCCCGGCGGCCCCGACGATGCCGGATTTGTCGGCCACTTGTTGCTCCACGATCGGCACGTCGCGGCCCAGCAGGCCTCGGGAGCGTTCCCAGACTTCCTCTTGCAGCGGCGCCAGCAAGTCCGCGCCGGCGTCGGCCACTTGCCCCCCGAGTATGGCCACTTCCGGGTCGAACACATGCAGAAGGCCGGCCATGGCGGCGGCCAGCTTGTGGATGGCCCTGGCGACGATCTCGCGCGAAAGCCCGTCGCCTTCGGCGGCCGCCTGGAACACGGTGCGGCAGGTGGTCAGTTGCGGCTGCTCGCGGAACAGGCGCGTCAGCGTGGAGGCGCAGCCGCGATGCACGGCCGCCCGAGCCTCGCTTTCGATGGCGCGGGCGGAAAACACCGTCTCCAGGCAACCGCGATTCCCGCAGGAGCAGGGCGCCCCGTCGGGTTCGATAGTGATATGCCCCAGCAGTCCGGCAACGCCCGAATGCCCGCGCAACAACTGGCCATTGGCGATGACGGCGCCGCCCACCCCGTTGCCCAGCGTCAGCATCATCACGTTCCGGAGGCCGCGCGCGGCGCCCCAGACCATCTCGCCCGCCAAGGCCACGCGCGCGTCGTTATCCGCGAACACCGGCGCCTCCGCGGACAGGCCCACCAGATCGCTCAACCGCAGGCCCTCCAGATAATGCAGCGCGCCCGGAAGCAGATCGATGCGGGTGCTGTCGGGATCGATGACGCCCTTGCAACCGACGCCCACGCCGGCGGGGGACTCCGTGGCTTCGATGAGCCAGCGGACCGCTTCGTCCAGTTCCGCCTGGAAGCTGTCCAGGTCCGCCGGGGTCCGGATGCTGCGCGACGCCAGGATGGCGCCGGTTTCATCCACCATGCCCGCCTTGATGTGGGCGCCGCCGATATCGATGCCGAGGATCACCATCGGTTCCCAGCTTACCCTACCGCACAGGCCGCGACGTGCGCTCCCGGTTCGTTGTATGCTGGCGCCAATGAGCACATGGGATCCCGCGCTGTATCAGGACAAGCACGCGTTCGTCTGGCAGTACGGCCGGGATTTGATCGGTCTGCTGGCGCCGCGGTCTGGTGAACGGATTCTGGACGTCGGGTGCGGCCCCGGACAACTGACGGCGCAGATCGCCGCCGCCGGCGCCGAGGTAACCGGCATCGATAGCTCGCCCGCCATGATCGCCGAGGCTCGCAAGAACTATCCGGAGCTGCGCTTCGAACTGACGGATGCCGGCCGGATGGCGTACGACCGCCAGTTCCACGCGGTCTTCTCCAACGCGGCCCTGCACTGGGTCCGCGATGCCGAGGCCGCGGCGGCCGGCATGGCGCGCGCTCTCGAACCGGGCGGCCGGCTGGTGGTGGAGCTCGGCGGCAAGGGAAACGTCCAGCAGTTGCGGGATGCCATCTCCCGCGCGCTCGAAACCTTCCACCTCCCGATCCCGGAGAGCCCGTGGTTCTATCCGGTGATCGGCGAGTACGCCGCCATGCTGGAGCGCCACGGCCTCGCCGTGAACTACGCCGCGCTTTTCGACCGTCCGACGCCGCTCGCGGGTGGCCTGGGGGACTGGATCGCCATGTTCGGCGGGCACTTCCTCGCGGCCGTGAGGCCGGAACAGCGTGAGTCTTTCGTGCGCCAAGTGGAGGAATATGCCGGTCCGGCGCTGTGGCGCGACGGCAAGTGGTTCGCGGACTACCGGAGGTTGAGGATCACGGCGGCAAAGTACTAGCCGAACATAACAAAAACCACTACTGGACGCGGCGGAGCACTTCCGGCTCATCGCAGGCTTTGGGGTCGGCCCCGATTTTTGCGAGGAAGTTTCCGACGGCCTCGCTGGGAGCGGCGATCAGGGTGCGATCTTTGACCGGCACAGTAGGAAGTTGCTGGCCGGCCTGTTCCTTGAGCCAGTCGGATTGCAGGAAGGCGAATCGAAGCGTACTGCCTTCGGTCCACACGCGCACCGGGGTGTGGACGGCGATTTGAAATGCGTCTTCATTCGCAGAGACGAGGTCGAGTAGCTTGACGTCGTCCGTGACCATCAGACGCGCCTTGAACTGGTAAGCATCCGAGGAGTCGGATAAGTAGCGAATGCTATAACCGGTTCCATCCTGGCGGACCGAGTAGGCTTCTTTGCCGTCCTGATTGGTCCAGATACCGAGCAGGGCGGGGTCCACGACCGCCTGTTCGTCGGTGACGAAAGGATTCAGGGAGACCAGGCTCGAGCAGCCCGTCAGCGTAATGGCGCCGGCCAGCGCCAGGGAGAGTACCAAATGTTTCATTGTTCTATGCCTCCATCCAAGAACAGCGCTCCGGGACGGCCAGGATTGCACTACGGCAGGCGGATTCTTTTCAGGCTGCGAGCCAGGGTCACTCTGAGGGGCGCATAGTTGCCGGCTATCAGCATCAAGGCGAGGCCGCCAGCAAGAAGCATGATCGGCCAGAAGGCGCGGCCTGGGAAGACCTGCTGCTGCAAACGGTAGACGCCTATGGCGAAGAAGAGAAGTCCGCTGGCGAAGAAGTTTTTCATCTGGCGGGGGATGCTGGCGAACACGAACACGCAGGCGACGGCGGGAAGCAGCCATTCGAACACGCGGGCCTCCGCGCGCGATTGCGCGTCCATTCCGAGCAGCAGCAGAGAGGTCATCACGTGGCCGGGAATCACGAACCGAAAGGCGTGGCCGACGGTGCGCAGTTGCGGCGAGGATTGCAGGCGGCAGAGCCGGTCGAGAGCGAAGTAGATGGCCGCGTTCACGATGAACAGGTACTCGACTTGGCCGCGGGTCCAAGGCGCTGCCGAGTTCAACCACTTGGCATACGGTTCGTGGAAGGCCGCGACGCCGCTCAGCGCCGCCCAGGTGAAAGCGACGGCAAAGGGGTAGAAATAGCGCGAGTCATCCGGCCGGCGCGTGCGTTCGAAGGTGAAGCCGGCGATGAGGAAGAGCAGCGCGCAGGGGAGCAGGTGGAAATAGAAACGGCCGGGGTCATGGTCGAGCCAGTCCAGCATGCCCATGCGCAAGAGGCTGGCGAGGCACAGCAGAGCCGCGTAGGTGGCGAACATGAGCGAAAACACAGGCGCGCGAGTGAAGCGGCGCAGCCACCAGCAGACCGGCAGAGCGGCCAGCAGGGCCCACCACAATTGGGCGTTGGTGGCCTGCTTGGCGAATTCCAGACGGTGGAAGAGTTCCAGACGCAACTGGCCTCGTGTCACGCTGGTGAAGATGCGGACTTCCTGGGTAGTGGCCAGCGCAGCGATGGGCGCCACCAGGCAGAAGGCCAGCAGAAAGGCGATGGCAACGCGAGAGTTGCCGCGGTTCCAGTTGCGGATACCGAGCCACGCGCTGGGAATTGCGGCGGCCCAGGCGGCGGCGATGGCGGGCGCTCCGGCCAGCGCCGGGTAAGAGAAAAGGGTCAGGAACGTAGCGCCAACGGCGAGGACCCAGGCGCCCAGATACAAGGTGACCTGTGGCAGCGTGAGACGGCGCGCCTCCATGATCCACGCATCTTCGCGCTCGATGAGCCGCTCGTAACGTTTGCGAATTCCATCGTACTCGGCTTCGGAAACGATCTGATCGTGGCGCCAACTTTCCAGGTCGCGGAGATGCTGTCCGACCTTGCCGGCGATCAGGCGGGCATAGGCGGCGGGCTCGGCCAGCACAGCTTCGCCAGCCAGGAAGCGATGCAGATCGCCGGCCATTTCGCGGGCGGAAGCGTAGCGGGCGGCAGGGTCCTTCTCGATGGCTTTGAGGCAGATGTTTTGCAGGTCGCGGGGAACGCCGGGAGCGCGGCGGCGCGGCAGCGCGGGCTCGTCTTCGCGGATCGAACGCAGCAGATCGGAAACCGTATCGCCACGGAATGGCGGCGCGCCGGTCAGCAGTTCGTAAAGGATGGCGCCCAAGGAAAAGACATCGCTACGAGCGTCCAGCGGGCGGCCGGCGGCCTGTTCGGGCGAAAGGTACTCGGGAGTCCCGGCGACCTGGCGCAGGGTGGCGCTATTCTCCTCGCCGGAGAGATCGAGCGCCAAACCGAAATCGAGCAGTTTCGGTTCAAGGTCCGCATCCACCAGGATATTGGCAGGCTTGAGGTCGCGGTGTACGATGCCCTGGTCGTGAAGGAAATGGGTGGCGAGCGCGACCTTGGCCAAGAGTTCGGCCTTTCCGCGGAAATCGAGCCGGGCGGCGGCGATGGTGAGCGGAGCGCCGGCGAGGTATTCCATCACGAAGTGAGGGGGCTCTTCGGCGGATCCGAGGCTATAGATGCGAGCGACGTGGGGGTGATTCAGACGGGCCATGGCGCGCGCTTCGTCCATGAATCGGGCGCGCAGCCCGGCGTCGCCGGCGTAGCGCGGAGCAAGCGTTTTTATGGCTACCTTGCGGCCTAGGGCTTCGTCCATGGCGAGCAGGACGCGGCCCATGCCTCCGGCGCCGATTTGGTCGATGATCTTGTGGCCGGAAAGGCGGTCGGGCAGTGGAGCCGCGGGTTCCAGAACGCGATCGATTTCGGAAAGCGCGGCAAGTTCCGGGGCGAGTTCGGGCGGATGCGCGGTGGAGCGGGCGGCGCGCCGGTCCAGGAGGTCGGCGAAAGCGTCGGCCAGGCTCTGTTCGCGGTCGTCGTCCATTACGCCTCCGAGGCGTCCGAAAGCTCGCGGAAGCGCTTCACGGCGCGATACACCAGAAGCGCGACGGCCTCCCGCGACTTGCCCAGGCGCTCGGCCATCTCGGCGGTGGAAAGGCGCTCGATCTTGGCCATGAGGATCGCCTGGCGGTAATCTTCGGGCAGCGCGTGCAAACGGTCCAGCAGCCGCTCGATGGCCTCCCGCTGGGCGAGCAGGCGGCTAGGCGTTTTGGTATCGGCCGGTTCGGGGCCGAGCGGGTTTGTCTCGGAGCGGAAGCGAACCTCCTCGCCGGCGCGGCATTCGCGGTTCTGGTAGCGGACGCAGTCGACGATGACGTGGTCGGCGATAGCCGAAAGCCAGCGGAAGAAGCTGCCGGGAGACTGGTAGGAGAAACGGCCGATATCGCGGAAGGCGCGCAGACAGGCTTCCTGAACCACGTCCTCCGCATCCGCGAACTCCCGCGTGCGCGAACCGAGCTTGAAGTGCACCAAGACAGCCAGGCGGCGACGGTGCTTTTCAAAAACTCGAGAGAGGGCCTCCTCGTTGCCATTCTTCGCCTGTTCGAGAAGGTCGAACGTGGAGGTGACCGATAGCATGGCGCGGCCTGAACCCATCATACGGGAAACCGGGGACGGGAACCTAAAGTCAAGCCTACTGTGCCTTCAGCGTCCCCAAGTAGTTCCCGTAGCCCACAATCATGGTCGACGCCACCAGCACCAACAGGCTCACCGTCAGCCATGTCATGGTGCGCCGGCTGGCGCCGCGCCATTCGTGCAGGCCGATACCCCACAGGCTGCTGAAGATGATGATGCTGGCCATGTGCAGGGTCCAGCTCGAGAACTTGTATTTGCCCATCTGCGTTTCGCCCATAGTGTAAAAGAAGAATTGGAAGTACCACGTGGTCCCGGCCAGCGCCGAAAAGAAGTAGTTCCAACCCATGGGGACGCGCTCGGCTTCGCCGCCGCTGAAATATTGATGGCCCGTCTTGTTGCGCACGTTGAGGATTACGCACCAGAGGCAATTGGTGGTGAAGCCGCCCAGCAGCACCACTACCAGAACCGGCAAGCCTTGCCAGAGGGTGGTGGTTCCATGCCGCAGGGTGAGGGCCTTGATTGGGTCGCCCGCGCGCAGTCCGTATGAGAAGCACGCGCTCATCACGCCAGAGAACGTGGCCACCAGCACGCCCTTCTTGAGGTTGAACTCCTTGATGACCTTTTGCTTCTCCTCGACCGACATCTCCTTTTCCTTGGACATGCCCGCTTTTCCGGCGAACGCGATGCCGCCCATGCAGACGGCCACGCCGAACAGAATTACCTGGCCCGAATGGGCGCCCACTACGCCGCTCATGAAGACGCCGTCGAAAATCGGGGGCATCAGCGTTCCGAACGCCGCGCAGTAACCCAGCACCATCGCCATACCCAGCGACATGCCCAGGTAACGCATGGTCAGTCCGAACGTCAACCCGCCGAGGCCCCACAGCAGACCCCAGAAGTAGCACCAGAACACCGTGCTGCCGGGCGTCTCCCGAAGCACCGCGGGCAGGTCCTTGGTCATGATCATGCCCAGGGTCCACGGGGCGATAATCCAGCTAAAGAAGCCGCCCACCAGCCAATAGGTTTCCCAGGACCACTTCTTCACGCCGCGAAACGGGACGTAGAAACTGCCGGAGGCGAGGCCGCCCAGCCAGTGAAAGCACACTCCAAGTGCGGGATTCGGTGTCATAGTGTCGCCGGTGAGTGCAAAGTCTGTATTGTACGGCATCGCGGAGCGGCTGGCCACCGCTCCGCGCAAGACCGGTTTCCGAAACCACTGCGCACATCAGATGAAAACTTGACACTTTCAGACAGGAGTCGGGTACATTAGACGACTGGGGGGGCAATTCTCAATGAAGAAAACGACAGCAACTTTCATTACTGTGGCAGTGGCGGGGGCGGCACTCATGGCCTTCGCGCAGCCTCCGGTCCCGCAGGTGCAACCGCCTCCGGGGCAACAGCGGGCGCAGCCGGCTTCGGGACAGCCGGGTCCGGCGCCGCAGGGCGGGAGAGGGGGTGGCCAGCAGCCGATGCCACCGGGCCCCAATCCCAATTCGCAATACCGTCTGGGTCCGGACTCGATGCCGCAGGAAGGCGTGCCGAAGGGCGAGATCCGCGGGCCGTACACGCTTCTGTGCAAGGTTTATCCAGGGACTCAGCACACGTATTGGGTGTACGTCCCCGCGCAGTACGACCCGGCGGCGCCGGCGAGCCTGATGGTCTTCCAGGACGGGCAAGCCTTCAAGGACGAGAATGGCGATCTGCGGGCGCAGAATGTGATGGATAATCTGATCTACCGGCGCGAGATTCCGGTCATGATCGGAGTGTTCATCAATCCGGGCCGCCGGCCGGATCAACCGGAACCCAGCCCGCAAACCAGTTGGGGCGATGGGACCACCAACCGCGGCATTGAGTACAACACGCCCGACGATAAGTACGCTCGCGCGATTACCGAAGAGCTGATGCCGGCGCTTTATAAGGAGTACAACATTTCGAAGGACCCGGAACAGCATGGAATCGGGGGATCGAGCTCCGGCGCCATCGCCGCTTTCGCGGTTGCGTGGGAGCGTCCCAACGATTTCCGGAAGGTGCTGAGCAATGTGGGCAGCTTCGTGAATCTGCAGGGCGGCTATGTGTACCCGGATCGCGTCCTGGCGAGCGATAAGAAGCCCATTCGCGTGTTCCTGTGCGACGGGCGGAACGATAACCGGGGGGCCGGCCGCAACGGGGCCTACGACGAGAAACGCGATTGGTTCTACCAGAACGTCCGCCTGATGAAGGCTCTCACGCAGAAGGGTTACGATGTGAACTACTCGTGGAGTATGAACCTTCACGGGCAGAAGTTCGGCGGCATGATTCTGCCGGAGATGATGCGCTGGCTATGGCGCGACGGTCCCGTTTCCACCGATGTCAACGACATGGTTGAGCGCAGTTTCCGCCAGCCCGCGGTGAAAAGTCCCGCCGAGACCCCGCGGGAACACTGACTGCCATGACGCGATATGCACGGCGCCATTTCACTTTGAGGCTCGCCGGTCGCCGTCTTGCCCGTGAACATCCGGTTCAGTCGACATCGATGATGCCGCGGCGAAATGCCTCCGATACCGCCTGTGCCCGATCGCTGCGCTTGCTGAAGCGCGCGGCTCCGTACCGAGCCGCGACCGTGAGGGAGCGGTCGTCGCGGATTACGCCGCCGTGTTTGTGAAACGGTGCGCTAAGCGAGCTGCTCCAGTTCCCCTTCGAGCAACGCGACGTGCTCCTCTTCTTCCGCCGCCAGCTCTCCGCAAAGATCCCGTTCCAGACCCTCGGGAAGCTCGCGCGCCAGCTTGTGGAAATGGTCGCGCGTGCGGCGCTCCATCTCCAGGGCGGCTTGATAGAGATCCCGAACGCCGGAATCCTGGGTCACGCGGATGCCGCGGAACAGCCAGTTGGAGAGCAGCTTTTGCTCGTCGGCGGAAAGCTCTACCACCTCGCGGTCCAGATGGGCATGGTATTTCTCTTCCAGCTCGTGCAGGTGGTCCAGCTCGGCCTCGTAGAGCCGCTCCAGGACGGCGCGCTGTTCGGGCGTGGCCGCCTTGTCGCGCGCCAGCTTATAGAAGTGGAACGAATCCAGCTCGAACTGCACGGCATCGCGGATGGCGCGGAAGCGCATGGAATCGCCCAGGTCGCGCCCCGGAATCGTTTCCAGCTCGCCGCCGCACATAAAGCACTTGCCGTAAGGGATGGCGAACCCCGTGGTGAGCTTGAAACAGCTCTTGCACCGCCACGAGTACCGGATCTGCGCGCAGCAGATCTCGTCTTCGTCGAGGGTGCGATGGCATTTGGGGCACGATGAGGGCATAACTTTGGACCTCGTTTTAGGAGCTGACAGCCTTCAGCCTTCAGCCTTCAGCCTTCAGCCATCAGCCATCAGCCATCAGCTTTCAGCCATCAGCTTTCAGCTTTTGAAGCAGGGCTGTTAGCATTCGTTTCACCTCGGTGGTCTGGTCGGCCACCCTTTTGTACTCTTCGGGTTTGATCAGATTCAGATCCTTCGCCAGCAACAGATGGTACTCAGTTTCGGTGGCCGATCCCATCGCAATCGAACAAAAACGAGCGAACTCGCGATCCCCGCCCCGCCCGCGTCCCTCGGCCAGATTCGCCGGAATGGAAGAACTCGAGCGCCGGAGCTGCGATGTCAACCCATACATCTCCGCTCGGGGAAATACGCCAGTAAGCCGATAGACCGCCAACGTCAATTCGTGGGCCTTCTGCCATACCTTTAACTCATGGAAATCCTGCATAGGCGGCAGTAGTTCTCAACTTTCAGCCGATTCAAGCTGATGGCTGACGGCTGATGGCTGACAGCTATTCATGTATTCCAGCATTCCTCTGGCGGCCCTCTTCCCCGCGCCCATCGCCAGGATCACCGTGGCGGCGCCGGTGACGATGTCGCCGCCGGCAAACACGCCGGGAATCGACGTCATCCCGGAGCGTTCGTCCACTTCCAGGTATCCCCATTTGTTGGTTCGCAAACCCGGCGTGGTTTGGGCGATGATGGGGTTCGCCGTGGTGCCCAGCGCGTAAATCACGGTATCCACATCGAGCAAGAACTCCGAACCTTCCACGGGCGCCGGCCGCCGCCGGCCGGAGGAATCCGGCTCGCCCAATTCCATCTTCTGGACCCGCATCCCCGTGACCCATCCCGAGGAATCGCCCAGGATCTCTACCGGGTTGTTGAGCCACAGGAAACCGATGCCCTCTTCGATGGCGTGCTCCAACTCCTCCGCGCGCGCCGGGGATTCGCGACGCGAGCGGCGGTAGACCACCGACACCGCTTCCGCCCCCATGCGTAGCGATACGCGCGCGGCATCCATGGCGGTGTTGCCCGCGCCCACCACCGCCACGCGTTTCCCCATCCCCACCGGCGTGTCGTAGAGCGGCTGCTGGTAGCCCCTCATCAGGTTCACGCGCGTGAGGAATTCGTTGGCCGAAAAGACGCCGTTGAACGCTTCGCCCGGAATGCCCATGAACTTGGGCGACCCCGCCCCGGTACCCACGAAAGCCGCGTCGTAACCCATCTGCGCCATCAACTGCGGAATGGTGAACAGCTTTCCGATGATGGTGTCCAGCCGGATCTCCACGCCGGACCTCTTCAGGTTCTCGATTTCAGCGTCGATGATGATATCCGGCAGGCGGAACTCGGGAATGCCGTACTTGAGGACGCCGCCCGCCACGTGCAGCGCCTCGAAGACAGTGACCTTGACTCCGTTGCGCGCCAGTTCGCCGGCGCACGCCAAGCCTGCGGGGCCAGAGCCGACGATGGCCGCCTTCTTCCGGGGCTGCGACAGAACCGGTTGGCAGGCGGAAGCGCCTGCCCCACTTCCCGGCAGCAAGGTGGGACAGACGCTTTCGTCTGTCAGGCCGGCCACCGGCTGGTCCCATCCGCGCCCCAGCGCGCAATCGGCGACGAACCGCTCGAGCCTGCCCACCGCCACCGGCTTGAACTTCGCACCCACCACGCAGGTGGCCTCGCACTGCGATTCCTGCGGGCAGACGCGCCCGCACACCGCCGGCAGCGCGTTCGTGCTCTTCAGAATCTGGTAGGAGCGCTTGATGTCCTTTTGCGCCAGCGCCGCGATGAAGCCGGGGATATCGATTCCCACCGGGCAGCCCGGCACGCAGCGCGGCTTCTTGCAGCGGATGCAGCGCTCGGCTTCGTGCAAGGCGCCTTCGAGGTCGAGACCGAGCGCCACTTCCTTGAAATTATGTCTCCGCTCTTCGGGACTCTGGTGCGGCATGGGCGCCCGCTCGGGCGGGATGGTCTTGATGTTCTTGGGCAGGCGCGCTTCCGGACCCGCCGCCACCGGCTCCGGCAGTTCGACCGGCGCCGGCATCGCCGCCCCGCCGCCGTTCCTGCCCCGCATGCCGGCCAGCTTCGCCGACTCGGTGCGGAACCGCTCCAGCGACGCCTTTTCCTCGCGCTCGAAGCGCTTCTGGCGCAGCGCCAGCTCATCGAAATTCACCAGGTGGCCGTCGAAATCCGCGCCGTCCACGCACGCGAACTTCATTTTCCCGCCCACCGTCACGCGGCACGACCCGCACATGCCCGTGCCGTCTACCATGATGGAGTTCAGGCTGACGATGGTCGGCACGCCAAACGGACGCGTGGTTTCCGAGCACGCTTTCATCATCGGGATGGGGCCGATGGCCACCGCCTCGCACACGTTCTTTTCGTTGGCCAGCACCTCCGCCAGCGCGTGCGTGACGAAGCCGCGGCGGCCGTAGCTGCCGTCGTCCGTGGTGACGATCAGTTCGTCGCTGAACTCGCGGAACCGGTCTTCCCAGAACACCAGGTCCCGGTTGCGGAAGCCCACCACCGAGACGGTGCGGTTGCCCATGGCCTTGTACTCCCGCAACTGCGGGAACACCGGCGCCACGCCCAAGCCGCCGCCCACCAGCACGACCGTCCCTTCGAGCTTGCGGATGTGGCTGGGCAGCCCCAGCGGCCCGATGAAGTCCAGAAGGAAATCGCCCTCGCGGAGCGCCATCATTTCGAACGTGGTTTTCCCGACCGCCTGGATCACCACGGTCACGGTACCCCGGCGCGCGTCGAAATCGGCCACCGTCAGCGGAATCCGTTCCCCATGCTCGTCGATGCGAGCCATGACGAAATGCCCGGGACGCGCCGCCCGCGCCATATCCGGCGCTTCCACGTCCCAGAGAAAGGTTGTTGGACCAAACTGCTGTCTATGGTTGATGAGAAACACTACACCCCTGCCAGATGCTTCATCGTATCAAATTTCAGAGCACCGGACCCGAATCGGCAAAGCGGATGGTTTGGCGCCGAACT
>OBLU010003776.1_pt1 | contig 13708 bp, 19 predicted proteins | sample 1518681 | NCBI WGS metagenome assembly OBLU01 (sample SAMEA3539304, study PRJEB22396) | soil metagenome | biome: tundra; feature: field; material: soil | place: USA | collected 2010-05 | depth 0.15 m
TCAACGCTTGGCGTCCTGCACTCTCGCAGTCGGCTCGGCACCGAGCGGATTCAAAATATATTGGATGGCGCTCCCTTCACCGTGCGACAGGACCACAACACGCGAGGACTGCTGCTAATCGTCCCGGTCGACACGCCGACCGATCTGATCGTGCGCGTGATGTGCTCCTTCACCGAATCCTTGTGCGACTTCAGTTTCACGGGCAGCTGGACGCTGAGTCAGTTCCTCCCCTAAATCGTCACCGACTACGTCATCGAATTGACGAAAGTGACGATCGACTGACTGAACTGCGGATCTCCTACGGCGCTCAGGTGACTCCCCCGGAGTGTCTGGAAAGTGGCACCGGGGATGCGTCGAGCCAACTCCTCAGTAGAACCGGCCAACTGATCAGTGTCGCCAGCGAGGATCAACGTCGGCACTGATATCGCTCCGACGTCCGTCGTCTCACCCTGACGTGATCGCTGAATGGCCGCCAACGCGAATCGATCGGCCCCGGTTCGATCGGCGAAGCTTCGAAAGGCCGCCGCGAGCGGATTCTTGATGTCCTCGGGGTCATCGGTCTCGAGCGCGTCGGCGATCGGCACGGTATCCAGCGGTCGCTGCTCGCCTCCCCATTCGCCCCCGACGCCCCCGAGGACGAGTGATCGAACCCTCGGCTCGCGCGGTGCGAGTCGCGCCGCCACGATCGAACCCATCGAGTAGCCGACCAGATCGAAGTGATCGAGCGCCAGATGGTCGAACAACGACTGCACGTCACGAACCATGGCGTCATTCGCGTAGGCGTTGGGATCGTGAGGCTTGGACGAAGCGCCGTGACCTCGCGCGTCCGGGGCGATCACGCGTCGTTGGGCGTCGATGAGACCGCCCGCGACACCGGTGGCCACCCAATTCGTGTAGTGGTCAGCGGCAAAGCCGTGAAGCAGAATGACCGGCTCTCCTTCGCCCGCGTCCAGGTACGCGAGTTCCCGGTCGTCGAAGGATTTGAACCTCTCCATTACGACCTGTCTATCCCACCAGGTTCGAACGCTCCAGGACAGTGTTCGAATTCGTTCTTAGACTTAACAGGGTTCGAGTCGTTCCAGTCCTCGACCACTGTGAATTACTCCTCGTCCGCCGCCAAACCATGGTCCGCCAGCCAGTTGTTCGCCGGTCGCTTCGGCGCGCGCGAGCCACGCATCGGAGATGAGCTCGAAGAGCTCTTCGCGGCCGATTTCTGCGAGCGACGGAATTCTTAGGAGAATCCACGGGTAGCCCTAGAAGTGATCGGTCGTGAAGAAGACGTCGGGCCGTTCCGCCAACCACATCGCCTTCATCTCCTCATCGGCGACACGAAAGACCAGGACGTCATCCAGACGCTCCCCCGTGTCCGGGTCGACGGCGTCGCCCCGCTTGGTGCGATGAAAACAGAACAGTTTCTTGTCGACTACGAAGGCGGCCCGGTCATCGTCACGGAGTTCCATTTGGGCGTCGGGCATCGACTAGGCCAATCGTTCCACGTCGTGCATGCTGGTCATTGCGATCCATTCTTTGTGGCGATCCATCGGTTGTCAACCGGCGTCACGAACGCTCCGTGTTCGCTGCGTTTCTCGAAGGTAGCTACCCCGCAGTGACGTCTAACTCGCTACGACCACCCCAGTTCGTCGAGACGGGGATCACTTATGCCGAAGTGGTGAGCGATTTCGTGGATCACGGTTTTGCGGACTTGCGCCCTCACGTCATCCTCGCTGAAACACACGTGGCAGATCGTCGTTTGGTACAGCGTGATTCGGTCGGGCATCACGCCGTTGTAGCTTGAGTATCCCCGACGAGTGAGCGGTATACCTTCGTAGAGACCGAAGAGATTGCGACCGCGCGCCTCATCTTCGACGATTATCGCCACGTTGTCCATCCGCGACGCCAGCGATTCGGGGAGCGACGCCACGGCCTCTGCGGCGAGTTCCTCAAAGCGATCATCAGAGACCTGGAACATCCTCGCAGCGTACCGGCGTACAACGCGACGTCGGCCCCTTCGGACGTTTCGCGACCAGAGGTCAGCTCAATCGCCCGTCGCGCCGTCGATGCGTTCTCGGAGCATGTCCGCGTGACCGTTGTGGCGCGCGTACTCCTCAATCATGTGTAGGTAGATCCACCGGACATTGCGCGTTCGATCGGCGTAGTGACCCCGACTCGGCACAACGTCGTCGAGACTCAGGTTTGCCGTGGCCTCGCGGCTCAACTGACACTCGGCCACGAAGTGCGCGAGGTCCGACGACGCATCAGCGGCGCCCAGGTTCAACAAATCTGCGTCGGGATCCTCGTCGGTCGAATAGTGGAATTCGATCTCTTCACGCGCGGCGTGACGTCGAAACCACCCTCGTTCCACCTCGCTCATGTGCCGAACCAAGCCGAGCAACGTCAACGACGAAGGTTCGACGGACCTCGTTTTGAGTTGTTCGGACGTTAGTCCCTGGCACTTCATCAGGAGTGTGGCTCGATGGAAATCAACCCATTCGTCCAGCGCTTGTTTCTCGCTCGAGAGTCGACTGGGGTCGACTCGCTCCGGAAGGCCTTGCGGCCACGTGATCGTCATGGTCCCGAGGCTACCGAGACCGGGTGACGTCGCGTGGACAATCTCGCGACGGCCACGACACTTCAGAGCGTCGAGGGTACCTCTCGTCGTTCCAACCACGTGGCCAATTGGTCGCTCGGCATTGGTCGAGCGTAGAAATACCCCTGAACCACATCGCACCCCGTCGCGGTCACCACGTCGAGTTCATCGCTCGTCTCGACGCCTTCGGCCACCACGACGAGGTCGAGTTGGTGCCCGAGTTCGACCATCGATCGCACTATGGCGGCGTTCGCCGGATTGACGTGAATGTCCTGGATGAACGAGCGGTCGATCTTTAGTTCCGCGATTGGCAGATTCGCCAGAAGTCCGAGCGACGTTTGACCCGACCCGAAGTCATCGATGCTTATGCGCACTCCCGCGCGACTCATCTCGAGCAGGGATGCCGCCGCGCGTTCGGGATCGGCCATAAGTGAGGTCTCCGTGACTTCGACCGTGAGGCGCGAAGGTTCGGTCGCGGCCTTCTTAATGCGATGCAGTACCTGTCGGGCGAAATCGGAGCGGGCGAGATTCCGGGCTGACACGTTCACCGACAGGTTCAGCGTCTCGAAGCGAGAACCCAACGTCCCTATTTCGGAGAGAGCGTGTTGGACCACCCAGTCGGTCAATTCGTCGATGAGGTCCGTCTGTTCGACCAGCGGAATGAACCGGTCGGGATTCAGGAGGCCCAGCTCGGGATGCTGCCAGCGCACCAACGCCTCAATCCCGCTTACTTCGTGACCACCGACGGTGATCTTGGGTTGGTAGTGCAGCACCAGTTGGTTCGACTCGATTGCGTGCCGCAGCTCCGTCACCAACGAGAGATTCGACGCGTCGTAGTGATCCTGTGATTCGTCGTAGCGAATGACCCCCGAACGAACCGTTTTCGCGACGTACATCGCGACGTCAGCGCGCTGAAGAAGTTCGTCGACGGAACTGCCATCGTCGGGTGACACGACGTAACCGATACTGGCCTCGATGGAGAGTGGCAGTCCCGCGACCTGGAGCTCACCCTGGATCGCCTCGCGGAGTCGTGTGAGGACGTCGGTCGGATCTCCGACGTCGCTTAACACCACACCGAATTCGTCTCCGCCAAATCGTGCGAGGACATCCGGGGCCCGGAGGTGCGTGCGCAGACGGTCGCCGATCATGGCGAGCAACAAGTCGCCGTTTTGGTGTCCCAACGTGTCGTTGACCTCCTTGAACCGGTCGAGGTCGATGATGGCAATTGTCGTCGGCCGCGCACGTTTGCGCGCGGCACTGAGTTCGGCACTCGCCATTCGATGAAACAGCACTCGATTGGGCAAGTCCGTCAGGGCGTCATGTTCGGACTGGTAGGTATTCACCTTCACTTGTCGACGGAGTCGTCCCGTCACCCAGTGCGAGATCGCGAGCAGGATGAGGTACAAGAGTGCGAGGCCGATGGCCAGGTTGCGATACAGCGTATGAATACCGGCGTTGACGTCTGCGCTGATCGGTGCATAGGGCAAATAGATCTCCATCACGCCAACTCGATTCGTGGCGCTTCCGACGTACAGCGGCAGATAGACCTCGACGGACAGTCCCTTCACTTTGCCGCGATCGACGCTGTCAGAGTTCAGATGCGTGAGACGAACCACCATATGTCCGTGGGCGGCGTCCAGGGCCTCGTCTTCGATGGCGTCGTGAAAGCCCGATCCATCGTCGGAGAAGATCACGTTGCCTTGAAGGTCACGCAGACGAAGTCGCTGCACGGAGCCATTGCGCACCGCGTCGGTGGCCAACGTGCGCAGTCGCGTCGTCTCCGACGACGTCAGACCCTTACTGAGCGGTTGTCCGTTGAGGAGCGGTTCGATCGCGGATTGGGCCATGAGGAGCGCTTCGTCACGACCCTGGACCAGTCCGCGGCGGGTGGCTTCACTTCGGTAGCTGCCGCCCAAGACCAGACCGATGAGAAGAACCGGCACCAACATGATCGCGGCAATCACGAACAGCTGTTGCAAGGGTGAGTTGCGTCGAAGGCCGTTGGCGGGACTCACGGGGCGATCTCGCATCGTGGAATACGGTCGTCGGAGAAGCGACGAGGCGTCGTGATGAGCCCCCGCAACGCGCTCATTGATTCCATAGTGCTTCTCCTAGCGATAGTGCGGACCCGACCGTCAACTCATTCGCCTACAGGACACTACGGCGCACAACACGAAATGGATTACTCAAATGTCGTCAAAGAGGACCCCGAAGTTGGACATTGAGCCACCGTTGTCCAATATTTGTTGGGACCGGTGCCGAAGCCAGTCAATTGGGTGGCGCCGTCACATTCAGAGGTGACGTCAGAACTGGTGACGCGTATGACTGAAGGACCCTTTGGCGAAAGCGAAGACCTTCTGCGGCGTGACCCGATACACGTAGATCTCCTCTTCGAGAACTCGCTCTCCATCACGATGGTGGAAGCAGCCGTCCCCGAGCGCGTACTTCCAACGACCGTCCCACTTGTGCGTCCAGACTTCGGCCGCTCGGGCCAGCTCGTCGTGTGACGTCGCTCGCGAAGCCACTCCCTCGACCACGACGTCCAGGCCTTCGTCCCAACCATTACAACCCGTCGTGAGGATCACCTGGTCATTGTCGCGAAGATTCACGGCCTTCTGTTCGTCCGCTCCAGCCGAGAAATAGAGAGCGTCGTCGGACCATACGCCGACGAGTGGCGTGACGTGGGGACGACCATCTCTGCGTACGGTGGTTATCCAAAAGAGCTCTGCGTTCTCGAGAGTGCCGAGGGTGTGGACCCACGGGGTTGGTGTGGCACCCTCTTCGCTGAATCGTTCGTCCACCGTCGTCAAAGGTTCGCGCATGTCAGTGCTCCTTCTTGAACTGTCGGTCGCCCAACTGAGGCGATTGTACGAACAGTACGCGACACGTCGGCGCGGGTGACACTATTCGGACGATTCGTGCGTCCAATAAATTTTGCGGCCGACCTACCAACGCGGCAACTGCGCGACAATGAACGCGAGAGCCAAGAGGACGCACACGATCCGAACGAACCAAAGTCCGATTCGAGTTCGCGGTCGTCGCCCGGTCGCCGTCCAAATCTGTTGTGACATTCCGGCCGGGCTAAAGGGATCGGCTTCGAAACCGCTCCCCGATTCGGGCCACATCACGGGCGGTGTCGATTCGGGTTCGAGGATTACGGGAGTGGCTGGACCACGACGTCGACTCTTCGGACTTCCCATGACTTGACGTTACGTCAACACGGATCGCTAAGGAACGCTCGGCGCCGCCGATCGACCGCCCCCATTGCCATGTTCCCGGTTCTTTCTTGTCGTTTTCATCGCGTCACGTCTCGGCTTATCGTTGGACCATGGACTTTCCCTCGCCGACTGGCCCCGCTGCACCTCTTGATGAGGTCTTCTTGCAATACCTCGATTACTGTCGCGAGCGCGTCATCGAGAAGGTCGCTTCGCTACCCTTGGACGCGCTCATCGTCAGCGTCGTGCCTACCGATTGGACCGCGTTGGAGTTGGTCAAACACTTGACGTACGTCGAAATGCGGTGGCTCGAATGGGGATTCGAGGGGCAGGCTGTGGACGAGCCTTGGGGTGAGCACGTTGGCGATCACTGGTGCATCGGTCCTGACGACTCCCTCGACTCTCTCGTGCGAGAACTGCGCGCGCGTGGTCTTCGCACCGCGGCAATCGTTCATCGCCACGAACTCGACGACCAGGGGCAGCCCGGTCCGCGATGGGAGGGACACGAGCCAGCGACGCTGGAGCGAGTCCTCTTTCATCTACTCCTGGAATACGGTCGCCACCTAGGCCATCTCGACGTCTACGTCGAGATGGCGGATGGGATGGTCGGCGAATAGATCGCCGCGATCATGTGATCGGTCGCTCACATGACGCGAAACGTTCGAGTGTGTGGATCTCTGCACTTAATGACAACGACGTCACCATCGAGGTGGTGACATTGGTGATCGGCGACGCCTTGACAAGTGATCTCAGGCCAGCGCGATCGTCACGTTTTCGGTCGTTCACCTCACGCGCAACGTAAGAATCTCCGAATATTCGCGACGCTCTCGAAGGTGTCACCGATAACGTAAAAGTACGCATCAATTGAGGAGGGCATCATGCTCGGAGACAAGTCAGAACACTTTGAAGGTAAGGGCACGGACCTGAGCGCCCTCGCGTCGCACGTTGAGGAGTACTTGAAGTCCGAAGGCTTCACGGTCCAGACCTCACCGCCCAGTGACCAAGGTACGGTCATTCAAGCGAAGAAGACCGGCTTCCTGCGCGAAGTTGTGGCGGCCGAACGCGCCTTCACCATCACGATCACCGGAAGCTCGAGCGACTTCACCGTGCGATTCGGCATCGGCAAATGGCTTCAGAATCTCGGTGTCGCCGCACTTGAGACCCTGCTCGTTTCGGAACTCTTCTTAGTGGTCGACGTCGCTGATTCCTTGTGGAGTCTCGAGGTAGAGGACAAGATCATCGCCGATCTCAAGAAGTTTGTCGGGTGATGGTCTGAACATCGGTGAGGACGTCTGAGCCCTGAACGTGGCGGCGTCCACGAAGTGAACTCTGCGCTCGCGCGGTTTACTGCTCGTAGCGCTCGACGGTATCGATGTCACGGAGTTTCGCGTTCTCGGGGTCGCGACCGAATTCGCGCAGCGCTCGACGCTGACGCAGGAGGTCCCAGCATTGGTCGAGCGTCTCTTCGATATGTGCAAGCCGATCGACGTCATCCGGCGTCTCGTGACTGCGCAACACCATCTCCTCATCGACCAGAGAGTTGATTCGCCCGTAGATATCTTCGTCGACCACGATCTACCTTTCTTGTCTCTTCGGCCCACCGCCCCGAGACCGAAGTGATTCACTACGAATGTAACAACTAAATCAAATGGGCAGGTCACCCGTCGCCGATGACGTCGTACCGTGATCCTTATAGGCCGCGATAGTCCGCTCGGCGATTCGCATTTGGTGAATTTCATCCGCGCCGTCGGCGAGACGAGCCCAGCGCGCGTGTTGCAGCATGTTGGCGAGGGGCGTGTCGGTGGAATAGCCGAGCGCACCGTGGACTTGAATTGCCCGGTCAATGATCCGATTCAGACTGTTCGCGACGAAGTGCTTGGTCATCGAAACCTCGGTTCGAAAGTCATCGCCGCGATCGATCTTGTACGCCGCGTGAAGCACCATCAGCTTGCATTGGTACAGCTCGATCGCCGAATCGGCAATCATCCATTGGACGCCCTGTTTCTCGGCCAGCGTGGAACCGTGAGAGTAACGATGTATTGAACGATCGACCATCATGTCAAGAGCCGTCTCGGCCTGAGCGATCCAGCGCATGCAGTGCGCCAAGCGCGCCGGACCGAGTCGCGCCTGGCCGAGTCGGTGGCCGTTTCCCCGCCCACCAAGAATCTGCTCATCCTTCACGCGCAAATCAGTGATGACGATCTCGCTGTGGCCGGTTGAACCGTGCATCGTCTCCACTTCACGAACGTCGTTCCAACCTTCCGAAGGGATGTCCACGATGAACGCCGTCGTCGCCCCCGTGGAGCCTTCCGGTACGTCGGGTTCCGTCCGGGCAATGAGAATGGCGAAGTGCGAGCGACGGGCGTTCGAGATGAACCATTTGTGACCATTGATCACCCATTCGTCACCGTCTTTTTCAGCGTGTGTTTGGATGAGCGTCGGATCCGAACCGGCAACCTCGGGCTCGGTCATTGCAAAACACGACATGACGGTGCCTTCACAGAGGGGACGGAGATAGCGCTCCTTTTGATCGTCGTTGCCCCAGTGGAGAAGCGTGTGCATATTTCCTTCATCGGGCGCCATGCAGTTCAGTACCCAGGGGCCGATTCGCGTCTTCCCGGCTTCGGCTTGCACCATCGCGAGTTCCACGTGACCCAGACCCATGCCGCCCCATTCACTGGGCATGTGTGGGAGCCACAGGCCCAGTGACTTGGCCTGCTCCCTCAGTTCCGCGATAGTAGCCAGATAGTCGCGTCGTGACAGCGAAGGGGCGTCGTCGGGTCGCGACACGGCTGGAATGACTGTCCCCTGCACGAACTCTCGCACCCTCATGCGAATCTCCTCGTGTTCGGGAGCGAGGGTGAAGTCAATGGCCATGGAAGTCCTTCGTTCGGTCTGCGACGGCAGTGATTGTGAGAATAGCGTCGCCCACGACCGACTGGCGGTGACTTTGCCTCATCGGTTTCCAACGCCGTGAGCGCTACGCAGCGACCGTCACTGGTGGCGACGCGACCTTTACGATGAGGTGACACGATTTTGAACGAGTGATACGAGGAACAGACAATGTCACTACAAGGCACCTACAAGCCAAGTCCCGCCGAGTGGGTACGAGACCAGGTCGAGCTCTACGAGCGATCCAGCGGCACGCAGGGCAACACGCTCCGCGACACCGGTTTGCCGATTGTCATCGTCACGACGCGAGGCAACAAGAGCGGCCTGATCCGCAAGACTCCGCTGATGCGCGTCGAACATAACGGCGAGTACGCACTCGTCGCTTCTCAAGGCGGCGCCCCGACTCATCCGGTGTGGTACCACAACCTGGTGGCCGACCCGGAGTCGGTAACCATTCAAGACGGGCCTACGCCGTTTGAGGTGAGTGTTCGCACCGTCGACGGAGACGAACGCCAAGAGTGGTGGGATCGCGCCGTCGAGGCCTTCCCGCCGTACGCGCAGTACCAGGAGAAGACCGAGCGTCGCATCCCGGTTTTCGTCGCGACTAAGCGGTCCTGAGTCAACGCTCGTGGATAGCGCGGGCTCTAATGTCTAGGGAACGCCCCGCGCGCAACGATCATTGTCAATAAATGAAGGAGACATCGAAATGGCGACCTGCCCCACTTGCGGCACGGAGGAAGTCGCGGGTCAACAGTTCTGCGCCTCGTGTGGATCGCCGACTGCGAGCGTGTATTCGAAGCCCGCTCCCCTGCCCTCGTTTCCCGACCGATTGGTGCCTTCATCCGGGTTCGTCCTGGCCGGATTCTGGACTCGATTCCTCGGCTTCTTCATAGACGGCATTCTCTTATTCGCCGTCGTGCAGTTGCCGTTGCGCGCTGTGCACGCCGGTTTCGCGACCAACCTCGTGGTCGTGACCATAACCACGTTCCTGTACGGGTCTCTCTTCATCGGTCTGGGCCACGGTCAGACACTCGGCATGCGTGTGGTCAAAGTCCGGTGCGTTGATGAAGACGGTGTGACCGAGATTGACTACCAACGTGCCGTACGCCGAGCGATCGCCTACGGAGTTCTGGTAGTCATTGGGAGCGTCTACAACTTCCGGACCTTTCAGCATCCGACACACGTGCAACTGCAACACGAGGCTCACCACTTCATCATCTTGTTCGCGCTCTCCCTACCCCACTTCATTGACCTCCTGTGGGTCGCATGGGACCAGAAGAATCAGACGCTGCACGACAAATTTGCGCACACGATCGTGATCACGACCAAACTGCAGATGTTGAATTAGCGATTCACCTCTTGCCGTAATGGTCCCGCGATTGATTCCGAAGCTCGTTATCTACGAGTTCGCTTGCGCTCGTTGGGGCCGTGGGCTCTCAATCGACACCATGGTCGAATGAGCGCGTATCGCGGTCGACGAAGCATCCCCGCAACCAGTCTCTTAGCGATGCGGTTCCTCCTCGGTGATTACTGACGAATTTCGCCAATGGCGGTATTCCAAAAAGAGGTAGGTCAGTGCGTTAGCCATCAGCGCGATCGAGGCAGCGGCCGCTATCCACACGCCCACGCCGATTGCGTTGCCGGTCGGCGATGGCGCGACTGCCGTCGAAAGATCGCTGAGCCAGTTCCTCCGACCCAGCAGTAGTTGGACGATCTCCACGGTGCACACGCCAACGGCAATCGCGGCGAGTCCAACTGCCAACCACCCGGTCAACACCCGCGGCCTTCTCAGTTGTCTCGCTGATGCGAACGCGACCACGCCCACGAATAGCGCGAGTACCCCCGCCGGACGCGTCACCAATCCGATCGAGTGGCTCACTTCTCGAACGTAAATGGAAGGTGAGGTGCCGAAGCGATGCACTACGCGCGGATGGTTCATCCACGCGAGCAGTGTCGACGCAACGAGCACGCCCGATGCCAACAGTTGCACCCGAGCGATCGTTCGGCGGTCTCTGGATTCTTCGTGCGCGACGCGACGTTGCATCTCTAACTGCCGTTCACTCGGCTCGCTAGTCATCGACGCGTCCCTTCAACACCATGACTCTCCATGTCTCACGGACAGTCTGCTTCATCGCCACCCACTTACCCCGCCACCGTCGACTATTGAGTTGCGGCAGTCCGGAGATGATGTCCAGACCGCATTTCGTTTCGAGTCGCGCGACTTAAGCCACGAGCGCTCGAAGTCCTTCGATGTACTCCGGTCCAGAACGAAGATACGAGCCGCGTATGACTGCCCACGCACGAATTCGAAACTCGTCGAGCCCCACCGCCGTGAAGGCTTGAATCCGACGTTCCGTTTGGGCGACGTCCTCCAAGAAGTTATCCATGGGATTCCAGAGGAACGCGGGAACGTCGTACTCCCGGTCGGCGAGGTAGGGCTTGGGGTCTATCGCCACGTAGTGGTCTCCGGACTTCAAGATGTTGTGGTGATGAAGGTCTCCGTGTACGAGCCAGTCGGCTCCCTCGCCGACTTCCGCGAACAGTTCTCTAGCGAGAGGAACGAGTTCGCTCCGCTCGCTCGCGGCTCGATCCAGCCATCGCGACACTTCTGGTGCGACCGGTCGAAACGGCGCGATCGCGGCGCGCCAAAGTCGCAGTGCGACGTCGACCGCAATCTTCGTGGCGTCAATGTCCGGGAGCTTTGATAGATCATCGCCGGGAATAGCCCGCTCCTCAAGCAATGCGAGATCGGACCGACGTAACAAACGCACCGCGCCGTCACCATCCCACACCTCGAGTGCGTCGGCCTCATGGAGCGCTTCGTCGTCGCCACCCCACGGCACTTTAAGTACTGCACCATTCGTCGTCGGTGCGACGTACGAGACATTGGAGAATGCGAACGGAGGTTCCAACTCGACGCCCCACAGCGCGGCACTAGTAAGTGCGACCTGCCGTTCACGCGATAGGTCGACCTGCGAGGTAAGTCCACCATCCATTGCGTCAGCCTACGAACATCGAAGCGACTAAGCGGTCCCGTCAATTGACGAGCATCACGCTCAAGTTGCGTTGACAATTCGCTACACCGGATGCGACGACCGGGCGATACAATCGCGCCAAGTCTGAACAGCGGGAGTGCGGCGTGGATCCTTCATCTGACACACCATCAATGGAACTCGACAGATTCGAACTCGTCCTGCTGAAGCGACCCGAGAACCGAGCGACCATTTCTGAGGAAGAGTCTGATCGACTACAAGAACTTCATCTCTCACACCTGAATGCGCTCACAGAGTCCGGGGACATACTCGTGGCCGGTCCATTCGATGAGCAAATTGATCCGACGCTTCGCGGCATGGCCATTTACAAAACGGGTTCACTGGAACGAACGCGGGGACTCGCCACATCGGATCCCGCCGTCATCGCCGGTCGGCTCGAAGTCGAAGTCATGTACTTCTTCTGTCCCAGAGGACAACTTTAGGGATTCGTCGTGAGATCTCGCTGCGATGAGTGCTGCGATTTCGTTCCGACCACAACGCCGATCTCCGCTCCCCTATTCCGCCTTGCGTTGGCGCAGATACTCCTCCAAAGTCCGCTGATTGGCGACACGAATCGGCATGATGGCAGGCATGTTGTCAAGCGCGTACGACCGAGCCACCCCTTCGGGGCCGTCGGCGAGAAGTTCCCCGCCACGCACACTCGCGACGAAGCCGTGTGCGTACATCGTGCCCGTCGGTGTCCCCTTTTGGATGAACGACGTGAACTCTCGAACGACATCCACGTCGAGTCCCGTCTTCTCCTTAACAATTCGAACGGCCGCCAACGCTGGCTCCTCGCCCGGCGAACAGGGATCACTCGGGAGTGATGCCGGGGCATAATCGGGGGCTCCAAGCGGATGGATCAAGACGATCTCTCCTCGATCCGTTTCGACGACTACCAGGGCGCCGTGATAGTCAAACGCCGGTTCATTGTCGTCCACCTTTGCAATATAGGAGGACGGTGCATCATGATCCATGTTCTTCGAAACCAATTCGAGGCAGTGAGAATGTCCCAGAAATATGCATCTCGAGCCGTGGTTGCTAGATCACACGTCAGCGAACCGAGAATTAGCGACCTATGCTCAAGCGAATCTCGCCGGTGACAATCCTTGAATGGCGAATATGGAGGCCGTTATGAGTGGTCCAAGCTTCACTTCGACGTTCAGCGTCGACCAAGATCCCACCGCGGTGTTCGCCGCAATCAATGACGTCCGTGGATGGTGGTCGGGCGACATCGACGGCGAGACTGACAAACTTGGTGATGAGTTTTCGTATCGATACGAGGACGTCCACTATTCCAAGCAGAAGATCACAGAAATGGTTCCCGACCAACGAGTCGTCTGGCTGGTCCTGGACAGCAACTTGAGTTTCGTCGAGGACAAGACCGAATGGAACGGCACCGAAATCTCCTTTGACATCTCGCGCAAAGACGGCCACACAGAGGTCTGTTTCACCCATCACGGATTGATTCCGGAGTATGAGTGTTACGAAGCCTGTTCCGGGGCGTGGAGCTTCTACATGAAGGAAAGTCTGCGATCATTCATCACCACCGGCCGTGGAGAACCAAACCAATAACAGTGATTTTCTCCGGAATTCGACGATTTCACGGTCGCGGCAGATAGAACGTCGCGTCGACCTGCACTGTTCCCGATCGAGACGCCTACCTGACCTCGTGATGGTCAGTCACGCCTTCGTCTTCCATCTCGTACTGCATTAGACGATTCGCCTCGGCGTACCTCCGCCTCGGTACGCTACGAGGGTGTTAGAGCGATGGACCCGGCTAGTCATCAAGCGTCGAATCGTCGTCATTTCCATTTGGGTTGCCATCATTGTCGTGGGAGCATTCTCGGCTTCACGACTCTCCGGTCTGCTGACCACGTCACTCTCGGTACCTGGCACGAGCTCTAACCAGGCCAACGCGATTCTGATCCGCGACTTCCACGAAAACATTGAAGGAACCTTCACGGTGGTCGTGCCATTCA
>OBLU010003778.1_pt1 | contig 13705 bp, 12 predicted proteins | sample 1518681 | NCBI WGS metagenome assembly OBLU01 (sample SAMEA3539304, study PRJEB22396) | soil metagenome | biome: tundra; feature: field; material: soil | place: USA | collected 2010-05 | depth 0.15 m
CTATCGGGTCACACGGCGATACGGCGACGGGTGCCGGTATGGACCGGCAGATCAGTGCGAAGGCAGCAAGCCAGCCGAATTACGAGCCAGGCCCTGACCGTGAGTCACCTTCAGCCACACGGCCACCAGCACCCGCCGCCACCCATCCTGGCTGAGTGCCGAATTAAACCGCTCTCTCATGTCAAGGCAGCGGCGTTCCGCCGCCGCGTCAGTGGCTTCCCGCCCACGCCGGGCTCGGCATCATCCTGATCATTCAAAGGCTTGCCGCCTGACCAGCCGCGCAGTAAGCCGTTCCGGCGGCTTGGCTCTCCCTCGCCATCTGCCTGCGGCCGCGCGGGTCCGCGGCCGTGGCTGGCGTCCTGGTTCCTCGCTCTTGCCGCTGATCGCGGCCCAGTGCCGGCCCGGACGGGGCTGCAGGTTCAACGGCCCGAGTTCGTCCATGCAGAAGATCATCTCGAGTTCGCCCGCCTCCGGGACCACCTCGCCGTCGGCGATCGCGGACAGGTGCTCCACCCGGGCCTTCTTCGCGGCATAGTTCGGGTCCCTGGAGGCCTTCCAGGTCTTCAGGCGCTGACGCCCTCCTCGCGGAGCACGACCGCAGGCCCTCGCGGCTGATGTCGTCGACCACCCCCCGGCGACCAGGAACTCCGCCAGCTTCGACAAGCTTCAGGACGGGAAACGGCAGGTCATGGTCAGCCGGCTTCGACTTGGCGCAGGCGACCTTCGCGATCGCGGGCACGCCCATGCCTTGGGTAGACAGCAGTACCATCCGCGCCCGCCGCCAGGTCATCACCCACCCCAGTCCCCCGGCGCACGATCCGCACCAGGCGCCGTCCCTCGCCATCATCGATCTCACGCACCCGCAGGCGATCCGTCACCGGCCCAGTCTCGACGATCCAGCACCTGCAGGAAGGCTGCCCGCCCGAGCTTGCTCAGCCGGGCAAACGTGACCTGCTACGGCAGCTACTAGCCATACGAGATCATCTGCCTGGGCTGAAGCACGGTTATCCACGGCCGGGCCGGCTCAGCAACGCCGGCTTCATCGCCGTCGCCACCATTCAGATGTGTGGGCCAGCGCCTCATGCTCGATCACGACTTCCAGCGGGACCAGCCGGACGCGCGAGCCAGTGGGCGCGGCCGGGGACGATCGGCGGTAGCTCCGGCATGGGCGGGACGCCTTCACTGCAGAGCGGCAATCGGCCGCCTTGCTCCCTTGCCGCTGGGGAACGGCGTGCACGACCATTTGACCATGAGCTCGGACAGGGAGCAGGCTGGCTTGCTGGTCGGGCGGCGAGCGGAACTGGCCCGCCTGGAACAGGCACTCACGGAAGTCGGCGGCGGCGAGTCGCGAGCCGTCGAGCTGGTCGGCGACCCTGGTATCGGTAAGACACGGCTGCTTGGCGAGGTGACCTCGCGGGCCGGGCGCCGTGGCCTGCGGGTGTTCGGCAGCTGGGCGCGAGAGCGCGAGAGCGGGATCCCCTTCGCGGTGTTCGCCGACGCGATCGGCCGGCAGGCCGCCACCCTTGAACCAGAGCATCTAGCGTGGCTGGAGCGGTACGGTGACGGGCTCGCCGAGCTGCTCTCGCCGACCTGGTCGGTGTGGTCCGGCGGACGAGATGGGCCGGTGCCCGGTGAGTCCAAGCGGTACCTGCTGTACCCCCGGTTGCGCGAGTTCCTTGAGCGATGCGCTGGCCCGGCCGGGCTGCTGCTGGTGCTCGACGACATGCACTGGGCTGACGCGGCGTCGGCCGAGCTGCTCGCCTACCTGCTGCACCGCCCCCCGGACGGGCCGGTGCTGATCGCCGTCGCGTACCGCCCCCGGCAGCTGTGGCCGCGCCTGGCGATGGCGCTGCGTGACGCGGCCCGGCTTGGCAACGTCAGCAGGATCGAACTCGGCCCGCTAACCAGGGAGGAAACGGGCGAACTACTGGGGGCGGCCGTCGGCCGGGCCGAGGGAGATGCGCTGCACCGGATCAGCGAAGGCAATCCTTTCTATCTGGAAGCGCTGCGTGATATGCGGTTCAGGCCGTCCGCGACCGGGGGAACCACCGGCGAAGTGCACGCCACGGAGATTCCCTATCCGGTACGGGCGGCCTTTCTGGCGGAACTCGCGCTGCTGCCCGATGACGTCCAGTTGATGGCCCGGGCGGCGGCGGTCGCGGGGGACGTATTCGATCCCGCGCTGGCCGTATCAATCGCTGAACTGCCCGAACGGACGGCGTTCTCCGCATTGGACGAACTCCAGGCCCGGGACATCCTCCACGTCGGGCCGGACGCCAGGCTGCGCTTCCGGCATCCGCTGCTCCGGCAGGCGGTGTACGAGACGGCCAGCGGGGGGTGGATCAATGCCGCGCATGCCAGAGCCGCCGGATTCCTGGAGCGATGCGGAGCATCGGCGATCGTGCGCGCGTATCACGTCGAGCGGGCCGCAGGCATTGGCGACCGTGCGGCGATTACCTTGCTTGCCGATGCCGCAAGCCAGGCTCACCCGCATGCACCCGCCACCGCAGCCCACTGGTACGAAGCGGCACTGGACCTCCTGGATGAAAGCGCGCCAGCCGAATACCGAACGCATCTGCTCATCTCGCTCGGTTACACGCTCGGCATCTGCGGCCAGTTCTCGCGCAGCCGCGAGGAATTCGGGAAGGCGCTTTCCTTACTGCCCCATGGCGTCGGGGCGCGCACCAAGTGCGTGGCCTTCAGCGCGGCGATCGAGCGTTTGCTCGGTCATCATCACGAGGCGGCCGCGCTGCTTCAGGCTGAACTTGCCGAGCTACCCGACTGGGCCGGCCCAGAAGCCACGATGCTGCTGCTGGAACTCGCCACCCACAACTTTCTGCACCTGGAGCACGGCGCTCAGCGGGAGCACGCGGAAAAGGCTCGTGCCTACGCCCTCAGTCAGGGCAATCAGGTGTTCCAGGCGTCTGCGGCCATGCTGCTCGCACTGGCGCATTGCGGAATGGGCGCCCTGGCGCCCATGACAGAATTCCTCACCGAGGCCGAGCGCCTGGTCGACGGGCTTACCGACATTGAGATCGCCGGCTCACTGCAGACCTTCATCGGGCTCTCGCTCGCCGAGACCTGGCTCGACCATTACACCGATGCGATCAATCACCTGAAGCGGGCGGTCGCCATCGCGCACGCCACGGGACAGGAGTACACCCTCAGCCCGCTGCTGACGGTGCTCGCGGAGGCTTACCTCTGCACCGGGCAGCTGGCCCGGGCAGCCGACTGCGCGCGGGACGCGCTGGATGCCGCGCTGCTGACCGGGAACGACCAGGACCGGATGCTGGCTCTGGCCAAACGGAGCGAGGTCGCCCTGTGGTCCGGCGACTTCGGCCTCGCGATTCAGGCCGCCGCGAACGCGGCCGATCTGGCCTCCTCGTTCACGGACTGGCTGGCCGCCGCGGCCCGCGGGACGCTCGCGGTCGTCCGCGTCCTCGCTGGCGACCACGAAGCTCATTCCCGGTCGTTTCCTGAAAGCTACGGCGGCATCGGGCTGGTGATGCTCAACCCGGTCCTGCAAGCGCGGGTCTACGGCCTGCTGGCCGAGGCGGAGCTCCGGCGAGGGCAGCCGACCCGGGCCGCGGCCTGGGCGGCGCGCGCCACGTCCGCCGCGGCCGAACTGGCGGTACCCGGAAGCGATGGCCACGCACTGCTGGCTAAGTCCCTCGTGCTCCTGCGCTCGCGCCCCGCGGCCGCACTCGACCGGGCCCAAGTGGCCAGGGAGCGCTTTACCGGGATCGGCGCGCAGCTGAACGCCGCCCGCGCCGCACTCGCCACCGCCGATGCGTTCGCCGCCCTGGGCAGGCACGACGACGCAGCGGAGGAGCTGCGTCAGGCCGAGGCAGGGTTCCGGGCCAGCGGGGCCACACATCTCTACGAACAGACCCGGGCCCGGCGGCAGCGCGCCAGCGCCAGCACCGCGACCGTCCCGGATGGGCAGCATCCCGGCGCTGGGAACGAACCGCTCGCCAAGCTATCGCCCCGCGAGTTGCAAGTGGCGCTGCTGGTCGCCGAGGGGCACAGCAACCGCCAGATTGCCCGCGCGCTGACGGTGACCGACAAGACGGTAGAAGCGCACGTCTCCCACATCCTCGGCAAGCTCGCCGTGCCCTCCCGTGCGGCGATTGCCAGCATCGTCACCCGCGCCGCCCGCGACGACCACCGGCGTGATCACGCCGCGGGGCCACAACGCTGAGGCCGCAGCCACGCGAGACGCCGCCGCGGCGCGCCGGGTTAGGGAAAACACCAATAGCACCGGATAGCCAGCAGAGGTAGTGTCGCTCACAACGGCCGGCCTTCCTTTTAGTGATAGTGCACATGACGCGTCGGCGTAACTAATCGATGGCGGATTCGTGCTGCCTGGCCGGCTCCTGGCCATCGACCGGATATTGAGAAGAGGAAAAATGATCGGTAAAATTCCTGGCCTTTTGATTCGCGGCGATAAGCGAAGACTCTCCGCGGTAACCATCATGATAACGATAACTACACTGTTCATTACGGCCGGCGCCGGCGTGGCGAATGCGAGCCAGCGGCCGAGGGCGGAAATAAGAACGACCGCCGCTGGCCGCTGGGTAGCGGCGGCTCATGGGGTAATCCCGGCCGGCAGCAAAACCCAAGTCGTGCAGGGATGGCGTAACGGCCAGGGCAGTTGCTCGTTCCTCGTGCGGGACACGCTCGCTCCGGGCCAGCGGTCGCTGCAACGGCAGTCACTGTCATACAACCTCACCTCATGCCAGGCGAGAATGGCGGTCTGGACGGCCAGCACCGCGGTCAGCAGCCCACGCAACACGTCCGGTTTGGCGCGGGGCGGCACTTTGCCCGCCTCACCGAGCGCGGCCGCGGATCATTCCGGGTCCCTCCTGCAGCCGTTGGCCGTTTCATCGTCGTCCGGATATGTCGACACGCACACCAGCGACCGGTTCGGCATCTGGGTGAACGAGGTCAAGAACACCGTCAACTGGACGTGGGATCGCACATGTGTCGATGGCGATTCCGGTTCGTACTACTACTGGTGGCTGTCCAACGACGGGTGGCAGCTCGAGGGAAACAACTGGAACAATGGCTACTCCTGCAGCGCTGCGCAATCCAGCTCATATGCGCACTTCTACAATTACCCGTTCTGTGGCGGCACGGACGTCTATTACAACAGAAATGTGGTCGACGGCTGGTACAACGGCGGCCTGACCGACAGCGTGGGCTGGAGCCTCGGTGAGTATTGCACGGCCCTGCTAACCGGGCCATGGATTTCTCTCGTTCGGACACGCTGAACCGAACTCAGCCGGAGAAGGGCTGGCCGAGCAAGTTTCGGCCAGCCCGCGAATGCGGGGCCTCCCGCGGAGCCGGAAGCCCGGCCGCCGAGCATCGCGGCACGTGCCCTTCAGCAGCGCCGCCCCGTCACGGTCAAGCCAGACCACGACCGGGGGCTCGCCGACGCCGGGGACCACGCCTGGCCGACACCAGCACCATCTGTGCCCGCCTCCAGGTCACCACCGACCCAGTCCCCCCGGCGCGCGATGATGCCGCCAATCGCACCAACTACTCGCGCCGTCAGAGGTCAAGAGCTGGTCGCGACCTCTGACGACGCTTTCGTTAGGAGATCGAGCCACCCATCCAGAGTCGAGGACGTGGCTGGACCGAGTGTGGTCTCCAACCTGGTTTGTGTGTATTGAGGGCCTGTCCGTGCGCCGGGCGGTCGGCATGAACGGGACCCGCCTGCCCGCCGTGCTCGGCCAGGACATCCGGAGAAGGAGAACGGATGCCACGCCACGGCGGGGTGCATGCGAGGCCAGCAGCCCCTCTATGCGGGGACAAGGCGCTTGAGGGTGCAGATCGTCAGCGACTGGCCTGCGTCCCAATAGGAAGGACCGTATTGCCAGCATGCCATGACGACCAGTCTTCCATCTGAGTAGCGAGCACGGTCTTGCAAACCGACCTTCCCCAGGTATGAAGGGACTTCCAGCATGGCGCCAGGGGACGTAGGTCCGCTGTCTGCATAGGCATCTGACCGGTTTACTGGTGGCGTGTTCGTCGGCGACGAGGTGTTACTGGATGTCACCTTCACTACTGCGCGGGCCAGGCTGGCGAACCTGGCTGGTGGCGGCTCGCTGCTGTCCGTTTCGGAAGATGCCTACAACGGGGGGGTTACTGGCCTGGTCCGAATCGGCCCGCTGGGTTCCGCACCGGGTCTCTCCAGGTTGGTTCAGGTGCACTTCCGGGACCTGATGGAAAGGAATGACTCAGCCGGGCTCGCACTACGGTGGGAGGCCATCGGGCCCGGCGGCGGACTTTTGCCCGTCCTGGATGCCGACATCACGCTGAGCCCGTCGGGGAAGCAAGCCACCCTGCTCACGCTGGCCGGAGTGTACCGGCCGCCGCTTGGTTCGCTCGGAGCCGGGCTCGACCGCGCGATCTTGCACCGGGTCGCCGCCGCAACGATCCGGAATTTCATTAACCGCGTGGCAGCCGGTATCACCGGCCATGCCGCCACCGCCGAATCAGGAACAGCAGGTCCGGGTCCCTCGTGGCTGCCGCCAGCGCCCGAGACGTCATAGATGGCCCGCCACTCCCTGCGCAGGATCCCCGCCTGGTCCTTAAATCGCTGTCCGCTACGGTCAGGCACGGCCGCCCTCTGCCAAGCTGAGGTCTCTGAATAGTCACTTCGCGCCGTTGGATGATGCGGGATCGGGCGGAGGTGCTCCCTGGTCGCGGACGGCAAACAAGTGATCGCGGATCTCATGGATAGTGTCATCCAGCCGGCCCAGAGCTTCCGTGATGCGCTCTCGGGCCACGTCGCTGGGCAGGTCGATGGCTGCCTGCAAGCTGAGCCCGACATTGAACAAGCTGTGGACGACCCGGTCAAGCAGCTCCTGGCCCCGGTGCGTCTGCTCGGCAACAGCGGCCCTGGCAAGATCCGCGAGATCCTCGCGGCGCCGGACCTCCGTAACGTCCCGGATCACCGCGAGCGTGAAATGGCCGGTCGCCGTCGGCACCGGGCTAAGGCTGATCTCGACCGGGACCGTGGATGCGTCCTTGCGCAGCCCCACCAGGCGGGCCCTATCGCCCATCGGCCGCGCCTCAGGCGCCCGCTCATAGCCGGCACGGTAACCGCGATGCGCTGCTCGCAGGTCAGCCGGGACAATGGTTTCCACCGGGCGGCCGATCAGCTCGAGGTGCTCATAGCCGAACATCTCCGCCAGCCGCCGGTTGACCAGCACGATCTGCCCATCACTGGCGGTCAGCGCCAGCCCGTCGCCAAGAGCGTCGATCAGCTGCCACAGCACGGCAGGCGTGATGGCCACAGCCCTAGTCCCGCTTGGCTCGGGCGGGTGCTTGCCGTCAGTCTGTGCTCCGGCACGGGCCTGCGCAGGGACATCCGTTGCTGGCGTCCCGGCGGCGATCGCCGCTTCGAGCAAGGGGTAGATCGAGACCAGGCGATCGAGTCCCTCAATGCCGAGCACGTGCCGGACAACCGGAGCGGTGACCACCAGCCTCAGCTGCGTGCCGTTGACGACCGCACGCTGGAAGGCACGCGCCACCGCATCGGCGCCCGCGTGATCGCATGACACTGTCGCGGTCATATCCGCGATCAGCACGGCGGCCCCGCGATTGATTACCGACAGCAACTCCTCGCGGATCTGGCCGGCATTGGATACATCGATGTGCTCCGGAAGCGACACGACCGCCTGATGGCCCATCCACTCCACCGGAAAAGGGTCCTCAACCACGGCAGCGGCCCAGACCGGTGCGAGCAGGCGCGAGCGCCCGGACCGCCGCGCCAGCGACAGACGTCCTGGATGACTGGTGCATCGCATTGATCCCATCAGGCCGTAACAGGCGTGCCGCCCAGATTCTCCGGGCGAGCCCGCCCGGAGCTTAGCGCAGCGATCAGCACGCGAGTACGGCAACGCCGTCAGTCGGCCGCGGCGAGCATCTCCTGCCATAGACCCAGGGCAAGCTCAGCAGAGCAGGCCGCGCCGGTCAAGATCGTTGCCTAAGGTCGATCGTGTAGGACACCAGGCCGTGTCCTGCCACGCATCTCCTGCTCGCAGTCGTTCCGCCGGGCTGGCCAGTAGACACCGGCGCGTCGTCGCAGCTATCGCGTGATCAGGTCGAGGCCCGTCGGCGAGCCAGGCCATCGTGTCCATGGAACCCTGGGAGTCCTGCGCCGGTGTCGTCCACCGGCGCTCGGCACCCGTGGCCGTTGACGCGACGGTGAGGTTCTGGATGTCACCGGCGGGGCCGTGCCGCACGTATGTCGAGATCGCGAGCTTGCTGGCGTCCGGCGACGCCGCGATGAACCCGATCGGCGCCGTGTCCGGCGGGATCGGGAGTTCGGTGAATGTCGCGCTGGCGACGGGGCAGCTTGCCAAGTTCGGCGAGCAGTGCATCACGCTCGGTATACGCGACGGCGTGATCTGGTGCGGTGCTAGCGCTCTCGGCGGCTGCACCGCCGACCGGGATCTCGCGCGAGGACCCGCGGCGCCAGGACAAGAACTCATTGAGGATCATCTTCCGGACGTAGAATTCCGGATGGTCCAAGTAGCCGATCTTGTCCCATCGGGAGTACGCGCGGATCAGCACCTCCTGGGCCAGGTCCTCCGCGATCGCCCGGTCGCCGGCCAGGACGGCGGCGAACCTCAGCACCGCAGGCATCCGCATGGCAGCGAACTCCTCAAAGGTCATCCCGCCTCCGTCGTCATGGTCTCGGCTAATACACGCATCTCGCCCCCCGATGTGCTGCGCGCCGGGCAGTTTTTCTCATCCGGCGTCGCATCCCCGGCGAACTCCGCCAGCGTCCACCCGTTCCTGCGCCCCAGCCCCGACACCAGGCCCAGCAGATACGCCCGCGCCCGCAGCCGCGGCTCCCGCCGCACGAACGGCGGGGCCACCACCTCCGCGAGCATGTCCTCAAACAGCGCAGCCCACGCGGCCGGGTCGATCTCCCCCACGCCAGGCACAGCGCTCGCAACATGATCAATCAGGACAGTCATGCCCAGATGATCACGACGCCGCCGTCCTCACGTCACGTCACCACGCCGGACCCCTCACCACGTGCGGCTGACCAAGGATCCCTAGATCAAAGCGCTCGGACCACATCGCTCCGTGAGGACCACCTGGGACGACGCGCGTCGCTGGGGCCATCTGGCCGGGCCTGCGGTGGCCAAAGCCCAGGGGGCGGCGGACAATTGGACCGTGCGCGGCCGATCGGCAGTTGCGGTGCTCACCCTGTTACTGGTGAGCACCGTCACGGCCTGCACGGGTGGCGCTAAATCCACTCAACCAGGCAAGCGGGCGACCGCGGCCACATCGACGGCGCCGCATAACGACCAGGCGCTGGGGGCGCCAGGATGCCACCCGGCGTCACCCGTTACCCTCCTCAACTCCTTCCTTCCGCAGGTGGAAGGGACCGGTCACGACGCCACACTGTGGGGACTATTGATGTTCCCGCATGCGCTACCGGCCCGGGTTGGCGATCAGGAGAAGATCGTCTGGCGGATGACCGGTACGGGATCGCTGACCCTGGAGGCCATCGGCCCTGGCGGCACGCACCACCGGCTGGCCTGGGGCCCAGATGCCCACCTGAGTAGTAACTGGGATAAGCCGGGAGATGAATGGGGCGCGGGCTATATTTTTGCCGCGCCGGGCTGCTGGGATCTGCGCGCCATCCGCGGTAATGCCACCGCTGATGTGTGGATTCTTGTCATCGCACGGCGAACCTGAGCGAGAAGGCATACGGCATCTTCTTCGCTTTCAGGCATTGATGCTGCGTTTCGCGGCGAGGACGCATCAACTGTCGCATTCAAGGGCGCGACGGGCGACAACAGTGTCCACGCGGCCGGTGCGTGCAGCGAAGCAGCGGCTGGCCTTGCCGAACCGGAGAAGCGGAGCAAATAGCCGGGTTTCGGGGCATCATGGAGCGGGCCTGAGCAGTACATACCTGATTCAGCTTGCCAGAGGGTAAATCCGCAGGTCAGACCGGATACTCTGGCCAATGATGGGGGCGGTTCCGGTTCGCTCAACGGCTCGTACGCGGGGCGCTACGTCCGTTGCCTGGGGAAAGGGGATCCCCGGTTGGCGCATTATGGCGCACTAGGGCGGACAACGTCACAAATTCCTTCTCAGGGCGCACCACGGATGGGAGACGTCTGGTACTTGAGTCCCCGGCCCTCCTGAAAACGAAGGTATGAGCCGGGCGAGAACAGGCACTTCAATTATTGCCTGGTAGATGCAGGAGATGGTAAGCGTGGGGCGAGTCGAATGGTCAGATGATGCCGTGGAAGATCTTCATCGCATCCCGGACAGTGCTATTTGCGCCGAAATCATCGACCTTGCCGAGACAGAGCTCAAGAGGGCATCCATCTCACCAATCGAGGGTCCAGTAGAGAAACACTCGCATTTGTGGTGGCGCCGGGCCATCCGGATGGCTGACGTTTCACAGTTCCTAGACTTCGACATCGATGGCGATGACGAGTTCAATAACCAGGCTTGCGACTACGTGATTGTCTACAGGCTGATTACGCCTGATGAGAAGATCAAATTCCGGCGGCTGGGCGACCGCTACGTCATAGTGCGGGTGCTGCACAACTGGGAGTTTCTTCCGCACTACCCCGGGATCTAGCGTGGCCGTCGTCCCACGCTCAGACGTCTCGGTCAGGGTAGTCGGGCAGGCTTACGTCAAGTTCATCCGCGATCTCGCCTGTTGTCCTGAGATTCTCGAGTGTGTGCTCGCCCGTGAGCTGGCGGCCGTGCTCGACCTCTTCCACGATCGCGTTGACCACAGTCGACTCGATGTTCGCGCTTACCAGCGGCACGATCATCGCGATGAAGCGCCCGCGCTTGGTGATCATCGCCGGACGCCCGTCATCGTTGATCTCCTTCAGGACCTCCGCCGTCTGCTGGTTGAGTTGCCTCATCGTATAGATCCGGTCTCTCGAGATCTCAGAACGCGTCCTCACATTGCTCCTGGCGTGTATAGGCCAGCCTGCTGGCCATCGGTCATCCAACGTACTACCTATGTACTATGTTTGTCGACGGCGCTCCTGATCGTTAGGCGGGGCTGTGCCCTCACCTGAGCTGGGGATTTCCGCAGACCCTGCTATATCGGACTTCCTGGCTGCGGCCCTCTTGAATCTTCGTGACACGGTCAAGTGGATGATCGCCGCAGCGTCGGCAGTGGCGGCGGTCCTCGTGGCGGGCCTGCAGGTCAAGCATCTGGGCGACCTCACTGGCTCATCACCGCTTAGGCTCGCGGCGGCTGCGGGGTCAGCACTTGTGGCGCTCTTGCTCGCTCTCGCCCTGGTGGCCGCCGCCGTCCGGGTCCTGGCCGCCCCCCGGATGTCGGTGCGGGACCTTTCGGCCCGAGAACTGAAAGCGGGAGGACCCGCCCTGCAGATACGCCTCGAGCCCGTCGCCGACAAGCTCATACAGAGCCTGCTGGAGCGGCGGACTTATCTCCTCGGGCGACACGAGTCGATCAACGAGTTCTATCGCGAGTTCGTCGCGATTCTGGACGCGCACCAGCAGTTGAGCCGGGGCGAGGCCGTGCATTTCGGCGGCCGGCAGTTCGATCCGGGCAGCCACCAGGACCACGCCGCCCTGGCCGCTCGGGCATTGCAGGCGCAGCGCGACGCCGAGCGCCTGGAGAGCGCCGCCCAGCTCAGCCTCGCTGAGATGAGGTTTCAGCGCCTGGCGGACCGGCTGAGCCTGGGTGGAGCGGTCTTCGCGGCAGCGATCCTCGCCTTCGCCTGGCTCACAAGTACGAACCAGGCGAGTGCTGCCATCACCAGGCCAGTTCCAGTGCTTGTCTACATCAGGGATGCCGCCCAGGCCGGGCTGCCGCGAGGCTGCCGGGCCTCCGAACTTCAGGGCATCGCCGTCGGCGGGACCTTCTTGCAGCCAAATGTGATCACCCATCCGGCTCCCGGCTGCGCTAGCACCCTGATCAGCCGCGGCACTGGAGTCGTGGTCATGCCAGTGCCTGCCTGCCCGGCCCGCTTCACTGGGCGAGCATGGCGATAACGACGGTCACATGAAACGCGATCATGGCATCACAACGAACCGATCTCCCGATGCAGACCGGCCGGGCTGAGCTGATGTGCGCAGTGCCCGGCCGTGCCGCGGTAAAGGCCGCTCCGGTCACCCCGCGCATCAGCATCAGGCTGCCGTTGGGGGCAGGCCGCAGGGCGCTTGAGTCGGAACGGATGGGCGCCCACATGTGGGCTGGTGAGCCCTGGAGGTACACGATCACCTGCTGACCAACCCGCAGGCAGAACGTGCTGCCGTTGTCACGGCTGCCGAGCGTCAGCGTGCCGCCGGGCGGCACTGGCTTCGCACTCCCGCCGCAGGGTCCGGCAGCGGTCGGGTTGACGCTTCCGGTGACGGTCGGCGTAACGCCTCCGGCCGCGGTCGGGCTGACACTTCCGGCGGCGGTCGGGATGACGCCTCCGGTGACCGTCGGTGTGGCGCTTGTGGTGCTGGCCACGCCGCCGGCTGACGTGCCTGGCGCTCCAGATCCGCACGCCGCCGTGGCCAGGGCCATTCCCGTCACCAGGGCCATGCCCGTGAGCAGGCCGGAAGCATGAAGTGATCTACTGGGCATGGGAGCCTCCTACGTCCGCCCGGCGACCGCCGGTGGCCAGCCAGGCCGCGGGCGCTCAGGTGGGGATTAGACGTCGGGCGACCGTATTCAGTTCCGGATGCCCAGCACCGCTGCGGGCGCCGGCCACCTGGCGAGCGGCCGCCCGGCCAGGCTGGGCGGCACTGCTCCGCCAGGCTAGACGGCACCGCTCCGCCATTGTCCCAGGCCCTGCCGCCGCCAATGAGCTCGGCTAATTCGTCAATCATTCTCTCGCGCCGCAGATTGGCGCGATAATGGCTCTGGGCTACCGTGCGCACGCACCGCTATCCCCGTTGTTCCACTTCGGTCTGCCGCTTGGGACCGGCGCTGACCTTCGACGTAGTTGAAGGGATCAGGATGAGACTCCGTACTCCCATCCGGCGTTGGGCCACCGGCGGCAGCATCACCGTGCTCGCCGCACTGGCCTTGACTGCCGGGACGCAGGCCGCCGCGCCGGCCACGGCGACCGCCGCCACTCCAGCTCCAACGACAAGCAACCCTTACTCCCCCGCCTATCAGCATGCCTACCGGCGTGGCGTCGTCCCGACTGTTCCTGAGGCCGCGAGGATGCGGAGTTGGTCAGCGCAACACGCTGCGGCTCCGGCGTTGCCGGCCAACAACCTCAGGTACGGCGGCGGCATCGATGGCATCGGCGTCACCACCGGCGCTGAGCGGGTGTACCTGGTCTTCTACGGCTCCCAGTGGGGCGCCCAGGGCACCGACGCGGACGGCAACGTCACCCTGTCGGGTGATCCCTCGGGCGAGGCCCCCTACCTCCAGCAGATGTTCAAGGGCCTCGGGACCAACGGCGACCTGTGGTCCGGCGTGATGACCCAGTACTGCGACGGTGTCGCGGCCGGCGCCCAGACCTGCCCGAGCAGCAGCACCGAGCACGTCGCCTATCCCACGGATGCGCTGGCCGGTGTCTGGGCGGACGAGGGCACCGCATCGCCGAGCCAGGCGACTGCCTTCCAGCTCGGCACGGAGGCCGTCAGCGCGGCCGCCCATTTCGGCAACACCACCGCCGCGGCCAACCGGGACGCCCAGTACGTCATCATCTCCCCGACCGGCACCCACCCGGAT